>Ga0210378_10000711_pt1 | contig 17252 bp, 11 predicted proteins | sample PLM1_60_b1redo_FD_155465 | JGI IMG/M metagenome (GOLD analysis project Ga0210378, IMG submission 155465) | Groundwater sediment microbial communities from an aquifer in East River, Colorado, USA - PLM1_60_b1 redo | ecosystem: Environmental > Terrestrial > Soil > Riparian zone | place: USA: East...
CCGCTCGGGACCGTCACCAGCCCGCTCGAGAAAGCCACCAGCCCGCTCGGGACCGTCACCAGCCCGCTCGGGAAAGCCACTAACCCACTCCTCGGGAAAGCCACCAGTCCGCTCGGGACCGTCACCGACGTGCTCGACCGTGCCACTCTCCTGGGCGGAACGAGCCTCCTCGGCCAGCTCACGCTTCACGTCCCTGTGCTCGACGTGACGGTCGACCCGGCGGCGCTGCTCGACACGGTCGGCGGAGCCGCGTCCGAGGTAGTTGATCCTGCCGGCACTGTGCCGCTTCCGGCCGAGCCGCCGCCCACCACGAAGCCCGACCCGCCCCGCGCTGACCCGCCACCGCCCGCACGGGCACCACCACCCCGGATCGGCAAGCCAGCGCAACCGGTCAAGCCACCGCCCGGCGCAACGACCACTCACGTCCGCGGCGAAGACCACCCCGCGTTGGCGCCTCGCCGGATTCTGGCCCGCGCCACCGCACCACAGGACGGTCCGCCCTCCGCGCCGCTTCCCGTCCCGGAGCAAGCGGCCACGGCACAGGCCCGGGGTGGCGCCGCCGACCCGAACGACCAGCACGCGACGTGCCCGCCGGCCGCAGCCGCAGCGCCGCCGGCTCTGTGCATCACCGCGCCTGTTGATCACCGCGACGCCTACCGCATCCTCGGCCCGCCAAGTCGGCCTGGCTGATTCCGTCAGTAGCGCCGCCCGCGCGCGCCGTCCACCGGCGCGCCCACCGTCCATCGGTGCGCGGGCGGCCCGTCGCTGCCCGGAAGCGTCCGGTCAGTGACGTCAGCTCCCGACGATGCCCCCACTCGAACCCGACGAGGACGGGGCTAACCCCATCATCGGGGAGGCCGACTGTGATCCGCGTAATGCTCATTGATGATGTGTTGTTACTCCGCACGGCGTTGGCGGCGGTGCTGTCCAACGAGATCGACATCAAGGTGGTGGCCGACCTGGCATCCTCCGACGACGTTGCTCCGATCGCGGAGGCGCTCCGTCCCGATGTCGCCGTGATCGACTTCGACCCGCGCGGGTGTGCGGCGCTGGCCGCCGCCCGCGCGCTCGGCCTGGTCATGCCAGGGTGCGGCGTACTCGCCCTCACCAGCGTGCGCCCGGCGGGGCCGGTCCGCCGGCTGCTCGCCAGCACCGTGCAGGGCGTACTCGGCAAGGACACCGAGCCATGCCAGGTCGCGCAGGCAATCCGGAAGGTCGCGCGGGGTGACCGGGTGATCGATCCGGCGCTGGCGGTCGCCGCGATGCTCGTGCCGCAAGGCCCGCTCACCCCGCGCGAACTGGACGTTCTCCGGGTCGCCGCCGAAGGGGAGCCGACGGCCGAGATAGCCAGCCGCCTGCACCTGTCCTGCGGCACGGTCCGGAACTACATCTCGTCGGCGCTGCGCAAGACCGGCGCCCGGAACCGGTTGGAGGCCGCCCGCATCGCCGACGACGCCGGCTGGCTCTGAGAATGTCAGTCCAAACCAGGTCAGAAGCCGTGAATTACCCATCCGTAGGGGGTGATTTCCTCACCGCTCACCTGTGACGGCGGGCACTACAGCGGCTCACACCTCCGCGTCCACGATGGGCGCACCCCGTCGAGCGGAGGCGAGACCGGCATGGACGACAGGTACGAGACGTACTGCATGGCCGATCCGGTCTTCTACGACGTCCTGCACTCCGAGCGGACGGCGGGGTCGTCGTTCCCGACCGCCGACCGTCCGCTCCCTGAGGGCTGGCAGCGCCGCGAGCAGGACGACTGGTTCGTCTTCGACCCAGGCAACGTCCGGCTCCCGTTACAGGGCTGGAAGATCCACGTCGCCGCCTGCCTCGACAACGCCGAGCGGGTGCTCGACGCCGTGTGGGAGTACTGCGTGCCGCGCGGCATCGAGTTCAAGTTCCTCCGTTCCAAGGGCGCGTTGCTGGCTCGGGTGTCCAAGTACGCGCCGCGCGGGTACAGCGGCAAGCTCGTCACGATCTACCCCGGCGGCGACGCGCAGTGCGAGACGATCCTGCGCGAACTGGGCGCGCTGCTCGACGGCGAGCCGAGCCCGTACATCCTCAGCGACCTGCGCTGGGGCGGCGGGCCGCTCTACGTGCGGTACGGCGCCTTCGTGAAGCGGCACTGCGTGGCCGAGAGCGGCCAGATCGTCCCCGCTGTCGCCGACGCTGACGGCACGCTCGTACCGGACCGTCGCGGACCGGCGTTCTACCTGCCGCCGTGGGTGACGCTGCCGGATTTCCTGGCCCCGCACCTGGCCGCGCGCAACGCCGTGACGGTCGCCGGCCTGCCGTACACGATCGAGCGGGTACTGCACTTCTCCAACGGCGGCGGCATCTACGCCGGCCGCGACACCCGTACAGGCGAGCAGGTTGTGCTGAAGGAGGGCCGCCCGCACGCCGGACTGGACGCCCGGGGCGAGGACGCCGTACGCCGGGTCGAGCGTGAGCACGAGATGCTGGAGCGCCTCGCCGGCGTGCCCGGCATTCCGGCGGCGCACGAGCTGCGGTGGATCGGCGAGCACCGGTTCCTGGTGATGGAGTTCGTGGACGGCAAGCCGCTCAACCGGGCGATCGTGCAGCGGTATCCGCTCATCGACGTGACCGCCGGCCCCGAGGAGTTCGCCCGGTACACCGAGTGGGCTCTGCACATCTACGACCAGGTCGAGGCGGCCGTCGAGGCTATGCACCAGCGCGGCGTCGTCTACGGCGATCTGCACCTGTTCAACATCATGGTCCGCGACAGCGAAACAGACGGCGACGACCGCATCGCCGTGCTGGACTTCGAGGTGGCCGCGCCGATCGAGACTGCCACCCGGCCGGGCCTCGGCAACCCTGGGTTCGCCGCACCGCGGGGCACGATCGGCGCCGACGTCGACCGCTACGCGCTGGCCTGCCTGCGGCTGGCGCTGTTCCTGCCGATGACCAACGTGCTGTGGCTGTCCCGCCCGAAAGCGCGGCACTACGCCGAGATCATCGCCGAGCACTTCCCGGTACCGCCGGAATTCCTGGCCAAGGCCGTCGAAGTGATCGCGCCTGGCGGAGCGCCGCCGAGCCCGCGGATCGAGGCCGACCCGGCAGGCTGGCCGGACCTGCGGGAGAACCTCACCTGCGCCATCCTCGCCAGTGCCACGCCGGAGCGGGACGACCGGCTCTTCCCCGGCGACATCCAGCAGTTCACGGTGGGCGGGCTGGGCCTGGCCTACGGCGCGGCCGGCGTACTGCACACCCTCGCAGTGACCGGCGCCGGCCGGCACCCGCAGCTCGAGGAGTGGCTGGTCGAGCGGGTCAAGAACCCGGGTGGGGGCGCCCGCACCACGCTCTACGACGGGCTCCACGGCGCCGCGTATGTGCTCGACGAGTTGGGCTACGAGCAGCTCGCCCTCGACACGCTCGATCTCTGCATGAACGACGGTATGGAGTCCCTCGGACTGGATCTGCAGGGCGGGCTGGCCGGCGTCGGGCTCAACCTGCTGCACTTCGCCGACCGCACCGGCGAACCGGCGCTGCGCGCAGCCGCCCACCGCGCCGCCGAGCTGGTGGCCGAACGCATCGGCGACGAGGAGTCCGTACCGGAGACGAGCGGCCGGGAGCATCCGTACGCCGGGTTGATGCGCGGATCCGCCGGGCCGGCACTCCTGCTGCTACGGGCGTACGACGACACCGGAGACGCGGGATTCCTCGACCGTGCGGCGGTGGCGCTACGCCAGGACCTGCGGCGCTGCGTCGTCCGCACGAGCGGGGTCCTGGAGGTGAACGAGGGCTGGCGGACCATGCCGTACCTGGACGTCGGCAGCATCGGCATCGGGATGGTCCTCGACGAGTACCTCGCCCGCCGCGACGACGAGCAGTTCGCCGAGGCCAGCCGCGGCGTTCAGCTCGCCGCCCATTCCACGATGTACATCCTCCCGGGGCTGTTCTCCGGACGCGCCGGAATCCTGCTCTACCTGGCGGGCCGGTCGCCATGCCCCGGCACCGATCCGCACGTGGCCAGGCAGGTACGCGGGCTCGCCTGGCATGCCCTGCCCTACGGCGGTGGCCTGGCGTTTCCCGGTACCGCTCTGCGGCGACTCTCGATGGACCTCGCAACCGGTACCGCCGGTGTGCTGCTCGCGCTCGGCGCGGCGCTGCACGGCGAGCCGGTCCACGCGCCGCTGCTCGCCCCCAGCCGTCGCCAGAGCGCGGCGGCCCCACAGCCCCCCGCGCCGACCGGTGCGGGGTCCGTGTCACTCACCCCATGAAGGAGGTGTTCCCCATGGTGCTTCTGGATCTTCAGACCATGGAAACCCCGTCGCTCGAGAACGGCGGCGGTGGCAGCAGCGCCAGCGGCCACAGCTGTGGCAGCGATGTCAGCGTGACCCTCTGCGGCGGCCACGGCAGCGAGCTGAGCCTGCTGCTCTGCGGCGAGCACTGAACCTCGTGCACTGAACGTCGTGCAGTGAGCCTCCCGCGCGGCACAGGCTGCGGCCCCGGACGACTGTCGCTCGTCCGGGGCCGTGGCACCCGATTCTAGGCAAGGAGTCCACGCCGTGACGACGTTCGCCACGATCGCCCGGCGCGGCGGTGGCTGGCTGCCGCTGATCGGCGCGTCCGCGCTCGTCGGCACGGTCACGACGCTGGCGCTCCCGGTGGTACTCGGCCACGCCGTCGACGCCGTCGTCGCCGGGCACGGCAGCCGTCGCTGGCTAGCGGTCGCCGCCGCGCTGATCGCCGTCGGGCTGGCCTGCGAGTTGCTCGACGCGTACGCGGGCACGGCGTGCGTGGCCGGCACCACCGCCTGGCTGCGCGGCTCCCTGGTCCGGCACCTGCTGGCCGTCGGCCCGCCGGGCACCGCCCGGTTCGGCACCGGCGACCTGGTCAGCCGGGTTTCCGGAGGCGCCGCCGACGCCGCGCAGGCGGGCCCGAGCGTGGTCGCGGTGGCCATAGCGGCACTGCCGCCGCTCGGCAGCCTGGTATTACTCGCGTACATCGACCTCTGGATCGCAGTGGCGTTCCTGGCCGGCGTCACCCTGGTCGCGCTGGTGCTGCGTACCTTCACCCGGCGCACCGCCGCGGTCATCACCGCTTACCAGCAGATCCAGGGCCGGATCGCCGGCCGGCTCGCGGAATCCCTGGCGGGTAGCCGGACAATTGCCGCCGCCGGCACCGCCGAGCGGGAGGAGCGCCGCGTACTCGAACCACTGCCCGCCCTCCGCGAGCAGGGCGTGCTGACGTGGCGTGTGCTCGCCCGATCCGGTGCTCAGGCGGCTGTCGTCGGGCCGCTCGTGCTGGTCGCGGTACTGGCCGCTGGCGGGCTCGCGCTCGTCGACGGCCGGATCAGCGCCGGCGAGCTGTTCGCGGCCAGCCGCTACGCCGTACTCGGCGCGGGTCTCGGCGGGCTGACGGGGGTGTTCGGACGGCTGGCCCGTGCCAGGGCCGGCGCGCACCGGGTGACCGAGGTACTCGGCCTGCCGCCGGTCCGCCATGGCCACCGGACGCTGCCCGCCGGGCCGGGACGGCTGGAGTTCCGCGGTGTGACCGTGCACGCGGGCGAGGCCACGTTGCTCGACAGCGTCGACCTGACACTGCCCGGCGGAACCGCGATCGCCGTCGTGGGGCGATCCGGGGCCGGCAAGTCGGTGCTCGCCGCCCTCGCCGCACGGCTGCGCGATCCGGACCGCGGCGTCGTGCTGCTCGACGGCGTGCCGCTGGGCGAACTCAGCCACACTGCGTTGCGCTCGGCCGTCGGCTGCGCCTTCGAGCGGCCCGTGCTGGTCGGCGGAACGGTCGCCGACGCGATAGGGCTGGGCCTCGATCAGGACCATGTGCGGGCGGCCGCGCGGGCAACGCACGCGCACGAGTTCGTCTGCCGGCTCCCGCAGGGTTACGACACCGCGCTGGCCGATGCCCCGATGTCCGGTGGCGAGGCGCAACGGCTGGGGCTCGCCCGTGCGTGGAACGCCGGCCGGCTCCTCGTGCTGGACGACGCCACGTCCAGCCTCGACATGGTGACCGAAATGCAGATCAGCCGTGCCCTCACCGGCGATGGTGGCGGCCGCACCCGGCTCATCGTCACCCACCGGGCGGCCACCGCCGCGCGGGCCGATCTGGTCGTGTGGCTGGACGGCGGGAGGGTGCGCGCGGTCGGGCCGCACGACCGCCTGTCGGACGCGCCGGAGTACCGGGAGGTGTTCGTGTGAGGCGCGAGATCCGCTACGGCGTTGCCTCGCTGCCCCGCCGGCCGCTGCTCGCGCTCGCGGCCTGGTCGATCCCGGAGGCGCTGCCCGCCGCGTTCACCGGCCTCGCGATCGCGCATGCCGTGGATGCCGGGTTCCTGGCTGGACGGCCGATGGTCGGGCTGGCCTGGCTCGGCGGGCTCGTGGTGGCGTCCACCGCCGGCGCGTTCGGATCCCGCCAGATCTTCCGGTTCCTGGGCAACCTGGTCGAGCCGTTCCGCGACGACCTCGTTCGCCGGGTGGTGAGCGGCGCCCTGCGGCGCGGCGTTGCCGGCCGTCCGGACGATGGTGCCGTGGCCCGGCTGACCCGCCAGGTAGAGATCGTCCGCGACTCCTACGCGGGGCTGATCGTCGTGGTCCGGGGCTTCCTCGTCACGGTGCTCGGCGTGGTGCTGGGACTGCTGTCGATCGCGCCGGTCATGGCGCTGCTGATGCTGCCACCGTTCGTTGCCGGCTTCGCCGCGTTCCTGGCCACGCTGGGGATGGCCGCCGCCCGCCAGCGCGGCTCCGTACGGGCGGACGAGCGGCTGGCGGTCACCGCGGGTGCGGTGCTGGCCGGCGTCCGCGACGTCGTGGCCCGAGGCGCCGAGCAGCACGTGGCGGCGCTGGTGGACGGTCCGATCGCCGACCAGGCCGCTGCCGAACGGGCACTCGCCCGGATCGCCGTGCTCCGCGCCGTCTGCTTCGCCGTCGGCGGCTGGGGGCCGCTGGTGGCACTGCTGCTCTCCGGGCCGTGGCTGGTCCGGCGCGGCCTGACCGCCGGGGCGATCATGGGTGGGCTGACGTACGTGCTGTTCGGACTGCAACCGGCGTTTCGCACGCTGATCGCGGGCCTGGGCGGCAGCGGACTCCGGTTCGTGGTGACGCTGGGCCGCATCCTCGATGCGAGCGAGCCGCCGGACGCCCCCGTGCCGCCGGCGCATCGCGACACGACCGGCCACGACCTGGCCGTGCGCGGGCTGACCTTCGCCTACGGGCCGCACGCCGAACCGGTGGTGAGCGACCTGGATCTCCGCGTGTGTGCGGGCGAGCACCTGGCGATCGTCGGACCGAGCGGTATCGGCAAGTCGACGCTCGCCAGCCTGCTGTGCGGGCTGCTCCAGCCAGGCGGAGGCGCGGTGCTGATCGGCGGCGTGCCCGTCACGGAGCGGCCCGGCGACTGGGTCCTGATCCCGCAGGAGGCGTACGTCTTCACCGGCACGCTCTGGGAGAACCTCACCTACCTGCGGCCGGACGCCACCCCGGCGCAGGTGGACGCGGCGGTGGCTGCCGTGGGCGCCGGAGAACTGGTGGCACGGCTCGGCGCCGACGTGTGCCCTGGCGAACTGTCCGCCGGCGAGCGTCAACTGCTCGCGCTGGCACGCGCCTACCTGTCGCCTGCGCCGGTGGTCGTCCTCGACGAGGCGACCTGCCATCTCGACCCGGCCGCCGAGCGCCGCGCCGAGGAGGCCTTCGCCGACCGGTACGGCACGCTCATCGTGATCGCGCACCGGGTCAGCTCCGCACTGCGCGCCCGCCGGATCCTGGTGCTGGACGGCGCCGACGCGACGCTCGGCGACCACCGCACGCTGCTCGGGACGTCGCCGCTCTACCGGGATCTCGTCGGGCACTGGCAGGTTGGCGCCGATCAGATCCAGCCGGCTTCCTGAGCGATCCGGACGGCGTCCACGTGGGTACGCGCGCCCGTCTTGGCGAGGATCCGGGACAGGTAGTTCCGGACCGTGCCGACGTTCAGCTCCAGCTTCTTCGCGATCTCCTTCGCGGGCGCGCCGTCCATGACCCGCCGCAGCACCTCGCACTCCCGCTCGGTGAGCGGGTTGTCCCCCGCCGTGAGAGCCGCGACCGCCAGCGCCGGGTCCAGCACCGGCTCGCCCCGCGCGAGTTGCCGCACGCCATCGACGAGTTCCGCGGGCGATGCCTCCGTGCCGATCAACCCCACGCGCGGCGCGAGCTGGGCCAGCGATCGGCCGGCGCCCGCGGAGAGCTGCGGATCCAGCACGACGAGGACGGCGCAATCCGGCAGGGTTCGGCACAGTTCGCTTACCGTGGCGTTGCCCGGCAGCAGGTAGTCGAGGATCGCGACCTGCGGCCGTTCCCGCGCGATCGCCGCTGGTACGTCGCCGGTGCGAGCCAGTTGAGCGACCACCTCCAGGTCTGGTTCGGCGGAGATCAGCGCCGCAAGCGCTCCCCGTAACAGTGCACCGTTATGCCCGAGCAGGATTCGGATCACCGGTCCCCCTGGTGACAGAACGCAGCCAACCGATCACAGGCTGGGCAAGCCTAGTGCGACGCCGCCACAGCCGAACCGGACTTGCGGGGCTTGCGTGCCTACGTCGGGCACGCGTAGCCACGGAAGTCCCGCAAGTCCGTTTTGTCCCGGGCCGCGGGGCGGGCGGGACAAGGCCGGCTGTGGCGGCGCGCGGGGCGCGGGCGGGACAAGGCCGGCTGACGGCGGCGCGCGGGAGCGGGCGGGCAAGGCCGGCCGACGGCGCCGCGCGGGGCAAGGCGGGCGGCAGGTGGGTTCAGGCGCGCGGGAGCGGGGGCAGCTTCGGCTCGTGCAGCCACGCGGTGAAGAAGCGGTCGAGCGGCGTCGACGTGTGCCGCTGCGCGAGTGCGGTGAACTCGTCCGTCGTCACGCTGCGGTTCCGGTAGGTCGCGGTCCACTCGCGCAGCAGGGCGAAAAAGAGGTCGTCGCCGAGGGTTACCCGCAGCGCGTGCAGGGTCAGCGCGCCACGGTGGTAGACCCGCTGGTCGAAGAGGTGCCGCACGCCAGGATCGGCGACGCGCAGGTCCTGCGGCAATGCGGCCATCTTCGTCCAGAACCGGGACGCCAGCGCGGCCGCAGACGGGCCGCCGGACGCCTCGGACCAGAGCCACTCGGCGTACTTCGCGAACCCCTCGTTGAGCCAGATGTGCCGCCAGCCCGCGACGGTCAGGCTGTTGCCGAACCACTGGTGGGCGAGTTCGTGGGCGATGAGCCGCTCGGCGCCACGCCGCCCGTCGACGTGGTTGGCGCCGAACGTCGAGAGCCCGTGCGCCTCCACCGGGATCTCCAGGTCGTCGTCCGTGACGACCACGGTGTACTCCTCGAACGGGTACGGGCCGAAGAAGCCGCAGAACGTCGCCATCATCTGTGGCTGGCGGGCGAAGTCGTGGGTGAACGGCGTGAGCAGCCGGGCCGGTACAGCCGCCCGCTGCTGGATCGGCCCGCCGAGGTGCTCGATCTGCTCGTAGAGTCCGATCTGGATGGACGCGAGGTAGGTGGGCATCGGGAACGGCTGCTCGTACACCCACGTCGTGCTGCTGCCGCCGATCTTCTGCGAGATCCGCGTGCCGGTGGCGACCACCGTGTACGGCGACGGCGCGGTCACCGCGATCCGGTAGCTGGCGCGGTCACCCACGTGGTCGTTGCACGGGAACCAGGACGGCGCGCCGATCGGCTGGCTCGCCACCAGCGCCCCGTCCTCCAGCTGCTCCCAGCCGAGGTCACCCCAGTTCGGGGTACGGATCGGCCGCGGCGTGCCGACGTAGCGCACCTCGACCGTGAACGGCGCACCGGACGGCAGCGCGCGGGCAGGCTTGACCCGTAGCTTGCCGGCGCCGTGGGTGTAGCGGGCTGGCTTGCCGTCCACGCTCACCCGGTCGATCCGCAATGCGCCGAGGTCCAGGCTGAACGCCGACAGCGCCTGCTGCGCGACCGCCGAGATCGTCGCCCGGCCTGCGAGCCGCCCGGGGCCGGGGCGGTAGTCCAGCTCCAGCTCGTACCGGCTCACCCGGTAGCCGCCGTTGCCGTGCGCGGGCAGGTAGGCGTCCGATGACGTGCTGGCACCGGGCTCCGGCACCGGGCTTGCCCGCTTCGCATTCACCCGCGGCGGGCCCGATCCGCCGGCCAGGCGCTGATCGGGTTCCCGAGCCACCGGGTGCCCGCGGGCACCTCCTCGCCGCGCATCACCAGGGAGGCGGGTCCGACGGTCGCGCGTTCGCCGACGGTGACGCCGGGGAGCGCGATGCCGTGCGGGCCGAGCGTGGCGCCGTCGCCGATCGTCACCGTGTCCATGCGCATGATCCGATCATGGAACAGGTGGGTCTGCACGACGCAGCCCCGGTTCACGGTGGCGGCGGCGCCGATGCGGACGAGGTCGGCCTCGGGCAGCCAGTACGTCTCGCACCACGCGCCGCGGCCGATCTTCGCGCCGAGCGTTCGCAGCCAGAGGTTCATGAGCGGCGTGCCGCCCAGCGCACCAGCGAGCCACGGCGCGGCGAGCACCTCGACGAACGTGTCGGCCAGCTCGGTGCGCCACACGAAGCCGCTCCACAGCGGACGCTCGCGCACCTGGAACGCGCCGACGAGCAGCCACTTCGCCACGCTGGCGACGGCGCATGCCACCAGACCGGCCGCAAGGAGCAGCGCCCCGCCGAGCAGCACCGCCGCGCCGAGCCCGAGCGCACCAGCCAAGTACTCAAACCCAGCCAGTACGACGACGGCGAGCGCGACCGTGGCCATCACCGGGACGAGCCGGCACAGCTCGACGGCGGCGCGGGCCAGGACCAGCCGGCGCGGCGGGTTGAACGTGCGGCTCGCGTCACCCACCTCGACGGCGCGCGGCAGCTGCATCGGCGGCATGCCCAGGTACGAGCTGCCCTTCTTGGCACCCTTCGGCGTGGCCGAGAGGACGCCGACCAGCCCGCGGTTCGGCACCTCGCGGCCGGCGGCGGTCATCCCCGAGTTGCCGAGGAAGGCCCGCTTGCCGACCCGTGCGGCGGCGATCCGCAGCCAGCCACCGCCCAGTTCGTACGAGGCGACCATCGTGTCGTCGGCCAGGAACGCGCCGTCGCCGACGGTGGTCATCGACGGCAGCGCCAGCACCGTGGACGCTTCCACGCCGCGGCCCACCTTCATGCCGAGCGCGCGCAGCCACACCGGCGTGAACAGGCTGGCGTAGAGCGGGAAGAGCAGCACACGGGCAGAGCTCATCAGCCGCTCGGTGGCCCATGCCTGCCAGGCAACCCGCCCGTGGACCGCGTGGTACCCCGCGCGGAGGCCGAGGCTGAACGTCCGTACGCAGAGCAGTACGAGCAGCGCGTACGTGGCCATACCGGCGACTGTCGCCAGCGGCACCGCCAGCAATGCCCGGGCCACCGGCAACGCCGTCTCGCCGCGCACGAACAGCCACAGGACGAGCAGGCCCGGCAGGGCGGCGAGCGCGGGCAGGGTGTCGAGAAAGAGTGAGGTGAGACCGTAGATCACGGTCCAGCGGCGGACCCGGCCCGGACGGCGATCGGGCCAGCGGTGCGCGGACTTGCCGTCCCGGGCCGCAGGCACACCAGACCAGCGCTGGCCGGACGGCACCGATCCGAGCACGCACGAGCCCGGCGCGATCTCGGCCCGCTTGCCGATGCGGGCACCCGGCATGAGCGTGCTGCGGGCGCCGACCGTGGCGCCGGCACCGATCCGGATCCGGCCGATGTGCAGCTCGTCACCGTCGAGCCAGTGGCCCGCGAGATCGACCTCGGGCTCGACCGCGCAAGCCTTGCCGAGCTTGAGCATGCCGGTGACGGGCGGCAGCGAGTGCAGGTCGACGTTGGCGCCGATCTTCACGCCGAGCGCGCGGGCGTAGTAGGTGATCCAGGCACCGGAGAGGTTGGTGGCGCCGCTCAGCTCGGCGAGCCGTTCCGCCGTCCAGAGCCGCAGGTGGACCGAGCCACCGCGCGGATACCGGCCGGGCTTGAGCCCGCGTAGCAGCAGGCGGGCGCCGCCAGCGGCGATACCGAGGCGGCCGGCGGGGCTGAGGAAGGCGAGCCAACCGGCGGCGACCCACCACCACGAGACGGTGGGCGCCCACGGGAGCCCGCCAAGAAGGTTGTTGACCGCGGCGAGCACGACGCCCCACCGCAGGCCGACGACGGTCAGCAGCGGCAGCATCAGCAGCGCCTGGATGATTCCCGCGCGGCGGGGCGTCGGGGTGACGGTGCGGGTGGTGGCCTCGCTCGCGGCGAACTCCTCCAGCCGGCTCGCCAGCGCACCGAGCGTCGGGTACTGGTAGATGTCGCTCACCGAGCTGGTGGGAAAACGAACGCGGATCAGGGAGACAAGCTGCGCCGCCGCCAGGCTGCCGCCGCCGCTGGCGAAGAAGTCGTCGTCCGGGGTGCCGGCGGGCATGCCGAGGATCTCGCCCCACTGCTCGGCGAGCCACGCCTCGGTGCCTCCGAGGTCGGTCACGGCGGCGGCGCTGACCAGCGGCCACGGGAGCGCGTTGCGGTCGACCTTGCCCGACGTCCGGGTGGGCAGCGTGTCCACGACCGCGATGAGCGGCACGAGCGCGGCCGGCAGCGCGGCACGCAGCAGCTCCACCGCGCCGGCCTGATCGAACGTGCCGTCGGCGGGCACCACGTACCCGACCAGGAGCTGCGTACCGGCGCGGGTCTTGCGGACGGCCGCGGCCGCACCGGCGACGTTCGGCAGCGCCTGGAGGGCGGCGTCCACCTCGCCCAGCTCGATCCGCCGGCCGCCGAGCTTGATCTGCTCGTCGGCGCGGCCCACGAAGAGTAGGCCCTCGGGCTCCGCGCGGACGAGATCGCCGCTGCGGTACGCGCGGCTCCAGCCCATCGACGGCAACGGCGCGAACTTCTCGGCGTCCTTCTCCCCGTCGAGGTACCGGGCGAGCCCGACGCCGCCGATGACCAGCTCACCGACCTCGCCCATCCGGACGACCTCGCCGCTGGCGTCGACCACGGCCAGATCCCAGCCGTCGAGCGGGAGCCCGATGCGGACCGGGCCCTCCTCGGTGAGCTGCGCGGCGCAGGCGACGACCGTGGCCTCGGTGGGGCCGTACGTGTTCCAGACCTCGCGCCCCTCGACGGCCAACCGCTCGGCCAGCTCGGGCGGGCAGGCCTCACCGCCGAAGATCAGCAGGCGGACCTCGTCGAGCGCGTCCGTCGGCCAGAGCGCCGCCAAGGTCGGCACCGTCGAGACGACCGTGATCTCGTTACTGACCAGCCACGGCCCGAGATCCATGCCGGTACGCACGAGCGACCGCGGCGCCGGCACCAGGCACGCGCCGTACCGCCACGCCAGCCACATCTCCTCGCACGAGGCGTCGAAGGCGACAGACAGCCCGGCGAGTACGCGGTCGTCTGGCCCGATCGGCTCGTCGGTGAGGAAGAGGCGCGCTTCGGCGTCGACGAACGCGGCCGCGGCCCGGTGGGTGACGGCGACGCCCTTGGGCTTGCCCGTCGACCCGGAGGTGAAGATGATCCACGCGTCGTCGTCGGGGCCTGGCCGTCCAGGCATGCCCTTCGGCGCGCCACGCATCGTCAGCTCAGGGCTCAGCACCGCGCAGACGTCGGCCTCGGTGAAGACCAGTTCGGCGCGCTCGTCGGGATCCTCGGCATCCACCGGCACGTACGCGGCGCCCGCCGCGAGCACGGCCAGGATCGTCACGTAGAGGTCGGCGGTACCGGACGGCACCCGCACGCCGACGCGGTCGCCGGCGCCGATACCGGCGGCGGCGAGGCGCTGGCGGAGTGTCTCGATCTCGGTGCCGAGGGCGCGGTACGTCAGCACCGTGGTGCCGTCGTCGATCGCGGCGGCCGTGGGGTGCCGGCGCGTGGTCTGCTGGAGGATGTCGAGCAGGGTGCGCTCGGCCGCGGCGTGGCCCGCGGTGTAGACAGCCTGTGACAGCAGCTCGGTTTCGATCGTGTCGAGCGTGTCGAGCAGGGTACCGATCAGTGGTTCGTCGACGACGGTCGTCATGCGGGCCTCCGCGTCGGGTCGACGCCGGCTGGGCACGCGCGCATATCTCATCCTCCGGTGAAGGTCAGCTCAGCGTTCCGGCTGGTCGGGCCTACGCCGCAGCCGCCGAGCCCGGGCCAGCCAGGCTCTCAACGCACCAGACACTCGGCGCTCGATCGGAGCTACCCGTGCCGAGCAGCGAGTTTACCTTGCGGTTAACCGTTCAGAACGGCTCCAGTGGCTGGGCTCACAACACCGGAAGGGCCCGCAGGGTGTTGAATCGTCGGCGTGGACGCCTTGTTGCCGACGAATTCCATCCCCGCACTGCCCGACGGGGCAGCTCAGGTGTGGTGGGCGGTTCCGGCGCAGGCCCGCGTGGCGCACGACGCTCTGCTCTCCCCCGACGACCTGGAACGGCGTGCCCGGCTGCGTCGCGCCGACGACCGGGACCGCCTGACGGTGGCGTACGCGCTCGCCCGGCTGGTACTCGCCCGCCACCTCGGCGCGGTCGCGGAGGACATCCGGTTCGAGCGCACCTGCCTGCACTGCGGCGGCGCGCACGGTAAGCCCCGGGTGGCCGGCGACGCCCAGGGCCTGCGATTCTCGCTGTCCCACTCCGGTGACCGGGTCGCGCTCGGGGTGCTGCGGGGCGCCGAACTCGGGGTGGACGTCGAGCAGCTCAAGCCCGACCTCGACCTCGACGCGCTCACCGGCGCCACGCTGGCCGGCGACGAGGCGGCGGAGCTGGCGCGCGTCGGGGCAGCGGACCGCACGCTGGCGTTCCTCACGTACTGGACTCGCAAGGAAGCCGTGCTCAAGGCCACCGGCGAAGGGCTGCAGGTGCCGCTCAAGCACCTGACCGTGTCGGGCCTCGGCACACCGCCCGAGCTTCGCGCCTGGACAGGCCGCCCGGAAGCCCCGGCGCAGTTCCGCCTCTACGACCTGGCGGCGGGCGACGGCCACCTCGCGAGCCTGGCCACCGTGGACCATCCGGCCGTCGTGGTCCACGAGTTCGACGCGGGCGCAGTGCTGTACGCCGTCCACTAGCGCGCCCTATCTCTTGATGCGCGCCCTATCTCTTGATGAAGGTGCCCTTCATTCGCGCATAGCCCCATGAAGGGCACCTTCATCAAGAAAAGGCGTCGCCGCCAGGCGCCTCCGGCGCCGCGGCGGGCGTGTGGGCAGGTGGGCGGGTGAAATCGGGCTCGCTGGGCACGTATTCGCATTAATGGGTGCTTTGCCCCGAGCACTACGTCGAACTTAATCCTGACTTATAGGGGCAGGGTCTGGTGTAGCCGGACCCTGCGGGGCAATACTCATGGTCTAGACCTAATGGTCTAGTCCTCTTCGTTGTCGCCGCTGATGGGAGCCGTTTGACGGCCGCGAAGGCGTCGCATCCTGCAGATTCCCAACATTCCCCTTTGGTGCAAGGGAGAGACATGAACCTACGACGCACAGCAGCAACGGCGATCGCCGCTCTCGCCGCCGCGCCACTGGTGGTCATGGTGCTTCCGTCCAGCCCCGCGAGCGGGCACGGCACGATGTCGAACCCCGCCAGCCGGGTCTACACGTGCTGGAAGGAAGGGCCGGAATCCCCGGATTCGGCCGCCTGTAAGGCCGCGGTCGCGGCCGGCGGCACCCAGGCACTCTACGACTGGAACGAGGTTTCCCTCCTCGAAGCCGGTGGTAATCACCAGGGGCTGATTCCGGACGGCAAGCTATGCAGCGCGGGCCGCGACAAGTACCGCGGCCTCGACCTGCCCCGCACTGACTGGCCGGCCAAGAGCATCTCGGCCGGGAACCAGACCCTGACCTACCACGCCACCGCGCCGCACCTCTACGGCAAGTTCACGTTCTACATCACCAAGGCAGGGTGGAGCCCGACGACGCCGCTGCGCTGGGGCGACCTCGTGCAGATCGCGGAGTACACCCAGAACAACCCGTCGTTCTCCTGGAACGTCAACGTGCCCAGCCGCTCGGGCCGCCACATCATCTACTCGATCTGGCAGCGCTTCAACGGCAGCAACGAGGCGTTCTACACCTGCTCGGACGTGAACTTCGGCGGTGGCAACCCCAACCCCGAACCGACAGCCACGGCCACCCCCACGCCCACGCCCACCCCCACGCCCACGCCGCCCCCGACCACCGCGCCGCCGCAGCCCGGTGGCACGTGGCAGGCGTACACCGCGTACGCGGTCGGCGCCCAGGTGACCTACGCGGGCCTGGCGTACCAGTGCCGGCAGGCGCACACCTCCCTGCCCGGCTGGGAGCCGCCGAACACTGCAGCACTCTGGCTGCAGGTCTGAGTCCGCCAGCGCTCTGGGCGACCTGTTAGTGGTCATCGCCACCGCCATGTCGCCCAGAGGCTCATCCGCGACCCGGAGGACCGTGATGCCTCACCTCGTGCGCGCCCGCGCGCTGCTCGGCGCCGCCCTGCTCCTCGCGGCCGGCTGCGGGGTCACCGGCTCCAGCGACGTCACAGCGCCCGCGACCGGGTCACGGCTACCGCCGGCCACCACCGCACCGGCGACCACCGCCCCCGACGGCACCACCTACAACGCCGCCGACGTGATGTTCACGCAGATGATGGTCGCCCACCACGGCCAGGGCATCGAGATCGTCCGGCTGGCGTCGACCCGCGCGAGCAGCGCCGACGTCAAGACGCTCGCCGCAGCCGTCGAGGCGACCCAGACCGCCGAGGTGAAGACGATGTCCGGGTGGCTCCGCACGTGGCGCAAGCCGGCCACCGCCGCGGCCAACGAGCACGCCGCGCACGGTGGCATGCCCGGCACGAGCAACATCGAGATCCGCGCGCTCAAGGCGAAGACCGGCGACACGTTCGACCGGGCATTCCTCAACATGCTGATCGCACACCAGGACGACGCCATCCAGATGGCTCGCGCGGAGACGGCCGCCGGCGCCAACCCCGAGGCAACGGGGCTGGCCAAGCGGATCGACGAGTCGCGGACCGCCCAGATCGCCCAGATGCTCACGATGCTCGGGCAAGGCTGACCGCCTACGGCTGGAACAGCGCCAGGTCGACCGCCCGCCCCATCGCCGCGTACCCGGCGTCGTTGGGGTGGAGGTGGTCGCCACGGTCGTACTCCGGCCGCAGCCGCAGCGGATCGGCGGGGTCGCGTGTGGCGGCGTCGAAGTCGACCACGCCGTCAAACTGGCCGCTGGTCCGGATCCAGCTGTTGACGGCCGTACGCTCCCGCTCCAGCGCGGCGGTATAGCGGCCGGAGCCCTTCGCTGGCAGGATCGTGCCGCCGATGATCCGGGCACAGTGACGGTGTTCGTACCGG
>Ga0210378_10000712_pt1 | contig 17239 bp, 21 predicted proteins | sample PLM1_60_b1redo_FD_155465 | JGI IMG/M metagenome (GOLD analysis project Ga0210378, IMG submission 155465) | Groundwater sediment microbial communities from an aquifer in East River, Colorado, USA - PLM1_60_b1 redo | ecosystem: Environmental > Terrestrial > Soil > Riparian zone | place: USA: East...
ACGAATCTTATTACCCTTTTACGAACAAAGCCTATTATCGGGTCTAGCATATTTATGAAAAGTTAGGTACCGCAAAATTTCTTTCTGTTTGTAGCGCTTTTCGAGTGTACACCGATTTAAAACAGAAATTTACGTCCTTATCTGCGTACTACCTTGATTTAGTACCCAAGTTTAGAGTACCATGCGACCAGGTAACCTTTGGAATGCATCTTGCGAAATGTTAGGTAATATCGTACTTGACGTCCACTATTGAGACAAGTTTATTTGCTTTTTTTTAACCTATGACATCAATCTTATGAAATAACCCTCTCATAATATTTCGTAATCTAAGTCTCATCCTAATTGGAGACGTTGCTGGATTTGGCCCCCGAAATTGAATTACTGTTATCAAGAATCGCCCTGATACTATTCAATGATATGTTATATCGAAACGTAAATTGAAGTGAGACATCCTTAGCAGAATGGTACTAATTACGTTCATTAATATTACGGAAAGAACAGACATTATCCTAACTATGAGTTATAGAAGTGGTTTTGGAAGTCCAAAACCAGTAGAAATGGGAAAGGAATACGAAGTTGAAATATCAGAAATAAGCAGGAGGGGCGACGGAATTGCTAGAATCCAAGGTTTTGTAATATTTGTTGAAGGTGCAAAAAGTGGACAGAAAACGAACATAAGAATTACCAGTGTGGGAGATCGCTTCGCAAAAGCAACAATTGTGTGAATTAAAAAAGATCCATCACACGAACGTAAGTAATAGTCTTTAGTAAAAGGGTAACATTAAGACTAAGACTACTAGTTTGGGCTTAATTTGCTGTCCGTATTTTTTTTGGTTTTATGCTAAAACTAAGAAACTCTTTTTATTGTTTATAGGTTGAATTAACCCTAAAATATAAGTGTCTATAATACTTTCGGACTGAAAGCTCTCATTGAGTCCAGAATTCAATCAGAATATTTCATTACTTTTATACTCAACATATCGCCTGGAAAATTCTTTGTCAATCTCTTCATTCTTAATAATCTCGCCTCTACGTCCAGGCGTCCTTACAACTTGCTGATTAACCATTTTTCTTTCATCGTCCAATTCGTTGAATCCTAGATATGTGTCGTAGATACGTTGTTTCATAGTCCTTAGATAATTGCTATATCTGTCTCTAAAGTCAACCTCGACTTCCGAAAAAATATTACTACTCAATTCCGCGTCTGACCACTCCTTAATGTACTCTCTCACATATAAGAATGCACTGCTCCGTGATAAGAAAATCTAGAGATTATAACTTATCTATGGCATCTCTAATTGAAACTCTAATTGAAACATTAGAACTCAGATATCATTTTTGGCAAGTTCTACTATATTATAACATTCTCCAAATAACAGGTTAAATTTATCTACTAATTTTTCCTATGAGAGGAGAACTAGCATAATCAATAATCGAGTTATAGAGCAAGAAATGCTTTTTGGCAACTTCCCTCCAGAGTAGATGCTTCCTAAGGTCTACAACCGCATCTTTGTATAGCTTGTAATTCTTTTTAAGTTTTAGAAGAGAATTTGAGAACTCGACTGGATTACGATTAACCATGATCCCTAACTTCATATCAGAGAATTCTTTGAAAAATTCTAATTTACTTGAAATAAATGGAAGTCCATGAGCTAACCCATCGTACATGACACCTGAACCAGATGTAACTTTGTAAGGAAGGATCAGAGCATCAGCACAATAGAAGAGCAATGACAAATCTTCATCACTTAGAAAACCCCTGTTCAAGTTGATCACCCCTTCATTTTCAAATTTCTCCTTTAGTTTTTCTCTTCCGTAATGGTTTCGTGAGGTGTTTATTACAACTTTCCAGTCCTTAGGTATCTTCATTTTTCCAATTATATCCCATCCCTTGGTTGCGGTCATAAAGCCCACCGCTAAGGCAATGTTTGCCTTTTCAGGAAGTAAGAACATTTTCCTTGCCTCCTTTCTATCTAAGGGAGGTGAAATGCTAGGCTCTGCCCCATGATATATCAAAGTACTACCGGGGATAATATTGGCTAGATATTTAGAAAAGACAACTCCGGCTCTATTGGAGCCTATTTTTTGCCTGTTTAGGGAATTAAATGAATCATAATTTAGTAGATGTGTCCAATAGTCGTAAACCATCCTAAGAAAAGTCCCAAGGCGCCCAAATATTCTATTATTTAATGGAACTACCAATTTCATCCATTGAGTGAAAGTGTAAGCCGAATGGAAAGTGGTGACTATAGGAACTGTGCACTCTTTGTAAAACGATTCTATATTTGTGTGTGTTTTTCTAGGATTTATTGGATCTAAATGTATTCCATATAGTCCATGCTCATACTGAACATGGACTACATCTGGTTCAACCTCTTTAACTATTTTTAAGAGGACTTCAGAATTATTTTGATTATTAGGTGAAATGCCACTGTAATCTCCGTTTCCATCTTCATTGCATACGACAAATACCTGCATGCCTTCGCTTCTTAACGAATCGACTAACTTCTTGCAGTAGCGTCCAACTCCACCCTGCATGGGTGGATATTCGGTTGAAATCATCAATATTTTCAAATCTATTCACTTGAATTTTAGTTATAAACAATAAATTAATACACATCATACTATATCATCCTTTGTGTTTGTAATTGGCATAATAATGTGGCCGTATGACCATTCTGTAGTAACATCAGTCTGACGATTGTTTTATAAGGTTCTCAATTATTTGTCTGGCATGCGGCATGCAAGGTATCTAAACATTCTTAAGCGATGTGTCCCTAATATAAGTAAGTAAATGACACAAAATACTAGATATCTGATCAGCTTAGTTGAAAAGTGCCGTGAGGAGGATGACATCGGGCAGCGAATCGCGATTTTAGAATTCATAAATTGTTTATTGCCTATAGAAACAAAGTTAAGAATCCCTTCTCTCATTACAAATAGTTGTGTAGATAACATTTTGAGTGCTTTAGAAGTTAGATTATCACCACCGATATACAATCAATTGTAATAAGACAATACTTGTTGTCAATAAATCTCAGATTTACACTCCTAACTACATGACGGTAACTATGCGTGCTTCTTAGGTCTTACCAAAGAACACTCTTTATTTGTAAACTGTCTACATTTGTCACTATGTCGCCACTGACCGTTGTTAAAGTATTCCAAATGTTTAATATTATCTCTATTTGTAGTAATCCGCTCATTTCCATTCTTTGCAGATGTTGACTTTGCCATTATTTCCATTCTTCTTCTCATGGTTTAATCAATTATTGTTGGTAAAACATTCAATAAAAACATTGTTCATAATATTATCTTAATTCCTTGGTAATGATAATATTTTCCAAATTTTGGAAACGATTAAAAACTTAATCGTATACAAATTGTTATTTATTAGAGAAATAGTATTAAATTAGTATCAAATATGTAATTAAATGTATTTATTTCAACATTGTCATAAAACTAAATCTTGAATATTGCGAAAGTCTCAAGTGAACAGAATGATATTTTATTATACACATATTATTAAACACCTAATATTGCAAATAAGATAAATGGAAAAATTACGTATAATATGTAATAAATATGAAATTGAGATTTATCAGCTAGATTTTGAAGTATGTTTTGATTGTTGTATGAATCAAACCACTCCCAAAATTAATTAGTTAACCCATCTTCAAATTCGAAATTCTAACTAAAATTTTCTACTGAATAGTAAATCATAGTCGCGTATATCACACTGTGCATCATTCCCGTGGCAGTGATTATCAGTTCCGATTTTATCTTTGTGTCAGTTTCTTACCATCATTAGTAATGATAAAGCCATCCTATCATTAGTAACGATAACCTATTTTATGGCGTGTCAAAGCAAGCCAATAAATACATAACCAAAGATGTGCATTGTCATGCACCTGATATGCCATTTGCAACTAATACCGAATAGCAGCCAAGACCACAATCTTCACAGATTGGCTTTAGTGACTTGGTATCAGCACCACCAATACAACAAGGCTGCTTAACTCTTCCCATATGATCTAAAGAAAGGATAGCCCAAGTCGGACATTGAACAGGAGTTGTCCCATTACCTCCCCAATTTCCTTTCATTAGGGATAGTTGTTTCTCACTATTAATCACAAAATCTGGATATTTTCTCCTGAGTTCTATGAGCCTATCGACCAGATCATTACGTAATTTTCCAAATTCTAACCAGAGAGGATCTCCTTTCATGAATGGAGTGTGAAACTGAAATCCTATTTTGTTGACTTTTCCAACCCATTCTTCAGCCAAGTCAATAGCTGTAGAGTAATTGACCGTATTGATAGTCATTGTGATCCAAATATCTTTCCAAGCAGGTTTGCCATTCCGAGGCGGTCCTTTAATATAATCTAGAATGTTACCCTTGGTTTTGGCATAGGAACCCTTTCCTCTAATAGTATCATGAGCTTTTTCAGTCCCATCTAATGATATCCAATAAAAGTAAAGATTTTTGATCCTTTTCAACGGAAAATAGCCATTTGTGACAACACATATCCTTCTAGGCATCTCTTCACAAAATACGTCTATAATCTCTGGTCTCATAGTTGGTTCTCCTCCAACCAATGTGACAACAAAAAGGTTTTGTTTCTTGAATGTTTTCCTGATTGTTGCTCTCCAGTCATCAACGCTTAAATCTTGATTATCCTCCTTTCTATTTAACCACCAGTAACAGTGTGAGCAGTGAAGGTTACAAACATTAATTATATCGGCTGAGCCGTATAGCGCTGGCTTTGTATGAAACAACTTGATACCGACAAATTTCTTGAATATGCTGACGTAAAGGGGTATCTCTCGAACAATGTCGGTTATTCCACGACCATAAACTAGATCTACCATGTAAGTTGTAATACAGCACTTAATTTATAAAGTTAAATGATCTGGCTGATAGGATGAGTTCTTGGTCGGCCTAGATTCCGAATCCTGGCAGCTGCATCGGTTGATAATTTGCTGCTAATTGAGATTAGCAATCACCAATTAGTCACGTTACCTGCCAGAACCAATTCGGATTACGTAAATTATTAACTATGCAGATTGCAAGATCTTATTGATTTTAATTGAGGTAATAAGTCTTATCGGTCTTGTTCGGACAAAATGATATTTCTATCTTGGTGTGTTTTCAGGTAAAAAATGAAATTCTATAACTCTTCATAATCTTATACTATAGTTTATTTAAGTCGAGTCTGGGTTCTCTAATTACTGATTATTTGCGGCCTTCATCCTACTTACGAGCTTGTACATATTGTCATGACATTGACATTCACAAATTCTTGTTACTCTTGAGTTATTGATCATTTCTATTATATCCCCATCACACAAATCATGCTGTTGTTCAATACATTTTGCGGATTTATTCACTAGGTCTCGTTACGTCTACGTCTATTAATGGTTATCCATCTTATTTTTCACATCAGCCATATGATTGGAAAATTAGTGACCTGATTTTTCTAATGATAAGTATTATTTTAGGAGTAAATAAACTGGATAATTATGTGCTCATTTTAGGGATCAGTTGTTAGTGGGAGTTAGGACAGCGGTTTGATTTTAGTACTTTTTTAAAGTTTTTTCCACACTTAGTTGCATTATTTTTATAGTATAATCAAGATATGAGATTTATCAATTAATCACATACGTTTCCAATTATAGGATTTGGTCACTTAATCCATAGTAGGTATATTTTAGTAAATATTTTGTCCTAATTTTTGGATTGATGTACTTATTTCAAAACTTTTGTAATCTTCTCGTAATACATTAACAAATCCTGGTCGTTCTATTTTATGTTAGATAACACTGTCATAAAGAAACTTGTATCAATACAAACAGATGTTTAGACCTAGAGATTTTTATTTAGGTAATCTCTGCAACATTCATCTGAACAGAATTTTAGCTTTCCCTTTACTGTGCTTAAATAAATCACACCGCTAAGTAAATTGTTAATTTCCTTTCCACACATTGAGCAGGAGATATACAAATGTTCATTATATCACTCGTTATTCAATAAGTGTTATTAATGCCACTACCAAACAACTTGTCGAACGAAACCTGCGTAAACTAGATACTCAAGGACCTCAGCGTAACTTCAAAGAATAGGTATAGCGTGTCTGAACAGAGAAATGTTATATTATACTTCGTAGTATACAGGAAACGAGGACATTTTACCATGGCAACTATTATGGTCTACAAGAGGAATTCAAAGTTTATTGATTTGTACGAATTAGTTGAAGAACTTAGTAGTTTGGGACTAATGGACACACTACAAAAATACTACAATAAACCACTCGAGAAGCAAGCCAGGAGCATAGTGGCAGGACCAAGTTTCCTGCAATTCTTGAACAGATTATTTCAAATTCAAATTACAGCTGGAGATATTATAAATTTAGAATCTGGAGATCTTGGTAAATTCTATATGTTATCAACAACTGGTACTTGGGATGAAATAATCAAATTACAATAATACACTTGTCTAGAGTAATCCCCCATGGCCGTTTGTGATGGTGAAGTTTTCCTTTGTCGCTGTTGTAATGTGTGATGCAGTTGTTTTAGCCAGGCACATCTGTTCCTACATTACATTTTTTTCATTAATTCTTGGGAAGGCCTATATTCTCTGACCTCTAGATCCGGCGTCTCGTTACAATCATGTCGTTTACCCGAATTCCAATCCAGTGGAATATATTTTCCCGAAATTGACCTGTAATTTTTATCAAAATGTATGCCTTGTCCGCATCTGAAACATTTTTGACTTTGAAATCCAGCCTTTCGATTTTTATGTTTGCAACTGTGAAGATTACCATAATCATCCACCGGAATTGCCACACCATTTCTATTTCTCCATACGTTGTTAAAGGATATTTGTTGTTGGCAATTATAACACCATGCTATTATTTTCATTTCATATTATCCAATTAGTTTTATTTCAAATTGAGAACGTCACAACTATCATTTACTAATATAGATAGCGTCTTCGAGTCATATAAGCCTTGAAAGTTATTAGCACACGGGATGAGTCTTGATACAGAGGCGAATAAGCTTCACTCAAAAAATGTGCTGTGTGGCATAAGATAAAAATTTCCTGCTCTCAGTAACAAAAATATGTAATGAAACTAACCAAAGTTAAACGCCACAATTCCTAAAAATAGGAAACATTCGTAGATTAATAAGGAAAACAATAGTTATTCTGTTATGTTTTTGTGTCATAGTGGCGATATTCGTAATATCCAAGAAGTTTATACATATTTTCTAAATCATTATATTACCTGTTCCTAATACAAGTATTAGATATCCTTAAATGCATCCAAACTGAATATGATTAATGTTAATCAATATGCAAAAAGTGTTAGGCTATGGTTCATATTGACCTCTTCGAAGATTTACCCGTTGCTCTATGAAAGCAAAGATAAGTTAATTGACAAGAGAAATTTTTTAATCTGCAAATCATGTCATTGGTGCGCTACATGCGTTACCAACTTTATCCTTCCCAGTACTTGTCCTTTATGTGGTAATAATCCAATAGAATCGATGCCTGTATCAGCTCATGAGTCATACAGACTATTTTATGATTATGTTCATGGTTTGGTCCTAGAATTCTGGTTTGATTCGAATGACGGAGTCTTAGTAAATTGAATATTAGCGAAGCAGAATCACCCTATGGTATTATGGCGAAAACCTGTGGATGCGAAAATAAGAAAAGAAAAGTAACGTATTCCTTAATTGATAGTTACCATAGTTTGTGTCATGATAAGAAGGATTTAATATTAGGACAGATTGAAGCATGTCAAAGGTTGGTAAAGTACACAACACAACACGGTAGAGATGAGACGGACAAACAAGCAATAGAGAATGAAATAGATGAATTGAAAATGGTCTTGGACCTAATTCAGTAAATTTATGATTAATTGTTAAGGCTCCGTGGGTACTAGAACATGGAACATTCAATTCTTGTTGTTTTCATTCATTTAGACCATGTCTTAGATCTTTAATTAATTCCCCGTAATTGTGACCTAGTCATAATCTATGTTTGATGATTGGAAACAGTTAGTTCTTTTATTTGAAACTTACCGTAGGTAGATATTAATAGTATGAAGCCGTATATGAATTAGTTTAAACAAATGCCTATGCTGATGTTAAAATGTAAGAATTGTGGTGAGGTGTTTCCCGGTGTTTATGTACCTGAGGATACCAAAAAAGGGTCCAAATTAGATACTAATTCTATGTCTTCTCATGTGTGTTCAAGAGGACATAAAAACGATTACTTGCCTGATGATTTTATGGACTGGTCCGGACCTGAAACATTTTGAAAATTAAACAAAATGTTATACTGGTAACATATCCTGACGATTTCAGTATACAGGAAGGAAAAGGCTTGGTTGAATCATTAGGCAGTCATAATATTGTGAAGTGCTTTACCCAAAAAAACCTTAAGCATACGCGATATGGATTGGGATCGGGCAAAGTCGACGAGATTAAGGAATTTCTTCAACATACCAAGTATGAACAGATTATTGTTGATGAACATATGACACCCAAACAGGTCTATAATTTAGAAAAGGCAACAGGTGTAAAGGTGGTAGATAGGGAAAGGCTTATCCTCGACTTGTTTTACATTAGATCTACTACTTCAGAAGCAAAATTACAGATTCAGCTTGCAGAAATTAAATACGAGCTACCTCGGATAAGAGAAAATGCGAGACTGCTAATAGGTAGTGAAAGACCAGGCAAAGGTGGCAGTGGAGAATATATAGTTGACGTAAAATTTAGGGACCTGAAGAGGAGAATGACATTTATTTTAAAAAAGTTGGCAGAATCGAAAAGAAAACGTGATCTTTACCATAATCAGCGAGTGGATGACAGAATGCCAATAGTTTCTCTAGTTGGGTACACAAGTTCAGGCAAGACTACTCTATTTAACTCTCTTACTCTCGAAAGTAATGAAACATCTGAAAATTTATTTACCACACTTTCAACTACGACAAGGTCTTTTATTATTGGCGGACAGAAACTTTTGCTTACAGATACTGTCGGATTCATTAGAAGACTTCCTACTTACATGATTGAGGCCTTTAAGTCTACTTTGGAAGAGTCACTTCAGGCGGACATGATTATCCTTCTTATTGACTCGTCAGAATCGGTAGATGAAATAAAAGTAAAATATGACAGCTGTATGAATGTGTTAGAAGAGTTGAATGTAGATAAAGAAAAAATTGCAATAGTTTTTTCAAAAATAGACAAAGCTGATTTTGATAATGTTAGAAGGGCGTTCACGGAACTAAATATAGTGGACCCAGTACTTGTATCGCCCAAGTCCGGATACGGTGTTAGTAAACTGAGAAAATCAATATCGCGCAAGATTCATCCAGTTTTAAAAGATATGGACTCAAGTATTATTCCAGAGATATCCAACAAAGTACTTTGAATTCCCTGTTATCTACGTGATAATGTTTGATAAAACCTGAACAAAAAATGGTTGATATGATCAAAATCATTTGCCATTAAAACTGATGAATTATGATAATCATGCGATATAGTTGTATTCCATTATTTAACTATTATCTGGTAACAACGTTCCAGTTATTATATAACTGTGGTGATTCTTTAAAATATGATTGTAGTTCATTCAATCTTTCCAAAGAACCTTCAGGAGACCTAACATCATAGTAAATGGACTCGGTTCTTATTAGTTCCAAAAATGTTAAGACCTCTTCGTTCTTAACACCGTGTTTTATGTCATAATCGATTCTTTTACAAACTCTACCTATTTTCCCATACTTGTTGTTTAGTTTTACTTCCCATCGAGATGCATTCTCAGATAGACCTCTCACAAATCTAATAAGAGTCTGTTCCATATGTTTAAGGTGCCAATCCCTCATGGGGAAACTATTTTGTTTCAAATAAATCAATATACTATACTACGATGTCTTATATAATGTAGCGTATTCGACTCTGTATATGTCTGCAATGGAGTAGGATTTTATGATCTTTAATTCCTTAGTTTTGTTTATTTAAGAAATATTATAGTTTTTCCTTGAAATCAGTAGTTACTAATGATAATGATAATGATAATAATTAGAGCAGTGAATGGACTGGATAAACCAATAATCTAAAATATTCCAAGAGATTATTTTTATTTTTAAGTAAATTTTATCAAAATCATCACAATTGACGGTAAACTACGAATTTTAGATCTTAATTCAAGTATTGGCATATTTTAATTCTTGTCGAGAATTAATTGTGCTTTTGCTCTTAGTCATAGTCATACGTTGTGGAAAATAAGTTATTCCGTGATCTAACTTCAGGTGACTAAGGAATGCTACATCGTTATTTACAGTATCTTTAACTATTAAGTCTCTTCCACATTCACTACACCGAATAATGTGCTCGTTGAAAAGCATCATTGACTATCATATGTCGTGCACCAATATAAGTAGATTGAGGATCAATACTGTTTTTCTTTTCAAAACATGTAAATAGATGTATTTATAGCGTCAGTGGATTACAAAACCCGTATTCACATTTGGACAATACCCGTGTTTTCAATCCGAGCAAATCATTTGTAATTACAGCGCTTATTATGCTGATAATAGGTTCCATGATAGGTTCGATCTGGATGATGACCATATACGGTGTGATTTTACCAGCAGAATTAATTCGCACGATACACTTGCACAAATTACTACAATTTGACGGTTTTATTACAATGGTAATAATGGGTATTGGTTATTTGATAGTTCCTCGTTTTAGAAATGTTCCAATACCATCGATAAAACTAGTCTACGTATCATACGGTCTTATACTCGTATCGGTTATTTTCTCTATAACAGTATCATAATCAAGTATACCGCAATTGATTGACACTATTGGCTCCTCACTTGCCAGTTTTTGCAGAATATAGGGGTGGGTATTTTCTGCTTCATGATAATGTTAAGCTATCATTTACGTTACTCTTTATAGGAATTATATTATCAATTATTTCAGTATTCTTTTCAGATATATTTTTTCTGTATGACATGTAGATACACAATATTGCTATAGGTTTCATTGGTATGACTGTAGCCATGTATTTACCACTGATGTTACCGCCAATTCTAGGGCGAACAGTGCGGTTTATACACATTAGTAAACTCCCAATCTGGTTGATTATTGTATCTTTAGGCATAAGGACAGTAGGAGATGTGTATATTCATCTCATTTCGATTTCAGGACAAAGTTCTTTTCAGTTCCTTGCTCTTCCGTTGAGTCTATCGGTTGGATGATATTAGCTGTCATTCTCTCATTTATGTATATGATACATAGATCAATGAACATGCCGGGGCAAATTTACTCTGAAGATGGAACAATGTCTCTATAATTTGACATCACTTGCTAGTTAGCTGGTCAATTAGAGGAACCTTAGTAGATGAAATTATTTCCTGGAATAATGTAACGATTTTGGATTTCAGAATGTAGTAAAAGAAGTAAATGGTAACCAGTTATTAGCAAGTCTCCTGTATGGTAAGGGGCTTTTTTCGGCCAGCTCCGTTTTTTGGCCTTTCCCCTCTACCGCAATAGTGCTTCGGGGAACGGGACAGAAACCCGAGACACCATTTATACTGAAGATAATAATCAAAGCACTAAATAGTATAATACGATTACAATCCTGACATGTTCATAAGACCCATCAACAAAGTTATACTGCTGAAATTCTACTAATGATATTGGTATGAGTAGAATAATGCTCAGTTGTATTTATTGATGTGATAGTGTGACGTGATAGTGTGAGTTCTCAGCTGATTCTTGATTTAATTTTTTTCTTTCTTACAACTAATGCAACTAGTATAGTGCCAACAAAAGTAGCAGTCCAATATAACCACAAATCCCATAAATAACCTGATATCAAAGCTGGAGCCAAAGAACGTGCTGGATTCATTGAAGCACCGGAAACAAGTCCAAAGAAGAATATATCCAATCCAACTATTCCGCCGATTGCAATACCACTAAAGCCTCTTAATCCTTTTGTGAGAACCACTGCATATATAACAGCCATCAATAATCCTGATGCCAAAACTTCTACCCCGAAAATGAAAGGAAGAGAAAAGTTGTAGTTTGGAGTATTTGCCCCTAGATTAGCTTCCGTTCCAATGGCATACTTTACAAAAACACTTGCAAGTAAAGCACCTATTATTTCGGCACCAAAATAGCATGCTAGCAAATTCTTTCGCAGATGTCCTGTGATCAAGTAACCAATTGTAACAGCAGGATTAAAATGAGCCATAGAAACTTTACCAAAAAGATATACACATACTGCAACACCCACAAAAGGGGCAAATGCTATGAAGGGAATGCCCAGTATTCCTTCAAGTTTTGCATCAATAACAACTGAACCCGTCGCGGACATTACTACAACGAATGTGCCAATAAGTTCAGCAAAGAATTTTTTTTGAGTTGACGTTAATCTACTGGTGAATCTTGATACTTGCGGCAAGCTCTTTTACTCTCTGGTCAATTTCATCTCTTATCTTTCTCACTTTTTCAATCGGCTTATCCTTTGGGTCCTCAATGTTCCAATCAACCAAATTCTGCAAGAAAAGCGTTGGACATGATTCTTTTTCCACACATCCCATGTTTACTATATTTGAGGAATTACGCATCATATCTTCTGTTAGCTCCTTTGATTTTTGGTTACTAATGTCTATGCCAGATTCTCTCATAACTTGAACTGCAATTGGATTGATTTGTGAAACTGGTCTTGTTCCGGCACTTATTGCCTCGTATCCTTTTGGGGCATATTTATTGAAATAACCTTCTGCCATTTGGCTTCTTCCTGCATTTTCTACGCAGACAAAGAGAATTAACTTTGTGGGTTCTCGTTTGAAAAGTTTCATTAATATGTTACTGCTCCAGTGACTATGCTTGTAATTTTTCTATTATTTTTGTCATCTGGTTCTATGTATGTCTTTTCATTCAAAATTCTAATATTTTGAAATCCAGCTTCTTGTATGCTGTTAATGTAATTTTCCTTTGTTAATGCGCCATCAATGCAGCTACACCAATCTTCTGCGTTGATTGATTCTCCATTAACTTGTTTGCTTGTAACTAAATCATAAATTATAATTCTTCCTTTTCCATCTTTCTTTAAAATTCGATATATCTCTTTGAAAGTTTTTACCTTATCAGTGGCCAAGTTGATAACACAATTACTTATTGCAACGTCCACCGAATTTTCTTCTACTGGAATGGCATCTTCTATGTCTCCTTTTCGAAACTCAACGTTGGTAAATCCATTTTCCTTGGCGGCAGAAGTTGCTATATGTAGCATCTCATCAGTAAAGTCTATTCCAATCACTTTACCACTATCCTTAACTTCTCTTGACGCCAGGAATGCATCTATTCCGGCACCCGAACCTAAATCTACCACAATTTCTCCTGTCTTCAAATTAGCGAAATTAATTGGAGCTCCACAGCCTAGACCAAGTATCGATGATTTTGGTATGGATTCTAATGTCGTGTTATTATAGCCGACAGCAATTGACGACCTTTGGGGATCGGCCTCAGTAGAGCTGCAGCACTGAGGCTCGCAACAACTCTCTGAATTGCCTTCTAAGGCAATTTTCCCGTATCGTTCTTTAATTTTTGCCTTCAACGTCTCTTGTTTCACAGCATTATTGTTTACTACAGAAACTATTTAAATTGTTGAGAATACTTTAGTAAACTAGGAGACATGCCGGAAACAAGGGGACAAGGAGTAAACCAACTCCCAATCTATAAGAATGAGTGTAGTTTTGAAGGATATAATGCAACCATATTGATGAAAGAAACAGCTAAAATTCGGAAGTTAATTACCAAAAGGGGAACGATGGAGATGTTAATACCTCTCTGCTGCTCCACACAGCCAGTAAGATACAAGGAGTTCAGAAAATTACTGAAAGGGTTTAGCAGTAAGACACTAGCCCGCAGATTAAAGGAATTAGAAGAAGGTAAAATATTAGAAAGACTAGCATACAACGAAATACCTCCCCGAGTAGAATACAGACTTACTACTAAGGGACAAGAATTAGTAGAATCAGTAATAACCTTGATGCAATGGATGAGAAAGTGGTCGAACTCTAAATCATGACGTGCAACAAATATCCTTACTTTCACATTTGCAATTTGCAGGTTATTTTAGACAAATCGGACAAATCATAATACCACAACCTACACAGGTATTAGCACAGAAATTATTTTTGCTAGTCTATTTCTTACCAATTGGAATTAATTCATTTTCGACAAAATTCTGAAAATCAGGATCGAACCATTTCTCCATGTCAATGTTAGTTTTCCATAAATCTTTTATCATGTCTTGTTCAAAAGCACTCTTCATCCACCGCAACCATCCGGTCCATTCATTATCACTTAATACCTTTCTTTTCCGCATATGAAATACATGTGCAAACGTAAATAGAATATCGTATGCGTACTCAACTTCTGGTGAATTTGTGTCAACCTTGCTTGCTACCTTTATCAGTTCAGGGGATCTAATTACTATCTGGTGTAATGCATGCATTCTCTCTGCCAAATCGTTCAAGACCTTCGTTTCAATATCTACAGATAGAACCTGCATTTGTTTCCTAGAAAAATACAGAATCACAAACAGCGTTGCAATTATTTCTATTGCTTCTCCGATGCCAAAGTATTCAGCTATACCAATTTCAGTCATTATTTAGATAACAATCAAGTCTTTGAACCAACCTTTAGTGTCAAAAATGGTCTTCAAAGTTTGCATTGAGATCATCCTCGCTGAACCCAACTCGAAGAAGCAAAGAAAAAGCTAAATACCAAGTTAATAGTATCCTACTGTATGCATGGTTCAAATCCCGACGTCCGAAGACTTTAACTTGTTACTGCTCGAATCATCAGACTTGTAAATTTCCAAATTCTCATTCGTGGTAGACATAGAAGATCTCATCAAGTAGTTATGTTTGAGATAAATTGCATGAAAGAAGAAAAGCCTTAAGACTTACGATTTACATCTTTTAGGTAGGCCTAAATTGTGAAAATCTTACTTACTGGATTCGAACCATTTGGTGATCTAAAAGTAAATCCTTCACAGGCTATATTAGAAAGGATAACGGATGGGCACACGCTTTACAATCTTCATGAAATTAATACAGTAATACTTCCAGTAAGATTTGATTCTGCTGGCGCTAGAATTAAAAAGACAATTCAAGAATTCAAACCTGACGCAATATTGTCTCTAGGATTGTCAGAAGGTAGCGATTCAATAACTCTAGAAAGAAAAGCAATGAATTTGAAACAAGATGTTGACGTGCGCAATACGAAAAATATTAATGGTCCTAAATTAATACTCTTTGGACGTCCAATTAGCTATAAGTCTACTTTACCATTGGAGAGAATTTTTAGGTCATTAAAGGACAGAAATATCCCAGTAACAATGTCTAATGATGCAGGAAAATATATCTGCAATTATGTTTTTTACTTGGCGTGCCATCAAATAAAACTTCTTAAAAATGTTGGTAAAGCTGGATTCATTCATGTTCCCCTTATGTCTGAACAAATGTTGGAGTCGACATCGGATGTTCCTAGCCTTCCACTTAACCTAATGGTCAACGCCATTGAATCTTGTATAGAAATTATTATTACGTCCTTTAGACTATGACAAATTCTCGGGACAAGGGGATTCAGAGCTTGAAGAATCCTACCGAATGGCAGGTAAACATGCTCTACGCATACTTCACTAACTATGGTCCATTCAAATCGGACCGTGTGAAATACTGGCGACTGGCAGATCGCCTCGTCACTAAGCGTGGCTTGAGTGTAAAACAATTCAACATCTGGCTCAAGGCCCGATCCTAGTTCCCAATCTTTTCGCAGTTCGATTCCTTTACTAATTTCTGATATTGTTTTAGCAATAATAATACTTGATCATTACTTATATAACACCCTCAAATATGTATTTCAACAATAATAAATGACAATGCATAGTGAATCATTTCGGTCAATAAGCAAAATAACAAAATGGTTGGTGATCTTAAGTATTGCAACTATAGTTATTGCTCTCATAAACACTGGAGCTTTTTTTGCAATTAATTATCAGACCAGAGATGTACAATTACAAAGTACAGATCTTGTTTTTCTAATTATTGCGGCATTAATCTTGATAATAGAGATTGTTGCTCTTATTATGACCCTATATTGGTTCTATAGAGCAAACAAAAACATTCACGTGTTTGGTGCTAAAGAGGTATCTTCACCTATAATGGCAGTAGTATGGTGGTTTATTCCCATACTAGATTTATGGAAACCACATAGCGTTGCTCAACAAATATGGAAGGCAAGCAATCCTCAAATAATTCTTTCAAATGGAATCGAATGGAAAAACTCCCCCAGCTCAAACGTCATAATAATATGGTGGGCACTATTCTTATTGAGTATTTTTATAGGAATCGCCGGAGAATTTTTTATACCTCCTGAAAGTGAACAACTGTTATACAATAATACATACACAGAACAATCGATGCCATTTTATGAGGGATTATTAAATATAGTATCGACTATCCTTGCAATAGTATCCACTTTCTTTTTTATACGGATAATAAGACAGATATCTACCTGGCAAGAAATTAAGTCTGGTAAGTCCATTTAATGTCAGCAATAGGCAAGTAAATCGCATCAATGATTGTCTTTATAGGAAAGTTAAACAAATTATTGCCGTGTCACAAGGTTTTTGGCTCATGTACTAGGAATCTTTTGCCATTTGTGACATGAATGAAAAATACTTGAGATGATTTTCATAACTTGATATTTTGAGGTGAATTTTTGACAGATTAGTATGTATAATGTAGCGAAAAATTGATTTGGTGCTTAACGTACTATATCATTTAGTTGTTAAGACTTGCTGTAATTCTAGCCACGGTTGCTGTGGTAGCGACTCATTCCCTACTATTTCAACAAGGAGCTAATGGACAACAAGAGTTGAGTATTCAGGTGTGGTTGGCAGATGTCAAACCTGATACTGGAATGGTTCAAGTCTGCGTCGATATTCCTGATACTGGGGCTTCTAAGTGTAAAAAGTTTGATGGTAGTGCTAGCAAAAAAGAATCACTAGGCATTTCTTCCGACCCTACAATCATTGATGCAGGAATTTATAAACTGGGACTTGAGAGAGCTAAAGAAAACTCGACACTGATTGGATGTGTGTATGTTTTCAAGGATGATACAGGATACTGTACGAAGG
>Ga0210378_10000713_pt1 | contig 17225 bp, 17 predicted proteins | sample PLM1_60_b1redo_FD_155465 | JGI IMG/M metagenome (GOLD analysis project Ga0210378, IMG submission 155465) | Groundwater sediment microbial communities from an aquifer in East River, Colorado, USA - PLM1_60_b1 redo | ecosystem: Environmental > Terrestrial > Soil > Riparian zone | place: USA: East...
GCCTGAAGTCCGCTCGGCAAGACTTTGTCCGCCGCAGCTGCTACAGGCCAGCGTGCCTGCCGTCGTCAACGCGCACGTCATCGACGTGAGGAGGCGAAGCGGGTCGGCCTCCCACGCTGGGACGTCTCTTGGGGGACGGGACCGCCGTGTCGGTCTGCGTTGTGCGGGCCGTTGTGCGGCTTGATCGAGGGCGTGCCCCGGAGGCGCTGTTAGTCCTGGTCGAGTTCGAACTCGCCGGGCTTGACCTGGTGGTTCTCGTGCGCCGACCAGTCGGCCTCGATCCGCTCGTCCGGTCGCAGCGTCAGTTCGAGGTGGTCGATGGCGGCGTCGACGGCGTCCTGGTCGTTGACGCCGGTCACCTGGACCTGGAACGGCACCGTGATCCAGACGGCGTAGTGGCGGCGTGGCCGCGCCAAGCCGCAGGCGTCGAGGATTCCCGCGCCGAGCTCGTGGTCGAGGTTGTCCTCGGCGATGGCGCCGATGATCTGCGCGCGGAACAGTGCCCGGGTCCGGTCCAGGTCGGTCCGGTTGTAGGTGGCGCGGCGCGTCGCGTCGGCTGCCTGCTTGGCGTAGTCCGCCGTGGCGGCGTCAATGTGTGTGGTGATGGCGTCGACCGTTTCGGTGAGCCACTCGTCGGGCGGCGGCAGCGGGTGCGGGTGGAACGTGCTCCAGCAGCGCAGCAGGCGGCGGATCAGTGCGCCGCGGCCGTCGGGATCGGCCTCGGCGACCGGCGCGTTGCCCGGGTCGGAGCTGTCCGGCCGTGGGAGCGCCGGTGCTGTCGGATGTGGATCGCTGAGCAGCCTTGCGGGCGATTCGCTGCTGGCTGGCTCTGCGGTTGCTTGGATCAGCGCGGCCAGAGGGCCGTGCGTCGGGCAGGGTTGGGACCGGGGTCGTCGCTGACGTCGACGACCGGGTGGGTTTCGCCGTGGCGGCGGGTCAGGTGGTAGCGGCGACCGTCGACGTCGGCCGCGGTCACGACGCGGACCGGTCCGGACCCGTCGGTGTTGTCGAGGTAGAGCAGCGCCCACGCGAGAACGCGGGTGTCTTCGCCGTCGGTGTGGCGGGCGTGGGCCCACTCGGTCGCGGCCGTGTGGCGCGCGGTGATCATCGCGGCGAGGACGGCGGTCAGCGACGGGTGGTAGGTGTCGAGGTGCAGGGGTCCGGGAAGCGGCACCGGGGTGCGGTGGATGGCGTCCTCGGTCGACGTCGCGGTCGCGTCGCTGCCGTCGGCGCGTGTGGTGGGGTCGCGGTGCAGGCAGAGCAGGGTGGGTGGGCTGTTCCAACCAGCTTTCTCGGCGTCGCGTTCGGCGTCGAGGAGGCAGTCGGTGAGCAGGTGAATGGCGTCGAAGGACAGCACAGGGTCTTCCTCTCGTGGTCGTGGGCGGGCTGGCGCGTGGGCGACAAGGCCGCGTCGAGGAGTGCGGGGGGGTGCGTGGGCGAGCGGCGGCCCGGGTTGGGAACCCGGTGCGGCCGCGGTGTGGCGGCGGGTCGGCGCGACCCGGCGCCGGGCGTGGGTGTCCTCGGCGACGCGGGCATTTCGCCGGTGAACAGGGGCCACGGGTTGGTGGCGGGGCGCGCCGGTGGCTTACTGGCGGTGGGCGCCGTTGCCGTGGTCGCCGCGGTCGCGGTGGCGAGGATTCGGCCGGTGGCGGACGGGGGTCTCGTCCGGGCCGGGCAGGTATCGCAGGACGCCGCCGCCGGCGCGTTTGGCTTCGTACATGGCCAGGTCGGCGTCGTGGAGCAGTTGCCGGGTGGTGACGCCGAGGCGGGCGGTGGCGACGCCGACGCTCGCGGACATACTGACGAACGCCGCGCCGACGTGGACCGGGTCGGTGACGATGGCGCGCCACGCGTCGACGGCGACGCTGAACGTGGCGGCCGCGTCGTCGTGGTCGTCGATGACGAGCACGAACTCGTCGCCTTGCAGCCGGGCGACGAACCGCACCGGTGCGGGGCGTTCGGCGAGCCGGTCCGCGATCTGGGCGAGGAGGTGGTCGCCGGCGTCGTGGCCGAGGGTGTCGTTGACGGTTTTGAAGTGGTCGAGGTCGATCATCGTGACGGCGACCGGCTCGCCGTCGCGGCGCGCGGCGGCCAGATGCGTCAGCAGCGCGCGGCGGTTCGGCAGGCCGGTGACGTCGTCGTGGGTGGCGTCGTGGCGGGCAGCGCGCAGCGCGCGGCGGGTCCGCCACAGCATCGGGAGGACGATCGCGTGGCCGGCGAGGAACCCGGCGGCGGTCGCGAGGAGAGTGAGAGTCAGGAACACTAGAACCGCTCCTTGTTCGGTAAGGAGCACCGGGGGCGGGCGTGGAGCTGCCAAGCGACGCCCGCCCTCCGGGCTTTGACAGGGGTGTGGTGCCGGCGGGGCGCGCCGGGTGACCCGGAACGCGTCAGCCAGTTCTGCTGGTCAGTTGGCCTGGTAGGTCGCGGGGCGCTCGACGGTCTGGGTGACGGTGGCGTCGGTGACCAGCTTGTGCAGCGCGTTGGTGATCGCGCCCTGGCTGGCGCCGTCCAACACTTTGGACAGCTGACTGACCTTGTAGGCGGTGTCCGGGTTGTCCTGCAGCACCGCCAGGACTTCGTCGCGGAGCCTGCCTTTGCCCCGGCGGGCCGTCGGCTGCGCATCCGCGGTGGCGGATCCGGTGGGCCGGGTGGAGGCGTGCGCCTCGATCGGGTCTGGTTCCAGAGCCGTGTCGAGGGAATCCGGTTGGGTGCCGCTGCCCGCCGCGCCGTCGGCTTCCAGTGACGCCAGCGGCTCCGGTTCCGGATGCGCGGCGGACCGTGGTGTCGCCGTGTCGTCGGCGGCGTCGCCGAGCTTGCCTTCCTGCGCAGGTTCGCCAAGGTGTGGCTGCGCTTCCTGGTCGAGGACAGGCTGCGTGTCGGTCTCGTCTGCGGCGTCTCCGTCAATCGAGGTGGTCGGGCTGCGGCGGTCTGGGTGCGGGAACGCAGCCTCAGGCTCTGGGCCGCGGTCGGGGCGCACCGCCGTCGCAGTCGCGGCCGGAGCGGTGCCGAGGGCTGTCACTAGCGGCTCGACGGAGTCGCGCGCGGGGTTCGTGGACGCCGTTTCGGTGCTGGCAGCGCGCCAGAGGGCGGCGCCGGCACCGTTGTCGCGGCGCAGCGCGCGGCCGTCGGCGGCGAGCCCGCGGAGCTTCTTGACGGTGGTGGAGTAGGCGACGCCGGCCTCGACGGCGACCTGTTTCGTGTCGGCTTCGCCGAGGCGGGTGAGGGCGGCGAGGATCGCGGTGATCGGGCCGTGGTGGTGATCCATACCGGGTTCTCCTTCCAGGGATCGGGATGCGGGGCGGGGACGGCGGTGAAGCGGGGTGCACTCATGCACGCTTCGACGGCGCGGGCGATCAAGTCGCCCGCGCCGATCAGACGGGTGTCAGTGCCGGGTGATCTCGACGCAGGCCAGCACGGTGTCGCCCGCGAGCCCGTCGAGGTAGGCCGCGGCCTGCTCGACGTAGTCGCGCCACCCGCCGAGGAGGACGCCGCGGGAGGGGTCGGCATCGGGGACGATGGGGTGGAGCCAGTCGCCGTCGAGGGTGAGCAGCGCGTGCCCGAGCGGCCCGTTGAGCGCGGCGTGGTGCAGCAGGTGGTCGCGGCCGACCTGGAAGGCGGCCAGCGCGGCGTCGTAGCCGGCGGGGTCTTCGTCGTCGAAGAACACTGGGCCGTGGGTGAGGTCCCACGCGGTGAGCGCGGCGACGCGGGGCTGGGCGAGGTAGTCGGCGGCGGCGCGACGGCTGGGGTAGCCGGCCGGGTCTCGGCGTCCCCGGTCGAGGAAGGTGTCGATGGTGCGGGCCGGTGGTGTGCCGGCCACGGCGTGTTCCCACCGGTCGTAGGCCTCGGCCGCGTGGGCTCGGGCTCGGCGCCGCATCACGCTCAGCGCGAGCAGTGTGAGCGGGCCGCCGTCGCACACGGTCTCGATCGCGGTGGCCGGTGACGGCCTGGGGTTGACGATCCTGCCCGCGTCGTCACCACGGAGCCCGGGCCGGGCGAGGAAGTGGCCGGCGAAGTGGCCGCCGACGCGCCAGTCGTGGAAGTGGGCGTGCGGGTTGGTGGTGGTCATGCCGTAGGGGCGGCCGTCGCCGTCGATCCGCATCCGGGGCTGGCCGGGGCCGGCGAGGGTGTCGAGGTGGTGGTTGAACACCTCGGCGACCTGCGCCCAGGACAGACCGGGGTCGGCGAGGTCGAGGCCGTGCTCGACGCCGGCCAGGCTGACCAGGGCGAAGAACCGCGGGCTGGTGACCTGGACGTAGCGCCGGTACGGGGCGACGGCGTGGGCCGCCGAGAACGGCTCGAGCCGCTCGGCGAGTGCACCGGTCAGCGTGCTGTGGGTGGTGCCGGGCGGCAGGCAGGCGATCAGTGGGTACTGCGGCATCAGCGAGACTCCGATCTGGGATGGGGGCCGCCCTGAGGGGGCGGTCCGGACGGGACGGCGCGTCCGCCGGCCGCGGGCGCGCCGAGGTCCGCCGCCACCCGGATCGCGGGTTGGCGGCGGACCGACGGGGCTCGGTGGCGGGTGGAGGGTCAGTGGTGGGCGGCGACGACGGCGACGCTCCACGCGGCCGGGTCGAACACCTCGACTCGGCGACCCTCGGCACGGCGACGCGGACCCCACGGGCTTCGGCGGCCGTTGCGGAGTTGGTCGAAGACCTCGCGGAGCCGCGGTGGCACCGGGGCGGGTCCGGCGTCGACCTGGTATTTCACGAGGCTGGTGTCGACCCAGACTGTGCCGGCGAGGTCGACCCAGGCCTCCGGGGTACGTTGCGGCGGGAACCGCCATGCCGGGTCCAGCAGCGTGGGTAGCGGCACGATGTCGCCGGGGTGCGGAGCCCATCGGGTGTAGAACTTGACGCTCGTGCCGGGCGGGCGGCCGGTGTTGCCCGGGTCCGCACAGGCGCGGCAGGGCTGGTCCGCGCGTTGGCCGGTGCCACCGCAGCCGGGGCATTGCTGCCAGTTGACCGGGTCGGCCTGCGGGTCGTAGTCCGGTGACCAGGCTCCGGTGAGTTGGCCACCGAGCCGGTAGCCGTCGATGCTGTGCTCCCGCAGGAGTCGGCGCATCGGCTGGGCGAGGAGCCGGTCGATGTTCTCGATGGTCGCGGTGGCCGGGACCAGGACGGCGAGCAGGGAGTTGCCCATCACTGCGCGCCGCTCACCGGGATCACCGCGCCGGTCGCGGCGGGTGCGGGCCCGGTGTCCCGGTCCGGCGGTGTCGCCGGCTCTCCTCGGGTGACCCGGTCTGGGGCGGGGGCGTGCACGATGATGGCGTGCAGCGCGGCGCGGGCCAGCACGGGCGCGGTGCGGGGCCTGCCCGCTGCGTGGAACGCGACGGGCGCGGCGTTGACGGTGAGCGCGAAGCCGGGCTCGCGGTGCGGCTGGTCCCACACGACGGCGATGTCGACCCGGTGCGCGGCGGCGGTGAACCCGACGAACAGGGCCTCCGGGCACAGCCGGTGGCCGCGCCGGCCCGTGGTCCGCTCGGGTCGGCGGACGTACTGGTGGTAGCCGTGCTGGTAGCGGGTGCCGAGGCTGTCGGCGACGGCGAGGGCGATGTCGCGGCACCAGGTGACACCGGCGGGTTCGCCGGTCTGTGGCGTGGGAGGCACCGGCAGCGCGCCGGCGGCCGGTGGGGTGGGCGGGGTGAGGATCACGCGCATCGTGGGCTCCTTGTGTTCGAGAGGGCGGAACAGATTCGGCCGGTCCCGCAGGGGGCGGGACCGGCCGAGATGCTGCGAGTGGGGCGGAGGTGTCAGTCGTGGACTGGATGTGCCGTGGCGGGCTCGTTGTGGGGGTGGGCGCCGCTGTGTGCGGCGTGGTAGGCGTCCCGGACGCGTGCCGGGATCGGTCCCAGATGTGAGGTCGGCGCGGGCAGCCCGAGGGCGTCCCAGGTGTCTGTCCACCAGGCGCGGATCGCCGCGTTGCGGGACCGGTCGGTGGCGGGCTGGGTCGAGTTGCGGCGCTGGCCTCGGGTGGCCTTGGTGTTATTAGGGCGTCGTCGTCCGGCGGCGATGAACGGGGCGAGCGCGCCGCGCAGCTTGCCGAGGTTGTCCTCGGACAGGTCGATCTCGTAGTCGGTGCCTTCGAGGGCGAACCGGTAGGTGCTTGCGGGTTGGCTGCCGTCGAAGTCGTCGACGATCGTCTGTGTGATGGCCACGGGGCCGGGTCCTTTCGGTAGATGAGCTGGAACGGGGCGCCCAGATGTGGAAGCCCTGCGGCCGGGATCGGCGGCGGGGCTCGGACGGGCGGTTGGGCGGTGTTGGGGTCAGGTGGTGAGGATCGCGAGGGCGCGGGTGAGGAGCTGGTCGGCGAGCGGTTCGAGCGGTTCCGGGTTGCCGGTCCGGTAGGGCGTGGCGTGGTGCCAGTGGACCGGCAGGAGGTGGGCGAGTTCGGTCCAGGTCAGCTCGGGGGTGAGCACCTCGGCGACGGCGCTGCTCTGGTGGGAGTAGAAGTCGCGGCGGATCCGGATCCGGATCACCCGGCTGTCGTGGTGGTGCACGCGGGTCAGCTGGTAGCAGCCGTCGCTGGTGACGCCGAAGGATTCATCGACGAGCACGGTCGTCCTCCTTATATATAGGGACGCTCGGATGGTCGGGTGAGGTCAGGGACGCGGGCGGGCCGCAGTGTTGGTGTCGGTGCCGGTGAGCGCGCGGTGGGCGTCGGCGAGGGCCTGCGCGGTGCCGAGGAGCCCGTGGCCGGCGCGGTCGAGCGCCCCGCGCAGCAGCAGGCGCTGCGCGAGGTCGGTGTCGGCCGTGGCCCGCAGGCGGCCCTGGTCCAGCGTGCGGAGCGTGCCGATGAGGCCCTTGTGTGTTGGGCGGCTCTGAAGATGCCGACGTCGCGGGCGGGTTTCGGGCGTTGAGTGCGCCGATGGGTTCACGCTGGTGGTGTGTTCGTCTGGGGCGGCACCTTGCCGATGGCCCGGCCACGATCTGTTGACCTGCAGATGCCCGGGCGCAAGCGCCCGGCGGCGTCGGCGTGCTGCCGGTCGGCGCGATCGGGCCAAGGCGGCTTGCACGAGTGGGGCGTCCGGGCCAGGCTGCAACACCAGCCGCCCCCTTCCAGGGCGGGACGACCTGCGGCGAGCCTGACCGGATGGGTGATGATCGAGGTCTTCGACACGGCCGCGGCCCGGCAGGCACTCACGCGCGGGCTGCTGCGCTGCCCGGACTGCGCCCAGCCGCTGCGCCCGTGGGGACAGGCCCGGGAACGCACCGTCCGCAACCTCGGCGGGGCCGTGGTCACCGCCCGCCCGGACCGGGCGCGCTGCACCGGTTGCCGCGCCACCCACGTCGTGCTCGACGCCGGGCTGCTGCCGCGCCGCGCCTACACCGTCCAGGTCGTCGGCAAGGCCCTGCTGGCAGCGGCCCGCGGGCACGGTCACCGGCGGATCGCCGCGCAGCTGCACGCCCCGCACGGCACCGTACGCGGCTGGATCCGGCGTGCCCGCCGCTCGGCCCACCGGCTGTGGACCATCGGCGTCCGCGCCGTCGTCACGTTGGAACCTGCGGCCCTGCCCACCGCGGACCGGCCAGATTCGCTCACCTCGGCGGTCGAGGTCCTCGCTGCGGCCGCGACCGCGCTCAGCCACCGGTTCGGGCTTCACGCCACCCATCCCTGGGCGCGGATCGTCGTGCTGACCCGAGGTCGGCTACTGGCACCGCTCCCGACCGGCTGAGGCAAGGGTCCGGTTCGCGGCCCTCGCGTGCCCGCACATCGGTATCGGTACCGCCGAGCCCGGCTTTGCGAGGCGAACACCGGGGTGTACCCGGCACCTTGCCGACGACGCGCGGCACCTCGCCGACCATGCTGTCCGGTTCGCCGGAATCATCGTCGGCATCGTGAACGCCGCGCTCGTCGGCATTTTCAGTGCCGCGCAACACTTGTGCAGGCTGAGTGCGGCGATGTGGAGCGCGAGGAGGATCTCGGCGAGCTGGTTCGGGCTGGGCGCGGCGGCGGCCTGGGCCGGCCCGAGGGCGGTGCTGAGGTAGCCGGCGAGCAGGTTCAGGGCGCCGGCCGCGGCGACGGTGAGCCGCGGGCCGTAGCCGGCCTCGTCGTCGAAGACCGCCGCGAGGGTGGCGAGGAGCCGCTCCGCGTCGGTGGCAGTCGGGCAGGGGCTCCGCGGTGGGACGGTGGGGTCGTCGGGCATGGGGTTCTCCATTCGGTTCGGCTGGGCGTGGGTGTGCCCTGCGTTGCTTGGTGGTGGGTCCGGGTGGAAGAGGGAAAGAGCGGGCCGTGTCGCCGGCCCCGGGCAGGCGAAAGCCGCCGCCCGGCAGGGGCGGCGGTTCTTGGTGTGGAGTTAGAGGGAGACAGCGACCAGGCGCTGATCGCCGTCGAGGGTGTCCAGGTAGCGGGCGGCGTTGTCCAGATAGGTGATCCGGTCGGAGAACGTGTCGCTCGCCGGCCGCAGTTGCTCGCCGTCGTGGGCGGTGTGGACCGCGTCGAAGCAGGTCGCCAGGAGCGAGTGGTACTGCTGGTAGGCGACCTGCCGGGCCTGGAACATCTCCAGCTCTCGCGGGTCCAGACGGGCCGCGCCGTAGTTGGCGGCGTTGTGCATCCGCATCGCCTGTACCCGGGGTTGGGCGTCGAAGTCCTCCCGGGCCTGCTCGAGCGGGTAGGTGGGCGGGTTGTCCAGGTGCCGCCGCTCGAACACCGGCCACGGGGTGGCCGCGCGGGTGCCGTGCACGACGGTGTTCCACTGCTGGTGCCGGATCCCGGCGGCGAACGCGGCGGCGTGCCGCATTCCCGCCACGTCGAGCATCGACAGCGGCCCGCCGGCGCAGTACGCGGGGCGGCCCGGGCGGAGCCCGATCAGGTTCCGGCGCTGCCAGGGGCGGACCTTGACGGCCCAGAACCCGGCGTACAGCGAACCGCGCACCTTCAGGTGCTTGTCGAGCTGGCGGCTCGCGGTCAGCACACTGGTGGACAGCTCGTCCGGGACACAGACCAACGCGACCGCGATGGTCGGGGCCGGCGCCAGACGCTCCGGGCTCGGAGCAGGGTCCGGCGTGGTGCCGGTCGTGCTCTTGGCTGCAGTTGAGCGCTTGGCCGGCGTGTTCTTCGCCGCGGTGCGCTTGGCAGGGGTGCTGCCGTTGGCAGGAGTGGTCATGGCAGATCTCCTTCACAGGGGCAGAGGTGTGCGCCGGTCGGCGCGGGAGGGTGGTTGGTGCGACCTTGGGGGTCGCCGCGTGCGGCGCGCCGCCGACCGGCCCGGTGAGGGGCGGGTGGGCTGTGAGGGCGCGCCGGTAGACGCGGCAGGTTCCCGAAGGTGGGACCGAACCGGGTGGAGCGTGAACAGATGTCTAGAAGACAACCGGAACGGTAGCCGGCACATCTGTCAGCGCCCGAGCCACCGAAATCGCCTGCCGGGCGCTGACAAACCACCGCTGACCTGCACTGTCAGACCATCCGGAGGCCACCTCGCGACGGCCACGGGCAGGTTCTGACAGAACGGCGGCAGGATCTGTCAGACGATGCCGCTGGCTGACAGTCGGCGGCTGGCGGCACCGGCAGGGTCGAGCGGGTCAAGGCCGGCCGGCCGCGTTGCCGGCGGCGAGGAGCCGCTGAGAGGCCGTTGACCTGCGCTGTCAGAAATCCCGGCGCCGGATCGTCGCGCCCGTGCCGGGTTGGTCCTGCTCAGCGGCCCGCTCGGACGGCGGCTGAGATGTGGACCTGCCGCCGAGCGAGGGCGGCCCGGACGCGGCTGCGTGCGGGAGCCTCGGCGCGCACGGCCGACAGGCAGGGAGCGACATCTGACGATGGGGCAGCGCCAGCCGGGCCGGCTCTCGCGTCTCATCCGGGCCGACTACGCGCACCGTGACAGGTTTTCGGGAGGTGGGTCGTCGTCGTGGGGTTCGTGGAACCGGGCGGGGTTGAGCGCGCTGTGGGGGCCGTGATCGCTGGGGAGTTGGTGGAGGGCGAGCCGCGGTCCGTCGGCGCCGGCGAGGGTCCAGACCGCTTCGGCGGGGTTCGGGCAGTGGGTCGCGGTCGCGACGGGCATCGGGGTCGCTGTGCCGTGTAGGAGGTCGAGGAGGTGCTTCTCGCGTTGGCGGGTCGGTACCCACAGCAGCACCGGGTAGCGGGGCCCGTCCTTGGCGAGGCGTTCGTAGGCCAGAAGTTTCGTGATGACCCGGGAGAGGCTCTCGGTCGCGTTGTCGTATTCGAGGAACCAGCCGGTGGTGGTATCGCCGACGCGCCAGATGCCGTGGGCGTCAGGGCAGACCCCGGTCAGGCCGTACGCCGCGGTGGCGTGGTGTTCGGACCACCACCGCTCGACGCGGCAGCGGGGGTCGCGGCGGGCGTGGGCGTGCAGGTCGATGACGAACTGGTTGGTGCCCAGGAGATGCGCGAGTTTGGGGGTGCGGGCGATGTTGAGGCGCCGTTCGGTGTGGCTGCGGGGCGCGCGGGCGGCGGGGTTGTCGGGGTCGGTGTAGGCGGTGGGGTGCAGTGCGACGCCGAGCGACCCGAGGGTGTACAGGTACTGGGCGGTGCCACCCCGAGCACCGCCGTGAGCGCCGCCGTGGGCGGGGCTGTGAGCGAAGCGGGACACCGCGTCGATGCGGTGCAGGATCGTCAGTCGTTGTTGGGCGCTGCGCCGGCTGCTGAACAGAGCGGTCGTGATCTGCTCGGTGGACAGCAGGTAGTGCTCGGCGAGCCAGGACAGCAGGAGCCGGTCGCGGGGAGTGAGACGGCGGAGGCCAGCGAGCGGGTCAGGTTTGGCGGCGGACGCTGGTGGGACACGGGTCATCGGCTTACTCCATGCGGAAAGGGTTGCCCTCCTATCGGAGGGTGTCTGGATTCGGTGTCGGGCCGCTGGTCGGTCTGTCAGGGCCCGGTGCTGCACTGACAGCCCAGGTCAGCGCCATGCTCAAGGTTCTCCGAGGTGAGGCAGGACGCGACCGGTAGCGCGACGGGTGACGCGACCAGTAGTGCGACCCGTCCTGGTTCTGTCAGCGCCCATCGGCGGGCTTCGCGGGTTGGGTGCCTTTGGCCCTGCGTTGCCGCTGCTCGGCCTGGGTCAATCGCTTGATGAGGTCGTCGACGGTGCTGGTGTCCTGCGGCGGGACGTTGTTCGCCGCGGCCTCGCGGATCGCGGCGGCGTGTCCGGCGACGGGCCGGGGTGGGCGGGTCGTCATGGTGAACGCGGTGGTTTGCCGGCCGGCGACGACGAGCCGGGACGCGGTGGTGTAGGCGTCGAGGTGGGACAGGTCGTGCTCGTCGAGTTCGGGCAGCGTGTGCCGCGCGAGGACTCTCGCGTCCTCGGGGGCGCAGGTGAAGTAGATCTTGTTGCGGGCGTTCGCGGACGCGGCGGCGAGCAGGTCCTTGGGGAACTGGGCCAGGTCCTGGTGCGCCAACACCATCGACAGCGCGTACTTGCGGGCTTCGGCGAGCATCGTGTCGAGCGAGCCGAACGTCAGGAAGTTCTGGGCTTCGTCGAGGTACAGGCTGGCGTCGCGGCGTTGGCCGGCGGGGACGGCGGCGCGGGCGGTCGCCGCTTGCCAGACGCGCGCGAGGATCAGCGATCCGAGGAGCCGGGAGGTGTCCTCCCCGAGGGTGCCTTTGGGGATCCGGACGAGCAGGATCCCGCCGTCGAGGACCTCGCCCATGTCGAAGCTCGACTTGGGGTAGCGCATGGTGCGTTTGACGAAGTCCCGCAGCAGGAACGCGCGGAGCCGGGCGAGGACCGGGGCGATGACCTGGGAGCGCAGCGACACGGGCATCTCGTCGTACCACTGCCAGAACCCCCGGAGTCCTTCCGGGTCGTCGAGGTCGACGACCATCTCGGAGCGGAACTGGGGAGAGTTCAGCAGCGGCGGGATGTGCTGCAGCGTGACGTTGGGGTGCCGCAGCAGCGTCAGGCACGCCACCCGCATGACGTCGTCCATCCGGGGTCCCCACGCCTTGACGAAGATGTTCCCGAAGATGGACACGATGTTGTCCACGACCAGGTCGTGGTCGGCGCCCTCGAGCGGGTTGATGGTGGGCGGGTTCGGCTGGTCGGGGTCGAACAGCACCACCCGGTCCGCGACCGAGGCGGGCAACCGGTCGAGAATGTCCAGCACGAGATCGCCGTGCGGGTCGATCACCACGGTGCCCCGGCCGGCGTGCACATCGTCCAGGACCATGTTCGCCAGCAGCGTCGTCTTCCCGGAGCCGGTGGATCCGATCATGTGAACGTGATACCTCGCGTCCGCCGCGGACAGCGCGACGGTGTGCCCACCGATTTCGGCATCGCCCAAAACCTTCGCACCGCGCCCCCCGGTCGACACCGCGACGGGCACCGGCATCGACTTGGCATGGGCCCGGTCCAGACCCGGCACCGCCAGGTCCTGCGGGAGAGCGGCGAGCGCGGCCAGCTCCGGGGTGGAGGCGAGGAACCCCGCGCCGAGCCGGCGCGCGGCGAGCACCGCGACCGGGTGCCGCATGCGGGCGCGGTGGGTCAACTGGTTCCGCGCGGTGTACACGGCGAAGGACGAGGCGATCGCGTCGGCGATGCCCCGCAGCCGGCCCTCGACGTTAGCGCCTCGCCGCTCGAGGGTGGAGGCCACGCCGTACCGGACCCCGGTCTCCCACAGCGGGTGCGCGGTCTTGTCCAGGATCGACCGCACGTCCCGGTCGATGCCGGGATCGCGGCGCGCCGCCGTCCCAACCCGACCGCCGGCACCGGTGGCGCGGGTGGGCTGGGACACCTCGAGGATCAGTTGGAGCAGCCAGTGCAGCGGCGCCGCCGGGTTGATGGCAGGGACGGCGGTCTTGCCGTCGCGCAGGCGCGCGGCGGCCCGCCGGGCCCGCGCGACGCGGCGTGTCCGGGCCGGCCGGGCCAGGATCTGCACGCAGGCGTATTCGTCGTCGCGGAGCTGCGCCCCGGCGGACATGAGCGCGCGCAGCGGGTCGGTGTCGAACTCGGTGCGCAGCGGCAGCCACTCCGCGGCCACCGGCAACAAATGCCCGCCGGCCTCCGCCGCGGGCTGACTCGAGATCGGCGGGGCGGCGGGTTCGGTGGTGGTCGCCGCACCCGGCCAGGCGCCACGGATCGCGGCCTCGACCGCGCCGGGCGGCACGGTGCCGGGCACCCACACGCTGATCCGCAGTTCCCGCCCGGACCAGGTGTACTGCAACGCGACGTGCCCGAACCCGTAGCGCAGGCGTCGACGGTAGGAGGGGGTGAGGATCCCGGCGAGGTTCGCCCACAGCGCTGCGGCGCCCGCGGGGTCGACCTCCGGCGGCGGCGCGATCCTCACCAAGCGTGCATCGCGGGCGTGATGGTCGTGCCGCCACGCGGCGAGCAGATTCCGCCCCGCCACCCAACCGACCAGCAGGCCGGCGGCCACGACAACGAGCCACGGCCGCTGTGCCGCCCACTGGGCGGCGTGTTCGGCCCATTCGGCCACCGGTGGCGGGGTCGGCGGTGGTGGGGCGGGTGGCGGGGACACGTCGGGCGACACCGTGGGCGATACGGCGGACGGGTCGGCCGTTGGCGCCAGACCGATCGCGCGGGATGCCACGTGGATTAGCAGGGACGCCGGGTCTCGGGGCGTCATGATCGGCTCCCCGACCGGGCGCGGTGTTGCTCTGCGCCGCCGTCGAACCGGGCGGCGTCCTGGCTGTCGTCGGGGTCGTCGTCGAGGGCATCTTCGAGTTCGTCGTCGATGAGGTCGTTTGGATCTGTTGTCGCGAGGACGTGTTCGGCGTCGGAGGCGACGACTTCGAAGGCGGTGCGGTTGGACCCCGATACCAGGAGCCCGAAGCCGCGTCTGGCGGTGAGTAGCAGCCGCCGTTCACCCGCGGTCAGGCCGAATGCGTCTCCGACGGCGTCGATGGCTTGCGGGGCTTGGCGGAGCAGGATTTGGGTGGCGGCGTTCGCGACCACGGCGTGGCCGAGGTCGGTGCCGAGGACGTCGCTGGCGTCCTGGGTGACGACGGTCAGTCCGGCGTTGCGTTTGCGGGCCGCCTTCGACATGCGGAACAGGAACCGCGCGCCTTCCCCGTCGCGTAGCAGCAGCCATGCCTCGTCGACCACCACGAGCCGCCGCTGCGCCGCTGCGGCCCTCCCGGCGCGGTCGCTGGTACCGGTGTTGCTGGTAACCGGGTCGCTGGTACCGGGGTCGCGGTACTGCGGCGGCAGGTCGACCTCGCGCCAGATGTGGTCCAGGGCCAGCAGGGTTCCGATGGTGCGGAGTTCGTCGGGGAGGTGGCGCAGCGACCACACGACGAGGTGGCCGGCGGGGGTTTCGGTGGTGGGTCCGTCGAACAGGTCTTTGAACGAGCCGTCGATCCACGGCGCGAGCCGGGCGGCGAGTTCGGCCGCGGCCGGCGTGGTGTCGGCGGCGAGTTCGTTGGCGAGGTCGCGCAGCAGCGGCGCGGGCCGGCCGTGGGTGCGCGGGTCGGCGGTGATGCCCGCGTGCCGGTAGACGGCCAGGATCGCCCGGTCCAGCGCGGCCCGCTCAGCCGGTGGCGGCGCCTGCCCGAGCAGGACGCCGACGAAGGTGTGCAGGAACAGGCCACGGCGGGTCAACACATCCGGCCGGTGGTCCCCGGTCGGGAGGTCGAGGGGGTTGATCCGCACACCTGGCGCGCCGAGCCGCACCACAGTGCCGCCGACCGCGTGGGCGAGCCGCAGGTATTCGTCTTCGGGGTCGATGACCTCGACCCGCACCCCGGCGTAGAGGGACCGCAGCACCTCGACCTTGACCAGGTAGGACTTTCCGGCGCCGGAGCGGGCCACGATGACGGAGTTGTGGTTCTCCTGCGCCCAGCGGTCCCACCACACGATCCCGCCGGAGTCCGGGTTCAGCCCGTACAGCAGCCCGCCGTCGGTCGGCGGGTCACCGGGCAGCGGCGCGGGCAGGTCCGGCGACGCGAGCGGGAACGCCGCGGCCAGCGCCGCGGTGTCCATGGTGCGCGGCATCGCCACCGAGTCGGTGGCCAGCGGCAGCGTGGTGGTCCAGCCCTGCAGCTGCCGCCACGTCACCGGTTGGACCTCCAGCAGCGTGGACGCGGCGGCGGCCTTCACCTGCGCACAGGCCTCCACCAGCTCGGTTTCGGTGCGGGCATGAACTGTGCAATAGAGCGCGACGCGGAACAGTTTCGCGACGCCGCGCGCGAGCCGTTCGGCGAGTTCGGCGGCGTCGTCCGCGGCGGCCTCCACATACGGGTCGACCAGCTTCCCGCGGGTCGTGTCGGCGCGGCGCGACGATTCGAGACGGGCCCGCTGGTTCCGGAGTCGGCTGGCGGCGACCGGCGCCGGCAGGGGCTCGATGTGCAGGGCGACGTCGAGACGGCCGGGCCAGGCGAGCAGCGGTTCGAGCCATGCCGGGCCGACCTCGGCGGGATAGCCGGTGACGACCAGGGTGGCGGCGTAGCCGTCGCCGAGGCGCACGAACCGCGGTGTCACCTCGACGGCCGCCGGCGCGACCGTCGCCGCGACACCGTTGCTGTGATCGGGGCGAGCCGTGCTCTCGGCGCTATTGGGCAGCGCGTCCAGGGAGGTTTCGCCGCCATGGTCGGGCGCGATGGGCTGGCGCTTTCGGGTGGGCAGGATGCTCATCGGTTCACTCGTCTCTTCGGAGATGTTGTGCGTGGTTGGGTGGCTGTGGTGATGACGGTGTTCGGGGCGGCGAGGCCGCCCAGGCGGGGCGGCCGGTACGGGTCCGCTGCGGCGGCGAGCGCCGCGGTGACCGCGGCGCCGTCCAGAACGCGGCCGGTGACGCCGAGCCCGGACAGGGCACGGGCGGTGTCCTCGGCGCGGCGCCGCGCGGCGTGCTCGACCCGCTCACCGGTCGGGGTGCGGGTCACGACGAGGACCTGGCGGCGCAGCGGGTCCCGCCGCTCGGCCAGGTCGGCGAGGAACGCGGCGTGGTCGGCGCACGCGCCTTCCAGGGCGGGGTCGGGCAGGGTCCGCGCGGCCTCGGCGAGCGCGGCGGCGTGGCGGTGCAGGTCGACCGGTTGCGCGGACACCACGATCTGCGTTGGTGCGTTGAGGGAGTTCAGCCACCGCCCGAACGCCTCCACCAACGCCGTCTGCTCGCCGGGGGTACGCAGCGCCAGGTTGGTGGTGGTCGCCGCGACCACGGCGGCGCGGGCACCGGGCAGGGTGATCTCGCCGTCGTCGCCGATCGCTGAGGCGGGCAGGACCAGTGGCGCGGGCAGCGCAACCCGGGCGGCCTTGGGCACCTCCACCCACTGCGGCGCCGGTTGGGTGCCGGCGCCGCCGCTGGACAGGGCACGGGGCGCGCGGCCGAACCGGATCCCGTGGAGCAGCCACACGTCCAGCGGCAGCCCGTCGCGGCGCCCGACGGCGATCCCGAACACCAGCCCGCCGAGGATCACCGCCGCGGCGACGAGCACCGGGATGGGCACCAGCAGGTGCAGGGCCTGCCACGCGAAGTAGAAGCACACGGCGGCCACGGCGAGCATCGCCAGCTGCCGGAACGTTAGCCCGTAGGCGACCTTGTCCGGGGCGTCCACGTCGGCGGGCATCCGTGCCCGTGTCAGAACCGGCTCGCCGTTACCGCCGCTGTGATTGGCAGTGTGGTTGGTGCGGTGCCCGGCGTTCATCGGGCGGCCTTGGCGAAGCCGGCCAGGCCGAGCCGGCGCAGGCCTTGCTGGATGACGACGACGCGCACGACCTGCCCGGCGATGCCGCTGCCGCCGCGGCTCTGGGTGACGTACCGGGCGACCAGGCTCGGCACCTTGACCGTGGTCCAGAGCAGCACGACCACGATGAACAGGTTCATGACGCTGCCGGGGTCACCCGCCACCGGCAGCGACGGCAGCAGGTGCCGCGGGTCGAGCAGCATCCACTGGCCGGCCTGCAGGGTGAACGCCTGCAGCACCGGCACCAGCAGGCACCCGAGGAACGAGCGCCACCACAGCCGCGCCACCGGGTCGGTCTGCGGCAGCGCGTGGCACGCCAACGCCAACGGCGCCGCCGCCGTGAGGACCAGCAACACGGAGAACCGCACGATGAGGCTGAACGCGGTCGCGGCGAGCAGCACCGCGATGATCGCGATGATCACCGCGACGAGCAGCGGCGCGGCCTGGCTCGCCGCCGCGGCGTGGGTGTGCTGCTTGATCGCCGCCAGCGCTCCGCGATCGTCGACCTCGTCGCGGGTCAGCGAGGTCACCAGGCCGTTGGCGAGCTCGATGGTGCGGGAGCAGAACAGCTGGGAGAAGTGCGCGGCGATGAACCCCACGACGAGCCGCGGCCCGAGGTCCTTCACGGTGTAGCG
>Ga0210378_10000714_pt1 | contig 17208 bp, 17 predicted proteins | sample PLM1_60_b1redo_FD_155465 | JGI IMG/M metagenome (GOLD analysis project Ga0210378, IMG submission 155465) | Groundwater sediment microbial communities from an aquifer in East River, Colorado, USA - PLM1_60_b1 redo | ecosystem: Environmental > Terrestrial > Soil > Riparian zone | place: USA: East...
CGAGGATCTTCGAAGCGTAGTCCGCGCCCGCCGGCCCGGGGACATCGTCTCGGTACTCTATCTGAGAGACGGCGAAGCGCACGCGACGTTGGCGACGCTCGGCACCCGGATTGACTAGCCCGCGCCGCTCGTTGGGGGGTGGGGGGGGCCATGTCGGGGCCCCCCACGACTATGGAGGAGTCGCGAATGGTCCACGATGACGTGAGAGGTGCCTCGACTCTCACCGAGATGATGCGGCGGCGCGCAGCGCTCTCGCCCGACCAGCAGTACTTCCAGCTGTTCGACGAGACCGTGACGTACGGGCGGCTATGGACGCAAAGCGCGCGGTACGCGGCCGGGCTCGCGCGGGCGGGCGTGGGCGCGGGCGACAAGGTCTGCCTCATCTACCCGACGTGCGCGGAGTTCTTCTACACGTTCTTCGGCGCGCTGCGGATCGGCGCGGTCCCGGTGCCGCTCTACCCCACGCTCGGCGTGGAGACGACGGCCAACATCTTCCGCGACTCCGAGGCGGTCGCGGTCGCGACCATCGGCTGGTTCCGCACGGGCGTCGACCAGAGTCGGGCACTCGCGCCAAACGTGGGCACCGTTCTGGAGCCGCCCGACCTCGACGTGGATGCGCCGCTACCAACGCTCGCCGCGGCGACGGAGGAGGACCTGGCCTTCCTGCAGTACACCTCGGGAAGCACCGGCCATCCGCGGGGCGTCATGCTCACCCACAAGAACGTCGTGTCGACCATCCACTTCATGGCCGAGGCGGCCGGCATCACCGTGGAGGACCGCGTCGTCTCGTGGCTGCCGCTCTACCACGACATGGGCCTCATCGGCTGCGCCTTCACGCCACCGCTCCTGGGGACGCCGATCTGGCTCTTGCCGCCCGATCTCCGGAACCCGAGACAGTGGCTCTCGCTCATCACGGAGATCCGCGCGACGTTCACCGTCTCGCCCGACTTCGGCTACCGAAATTGCGTGCGCAACGTCCGCGACACCGCCGGGCTCGACCTCAGCAGCCTCAAGGCCGCGCTCTCCGGCGCCGAGCCCGTGCGCCCCTCCACGATCGAGGCGTTCGAGTCGCACTTCGCCCTCACGCGCGTCATCTCGCCCTGCTACGGTCTCGCCGAGGCGACGCTGGCGGTCGCCATCTGGCCGAGGGGCGCGCCGCTCAGGCTCGACACGAGCGGGCGGTTCCTCTCGGTCGGCCAGCCGTGCCGAGGCGTCTCGGTGCGGATCCTGGCGCCACGCGATGAGGCGCCGGCCGCGGAGCGCCCGGTGGGCGTGGAGGGTGAGGTCTGCGTCAAGAGCGCCGGGGTCATGCAGGGGTACTACAACAATCCCGGCGAGACCGCGAAGGTGCTCATGCCCGGCGGCTGGCTCAGGACCGGCGACCTCGGGTTCGTCGACACCGAAGGCTTTCTCTACGTGACGGGCCGTCTCAAGGATCTCATCATCCTCGGCGGCGTGAACGTGATCCCGGCCGACATCGAGGAGGTGGTCGATCGCGTGGACGGTGTGCGCTATTCCGCCGCGGTCGGCATCGACAGCGAGCGGACGGGCACGCAGCGGCTCCACGTCGTCGTCGAAGTGCGGAGCGAGAGCGCGTCACCCGACGACTACCACGACATCGTCCGGGAGATCACGAGCCGCGTCCACAAGGCGCTTGGCCATCGGCCGGCGCGCGTCATCCTCGTCCGGTCGAGCACGATTCCGAAGACCTCCAGCGGCAAGATCCAGCGCTCGCGGCTCGCCCAGATGATCCAGGACGACGAGCTCGGCGAGCGGGTCGTGTACGGCGATACCTGACGTGCAGTGCGGCGGCCATCTCACCTCGCAGGAGCCAACCATGCCCGTTTCATTCGAGCGTCGCGACGAGATCGGGATCGTCACCCTGAGTCGCCCCGAGGCGCGCAACGCGTGGGGCACCGACTTCAACGAGGGCATCACCCGCTGCTTCGCCGCCATGGAGGACGACGACACGATCCGTTGCGCCGTCCTGACGGGCGACGAGGCGGGCGGCGCCTTCTCGGCCGGCGCGAACCTGAAGGACCCGCGAACGCACACGATGAAGTCGGCCGCGGAGTTCATCAAGAGCATCGCCAAGCGCAGGGCCCGGCCGTTCGAGGTCCTCGCGAACTTCCCCAAGCCGATCATCGGCGCCGTCAACGGCTACGCCGTCGGCATCGGCTGCATCGTGACCTTCTGCTGCGATCTCCTGGTCGCGTCCAAGCGGGCGGAGTGGCGTCTGCCGCAAGTTGCCCTCGGCATTCTTCCCGCGTACGGCGGCAGTGCGCGGCTCGCCCGCTGGGTCGGCAAGGGCCACGCGATGCGCCTGGCCCTCGGCTTCCCGCTCACCGCGGAGGACGCCTATCGCATCGGGCTCACGCAGTGGCTGGTGCCGCACGCTCGGCTGATGGACAAGACGCTCGAGGTGGCGCGCCACGTCGCGTCGTTGCCGCCGCTCGCGGCACGGCTCACGAAGGAATCCTTGCTCGCGGGCCTGGACATCCCCAATATATCGGACGCGTCACTGGTCGATCTCTATCGCTTCGCGACGCTCGAGCTGACCGAGGACAAGGCCGAGGGTCACAAGGCCTGGCGCGAAAAGCGCAAGCCGGCCTTCCGGGGGCGCTAGCTCGGCCGGCCGCGCGCCACGCCGGGACGTTGCCGAGAACTTAACACGACCTCTTTCATGAACGCGCCCACCACCGGGTCCGCGTAGACACCGAAGGCATCGGCCAGCGTCCCACGAAGGCCGCTGCGTGTCTCGATCGCATAGAGGATCGCCATGTCGTCTGGGTCCGAGACGCCCTCGAAACGGTGATACTCCGAAATCATCACCTCGTCCGCGGGGAACACCTTCCCGCTGTCCGCGGCACGAAGTTTTCCATTCACCAGGATGAAGTGTTCGGTGAAACCCCGACGGGCCAGCTCGTCCATCGTGCCGGCCAGGGTCGGGATCTCCGTGGCACCCGCCATCGCCCCGACTAGCCCTTCTGCGACCGATAGGGCAGCGGCACGTACTCGACCGAAGGCCGGGTGCGCGTCGGCTGGGGGAAGAGCCCCATGAACTGATAGACCTCTTCCGGCATCTCCGTGCTGACCGGCAACCCGAGCGACTTGGCCTCCTCGGCCATGATCGGATAGTCGTGAGTCCAGGTGCCCGTGGACAGCTTCTCGGCCAGCGCGGCGGCCTGCTCCGGCGCCATCCGCTCGGAGAGCAGGATTGGCGCCGGGTGAAGTTCTACCCACCGGCCGGGTGCCCGCCCCTGGGCACCCTGAAAGGTCTCCCTCGCAGCAACTCGAGATGATATTGAGAGTCGGTGGAAGGTCTGCATCAGCTCGAGATCGTCATCGTGCTGCTCGCCGCGGTGCTGGCCCTCGTGACGATCGCCCGCCGCGTCCTGATCCCCTATCCCATCTTCCTCGTGCTCGGCGGGCTCATGCTCGGCGTGGTGCCGAACGTCCCGATCGTGCGCCTCGATCCCGATCTCGTGTTCCTGATCTTCCTGCCGCCCATCCTGTGGGCGGCGGCGTACTTCACGTCGCTGCGCGACTTCCGGGCCAATCTCCGCCCGATCACGCTCCTCGCGGTGGGATTGGTCCTGGCCACGACGGCCGCCGTCGCCGCGGTAGCGCGCGTCCTCATGCCCGGCTTGAGCTGGCCAGTGGCGCTCGCCCTCGGGGCCATCGTCTCCCCTCCCGACGCCGTCGCCGCGACCGCCATCGCCCGGCGGTTGGGCATCCCCTATCGCATCGTCACCGTGCTCGAGGGCGAGAGCCTGATCAACGACGCCGCGGCGCTCGTGCTGTACCGCACGGCGGTCGCCGCGGCGGTGACGGGCGCCTTCGCGCTCACGGAGGCCCTCTGGCAGTTCGTCCTGACGTCGGCGGGCGGTGTGTTGATCGGCCTGATCGTGGGCGGGGTGGCCTGCCGGGCGCTCCGCTTGACCGACGACAGCGTGGCCGAGACCGCCATCACGCTGCTCGCCCCGTATGCCGCCTGGGTCATTGCCGAGCGGACGCACACCTCGGCGGTGCTCGCGTGCGTGGCCGGTGGCCTTTATTTCCGCCAGGGCTTCAGCGCGGCGGTGGCCCCCGCCACCAGACTCCAAGCGAAGGCCGTCTGGGATCTCCTCGTCTTCATCCTGAACGGCGTCATCTTCGTTCTGATCGGGCTCCAGCTCGGCGCCATCCGTGAGGCAGGTCTGCCGGCCAATCTCGGCACCCTCGTGTGGCAGGGCGCCCTGATCAGTCTCACCGCCATCGGGATCCGTCTCGTCTGGGTGCCGCTCGCCGTCGTGATCCCGCGGCTCGTCAGTCGCGCGCTCCGACAGCGCGACCCGATCCCGCCGTGGCCGCACGTGCTGCTCGTCGCTTGGATCGGCATGCGCGGCATCGTCTCGCTGGCCGCCGCCCTCGCCTTGCCGGTGACGACGGCGTCGGGCGCGCCGTTTCCCTTCCGCGACGCGATCATCCTCGTCACCTTCGCGGTGATCCTGTCCACGCTCGTTCTGCAGGGGCTGAGCCTGACGCCCTTGATCCGCGTCCTCGACCTGGGCGAGGACCGGACGCTCGAGCTCGAGGAAGCGCGCGCGCGGGAGGAAGCAGCCCGGGCCGCCCTGGCCCGTCTCGATCAGCTCGCGACCGCCTCCTGGCCGCGCCGCGCGGACGTCGAGCGGCTGCGGGCGATCTACACCCAGCGGATTCGGCGCGCCTCGCCGATCGACGTGGGTGAGGGCGCCGCGGCCGCTCAGGCGCAGGCGGCCTACCGCCGGATCCGCCACGAGACGCTGACCGCGGAGCGCCGTGCCCTGATCGCGCTCCGCGATCAGGGTGCCATCAGCGACGAGATCCTCCACCGGCTCGAGCAGGAGCTCGATGTCGAGGCGATGCGGATCGGGCTCGGCGAGGCGCGCCTGGACGACTGATCCGGAGACGCCGTATGCCCCCGCCCCGCGGGGGTGTCTAGTAAGGAGATCCGAAATTCGAGACGGTTGTGTACGACGGGCTGGCGCTCGGGTCAAATCTTCTCGCCGAGCTTCGCCCAGTCGTCCAGGAACTTCTTGAGGCCGATGTCGGTCAGCGGGTGCTTCATGAGCTGCTCGAGCACCGCGAACGGCATCGTCGCGACGTGGGCGCCGGCCTTCGCCGCGTCCACCACGTGGAGCGGGCTGCGGATCGACGCCGCCAGCACTTGCGTCTTGAAGCCCTGGACGCGGTAGATCTCGCAGATGTCCCGGACGAGGTCCATGCCGACGTGGGCGATGTCGTCGAGGCGTCCGAGAAAAGGACTGATGTAAACGGCGCCCGCCTTCGCCGAGAGGAGCGCCTGGGTCGCCGAGAAGCAGAGCGTCTGGTTGACGCGGATCCCCTTGCCGGAGAGATACTTCACGGCCTTGAGGCCGTCCTTCGTGAGCGGGCACTTCACGACGGCGTTCGGTGCGACCTGGGCCAGCTCCTCGCCCTCCTTCACCATGCCCTCGAAGTCCGTGGCGACCACTTCGAGGCTCACGTCGCCCGGGACGATCGCGCAGATCTCCTCGACGAGCGGCCGGAACGGACGCTTCTCCTTGGCGATCAGCGACGGGTTGGTGGTCACCCCGTCGACCACGCCGAGCGCCACGCCCTCCTTGATCTCGCCCAGGTTCGCCGTGTCGAGAAAGATCTTCATCGCGCCCTCCTCCGGAGTCGGGTCATTGCCGCTCGATCGTCACGCGCGTGTCGGGCCGAAGAAAATGCAGAAGGCGCGGCCCGGGGGCCAGTAGCCGAGGTCGCGCACGCCGTCCGCGAGTCGTTGAGCCACGCTTCCGCGGAGACCGATCCCGCCGTGATCCGGATCGCGCGGTCCATCACGCTCAGCCTAGGCCGCGCTTCCAACGCGTGTCAAGCAGCGCACCCGGCTGGCAGTGGGTCAGGTTGACGGGCGCGGCGGGGGGCGAAGGGACCCGTTCCCGGTATCGCGACGACGGGAGTTGCGCGCCTGGATGGAGCCCAGCCGCACCGGAGCAGCGGGCGCGTGCCGCGTGGTCCTCTCGCCCGCCGCCGCGCTCGTCAACCTGACCCACTGCCAGCCCGCGTCACAGGGGGCGCTGATAAGCGGTGACCGCAGCATCGAGCGTTGCGCGATCCGCGACAGCCGACCAGCCCTCTCCCTCGACGGCGAGCGAGCCCGCGCACGCGGCGGCGGCCGCGGCCTGCCACGGGTCGCCGTCGCGCTGATACTGGACGAGGAAGGTCGCAGCGAAGACGTCGCCGGCGCCGGTCGGGTCGACCTCTCGCGCCGCGCGCGGGTGAATCTCGTACCGCTCGCCGTTGACGAACAGGAGCGCGCCGTCGCGGTCGGCGGTGAGGACGCCCACCGGCATGCGCTCGAACCACTCGACCACATCGTCCTCTTGACCTCGGATGTCCTCGCGGCTCAGGAACAGTGCCTGGACCGACTGCAGCAGGCGCTCGGGCGAGCGCCAGACGCGCGGCACCACAAGGCCGTCGGCGGCCGTGTGACGGAGCCATCCCTGGGCGGCGGCGCCCACAGCGCCGTCGGTGAACAGGGTCGCGATCATCGGGTCGACCTCGTCGAGCACAGGGGCAAGCAGGGTCAGCGCCGCTCCCCGCCAGTCGTCCGGAACGTCGGCCATGGTCAGGGGGTCGGCGACGGTGCGCACGTGGGACACGCGCCCGCCGGCGTCCTGCCGGTGCTCGAATCGACTCGTGTCGGCCGCCGGGATGCTGACGACCTCGATCTTGGACGGAATCAGGTCGAGCGGGAAGTCGTCCCCGTGACTCGTGAGGAGCCCGACCGAGAGCCCGAGCCGATGCGCGGTGACGGCGGCGAAGAGCGCCGCGCCGCCCGGGCGCGTGGCTTCGCCGATGCGGTCGAGAGTGACGTGCCCGATGGCGACGAAGTCAGGCGCGCTCACGCGGGTGTTAGAGGTCGAGCTCCTTGGCGATGATCTCCTTCATGATCTCGCTGGTGCCGCCGCCGATCGTAAAGAGCCGGACGTCGCGCGCGAAGCGCTCGATCGCGTACTCCCGCATGTACCCGTAGCCGCCGTGGAGCTGCACGCAATCGTAGGCGACGCGGTTGGCCATCTCGGCGGTGAAGAGCTTGGCCATGGAGACCGCGCGCACCGCCTCGTCGCCGTCGGCGTATCGCTGACACGCCGCGTAGGTGAGCCAGCGCCCGGCCTCGATCAGCGTGGCGAGATCGGCGAGCTTGTGGCGCACGGTCTGCTTCTCCGAGAGCGGGCCGCCGAACGCCTGGCGCTCGCGAACGTAGGCGATGGTGTCCTCGAGCGCGCGCTCGGACATGGCGACCGCGTGCAGTCCGGCCACCAGGCGCTCGCGCTGGAAGACGCGCATGACCTCGTAGAACCCGACGCCCTCGCGCCCGAGCAGGTTCTCGGCCGGCACGCGCGCGTCCTGGAAAGAGAGCTCCGCGGTGTCCGAGGCGAGCATGCCCGTCTTGGCCAGCGTGCGGCTCACGCCGAACCCCGGCGTCTCGCGCTCCACCAGGAACATCGAGATGCCCCGTGGCGGCGGGTCGTCTCGCCGGCCTCGACGCGGGCGGCGACGAAGTACAGGTCCGCCAGCGCGCCGTTCGTGATGAACATCTTCGAGCCGTTCAGGACGTAGTGGCTGCCGTCGCGGGTGGCGCGCGTGCGGATCGCGGCCACGTCGCTGCCGCCGCCGGGCTCGGTGACCGCGATCGCGCAGAGCTTCTCGCCCCGGCAGATCGCCGGCAGATACTTCTCCTTCAGCGGCTCGCTGCCCGTCCAGTAGAGGTGGGGCGAGGCCATGTCCGTGTGGACGCCGACGGCCATCGCGAACGAGCCGGACCGCGACCGCGCGCACTCCTCGTGCAGGACCGCCGTGGTGAACAGATCAGCGCCGGCGCCGCCGTACTTCTCGTCGTACTCGACGCCCAGGAAGCCCAGCTCGCCCATGCGCGGCCAGATCGTCTTCGGAATGCGACCGGCCGCTTCCCACGCCTCGACGTGCGGCATGACCTCCCGCTCGACGAAGGCGCGCACCGTCGCGCGGAACATCTCATGGTGCTCGCCGAAGACCTTCACGCGGCCCGGATCACTCGTTGCCCCAGCGAGCCTTCACGGCGTCACGGTCCACGCCGCCCTCCGCCGTCCGAGGCAGGGCCTCGGTGAACACCACGCGGCTCGGGCGCTTGAAGCGAGCGATCTTCGAGACGACGAAGTCGCCGATCTGCTGAGCGGAATAGCGGTCGGCGGCCCGAACTTCCACCACCGCCTTGACGGCCTCGCCCCACTTGACGTCGGGCACGCCGTAGACGCAGACGCCGGTCACGCCGTCCATCTGCATGATGACGGTCTCGATCTCGGCCGGATAGACGTTCTCGCCCCCCGGCTTGATCAGCTCCTTCTCGGGCTTGCGCTTGACGTAGTGGAGGTAGCCGTCGGCGTCGAAGCGGCCGACGTCGCCGGTGTGATGCCAGCCGTTGCGCAGCGTGTAGGCCGTGACGTCGGGCTGGGCGTAGTAGCCCTGGAAGACGAGCGGCCCGCGCACCACGATCTCCCCCGGTGTCCCCGGCGGCACCTCGCGGTCGTAGTCGTCCACCAGCTTCACCCGGGCGACGGGCACCGGCTTGCCGGCCGCACCGGGTTTGTCGAGCACGCGCTGGATCGTGACGAAGCCGCTCGTCTCCGACTGCCCGAAGCCGGTCCAGAACTGGGCGCCGGTCTGCTCGTGCAGGCGCTGGATCGTCGGCGGAGCGTCGAGGCCCGAGACGCGTGTGAGACTCGGCAGCCGGCTGCCGAGCTTTTCGGCGGCGTCCAGCAGGCTCGCCAGCACCGGCGGAAAGTCGGAGACGTGGGTGACGCGGTGACGGTCGATCAGCCGCACCGCCTCCTCGGGATCGAAGCGCGACACGAGGACGCTGGCGCCGCCCGCGTGCATGTGGGCCAGCGCGTTACCGAGCGCGGTGATGTGGAAGAGCGGCAGCGCCAGGAGATACCGATCCGCCGCGGTGTAGCCGAGGCAGGCCATGATCGTGAGATTGGCGGTGATCACGTTCGCGTGCGTGAGCACGGCGCCGCGCGGGATGACGTCCACCGCCGCGGTGGAGATCACGGCGAAGGGATCGTCGGCCGCGACCTCGGCCGCGGGGACGGTGGCGGCATCGCGATACAGGCCGGCGAACGGCTTGAAGCCGGGGCCCAAAGCATCGCCGAAGTGATACCAGTGGGCGACCGACTTCTTCCGCTCCGGCCAGCCGGCAACGACGGAGAGCGTCGAGCCGTCCACGACCATCATCGTCGGCTCCGCACGCTCCACCACGCGCTCGACTTCCTCGGCGGTCAGCCGCCAGTTGATCGGATAGGCGATGACGCCCTGCCGCGCGCAGGCGCCGTAGAGCTCCAGGTAGGTGGTGTCGTTCTGCGCGAGGATGGCGACGCGGTCGCCCTTGGCGACGCCGAGCCCCTGGAGCCCCGCGGCGAGCGTGTCCACCCGCCGCCGGAACTCGTGGAACGACAGCACGCGCTCGCCGTGGATGACCGCCGGCGCGTCGCCATGGGCGAGCGCGCCGTTCGCGATCATGTCGTAGACGGTGAACGCGTGCGCCGACATCCTGGAGCTACTGCCCCACGATGTCCTTCTTCATCGGTCCCAGCGCCGCCAGCAGCTCTTCCTTCTCCTTGGCCGCGATCCGGTACTTGTCGAGGGCCTTGACGAGCGCTTCCACCGTCGCGTTCCACTCCGCCTCGGTGATCTTCATGCCGGCGTGCGTCGTCTTCATGTCGCGGCCGTAGTAGGCGCACGGGCCGCCCGAGACCTCGCAGATCTGGTCGGCGAGGAGCGACTTGAGTCTCGCCACCTCCGGGGGTTTCAGCTCGCCGAAGCGCGCCTTGGTCCGGTTGTCGGCCGCCAGGTTGGCGACGAAGTCATCCACGATCAGCGCGATCGCCTCACGACCGCCGCGCAGGGTACCGGTGCTGTCCTTGACGTCGAGCCGCTGGTAGAGCGGCACGGTGGCGCACGCCGACAGCACCACCGAGCCCAGCACCAGTGACAGCGTGCCTCGCATCCATAGTCGCCCTCTCATGGGGATGTCTCCCTCTCGCGCCGCGTCGGCTCAGCTGAGCCAGCGCTTCCGCCGCTTGTAGTGTTTCACGTCCCGGTACGATTTGCGGGCGCCGACCTCGGTGAGCCCGAGGTAGAACTCCTTCACGTCCGCGTTCTCGCGGAGCGAGGCCGCCGGCCCGTCCAGCACGATGCGTCCATTCTCCATGACGTAGCCGTGCTCTGCGATGGTGAGCGCCATGGCCGCGTTCTGCTCCACGAGCAGCACCGTGAGCTTCTCCTCGCGGTTCAGGCGCTGGATGATCTCGAAGATCTCCTCGACGAGCAGCGGCGCCAGTCCCAGCGACGGCTCGTCGAGGAGGACGACCTTCGGCCGGGCCATCAAGGCCCGGCCGATGGCCAGCATCTGCTGCTCACCCCCCGACAGGTAGCCGGCCTTCAGCGTCTTCCGCTGGGCCAGCCGGGGGAAGTACTCGTACACCGACTCGATGCTCCGCCGAATCTCGGCGCCGCTCACACGACGCGTATGGGCCCCGGCCACGAGGTTCTCCTCCGTGGTCAGGTCGTCGAACATGCGGCGGCCCTCCATGACCTGCGTGATGCCGAGCTTGACGATGTCCTCCGGCTGATGGTGGTCGATACGCTGCCCGCTCAGCTCCACGGAGCCCGTGGTGATCTCTCCCCGCTCGGGCTTGAGGAGACCGGAGATGGCCTTGAGCGTGGTGCTCTTCCCGGCCCCGTTGGAGCCGAGCAGGGTCACGATGCGCTGCTCCGGAACCTCGAGGGAGATCCCCTTGAGGACCAGGATGACGCGGTCGTAGACGACCTCGACGCTGTTCAGCCGGAGCATCGCGCTACTTCTTCGCCGCCGCCTTGTGGGCGTCGTTGACCTTCTTGACCTGGGCCAGGACCTCCTCGCGGTAGCCGCGGAACCAGTCGGTCGCCGGCACCCACTCCTTGCCCCTGACCTGGTAGAGCCGCACCCAGCCGCCGCCCTCGTGGTCGGTGGGCGTGACCGTCATCGGCGGCAGGAACCCCTGGAGGTCGAAGTTCTTCATCAGCTCGTAGCCCTTCTTGACCTTCTCGCCCGTCACCGGTAGGCCGAAATTCTGGATCGCGAGCCGGACGCCCTCCACGATCACCGCCGCGTTGAGCACGCCGCGGCTGTAGTAGACGCCTCCCACGTACGCGGGGACTTCCTTCCCCTCGTCGCGGTACATCTTGAGGATCTCCTGGATCACGGGGAGATTGCGGCCGGGCGAGGTGAACTGCATGCCGAGGTAGCCCTGGGCCACGTCCCAACCCGCCGCCTCGATGTCGGCCTCGCCGGCGCCCCACACGAAGCTGACCACGTGGTCCATGGGGAAGCCCGCCTTCTTCAGCTCCTTGATGGACACCGACGGCGACCGCCCGAAGAGATGCCCCACGACCCAGTCGGCCTTGAACCGGCGCGTGATGTCGATCACCTGCGGTCCCATCTCGAGCCCGGGCGACGGCACCGCGAACAGGCGCAGCTGATAGCCTTCCTTCGCGGCGACCACCTCCACGATCGGGATCCCCTCACGGCCGGCGGGGTTGTCGAAATAGAGGTAGGCGACCTTGGTGCCGCGCTTGCCGCCCTTCTGCTTGATGTATTCCATCGCGGCGCCGGCCTGCGACCAGTAGGAGGCCGCCATCGGGAAGATGTAGGGCCACACCGTCCCGTCGGTCGAGTCGGCCCGTCCGAAGCCGGGCGTGATGGCCGGGATCTTGTCCTCCATGTGCCGCGGCGTCAGCGCGTAGACGATGGGCGTGCCGTAGTCGAACACCGCGACCGCGCCGTCCCGCTTGAGGCGCTCGTAGGCCTCCACGCCGCGGTCCACCAGGTAGCCGTGCTCGATCTCCGTGTGCTCGATCTTGTGGCCGAGGACGCCGCCCTTCTTGTTGACGAGCTTGACGTAGTCGGAGATGCCCGGGCAGATCTCCACGCCGACCAGCTTGGTGGCGCCCGTGCGGTCGCACTGCCCGCCGACCTTGATGACATGATCCGCGGTCGCCGGCGCCGCGAACCCGGTCGCGAGCACCAGCGTCAGGATGCCGATGAGCACGATTCTCAGTTGCATGGTCCCCTCCTCTTCTTCTGATGGATCTCGGCAGCCCTCAGTACGAGAACGGCCACAGGCGGAAATACCGCCGGACGTTGCCCCACAGGCGATAGAGCCCCTCGGGCTCGATCGCCAGAAACAGGATGATGAGCGTGCCGAAGATGATGAGCCGGAGATTCGCCAAGAAGTCGGCGATCGCCGCGTACTCGAAGCCGAACAGGCGGGCCGAGCCCTCGACGACGTAGACGAGCACGATGGGCAGGAGCGTGATGAAGACGGCGCCGAACACGGAGCCGAGCACGCTGCCGAGCCCCCCGATGATGATCATCGCCAGGTACTGGACGGAGGTCCCGAGCGTGAAATGCTCGTAGTTGGCGATCTTGAGGTAGTACGTCCACAGGGCGCCCGCCACCCCCGCGTAGAACGAGCTGACCGCGAAGGCCAGGAGCTTGTACTTGAAGATGTTCACCCCGATGATCTCCGCCGCCACGTCCCGGTCGCGGACGGCGATGAAGGCGCGCCCCACCCGGCTCCGGACGAGGTTGAGCGCACCGACGTACGCGATGACCGCCGCGGGCAGGATCATGTAGAACCGGCGGAACTCCGTGTTGATCTCCCAGCCGAACACCGTGGGCGTGGAGATGTAGATCGTGGCCTGCGCGCCGGCGCTGATCCAGGTCGAGTGGTTGATGACCCACTCGATGATGAACTGCGCGGCCAGGGTGGCGATGGCCAGGTAGAGCCCCTTGATGCGCAGCGACGGAATGCCGAAGAACACGCCGACCAGCGCCGCCACTGCACCGCCACAGGGTAACGCCAGCCAGAAGGGCACGTCGTAACGGGCGGTGAGGATCGCGGCCGTGTACGAGCCCACCATCATGAAGGCGCCGTGGCCGAGCGAGACCTGGCCCGTGTAGCCCACGAGGATGTTGAGACCGATCGCCCCGACGGCGGCCAGGATCATGAGGTTGACCAGCGCCATCTGGTGGCTGTCGAGGACGAGCGGCAGCAGGACCAGCACCCCGATGGACCCGACGGCCGCGTACCGGGCGAGGGGGACCGGGTAGATGGCCATGTCGCCCTCGTAGGTCGTCTGGTAGACGCCGCACTCGCGGTTGATCATGCCCTACACCCGTTCGATGATCTCTCGACCGAAGAAGCCGTACGGGCGGATCAGCAGGGCCACGATCATGAGGACGTAGGGGAGGAAGTCCTTCGTGCCGCCCCCCACGTAGGGATCGACGTAGCCCGCGGCGACGCTCTCGATGGCGCCGATCAGGAGGCCGCCGACGACCGCGCCGGGCACGCTGTCGAGGCCCCCGAGGATCACCGCCGGAAACACCTTGAGGCCGACCAGGGCCAGATGGGTGTCCACTCCGAGCATGTTGCCCCAGACGACGCCTCCGATGCCCGCCGCGAGGCCCGCGATCGCCCACGACGCCGCGAAGACGAACCGGACGTTGATACCGACGGCCATGGCCGCCTGCTGGTCGTTGGCCACGGCCCGCATGGCGACCCCCATGCGGCTCTTCCGGAAGAACCAGGCGAAGCCCACGAGGAACACGCCCGAGATCACCGCCGCCACGACATTGATCGGCGAGATGTACACCTCCCAGATCTGGTAGGGCTCGAGACGGATGGGGAGCGAGATGTTGATCGTCTGGGCGCCCCAGACCATGGCCGCGAGCCCCTGGAAGACCTGCGCGAGCCCGATGGTGACCATCACCACCGAGATGACGTTCTGGCCAACCAGGGGCCGGAGCACGCCGCGCTCGACCGCGAATCCGAGGATGACCATAGACACGAGGAGCACCGGCAGCGCCACCGCCAGCGGCAGGTGGTAGAGGCTCAGCATCGCCGCGGCGATGTAACCGCCGAACATCACCAGCTCGCCCTGGGCGAAGTTGACGACGCTGGTGGCCTTGTAGATCAAGACGAACCCCAGCGCGATCAGCGCGTACATGGAGCCGATCATCAGCCCGTTCACGAAGAGGTCTGCGAAGAATCCCATGGGCCCCCCTACACTATCGCCGTCTCGCGGCGCTCGCCCGCCGCCCGGATCGCGAGCTTCGTGTCCAGCGTAGCCTGCCGCCCGTCTTGGTAAGTGATCGTCGTCGTGACCGCCACGGAGTCGGCGTCCGAGAACAGGGCCTCGATGATGTGCTCGTACCGCTTGGCGACGAAGCCCCGGCGGACCTTCCGCGTGCGGGTGACCTCGCCGTCGTCGGCGTCCAGCTCCTTGTGCAGCAGCACGTAGCGGTGGATCCGGGTCGCCTCGGGCAGGTCGCGGTTCACGCGCTCCACCTCGCGGCCGATCAGCTCGTACACCTCCGGCTTCTGGGCGAGGTCCGTGAACGTCGTGTAGGCGATCCGGCGCCGCTCGGCCCATTTGCCGACGTTCTCCATGTCGATGTTGACCATGGCCGCGACCCAGGGCCGATCCTGGCCGATGGCCACCGCCTCCTTGATGTACGCGCTGAACTTCAGCTTGTTCTCGATGTACTGCGGAGCGAACTTCGTGCCGTCGGTAAGCGCCGTGACGTCCTTGGCCCGGTCGATCACGATCAGGTGACCGTCCTGGTCGAGCATGGCGGCGTCGCCCGAGTAGAGCCACCCGTCCTTGATGGTCGCGGCGGTGGCCTCCGGGTTCTTGTAGTACCCCATGAACACGCCGGCGCTGCGCGAGATCACCTCGCCCGTTTCCGTGAGCTTCACCTCGGTGTTCGGGAAGGGCTTGCCGACGGTGCCCAACCGGACGTCGCCGTCGTGCTGCACGCAGGAGACGCCGGTGATCTCCGTCTGGCCGTAGACCTGCTTGAGGTTGATGCCGATGGCGCGAAAGAACAGGAAGATCTCCGGACCCAGCGGAGCGCCGCCGCTGTACGCGTACCGGGTGCGGCGGAAGCCCAGGTGGTCGCGCAGCGGGGCGAAGACGATGAGCTCGCCGAGGGCCCGCAGCAGCCGGAGGCCTGCCGGCACGGGCTGGCGCTCCATCTCGCGCCGCGCGACCTCCTCGCCAATCGGCATCAGCCAGCGGTAGAGACGACGCTTGCTCCAGGAGGCGTCCTCCATCTTCACCTGGACCAGCGAGACCAGGTTCTCCCAGATCCGCGGCGGGGCCACCAGCACCTGCGGGCCGATCTCGCGGAGGTTCTCGAGCACCGTCTCGGGGCGCTCGGGGCAGTTGACGGTCATGCCGACGATCAACGCACCCGCCAGCGACCAGAACGAGTCACCGATCCAGGCCGGCGGCAGGTAAGCCAGCACCTCGTCCGTGCGCTCGTAGCGCTCGAGCTCGAGGATGCCCTGGACCGCGTGGCACCAGTTCGCGTGCGAGATCATGGCGCCCTTCGGCGTGCCGGTTGTCCCCGAGGTGTAGCAGATCAGCGCCATGTCCTCGGGCCTGCCCGCCGCGAGCATCTCGTCGAAGAGCCCGGGACGCTCGGTGTCGAGCGCGCGTCCGCTTTCCTCGAGGTCGGCCAGGCTCACGAGCACCGGATCGGTGTAGTGCCGCATGCCCTTCGGGTCCTCGTAGACGACCCGCTCGACCTTCGGGAGGCGCGCCTTCAGCTCGAGGATCTTGTCCACTTGTTCCTGGTCCTCGGCGTAGACGAAGCGCGCTTCCGCGTGGTCGACGACGTACTGGATCTCGCTGGCGATCGAGTCCTGGTAGACGGGGACCGGCACCCCCCCGGCCGCCTGCGCAGCCACCATGGCGGCGTAGACCTGGGGCCGGTTGTCGCTGAGCAACGCGAGCTTGTCGCCTCGCCGGAAGCCCAGGCGCTGGAGCCCCAGCGCGATGGCCCGGACGTGCACCAGGTAGTCGACCCAGGTCCATTCCCGCCAGATTCCACGGTCCTTCTCCCGTAGGGCCGGGGCCCCGGGGTGCTCGCGCGCGTTCCTGACGAGGAACTGGGGCAGGGTGCTCAAGGCCATGGTCTTTCTCCTAACCGCTTCCCTTGGTGCCCAGGTACGCCTTGATCACCTGCGGATTCGCCTTCACTTCCGCGGGCGTCCCGTCGGCGATCTTCTGGCCGAGATCCAGCACGACGATACGCCGGGAGAGGTCCATCACCACGCCCATGTCGTGCTCGATCAGGATGATCGTGGTGCCCCACTCGTCGTTGACGTCGAGGATGAATCGGGCGAGCTCTTCTTTCTCCTCGTGGTTGGTGCCACCCATCGGCTCGTCGAGGAGCAGGATCCTGGGATGCAGGGCCAGGGCCCGGCCCAGCTCGACACGCTTCTGGAGCCCATAAGGCAGCGACCCCGCCGGGCGCTTCCGGATGGCCTGGATCTCGAGGAAGTCGATGATGTCCTCGACCAGCTTGCGGTGCGCCACCTCCTCGCGCCGGCCGGGACCCCAGTAGAGCATCGAGCGGAGCACGCCGTTCTTCATGTGGAGGTGGCGGCCCAGCATGAGGTTGTCCACGACGGACATTCCACGAAAGAGTGCGATGTTCTGAAAGGTGCGCGCCACCCCGAGCCCGGCGATGCGCGAGGGATTCAGCCGCGTGATGTCCGTTCCCTCCAGGAGGATCTGCCCGTGCTCGGGATGGAACACCCCGCTGATGCAGTTGAGGAGGGTCGTCTTGCCGGCCCCGTTGGGCCCGATGACAGACAGGATCTGCCCCTGCTCGACGGCGAAGGAGACGCGCGCCACGGCCGACACGCCGCCGAAGGACTTCGACACGTCGCGGATCTCGAGCTGTGTCGTCACACCGGCCTTCCCGCCCTCACGACAGCCACCGCTTCCGTCGGCGGTAGTGCTTCACGTCTCGATAGCTCTTGCGCTGGCCCACCCCGGTCAGGCCCAGATAGAACTCCTTGATGTCCTCGTTCTCGCTGATCGTCTTCGCATCGCCGTCCAGCACGATCCGGCCATTTTCCATGACATAACCATGCTGGGCAACCTGTAATGCCATGGTCGCGTTCTGCTCGGCGAGGAGCACCGCCACCCCTTCCTCTCGGTGAAGGCGACCGACGATGTCGAAGATCTCCTTCACGAGCATCGGCGCCAGGCCCATGGACGGCTCGTCGAGCAGCATCAGCCTCGGACGCGCCATCAGCGCGC
>Ga0210378_10000716_pt1 | contig 17176 bp, 17 predicted proteins | sample PLM1_60_b1redo_FD_155465 | JGI IMG/M metagenome (GOLD analysis project Ga0210378, IMG submission 155465) | Groundwater sediment microbial communities from an aquifer in East River, Colorado, USA - PLM1_60_b1 redo | ecosystem: Environmental > Terrestrial > Soil > Riparian zone | place: USA: East...
CAGCGCCGGTCTGGTGAAGCAGTACGGCCCGAAGGCGGTCTGCGCCGCCGGCATGGCGCTCGTCACGGTGGGACTCGCTGCCTTCCTCCTCATCACGGGGGACACCCCGATCTGGGTGCTGCTGGCGGCCTACTTCGTCATGGGCGCCGGCATGGCCAACGTGATGCCCCCCGCCACCGAGGCCGTGATGTCCACGCTGCCGCGGGAGAAGGCCGGTGTCGGCTCCGCGGTCAGCAACACGATCCGGCAGGTCGGCGGCGCGCTCGGGGTCGCAGTGCTCGGCTCGGTGCTCTCCCAGGTCTACCGCGGCGGGATCGCCGAGCACCTGACCGGCTTCCCGGACGCGGTACGGGAGACGGCGTCGGAGTCGATCGCGGCCACGTACGCGGTCGCGGCTGAGGCCGGGCCGGCCGGCGAGGCGCTCCTCGGGCCCGCCAACACCGCGTTCGTCCAGGCGATGCACTGGGCCGCCGGCGGCTCGGCGGTCGCCGCGCTGCTCGGCGCCCTGGCCGTGCTCCGGTGGCTGCCCCGCCATTCGGCGCTGCAGCCGGCAGCGCCGGTCGGGCCAGCCGCGGGCGCGGAGCTGGCCGAAGTCACGTAATCTGGTTGACAAGATGGACGACACAGTGCCGGCAGTCGCTCCGCGGCCGCCAGGTCGGCCGCGGAGCAGCCGCGTCGACGAGGCGATCATCGACGCGGTCCTGGACCTCCTCGGGGCGGGCACGACCGTCGAAGCCCTGTCGATGGAGGCGGTGGCCGCTCGGGCCGGCGTCGGCAAGGCCACCATCTACCGCCGCTGGCCGCACAAGGAAGCGCTGGTGCTGGACGCCGTCGCCGCAGTGAAGGAGCCGATCCCGGCACTGCCCGGCGAGTCGGTGCGGGACGACCTGGTCCGGCTCGTCCGCGCCGTCGGCAAGGCCCGGGACGGCCGCGCCGGGCAGATCATGCCGTGCCTGATCCCGGAGCTGCAGCGGCCAGGTCGGTTGCGCTCGCTGTACCTGAACATGATCGAGGAGCGGCGCGACGTCACCCGCGAAGTCCTCCGCCGCGGCATCGCCACCGGCGAGCTGCGCCCCGACACCGACATGGAGCTGGCCGTCGTGCTGCTCGCAGCCCCGATGATGATGACGCTGCTCGGCTCCGTCCCTCGCCTGGACACCCGCCGGCTCGCCGAGCGGACGGTCGACGCGGTGCTGCGCGGGATCGAGACGCCGACGCGGCCAGCGACGATCCCGGTGCCCCCGGCCGACACTCTCGACGATCACGTCCCGGTGAAGGTCGGCTGACCTCCGCGTCACGCACGTCTACCGCCGGGAGGACGGCGAGTGGAAGATCGTCCACCGCCATGGCGACCACCTCCCCATCGATCAGAGCCCTCCCGCCGAGGCGTCGACGGAGTAGGCGGCACCGACGGCAACTCGCTGTCGGCGGGTCGATCCACCTCGATGGTCGACCGTGTGCTCCGACGTTACGGCGACTCCCGCTCCAGGTCGGCCACCAGCGACGGGAGATCGACGATCAGTACCGCTTGTCCAGGGTCTCGCTGACCCGAGCCTGGTGCGTCTTCCGCGCCGCCTCCTGCGCCGCTTCGAGGGTCACGATCCCGCGCCCGGCCAGCAGCGGGAGCAGCCTGAGGAAGATCTCGCCGGTGAGGATGGCGTCGCCGAGCGCGGTGTGGCGGCCGAGCACGCTCACGCCGAGCCGGCCAGCGATCGCCTCCAGCGAGTGGTCCTCGTGATCCGGATGAACGACCGGGGACAGCAGGAGCGTGTCGAGAACGGGTTGGGTGAACCTCACCCCCGTCCGCTCCTCCTTGAGCTTGAGGAACTTCAGGTCGAAGGCGACGTTGTGCCCGACGAGGACCGAGCCATGGGCGAATTCCGCGAAGACGGGTAGTGCCGTCTCGATCAGTGGCTGGCCCGCGAGCATGTCGTCCGTGATCCCGTGCACCTTCTGCGACGCCGCCGGGACCGGCTGTCCAGGGTCGACAAGCTGCTCGTACGTCTCCTGCCGCAGCAACCGGCCGTTGACGATGCGTACGGCAGCGATGGACACGATCTCGTCGCCCAGCGATGGGCTGAGGCCGGTGGTCTCGGTGTCGAACACGGTGAAGGCGAGCTGGTCGAGACGGCGCGCGCTCCAGGCGGCCTCCCGCTCCACTGCGCGGAAGAGGTCGAAGTCGTAGAACTCGGGACGGCTTCCGATCGCCAACCGCGGGCGAGGCACGGGCCCGGAAGGCGCCACCTTGGCCAGCGGCAGGAGGAGCCGGAGGTAGCTTCGGCCGCCCTCGGTGCTGGACCACGCCTCGCCGCCATGCCGCTCGAGGACGGTCGCGACCAAGGACTGGTCGGTCCACTCGCGCAGCCTCCCCGCATCCAGCGGCGCGCCCTCCCAGCGGACGTCGAGGGCGGCGTACCGCCCGGTCGCGCGCACGGAGAGCTGAACGTCCGCGACTCCGAGGTCGGTCCGCAGCCGGCCGACAAGGTCGGTGACCGCGCGCCCGACGGCGTGGCTGTCGGCTTCGAGCCAGAGATCGCGCTCCGGCTCGGCGATCGAGGCCGTCATCCCCTCGATGGAGTGCAGGTTCCGCTCGGTCGCGGTCAGCAGGTCGCGGCCGAGCACCTCCTCGAGCAGCCACGGGTCGGTCAGGTAGCCCGCCGACTCGTCGAGAGTGCGCTCGATGTGGTCGCTGAGGCGGCGCGTCTCGTCGCGGACGATTTCCGCGAAGCGGTGGCGTTGGGCGACCTCCATGTCCGGGTAGTCGAGCATGTTCTCGATCGCGGCGCGGATGGCCCCGAGGGGCGCTCGGGTGCCCTCGGTCAGGGTACGGAAGAGCGCGTCGCGCCGTTCGCTGGTCTCCGCGCGGCGGGTGAGGTCTTCGAGGGTCAGGACGAACCCGCTCAGCTCGCCATCAGCCGGCACCGCGGCGACACGCACTCCCAGCACCTGGTCTCCCCGTGTCATCGTCGCCAGGTGGGCGGAGGCGGAGCCCACACGGACCGGGTCCAGTCCGTGACTAATCAGCCCTCGGTCGACGACTCCGAAGATCGACCGGCCGAGGCCGATGGTCCCGCGCCGGCCGGGGTCCAGCAGTTCGAGCGCCGCCGCGTTGTACAGCAGGATCTGGCCCTCGATGGTGCAGACGACCACGGCGAGGGTCAGCTCGGACATGAGCGCGGCGAGCCGGTTGCGCTCCTGCTCGAGGTTGGCGCGGGCAGCCGCGACCCTCTCCCCGACATCGTGTTCCGCGGCGCGGTACCGGTCGGCGAGCTCGTTCACGGCGGCTGCCAGATCCGCCAGTTCGCTCGGCCTGCGGACGTCGAGGCGATGGTCGGGGTTGACGGGCACCAGCCGGGTCTCCGCAGCCATCCGTTTCGGGGGCACGACGTACGCGGAGAACGCCCGCGCGACAAGCACGCCGAGCCCGCCGATCAACAGCAGACCGGCCACGACGAGAAAGGCCGCCTGATCGGCGAGGATGCGCCGGAGCACGCGTCGGTCGTCCGGGCCGATGCTGGACCAGACTCCGGCGGCGACGAGGGCCGCACCCACGGCCACAAAGGCGGCGAGAACGCCCAGGGCCAGGGCGAACCTGAGTCTGACGTTCACCGGTCGCCTTCGAGGATGCGGGCGACATGGTCGACGAGCTCGCGGGTCGAGAAGGGCTTCGTCACGTACGAGTCGGCGCCGACGTCCATCCCCTTCGCGATCTCGGCCTCGCGTCCCTTGGCCGTGAGCATGACGATCTTCAGCTCGGTCCATCCGTCGGCACGCAGCCGCTGGCAGACCTCGAAGCCGTCGCGGCGCGGCAGCATGACGTCGAGCAGCACGAGGTCCGGGCGGAACGTCTCGACCGCCGTCAGCGCTTCGTCGCCGTCCCGCGCGACCTGCGTCTCGTAACCGTGCCGCTTCATGAGGAACTCGAGCGAGGTCACGATGTTGGGCTCGTCGTCGACGATGAGCACCCTCGTTGTCATCAGCGCTCCGTCTCCTGGGCGACCTCGTGGGCAACGGCGGCGTCGGACGGTCGCAGGGTGAAGGAGAAGGTCGTGCCTTCTCCGGGACTGCTCTCGACCCACAGCCTCCCGCCCAGGTGGTCGACGATCTGCTGGCTGATCGGGAGCCCGAGGCCCGTTCCCTGCGGCCGGTTGGTGAGAACCTCGCCGCCCTGCCGGAACTTCTCGAAGATGCCCTGCTGGTCCTCCGGCGCGATTCCGAAGCCGTTGTCCCGGACATCGACCCGCAGGGCTGAATCCTGCGTGCAGACGGCCACCTCGACGCGGCCGTGCTGCGGATGACAGAACTTCGCGGCGTTGGACAGCAGGTTGAGCATCACCTGCACGACGCGGTCCCGGTCGGCAGCGACCGCTGGCAGGTCCTGGGGTACGTGCACCACGAGCCTCGCGCCCTTCTCCCGGAACAGCGCGGCGGTCTCCGCCACCGAGTCCCGGACGACGTCGGCGATGTCGACGTCGGTGACGTGCCATTCGGCCCGGCCCGACTCGAGCTTCGACAGGTCGAGCACCTGGTTGATGAGCCGGGTGAGCCGTTCGGTCTCCTCGACGATGATGCGCAGGTAGCGTGCGCGTTCGTCGGTCTCCAGATCGGGGTTGTCCAGCAGGATCTCGGAGAACGCGCGGATCGACGTGAGCGGGGTACGCAGCTCGTGCGTCACGGTCGTGACGAAGTCGTCCTTGAGCCGGTCGAGTTCCTGCAGTCTTTCGTTCGCGGCGCGCAGCTCGGCGGTGGCGGTCTCGAGCTCCCGCGACTTCTGCTCCAGCTCCCTGCTGTAGGCACGGACCGCCGACGCCTCGTCGAGGATCTCCAGGACCTCGCCCAGGCCGAGCGGCTCCTCCTTCACCACCGACGCGATCATCACGCGGGCAGACGCCGCGCCGACCGCTCCGGCCAGCAGTGTCTCGATGTGGTGGACGAAGTCGGCGTCGGCCTGGGCGGGGGGCCGGTCGAGGCCACGCTCGCGAGCCTGGGCGAGGAGCGCCTCGCGCGCTCCGCTCGGACCGAGGAACCGTTCGAGCAGGCCCTGCAGATCAGCGATCGCGGCGCTGCCCCGCCAGAGCCGCACGCCCGCGCCCTCCCGCGGGCCTTCGCCGTCGATGAACAGAGCCGCCTGGCCGTGCTCGACGGGACCGGGTCGTCCGGCCAGGGAGACGCCGACGTACGCGCCGACGTTCGCGAGCATGCTCCACAGCATGGCGTGGCTGATCTCGTCCAGACCGGACAGGCCGAACAGCTCATGCGGCCGCAGCAGCGCGATCCCGAACGGCCCGTCGGTGAGGAACCCCCGGGGGAGCCAGCCGGACTCGGTGAGGGTCGGCAGCAGCAGCGTGTAGGTCCAGATCGCGAAACCGGCGAGCAGGCCGGCGACCGCGCCGTCGCGAGTGCCGCGCTTCCAGAACAGGCCGCCGATGAGGGCGGGGGCGATTTGCGCCACGGCGGCGAAGGACACCAGCCCCAGCGAGACGAGCGCCGGCGCCTCTCCCGCGACCCGGAAATAGCCGTAACCAAGGAGCAGGACACCGACGATCGTGAGCCGCCGGACGCCGAGAACGATCCCGCCGAGATCTCTCCGGCGCAGGCGCGGCGAGCCGCGCCGCAGCAGCAACGGCATGACAAGTGAGTTCGACACCATCGTGCTGAGCGCGATGGTCTCGACGATTATCATGCCGGTGGCCGCGGAGAGCCCGCCGATGAAGACGAACAGCGCGAGAGCCTGCTGCTGCTCGGCCATCGGCAGGGCGAGCACGAAGGTGTCGGCGTCGACCTCGCCCCCGCCGAAGCGAAGCAGGCCCCCGAGCGCGATCGGCAGCACGAAGAGGTTGATGGCCAGCAGGTAGAGCGGGAACAGCCACATCGCCCGGAACAGGTGGCGCTCGTCGACGTTCTCCACCACCCCGATCTGCCATTGCCGCGGGAGCAGCACGATGGCAAGCATCGACAGGACGATGAGCCACATCCAGCTGCCGTAGCCGACTTCGGGCGTGAGCGTGAACAGCGGGGCGACGTCGGGATCGGCGGCCGCCCGGGCGAAGAGGTCGCCGAAGCCGTCGAACAGTCCGAAGGTGACGAAGAACCCGACCGCCAGGAAGGCGACGAGCTTCACGACCGACTCGAACGCGATCGCGGCGACCATGCCCTCGTGCCGCTCGGTCGCGTCCAGATGGCGGGTGCCGAAGACGATGGTGAAGGCGGCCATCACCAGCGCTACGTACAGGCCCGTGTCGTGCGGCACCGGCACCTGACCCAGCTCAGCGGGTGCGACGATCTCGGGATACCGGCGCAGGATCGTGAACGTGTTGGAGACCGCTTTGAGCTGCAAGGCGATGTACGGGACGATCCCCACGACGGCGACGACCGTGACGAGGCCGCCGAGCAGGGTGCTCTTTCCGTAGCGGGCCGAGACGAAGTCGGCCAGCGACGTGATGCGGTTGCGCTTGCTGATCCGGATGATCTTGCGCAGTGCGTACCACCACAGGGCGGCCATGAGCGTCGGCCCCAGGTAGATCGGCAGGAATCCGACGCCCGTCGTCGCCGCCCGCCCGACGCTGCCGTAGAACGTCCACGAGGTCGCGTACACCGCCAGCGAGAGCGCATAGATCGAGCCGTTGCTGATGAGGCTGCGTCCGGAGTCGGCCCGCCGGTCGCCGTAGTACGCGATGGCGAAGAGCAACGCCAGGTATGCCCCGGCGACCGTGACGACGATCCAGGTCTGAAGCATGGTCAGGGCTTCCGGGTCATCCCGGTCGCCGGATGATCAGGGCGACGAGAGCGATCATGCACGCCCAGGCGACGAGGAGGTACGCCCAGAGCACCGGCACCCCGAACACCCTCGCATCGAGGTCGAACAGCGCCAGCAACGGATAGTTGAACAGGACGAAGCCGAGCACGGCGAGGGCGATGAGGCGGGACCTGCGATCTGACTCGTTCACGTCACTCCCAGATACCGGCTAGCTGACGGCGTCGGTGCGGAAGCGCAGCGCGGTCGCCTCCTGTTGGTCGTGGATGGAGCGGAGCGCCGCCCGCAGGCGTTGCTGCTCGTCTTGCCCGAGTTCGTCGAGGCTGACGTGGTTGTCCGGCCGGCCGTCGTGCGCGATCCGGCGCAGCTGCGTGCGCAACCGCAGGTCGGTGAGGAAGTTGTAGTCCTGGGTCAGGCGGCGGGCGCCGCCGTGGCTGAGCGTCCCACCGTCCGCGGCCGCGGCGAGCCGCTGGAGGGTCGGGCGTACGACGGAGCCGGCCGCGAGCGCGTAGAGCCGGGCGAGCAGCACGATCGCCGCGAGGCCCCCGCGCTTGAGGTCGACGTCACGATGGTGGACCTTGATCCGTCCGAACAGTCCGAGGGGAGGCCGGAACACGACCGCCGCCTTGGCCATGTGCACGAGGAACCTGGGGTGCTTCGACCCGTCGGCGAGGATCTCGTCGAGCGGCGCCGGGGACAACCGCCCGTGGACGCGGCGAAAATCGAGGAACACCTCCGCCTCGACGAGTGCCTGTGGCTCCGGCCGCTCGATCCAGCTGTGGAAGATCCTTTGCCAGTCGGCGAGCGTATGCCGCCAGGTCGTGGCCATGTAGCCGCCGGGGCAGCGCGGAAGTCCGGCATCAGTGAGGGCGTCGACCGTCGCCTCGGCGAGCACCCTGAAGTACGAAGTCGCTTCGGGGGTGGCGTCACGGTAGACGAGCGCGTTGTCCTGGTCCGAGAGGAGCGCCTGCTCACGCCGGCCTCCCGAGCCGAGCACCAGCCATGCGTACGGGCACGGCGGCGGCCCGAGCCGGATCTCGGCGAGCTGAAGAAGCCGCTCGGTGAGCACGTCGTTCACGGCTGTGACCACACGAACGACCTCGGAGGCGTCGACCCCAGCGTGGACGAGGCACCCGGCTAGGCGGGCGAGCCGGGAGCTGTACTCGGCGACACCGTCGAGCCGGTCGAGGTCGTCGACCCACGCGAGCAGCGGACCGGTCGCCTCCGTGACGTCGGCGACTGCCTCGGTGTGCGCGAGGTCGATCGGCTCCACGTAACCCACTACTCGGATGGGGAAGTCGGCCCGCCCCCGAGGGTAGTGCTCAGGAGGAGTCGTCGGGTCCGGCACCCGATCGTTGTCATCCAGCGCAGGCGACGTACGACTCGCCGCGCACCGACCCGACCGTGCCGGCGGCTCCGTCGAGCTGATCCGGCACCATCTCCATCCCGCGCCGGCCGATGAGTCTGCCTCGAACGGCTGGTCTGAGCAGACGACAACCAGCTCGTCGATCCGACCGACCAAGTGAATCAGCCCGGCGACTTCGGTGTCGCGACCCGGTTCCAGTTCCGGCTGCACGAGGTCGACGTGGTCGTGGGCGGCATGCTCCTGCTGCCCGCGACTCCCGACGTCATCCACTCGTTCGTCGCCGCTGCCGAGGCCGCGCCCGACGAGCTGTCGGCCATCGCCAACATCATGGTCGCGCCACCCATGCCGTTCGTTCCCGCCGAGCATCACGGCCAGCTCGTCATCATCGCGATGATGGTCTACGCCGGTGCGGTCGAGGACGGTGAGCGCACCATCGCACCGTTCCGGGCGCTCGCCACGCCGATCGCCGACGTGGTCCGGCCGATGCGCTACCCCGAGATCTACGAGCTGACCGAGGGGCGGCCCACGCCCGGACGAGGAGTCGGCGCACTCGATGTTCGTCGACGCCGTCGACCTCCGCGCGGCGGAGGCGATCGTCGACGGCCTGAAGGCCTCGACGGCACCGCTGGCCGTGGCGCAGCTCCGGGCGCTCGGTGGGGCGATGGCCCGCGTGCCCACCGACGCCACGGCTTTCGCGCACCGCGGGCGACGGATCCTGGTCTCCGTCGGCGCGGTCTACGAGCGTCCCGAGGAGGCGCCGGTGCACGACGCCTGGGTCAGCGGGTTGGCGGCGGCGGTCCGCCGGGGTGAGCCCGGTGTGTACGTCGGCTTCCTCGGCGACGAGGGCGAGGCACGGATCCACGAGGCGTACCCAGGGCCGACCTGGGACCGGCTCGCGGCGATCAAGGCCCGTTACGACCCGACCAACCTCTTCCGGCTCAACCAGAACGTCCCGCCCGCGATCAGGGCATGAGCGGCTCCGCGCGCGCCCGGGAGATGGACACGGTCAGCGGGCCAGCAGGTGCCATCCCAACCACACCCAGCCGAGCGCGACGGCCAGCCGGCCAGGCAGCGACGACCGGGCCGCGTCGATCACCTCGCCGAGCGGGGCGAGCCGGAGTCGATGCGCCCGCCCGGCCAGGTACAGGGCCACCGCGGCGACGGCGAGAGCGGCCCAAGCCGCGATGGTGAGCCCGCGCGGGGTCACCGGCGCGCCACCGCCCATCCGAGGTAGAGCCAGCAGCACCACGCGACGAACCGGAGCGGCCATCCCTCGGTCACGGGGTCGAGGAGCAGCGAGATCGTCGGGTGGTCGCGCGACCCGACGTTGTACGCCGGCTGCCGGGTCAACGCGACGAGCTCCGCGGTGCCGGCGAGCACGACAAGGACTGCCCAGGCGACCGCCGTCCGCCGGACCCGCGGCGAGACGGCGCCCGCGGGTGGCCGCGCGCGTCGGCGGCAGGCCTGGGCCAGCACGATCGCAGCGGGGACCGCGACGGCGACCGCGGCTGCCTCGGTCAGCGGCCGCGACGCCGAGGCCAGGGCGGCATAGAGCAGGCCAGCCGCCACGGCAAGCCCCCGGCGGCGGTCCATGCTGGTGGGCACGCAGGAAGTGTCATCGGACCCGGGCGCAGACGACAGCACCCGCCCCCGGCCGTCCCCGCCTCCGGCGTCCCTCCCACGCGGTGCGGCGCCCCGAACGCGCGGCTACCTGCAGGCTGGCCCCGTGCCCCTCGCGTCGGTGCTCGCCGTGCTCCTGGCGACGAACCTTCTCACCAACCGGCTGGCTCCCGGCCTCTACCTCCCCACCTGCCTGGCCGCCGCCGCGGTGCTGCTGCTGATCTCCCGCGGCGCCGGCCTCGACCGGGCCGACCTCGGCCTCGGCGCGGCCACCGCCCGGTCCGGGCTGCGCTGGGCCCTGGTCGGGGCCGCGGTCGTGCTGGCCGGCTACCTGGCCTGCCTCGCCGTCCCAGCCACCCGCGAGGTGTTCTCCGACGAACGGGCCGCCGGGCTGTCGGTCGGCGCGGTGCTGTGGCGCACGCTGGTCCGAGTGCCGTTCGGCACCGTCGTACTGGAGGAGGTGGGGTTCCGCGGTGTCCTGTGGGCGCTGCTGGCGAACCGGCTCGGGCACGCCTGGGCGACCGGGATCTCGTCCGCGCTGTTCGGGCTGTGGCACCTGCTGCCGTCCCTCGGGATCACCCGCGCCAACGCGGCCGCCACCGGCGTCTTCGGCTCCACCCGGCCGGGGCAGGTAGCGGCCGTGCTCGCCGCCGTGCTCGGCACGGCTGCCGCCGGCGTCCTGCTCTGCGAGCTCCGGCGCCGCTCGGGCAGCCTGCTGGCGCCCGCCGGCCTGCACTGCGCGGCGAACAGCTTCGGCTACCTGCTGGCCTGGGCGGCCAGCAGATAGCTTCGTCCCCCACAGAGGCTCAGGTGCTGCTGGTGCTGTCGAGTTGCTGGAGGAGCTCGTGAGCCGCGAGCTCGACCTCCTTGTGGCGCCACTCGGCGGCCCGGTACACGCATGCGATCAAGCCCGTGCGGTGGACCCGACGGAAGTCGCCGTAGACGAAGCCGTACCGCGCCTTGGTTTCCTCCGCGGCTCCGTCGGTCAGGCCGAGATGCCACTCGGCGTACTCGTCCCAGGAGTGCGACTCGAGGAAGGCGTTCTCGGCGGCCGCGCGCGGCTGCACGTCGCCCCAGTCGCTGTCGAGAACATACTGGCGAGCGTCGATGAGCCGACGGGCCCGGGCTACCGCGCGTTCGTTGAGTGAGTACGTGGCCACGGCGGGGCATTCCCCACCCGGAGCGTCCGCCACCGGATCCCCATCCGCTCGGACCTGCAGATCTACCTGGCCTGGTGACGGCCGTCAGTGGGAGGGTGATCCGATGACCGGCGGCGAGGTGCGGGACGGGGTGCCGCTGACCAACCTGGACGAGCCGCTGTTCGAGGGGGCGGGGGCGACCAAGCGGGATCTGGTGGACTACCTGGACGCGGTTGGTGACAGGATCATCGCGGAGTTGGCCGACCGGCCGCTGTCGGTGGTGCGGGTGCTGCGCGGTCAGCCGCCCTTCATGCAGAAGAACGTCCCGAAGTACACCCCGCCGTGGGTGCGGACGGTCCGACTGTGGGCGGAGACCTCGAAACGCGAGGTGTCCTATGCGCTGTGCAACGACCGTCGCACGTTGCTGTGGTTTGCCAATCAGCGTGCGGTGGAGTACCACCCGACGCTGTTCCGGGCCGACGGCCGGAACCGCCCGACCCACCTGGTGATGGACCTCGACCCGCCCGAGGGCGACGGGTTCCGGTCGGCCGTGCGCGCCGCCCACCTGGTGCGCCAGGTGCTGGCCGACGCCGGCCTGGTGGGCGCGGTCAAGACCAGCGGGGCGAAGGGCGTCCACGTGTTCGTGCCGGTCAGCGAGGAGGCGACGACCGAGGAGATGGCCGCCGCGACGCGGGCGATCGCGGCGCGGGCCGAGCGTCTGGACCCGACGCTGGCCACCACGGCGTACGTCCGCCAGGACCGCGGCGGCAAGGTCTTCCTCGATTCGACCAGGGCTGGCGGGGCGACGGTGGTGGCGGCGTACAGCCCGCGGATCCGACCGGGCGTGCCGGTGTCGTTCCCGGTGGCGTGGGAGGAGCTCGATCGGGTCGCCCCGGCCGACTTCACCGTCCGCACCGCGGCACAGTTGATCGCCGACGGGAATCCGTGGGCCGACCGGATGCCCCAGCCGCAGCAGCTCAGCTCCGAGCTGATCGAGGAGGGCCGCGCTGTCCCCGTCGCCCGCGTGCAGGCGATGCACGAAGGCAAACGGCGCGCCCGCGCTCGCCGCGGCTGACCAGCTGGCGCGGGACATCCGGGCCTGTCCGCGGAACAGTCCGCGCGGCTGCGCGCCGAAGCGGTACGACTCGTCAACGGACATGTCGTCAGCTGAGACTGCCGGTTCCCAACGTCCCGGCGACCGGAGCGGGCGGGGGCGGGGTGTTCAACACAGCACGTAGGGTGGCCGGGTGAGGGTGCGCTCCGGGGTGTTCGCCGCCTGGGCGTCGGCGTGGCTCGCCGGCGAGGCGGCGTACGACGACGTGGTCTCCCGGGTCACCGGCGACGACGAGCCGCACCGCGTCACGGGGGCGCTGCTCGGCCTGGCGGGCGGCAGCGCGTCGGCGGACGCGGCGGCCCATGACGTCGGCCCGACCGTGCCTGAGAGCGTGGCCCGCCACCCTGAAGCCCGCTCGGCCGGCGAGGTGCCGCTCGGCTGGGTGCTGCCGGTGCTGCGGGAGCAGTCGCCGGACGGGGTGCGCACGGTGCTGCCGGTGCCGGGCGACCCGCGCGGGCTGCCCGGGCCGGGCGAGTTCACCATCGCGGCGCTGGCCGCCGGCGAGGCGGTGACGGGGCGCGGGATCGGCCTGGTGCCGCGGGTGACCGAGCACGGCTCCGAGCTCGGCAGCCGGACGACCTGCGTGCTGTGGACGGCGTACGAGCTGGGCGAGCCGGCGCCGGACCCGATCACCGTCGCCGAGGCGGAGCACGACCTGACCGCCGCGACCCGGGACGCGGCGTCGGCGCTGGCCGCGCTGGACGTGGCGAGGTGGCGCCCGGAGGTGGCGGGCGAGCTGGCGCGGGTGCGCCGCGGGGTCACCCCGGACCTGCCGCCCGGCCACGAGGGCCGGGCGGTCCGACTGCTCGCCCAGGCCGACCGGCTCGCCGCCGTGCTCGACCTGGCCCGCGCGGACGCGCCCGGCGGCGCGGTCACCGGCGCGGAGGCCCGCGCCCGCGACGACGCTCTCCGTCCACTCGCGACGGCGCTGCGCCGGGCCCGGATCGCCGCCTACAACGCGGTCCCCTCCCGGCACCGCTGAGGCCCCACCCTCTCCGCGATCGTTCCCGAGGGCCGCGACTCAGGCCGTCCGGGCCGCCGGCCGGCGGGAGGCGGGGCAGCAGCCGACCGGACAGCGGTCGTGGCCGGGGCCCATCGAGCCGAGGGCCAGCCTGGGCGCGGCCGGGTCGACCCGCTCGGCCACCAGCTGGCGGACCATCGTCACGAACCGCGGGTCGGCACCCACCGTGGCCGCCCGGGCGAAGGCCAGGCCGAGCTTCCCGGCCGTCTCGGCCGCCTCCTCGTCCAGATCCCACAGCACCTCGACGTGGTCGCTGACGAACCCCACCGGCGACACCACCACCGCGGTCACGCCGCGGTCGGCCAGCGAGGCCAGGTGGTCGTTGACGTCCGGCTCCAGCCACGGCACGGACGGCGGCCCGCTGCGGCTCTGCCACACCACGTCGAAGTCGGCGCCCGGCCCCCGAACCGCCTCCGCGACCAGCCGGGACGCCTCGGCCAGCTGGGTCGAGTAGAGGCGCCCGCCGGGACCGCTGGCGACCTCCATCGACTCGGGGATCGAGTGCGCCGTGAACACCAGCCGCGCGGCGTCCGGGTCCGGCAGCGTCGCCAGCGCCGCCCGTACGGCGTCCGCGTTCGGCTCCACGAAGCCGGGGTGGTTGAAGTAGTGCCGCAGCTTGTCCAGCTGCGGCGCGCCCGGTCCCACCGCCTCCCGCGCCCGGGACAGGTCATCCTGGTACTGCCGGCACCCCGAGTACGACGTGTACGCGCTGGTCACGAAGACCAGCGCCCGGCCGACGCCGTCCTCCCGCATGGTGGCGACGGTGTCCTCGACCAGCGGCTGCCAGTTGCGGTTGCCCCAGTAGACCGGCAGGTCCGGCCCGTGCGCGGCCAGCTCGGCGCGGATCGCGTCCAGCAGCGCCCGGTTCTGCGCGTTGATCGGCGACACCCCGCCGAAACGCCGGTAGTGCCCGGCCACCTCGAGCAGCCGCTCCCGCGGGACGCCCCGCCCACGGACGACGTTCTCGAGGAACGGCATGACGTCGTCCGGCCCTTCCGGGCCGCCGAAGGAGAGCAGCAGCAGGGCGTCGTACGGCGGGTCGACCACCCGTCCATCCTGCCGGAGCGTGCGCTCAGACGCCTGTCGCGTGGAAGCCGCCGTCCACGTGCACGATCTCGCCGGTGGTGGCCGGGAACCAGTCCGACAGCAACGCCACGCACGACCGCGCGACCGGCTCCGGATTGCTGATCTCCCAGCCGAGCGGCGCCCGCTCCGACCACACGTCCTCGAAGACGGAGAAGCCGGGGATGCTGCGCGCGGCCATCGTCCGAAGTGGACCGGCGGCGACCAGGTTGACCCGGGTCCCGCGCGGGCCGAGCTCGCGGGCCAGGTAGCGCGCGGCGGACTCCATGCCCGCCTTGGCCACTCCCATCCAGTCGTACGCGGGCCAGGAGACCGTGGCGTCGAAGGTGAGCCCGACGATCGAGCCGCCCCGCTCCGGCAGCAGCGACAGCGCCGCCTTCGCCAGCGCCGGCAGCGAGTAGGTCGAGACGTGCATGGCCGTCGCCACGTCCTCCCACGGCGTCTGAAGGAAGCCGCCGCCGAGCGCGGACGCCGGCGCGAAGCCGATCGAGTGCAGCACGCCGTCGACGCCGTCGACGTGCTCGCGGACCCGGTCCGGCAGCGCGGCCATGTCCTCCGGGCTGGTCACGTCGAGCTCGACCACCGGTGCCGGTTCCGGCAGCTTGGCCGCCACCCGCCGCACCAGCGACAGCCGCCCGAAGCCGGTGAGCACGACCGAGGCGCCCTCCTGCTGGGCGACCTTCGCCACCGACCAGGCGATGGACGCGTCCGTGATGACCCCGGTGACCAGCAGCCGCTTGCCGTCGAGCAGACCCATGTCAGTGCCCCATCCCCAGTCCGCCGTCCACCGGAACCACCGCGCCGGTGATGTACGCACCCGCGTCCGAGGCGAGGAACGTGATCGCGCCGGCGATCTCGTCCGCCGTGCCGTACCGGCCCAGCGGCACCTGGCCGAGGATCTCCGCGCGCCGCTCCTCCGGCAGCGCCGCGGTCATGTCCGTCTCCACGAAACCCGGGCTCACCACGTTCGCGGTGATCCCGCGGGAGCCGAGCTCGCGGGCGAGCGAGCGGGCCAGCCCGATCAGGCCGGCCTTGCTCGCCGCATAGTTGACCTGGCCGGCGCCGCCGGTCAGCGCGACCACACTGGAGACGAAGATCATCCGCCCGGTCCGCGCCCGCAGCATCTTCCCGGCGGCCCGGCGGGCCACCCGGTAGGCGCCGGTCAGGTTGGCGTCGACCACCCGGGCAAACTGCTCCTCGCTCATCCGCAGCAGCAGCGCGTCGTCGGTGACGCCGGCGTTGGAGACCAGCACCTCGACCGGGCCGTGCCCGGCCTCGACCGCGGTGAAGGCCTCGTCGACCGCCTCGGTGTCGGTGACGTCGCACTCGACGCCGAGCAGGCCCTCGGGCGCGCCGCTGCCCCGATGGGTCACCGCGACCCGGTCGCCCTCCGCCGCGAAGGCCCGGGCGACGGCCAGCCCGATGCCGCGGTTGCCACCGGTCACGAGCACGGATCGATTCACGAGCGGTGACCCTATAGTCCAGCTGTGCGAGCCATCCAGATCACCGAGTTCGGCGGGCCCGAGGTGCTGCGGCTGGTCGAGCTGCCCGATCCCGAGCCGACCGCGGGGCTGGTGCCGCACGAGGTGACCGCCGCGGGGGTCAACTATGCCGACACCCACCAGACCGAGGACTCGTACCTGGCGAAGCAGACGCTGCCGCTGGTGCCGGGGGCGGAGTTCGTGGGCACGGCGCCGGACGGCACCCGGGTGGTCGGGCTGCTGGCCGGCGGCGGGTACGCGGAGCGGGTGCTGGCGGCCCCGGCGCTGACCTGGCCGGTCCCGGACGGGGTGAGCGACGCGGCGGCGCTGGCGGCGGTGCTGCAGGGGCTCACGGCGTGGTACGCGCTGCGCACCTGCGCGCACCTGGCCGAGGGCGAGTCGGTGGTGGTGCACGCGGCGGCCGGCGGCGTCGGCACGCTCGCCGTGCAGCTGGCCAGGGCCTGGGGCGCCGGGCGGGTGATCGCGACCGCGTCGTCGGAGGAGAAGCGCGAGCTGGCGCTGTCGCTCGGCGCGGACGTGGCGATCGGGACCGACGTACCCGACCTGACCGCCGCGCTGACGGAGGCGAACGGCGGCCGGCGGGTGGACGTCGTGCTGGAGATGGTCGGCGGTCCGGTCTTCGACGGCAGCCTGCGGGCGCTGGCGCCGTTCGGGCGGCTGGTCGCGTACGGGCAGGCGTCCCGGACCCCGCCGACGCCGATCCAGCCGGGCGCGCTGATGGCGCACTCGACCGCGGTGATCGGCTTCTGGCTCGCGCACTGCTTCCGGCGGCCGGAGATGATGCGCGGTCCGGTGACGGAGCTGCTGGAGATGGTCGCCGACGGGCGGCTGACCGCCGTGGTCGGTGGCACCTACCCGCTGGCGGAGGCGGAGCGGGCGCACCGGGACCTGCTGGCCCGCCGGACGACCGGGAAGCTGCTCCTCGACCCGCGCCGTTGACGAGGCTACGGTGCACCTCCATGCGGTTCCACGACGGCGGTGCGGCCGGGCCGAACGGGCGGGACAGCCGCTCGGTGCGGCCGGCCGATCCGGGCCCGGAGCAGGCCGAGGAGACTCAGGGTGGTAGCGGTGCGCACGGCTCGCTCATGCAGCGTTACCGGGGGTCCGGGACGCCGCCGCCGGAGTCGCCGGCGGGCGCGTCCGGACCGCCCGCTGTGAGCCCGCCCCTGCCGCCGCCGCGGCCGGTGGAGGGCGGCCGGGGCGGGACGGGCACCGGCGGCCGGGGTGCCGGCCCCGCGGCGTCGACCCCCGCCCCCGCGACCCCCGCCGGTCGCCCCGCCCCGGCGCCCGCCGCCACCCCGCCGTCCAGTACCCCCGCCACCAGCACCCCGCCCCCGGGCAGTGCCCCGCCGTCCAGCACTCCCGCCGGCACCCCCGCCGCCGGCACCCCGGCCACCGGCGGCTCGGCGCCAGGCACCCCGACCACCGGCACCCCGACCACCGGCACCCACACCGCCGGCACCCCGGCCACCAGCGGCTCGGCGCCAGGCACCCCGACCGCCGGCACCCCGACCGCCGGCACCCAAGCCGCCGGCACCCAAGCCGCCGGCACTCAAGCTCCCGGAGCCCCCGGCCCC
>Ga0210378_10000717_pt1 | contig 17174 bp, 16 predicted proteins | sample PLM1_60_b1redo_FD_155465 | JGI IMG/M metagenome (GOLD analysis project Ga0210378, IMG submission 155465) | Groundwater sediment microbial communities from an aquifer in East River, Colorado, USA - PLM1_60_b1 redo | ecosystem: Environmental > Terrestrial > Soil > Riparian zone | place: USA: East...
TCCGAGGCGTCTACGGCGGCCGCCTGCGCAACGCCGGCCAGATCGAGGCCCTCACCGCCAACCTCATCGCCATCAACCGCCGCTACAAGGCCCACGCCGGCATCCGCATCACCGACGTCTAACCCCCGGCGTGTCCGCCGGTCCGTGCGCGCGTGTTCGCCGGTTGGGTCGCGCGTGTTCGCCGGTTGGGTCGCGCGTGTTGGGCGGTTGGGTCGCACGTGTTGGGCGGTTGGGTCGCGCGTGTTCGCGGGCGTTCGGCACGTTCCATTGTGTCCAAACGCCCAACACGGGCGCACGAACCGGCGAACACGCGGGGAAAGGGGGTACGGGCTGTGGCGTTAGGGGGACCGGGGCGGGTGGTGTCGCTGGTGCCGTCGATCACCGAGACGGTGGCGTTATCCGCGCCGTGCGTGCTGGTCGGGGCCACCGAGTATTGCTCGCATCCGGCGGACCTGGACCTGCCGCGGGTGGGCGGGTCGAAGTACCCGGACGTGGCGGCCGTCGTGGCGCTGCGGCCGGACCTCGTGCTGGCCAACGAGGAGGAGAACCGCCGCGAAGACGTCGAGGCGCTGCAACGTGCCGGCATCGCGGTGTGGACCACGACGGCGGCGGCCACCGTGCCGCAGGCGCTGGAGTCGTTGCGGCGGATGCTGGTCGACGGGCTGCGCGTGCCGGAGCCGCCCTGGCTGGCCAGAGCCAGGGCCGAGTGGGCGGGGCCACCGCCGCGCCAGCGCGCCACCGCGATCACGTGCGTGTGGCGGCGGCCGTGGATCGTGCTCGGCAGGGACACCTTCGCCGGCGACGTGCTGCGCCGTCTCGGCATCGGTAACGCCTACGCAGGGCACCCGCAGCGCTACCCGCGCCCCAAGCTGGACGAGCTGCACGCCGTGCTCGACGCCAACCGCGCCGACCTCGTGGTATTGCCGGACGAGCCGTACGCCTTCTCAGCGCAGGACGGTCCGGGCGCCTTTCCACAGGCGCGATGTGCGCTGGTCAGCGGCCGGCATCTCACCTGGTGGGGTCCGTCGCTGCTGGAGGCACGCGACGTCCTCGCACCGCGCCTACCCTGACCACCATGAGCACCACGGCGCCGCCGCAGTTCGCCACCGAGACGTCCACCGAGCCGTCCACCAAGGGCGAGTTCGTCCGCCAGCCCAACCGGTTCACCGAGCGGATCACCGCGGACGGCTCGTCCCGCTGGCCGGTGGAGCCCGGCCGGTACCGGCTGGTGGTCAGCCTCGCCTGCCCGTGGGCGCACCGCGCGGTGATCGTCCGCAGGTTGCTCGGCCTCGAGGACGCCATCTCGCTGGCGGTCGTGGACCCGATCCGCGACGAGCGCGGCTGGCGGTTCACCCTGGACGAGGGCGGCAAGGATCCGGTGCTCGGCATCCGGTTCCTCGAGCAGGCGTACCGGGCCACCGACGCCGAGTACACCGGCCGCGTCACCGTACCGTCCATTGTGGACGTCCACAGTGGACTGGTTGTGACCAACGACTACCCGCGGATCACGCTCGACCTGTCCACCGAGTGGGCTGGCCACCACAAGCCTGGCGGGCCCCAGCTCTACCCGGAGCACCTCAGGGACGAGATCGACGCGGTGAACGTCGAGGTGTTCCGGGACGTGAACAACGGCGTGTACCGGTGCGGCTTCGCCACCACCCAGGAAGCGTACGAGCGGGCCTTCGACGCGCTGTTCGCCCGGCTGGACGCGCTAGCGCAACGCCTTGCCACCCAACGCTTCCTGGTCGGCGACACGATCACCGAGGCCGACGTGCGGCTGTTCACCACCCTGGTCCGCTTCGACGCCGTCTACCACGGCCATTTCAAGTGCAACCGGCACAAGCTGACCGAACTGCCCGTGCTGTGGGCCTACGCCCGCGACCTGTTCCAGACGCCCGGATTCGGCGACACCGTGGCGTTCGACCACATCAAGCGGCACTACTAGGCACCCACCCGATGATCAACCCCACCGGGATCGTGCCGAAGGGGCCAACCACCAGCGGCTGGTCGCAGCCACACGGCAGGGATCAGCTGTAGCTGTGCTCCGGTGTGGGGTAGCTGCCGGCGCGGACCTCGGAGGCGAACGCGGTCGCGGCCTCGATCAGCCCGTCGCCCAGCGTGGCGAACGTCTTGACGAACTTCGGCGTGCGACCGCCGAGCCGCCAGCCGGCCATGTCCTGCCACACCAGCACCTGCGCGTCGGTGTCGGGGCCGGCGCCGATGCCGATCGTCGGGATCGAGGTGGCCGCCGTGACCCGCGCCGCCAGCTCGGCCGGTACCACCTCGAGCACCACGGAGAACGCTCCGGCGGCCTCCAGCGCCTTCACGTCGGACATCAGCCGCTCGCCGGAGTCGCCGCGGCCCTGCACCTTGTAGCCGCCGAGCGCGTGCACGCTCTGCGGGGTCAGCCCGACGTGCCCCATGACCGGGATGCCGGACTCGACCAGCAACTCCACCTGGTGCGCGACGCGGACACCGCCCTCCAGCTTGACGGCGTGCGCGCCGCCGTCCTTCATGAACCGGGTGGCGGTCTCCAACGCCTGGGTTGGCGAGGACTGGTACGAGCCGAACGGTAGGTCCGCGATGACCATGGCCCGCCTCGTGCCCCGGACAACGCCCCTGACCAGCGGCAACAGCTCCTCGACGCTGACCGGCAGCGTGGTGTCGTAGCCGTAGACGACGTTCGCGGCCGAGTCGCCGACCAGCAGGACCGGGATGCCGGCGGCGTCGAGCAGCGACGCGGTTGAGAAGTCGTACGCGGTGAGCATCGGCCAGCGGTCGCCGCGCCGCTTGGCCGCTTGGAGATCGAGGGTGGTCACCCGGCGTACCGGCCCATCGGCCCGCAGCGGGCCGCCGTACAGGGTTTGCTCGGCTGCAGACATCATCGTCCGTCCTCCCTCGAGGCCCGCGGCTGTGCGGGTCCCCGGGTCGCGTGAGCGTGACGTGGACAAGAGTGGCAGCGTTGGTCGGTTTACCGCATTACGGTGCGACCAGCTTCACAGTCACCATCGAAGGGAAGCGGCCATGAAGGCAGAGGACCGCACCGAGCCGCCGTACGTCGGCGACGACCGCGCCATACTCGCCGGGTTCCTCGACTTCCACCGCGACACCCTGGTGATGAAGTGCACCGGCCTGACCCCGCAGCAGCTCCGCGAGCCGGCCGTGCCGCCGTCGTCGCTGTCGCTGCTCGGGCTGGTGCGCCACCTTGCCGAGGTGGAGCGCGGCTGGTTCCGGCGCGGCGTCGCCGGTGAGGACGTCGGACCGCTGTACTACACCGAGGACGAGCCGGACAAGGACTTCGATGACGTGCGGGACGCCACCGAGGACGACGTCGAGGGGGCGTTCGCGGCCTGGCGGTTCGAGGTGCGGCGAGCCAGGGAGATCAGCGCGGCCACCCCGCTGGATCACACGTTCGCCCGTCACGACAGGGAGTTCTCGCACCGCTGGGTGCTGGTGCACATGGTCGAGGAGTACGCGCGGCACAACGGGCACGCCGACCTGATGCGGGAACGCATCGACGGCGTCACCGGGGAGTAGCCCGGCCTACGGCGCGTGCTCGATCCACGCGTTGGTGATGGGCAGCCGCCGGTCCCGGCCGAACGCCTTGAGGGTGATCTTGGTGCCGGGCGGGTACTGGCGGCGCTTGTACTCGGCGCGGTCGACCATGCGGACGACCCGGTCGATGAGCTCCGGCGGGAACCCGGCGGCGACCAGGTCGCGGTACCCCCGGTCGCCCTCGACGTAGTCGTCGAGCAGGTCGTCGAGCAGCTCGTATGGCGGCAGCGAGTCGGTGTCGAGCTGCCCAGGCCGCAGCTCGGCGGACGGCGGCTTCTCGATCGACGCCGTCGGGATGGGTGGCATCTCGCCGCGCTTGTCCGCCTCGGCGTTGCGCCACCGCGCGAGCTGCCACACCAGCGTCTTCGGCACGTCCTTGATCGGGGCGAAGCCGCCGACGGCGTCGCCGTAGATCGTGGAGTAGCCGACAGCCAGCTCGGACTTGTTTCCGGTGGCCAGCACCAGGTGCCCGTGCTGGTTGGACAGCCCCATGAGGATCACGCCGCGGCAGCGGGCCTGCACGTTCTCCTCGGCAAGGCCGGTGAGCCCGAGCTGGTCCACGAAGGCGTCCACCATGGCGGCGATGGGCTGCACCCGGAACTGCACCCCGGTGCGCTCGGCCAGCTCGGCGGCGTCGGCACGGGAGTGCTCCGACGAGTACGCCGACGGCATGGACACGGCGTGCACGTTGGCGGCGCCAAGCGCGTCGGCGGCCAGCGCCGCGACGACGGCGGAGTCGATGCCGCCGGACAGGCCGAGCACCACCGAGGTGAAGCCGTTCTTGTGCACGTAGTCGCGCAGGCCGGTGACCAGCGCGGCCCACACCTCCGCCTCGTCGGACAGCGGCTCGCGCAGCCGCGGCGGCGGCGCCGGCTCGTACCGCGGCAGCGGCGCCGGCAGCAGCGGGATGCGCCGAACGTCGAAGCCGCCGATGGCGCCGTCGCGGCGGTCCGTCCGTGAACTCGACAGCAGCGGGCCGTTTCCATGATCGGACCCCGCTGCTGTCGAGTTCACGGACAAGGCCGCGGCGGCGCCGGCCGGCAGGTCTAGGTCGGTCACGAGCAGGTGCTCGACGAACCGCGGGGCGCGGGCCAGCAGCTCGCCGGAGGCCGTCATCACCAGCGAGTCGCCGTCGAACACCAGCTCGTCCTGGCCGCCGACGAGGTTCACGTAGGCGATGGGGGCGCCCGCCTCGGCGGCCCGCCGCGCCACCAGTTCGGCGCGCACGTCGTCCTTGTTGCGTTCGTAGGGCGAGCCGTTGACGCACAGCACGAGGTCGCAGCCGGCCTGGCCGAGCGCGGCGACCGGTCCGCGGTCCTGCCAGATGTCCTCGCAGATCACCACGCCGACGTCCACGCCGTGCACGGTGACGACCGGCAGCACCGAGCCTGGCGAGAAGTAGCGGAACTCGTCGAACACGCCGTAGTTGGGAAGGTGGTGCTTGAAGTACCTGGCCACCACCCGCCCGGCGTGCAGCACGGCCGCGGCATTGCGCACGCCACGCTCGTCGCGGTCGAGGTAGCCGACCACGACCGCGGCGTCGCCGCAGCCGGCGTCGACAAGGCGGGCCGGCAGGGCGTCCAGCTCGGCGCGCGACGCCGCCGCGAACGACTCGCGCAGCGCCAGGTCCTCCACCGGGTACCCGGTGAGCACCATCTCGGGAAAGACCACGAGGTGGGCTCCCTGCTCGACGGCCCTGCGGGTCCACGCCAGCACCAATTCGACGTTCGCGGGCAGGTCGCCGACCCTGGCGTTGACCTGGGCCATGGCAAGGCGAAGCTGCGGCATACCGCCATCATCCCGCACGGTGGCGCGCCGCCGCGTTCGAGCGTGGCACCATCGTCAGGGTGATCGCCGCCCGGACCGCGCTCGCAGTGCTGTCGATGCTCGTGCTGGCCGGTTGCTCGACCGTGATCACCGGCACCCCCACCGCGGGGACCACGCTCGAGCGGCGCGGCCCCGCCGGCGCGATACCACCGGGGCTGGAGCGGTTCTACGGCCAGCAGGTGGCGTGGTCGCCGTGCGAGCCGTTCGCCACGGTGCGCGACGACCGCACCGCGTTCCGTACCAAGGGGGTGGAGTGCACCAGGGTCGAGGTGCCGCTGGACTACGCCAGGCCGGACGGCCAGACGATCCGCGTCGCGATGCTGCGCCGCCCGGCCGAGGACCAGACGCACCGGATCGGCTCGCTGCTGGTGAACCCCGGTGGGCCCGGCGCGTCCGGCATGGTGGCCGCGGCGTCGCTGGTCGAGCACGTCCAGGGCACGGCGCTCGGCAAGCGCTTCGACCTGGTCGGCTTCGACCCGCGGGGCGTCGGAGCCAGCCAGCCACCGATCCGCTGCCTCACCACCGAGGAGCGCGACGCGGAGCGGCTGGACAACGACGTGGACACCTCGCCGGCCGGGGTGGCCCAGACCGAGCGGGAGGAGAAGGACTACGCGGCCAGGTGCGCCGAGCGGGTCGGCACCCCGCTGCTGGCCACGGTGGGCAGCCGCGACGTCGCCAGGGACATGGACGTGCTGCGCTCGGTGCTGGGCGATGCGAAGCTGAGCTACCTCGGCTTCTCCTACGGCACCAGGATCGGCACCGCGTACGCCGAGCAGTTCCCCGCCACCGTGCGCGCGATGGTCCTCGACGGCGCACTCGACCCCGACCAGGACCCGGTGGACGAGGTGGTCGCGCAGGTCGCCGGGTTCCAGGGCGCCTTCGACAAGTACGCGGAGCACTGCGCGCAGACGGCGCGCTGCCCGCTCGGACCGGACCGCGCCAAGGCCTCGGCGAAGTTCCGCGCCCTGGTGCAGCCGCTGGTCGACCGGCCGATCAAGGTTGGCGACCGCAAGCTGTCCTACGACGACGCCACCACCGGCGCCATCGCGGCGCTGTACGACGACCAGCTGTGGCAGCTGCTTGACCAGGGGCTGGCCGAGTTGGCCCGTGGCGAGGGCAAGGTGCTGCTCTTCCTCGCCGACAGCTACTACGGCCGAAGCGGCGGCGAGTACTCCACGCTCACCGACGCGTTCGCCGCCATCCACTGCGTGGACGACCCGCCGCTCACCGACCGGGCCGCGGTGGCCGACGCCGACCGGCGGGCAAGGGCCGCCGCGCCGTTCCTCGACAACGGGCAGCCTCCGAGCACCGCGCTGGACGTGTGCGCGTTCTGGCCGGTGCCCTCGACGAGCAAGCCGGGCACGCCGCAGGTGCCGGGGCTCGCCCCGGTGCTGGTGATCTCCACGACCGGTGACCCCGCCACGCCGTACCAGGCCGGCGTCGGCCTCGCCGAGGCCCTGCACGGCCGGCTGCTCACCTACGAGGGCACCCAGCACACCGCGTTCCTGCAGGACATCCGGTGCGTCGACGCCGCGGGCATCGCCTACCTGGTCGACGGCACCCTGCCGGCCGAAGGCACCCGGTGTGGATGAGTCGTGAGTGGTAAATGGTGCTCTGGCACCATTTACCACTCACGACCTGTCCACAGGGTGTGGGTCGGGCAGGATCTGGCGGAGCTTGCGGGGCCTGGCCCCCGGACGTCGCCACTCGCGCGGGTAGCCGACCGAGACCTCCTCGAAGCGCACGCCGTCGTACCAGGTGGTGCGCGGGATGTGCAGGTGCCCGTACACGACGGCGGCCGCCCGGAAGCGGACGTGCCAGTCGGCGGTGCGCTCGGTGCCGCACCACTGGGCGAACTCCGGGTGGTACAGCACCCGGGTCGGCTCGCGGACCAGCGGGAAGTGGTTGACCAGCACGGTCGGCACGTCGGGGTCGCAGGCCGCGAGGCGTTGCTCGGACAGTGCGACGCGCGCCGCGCACCAGGCGTCCCGGCCGGGGTAGGGGTCCGGGTGCAGCAGGTACTCGTCGGTGCAGACGACCCCGGCCTCGTATGCCTTCGCCAGCGCCTGCTCCTTCGTCGCGGTGCCGTCCGGGCGGAACGTGTAGTCGTACAGCAGGAACAGCGGCGCGATGGTGGCCGGGCCACCGGCGCCGCGCCACACCGGATACGGGTCCTCCGGTGTGAGCACCCCGAGCTCCCGGCACCGCCCGACCAGATGCTCGTAGCGGGCGACGCCGCGCAACCGCACCGGGTCGTCGCGGGTGGTCCACAGCTCGTGGTTGCCGGGCGCCCATACCACCGTCCCGAAGCGCTCGCGCAGCGTGCCGAGCGCCCATTCGACGTCCGCGACCGTCTCGGCCACGTCGCCGGCCACCAGCAGCCAGTCCTCGTCCGACCGGGGGCGGAGCGCCTCGACGATCTTGCGGTTCTCCTCGTAGGCGATGTGCAGGTCGCTGATGGCGAGCAGGGTGCCGGTCACGTCGCCGGCTCCGCCCCGCGGTTGTCGACGAGCAGCGCCGCCAACGCGCCGAGCACGCAGATGCCGCCGGCCGCGAGGAAGATCTCGCGGTACTCGGTGAGCAGCGCGGAGTCCACCGCCTGCTGGTAGGCGGCCATCCGGCGGTTGAACTCGTCGACCGGTACGCCGAACGGCAGGGGAGTGTCCAGCGACGCGGTGAGCACTCTGAACCGGTGCAGCCCGTACGCGGCCAGCGCCGCGACCCCGACGAGCATGCCGGTCATCCGGGCAACCACCACCCCCGCCGACGCCACGCCGTGCTGGGCCGCCGGCACGGCACGCAACGCGGCGGCGGCCAGCGGCGCGATGGTCAGCCCGAGGCCGAGCCCGGCGATGGCCAGGTCGGCGTCCAGCCGCGGCACGCTGACCAGCCACAGGTCGTGGCGCGCCGCCAGCACGGTGACCGGCCACCGTGAGATCAGCAGGTAGCCGAGCGCGGCCAGCAGCATGCCGGCGACGATCACCCAACGTTGCGGCAGCCGGCCGCCGAGCAACCCGCCGAGCACGGCGCCGACCGGAAGGGCGACGAGGAACCTGGCAAGCAGCGCGGTGCCACCGACGGCGTCGCGGTCGAGCAGGGTCTGCGCGAACACCTGCACGTCGACAAGGGTGACCAGCAGCGCGGCACCCGCGGCCGCGCTGGCTGCGAGGGTGGCGAGGTACACCGGCATCCGCACCCCGGTCGGGTCGAGCAGCCGGGTGCTTGCCCGCCGCTCCCACGCCAGGAACGCGGCGAACAGTGCCACCGCGGCGAGGATGGCCGGCGGGCCCCACGGGGGCAGCACGCCGTGCTCCGGGTCGGGGTTGTACAGGCCGACCACCGCCAGCCCGAGCGCCACCGCCAACAGGACGCCGCCGACCACGTCCAACCGCGGGCCCCGCGTGGCCGCCGCCGACGCAGCAGCCGTCGCCGCACCTCCCGCCGCCGCCGACGCCGCAGCCGCCGCCGCAGCCCCCGTCGCCGCCGACGCCGATGCCGCCGCGGCAGCCGCACCGAATGTGCCATTGGGTGCGCTCGGCGCAACGGATGTCACATCCGGTGCGAGTGGAACGGCGGCATCGGCCGCGCGCCGCCCGGCCGTCCGCCCGCCTGGCACGGTGAGCTGCACCGCGACGGCGGCCACCGCGGCCAGCGGCACGTTCACCCAGAACACGCCGCGCCAGCTGCCGAGCAGCGCAGCCACCCCCGCGCCGTACACCGGCCCGAGGACGCTGCCCAGCTCCTGCGCGGCGCCGACGAGTCCGAGCGCAGCGGAGCGCCGAGCGGGCTCGTGGGCTGCCCAGAAGTCCGCGACCAGGGCCATGGTCACCGGCAGCAGCGCGCCGCCGGCGACGCCCTGCAGGGTGCGGCCGGCGACCAGAACCGGCAGGGTGTCGGCCACCGCGGTCAGCACCGAGCCGGCGGCGAACCCGGCGATGCAGGCCTGCAGCACCAGCCGCCGTCCCACCAGGTCGGAGAGCTGTCCGAGCAGCGGCATGGCCGCGACGTAGCCGAGCAGGAAGCCGGTGACCACCGGGGTGGCCCGCTCCAACCGGTTCACCGGTACCCCGAGGTCGATCACGATGTCGACCAGGAGGCTGACCACCACGTAGGCGTCCAGCGCGGCGAGCAGCACCGCTGCGCCGCTGGCGCCGAGCGCGATGCCACGGCTCCGGCGGGCCGGCAGACGGCTGGCGGTGTCCATCACCAAAGCTAGCTCGGCGGCGTGACGGTGACCGGGTTGTCGTACTCGGAGAGCCTGATGGTCACGGTGCCACCGGCGGCGCTGCTGGTGGCCGGCACGCTGACAGTCGCCTTGACCGGCCGGTTCGGCTCCGCCGTGGTGATCCACAGCTCGCCGGGCAGATCGGTGCTCGCCCCGGCACCCGGCAGCAGCACGCCGAGGTTGTTCTTGGCGAACTTGGCCCTGACGCGGTACGCCTCGACGCCGTCGACCGTCTCCTTGCCCTGCACGACCGGCTCGGTGGAGCCGGCGACCAGCGCGGCAAGCCCCAGGTTGGCGTCCAGGATCTTGGTCGGGTCGTACACGCTGGCCGCCACCGACGACGGCAGCTTCTGGAACCCGCCGGTCGGGCCCTTCAGGTACAGCGTGTCGCCGACGATCACGAACTCGGTCTCGGCCGGTTGGCCGGTCGCGGTGATCACCGCGGTGCCCTTGACGTTGCCGGCCTTGGTGAGCTGCCCCTGCGCCGAGCTGATCGAGATGCCGGAGATCTTGCCGTCCACCTTGAGGTCGAAGCGGACGGTCTCGACCTGACGCATGGCATCCGCCGACCTCTGCAGCAGCTGCGCGCCGTCCGGCTGCGCGCTGCCGCTGTCGCTGTCGCATCCGGCGGTGCCGGTGACGGCCGCGAGCACGAGCAGCACACCGAGCCAGCGAATCATGGCGCGAGCCTAACCGCCGGCCGCTGAGAGCACCGTCGAGGACTGCGCGGCCGGCACGAGGCCGAGTACGACCAGCGTGCGGGAGTCGTCTTGGCGGTGTTCGACACTGCCACCGGCGGCGGTGTCCATTCGGAATCCCGAACAATTCCGAACACCGGCGCAACGCTGGTCCGCGTCAGGAATCGATCACGAAGCGGGGCCCGGAGACGAGCTCCCACCCGCAGTCATAGATGGACGTGCCGTTGCCGGTGACGATGTTCCCGTCGTACGGGTATCCGCCGAAGATGGACGCGCAGATGACCCAGAGGTGCCACCGCTGGCTCGCGGGCCGGTTGGTGCAGGTCATGTTCATGATGTGGTCGTCGCTCTTGGTGGCGGTGCAGTCCGCCGGTGGGAGGGTGCCGTCGGTGATCGTGCCGGTGCCTACCGAGCTGAGGTCGGCCGGCACGTTGGAACTGGTCAGATGCAGGGTGAAGGTCTTGGCGGGTTCGGCGACATCGTCGACCACCAGCGGCACCGTCACCGTGGTCTGCGTCGCGTCGGCCGGGATGGTGGCCGTGCCCGACGTCGGTCCCTGGTAGTCCTGGCCGGCCAGCGCCGTGCCGTCCACGAGCTGGTAGCCGACCGTGATCGCGGTGTTCTTGGGCCGCCACGACCCGTACCCCACCTGTATGGCGAATGCGACCCAGCCGTCGCGGACGGTACAGGTGCCCGGTCCGACCGGACAGGAGAGGTAGCGCTCGGTGCCGGCGCCATCCCGGACGTTCAACTGCACGGTGTGCGCCGCCGCCTGCGCGGCGGGCACCAGGCCGAGCGTGCACAGCACGGCGCCGGCGGCGACCGTGGCGATTCGCTGAATGGCTCTCACGGTGCACTCCTTAGGGTGCGGACGGGTGTCGCACGACGATGCCACCGGCGGCCGTGTTCGCTCGGGAATTCCGAACGCCGCCGAACACCGCTGAACGCCGGCCGGGCTACGACTGGCGCAGCCAACGGCAGCATTACGCTTGGACGCATGAGCACCCCAGCGACCCCGTACGGGGAGAGCTTCGAGGCCGTTGTGGGCAAGGACGGCGTCCTCACCGTTCCCGCCGATGAACTTGCTCGACACGGTGTGCGTCCCGGTACGCACCTTCGTCTGATCCCGGAGCAGCCGCCGGTGCCCCGGCGCAGCGTCCGCGGCGCACTCGCTGGTGTAGTAGAAGGCAAGGCGCTCGACGCATTTGAGGCAGCCCTGGACGAAGCGAAGGCGGAACGCATCGCCGCCGTCGAGCGGCGCTGGCAGTGAGGGTCGTTGCCGACTCACACGCCCTTGTTCGGTACCTGGTCGATCCGGAACGCCTGACCGAGCGTGCATTGGAGGCGCTCCTCGAGGCCGAGAACTCCGACGGTGTGGTCATCTCCGCGGCGACTCTCGGAGACCTTTGGTACGCCAGCCAGAAGACCAGCTCGTCACCGCTGGCTCCCGGCGTCTTCGAGCACATCCGTGCCACGGTTCTCGATCCGTCGACGAACCTCGTCGTTAAGCCGGTCTCGGCGGCGACCATGACGCATTTCGACACGGTTCCGCTGGACGACCTTCGGGACCCGTTTGACAGGTTCATCCTCGCAACCGCCGCACAGCTCGATGTGCCGCTGGTAACCGCTGATCGTTCCATCTCGAAGGCGGGACTCGTGGAGATCATCTGGTAGTTCGCCGTGCTCATGGGTCGGCAACACGAGCGCAACGATGACTGCCTACGCTGCGTTCATGGATCGCCAGCAGGAGTTCGTGCTGCGCACGCTCGAGGAACGCGACATCCGTTTCGTCCGGCTGTGGTTCACCGACGTGCTCGGCTTCCTCAAGTCGGTGGCCGTCGCGCCGGCCGAGCTGGAGGGCGCCTTCGCCGAGGGCATCGGCTTCGACGGCTCGGCAATCGAGGGCTTCGCCAGGGTCTACGAGTCGGACATGGTGGCCAAGCCCGATCCGTCGACGTTCCAGGTGCTGCCATGGGAGACGCCGGACGGTGGGCCGTACTCGGCCCGCATGTTCTGCGATATCACCATGCCGGACGGCTCGCCGTCGTGGGCCGACCCGCGGCACGTGCTGCGCAGGGCGCTGTCCCGCGCCGCCGAGGCCGGGTTCACCTGCTACGTGCACCCCGAGATCGAGTTCTTCCTGTTCAAGAGCCTGCCAGGGGACGGCCAGCCGCCGGAGCCGGCGGACACCGGCGGCTACTTCGACCAGGCCTCGCACGACGCCGCGCCACACTTCCGGCGGCACGCCATCGAGGCGCTGGAGGCCATGGGCATCTCGGTGGAGTTCAGCCATCACGAGGGCGCCCCCGGCCAGCAGGAGATCGACCTGCGCTACGCCGACGCGCTCACCATGGCCGACAACGTGATGACCTTCCGGTACACCGTGAAGGAGGTGGCGCTGACCCAGGGCGTGCGCGCCTCGTTCATGCCCAAGCCGTTCGCGGAGTGGCCCGGCTCGGCCATGCACACCCACGTCAGCCTGTTCGAGGGCGACCGCAACGCCTTCTACGACGCCGACGACCCGTACGAGCTGTCCGAGACCGGCAAGGCGTTCGTCGCGGGTGTCCTCAAGCATGCCCGCGAGATCACCGCGGTGACCAACCAGTGGGTGAACTCGTACAAGCGGTTGATCGTCGGCGGTGAGGCCCCGACCACCGTGTGCTGGGGCCACGCCAACCGATCCGCGCTGGTCAGGGTGCCGATGTACTCGCCGGGCAAGGCGTCGACCCGCCGCGTGGAGATCCGCTCGCTGGACTCGGCGTGCAACCCGTACCTGGCCTACGCCGTGATCCTTGCCGCCGGGCTACGCGGTGTCGCCGAGAAGTACGAGCTGCCGGCCCCCGCCGAGGACAATGTCTGGTCGCTGTCGGAGGACGAGCGGCGCGCCGCCGGCTACGCCTCGCTGCCGCAGAACCTCAACGAGGCGCTGGCCGAGATGCAGTCCTCCGAGCTGGTCGCCGAGACCCTCGGCGAGCACGTGTTCGACTTCTTCCTGCGCAACAAGCGGGCCGAGTGGGACGCCTACCGCCGCAATGTCACGCCGTACGAGCTGAAGACCTACCTACCGGTGCTCTGACGTCTTATGGAATCGGTTCCTCACCATACGAACCGGTCGAGTTGTAGTATGAAAGCATGGCCGGCTCGAGCGAGGCGAAGGTAACCGGTAGCGGACAGATCTCACTGCCCGCCCAGTTGCGCCGCCGTTGGGGGGCCTCCACGGTGTTGGTCGTCGACCTGGGTGACTACGCCATAGTCCGGCCGGTGCCAGCGGACCCGATTGCCGCGCTGCGCGGTGCCTACGCCGGCGCAGGCCCATCGACCGACGACACGAGGGCTGCAGAACGCGCAACCGACGTTCCGCGGCCCAGCCGCGTCGAACAAGCGTGATCGTCCTCGACGCCTACGCAGTGTTGGCGTTCCTTCGGGCTGAGCCGGCCGCGGACGAGGTCGCAGCGCTGCTTCGCCGGCAATGTGCGATGTCGGCGGCGAACCTGGCCGAGACGTTCGACCAGTTGGTCCGGGTCTTCCGCCGACCGGCCGACGACGTGTACGGCGACCTGGCACTGCTCGGCCATGCCGGCCTCGACATAGTGCCGGTGGACGCCGACATCGCGCTTGCCGCCGGCGCGCTCCGTGCCCGGCACTACCACCGCCAGCACAGCCCGCTCTCGCTCGCCGACTGCCTCGCCGCCGCTACGGCGCTCGCCCGTCGGGCTGAGTTGGCCACTGCGGATCCGCCGCTGGCCGCGCTGATGCGGGCCGAGGATGGGCAGGTCGTGGCATTGCCAGACTCCAGGGGAAACCGTCCCTAGTTGCTCCACGGGCCGGTGGGGTCGAGGGCGCGCAGCGCATCGCCCAGGTTAGGTGGCTCGACGGCGTCGGGCAGCGCGAGGACCTGGGCCCAGGTGAGCCAGCGGCCCTCGATGAGCGCGCCGTTCTCCTCGGTGGTGAGCGCGGTCGGCCGCACAGGGTGCGCGGCCGGCAGCCGGGCCAGCAGGAACGGCTCGTCGCCGACATACCGTCGGCCGCACCACCGGGTGTCGCGGTGCACCAGCACCCGGCGGCCGGACATCAGGGTGATCGACATCCCAGTCTCCTCGAGCACCTCGCGCCGTGCCGCGGTGGCCTCGTCCTCGCCGGGCTCGATGCCGCCGCCGGGCGGCTCCCACAGCAGGTGCCCGTCGACCGGGTCCCGCCAGTGCAGCAGCAGCACCCGCCGCGCGGAGTCCAGGCAGATCACCCGGACAGTCGCGCGCCACGTGGTCTGCTCAGCCAAAGTGGAACCCGCCCGGACGGTGGTTGCGGTCGGCAATGAGGCCGGCGAGGGTGGCGATGGCGATCTCGGCCGGGGTGCGTGAGCCGATGTTGAGGCCGATCGGGCGGTGCACTCTGGCCACGGCGTGCTCGGGGACGCCGAGCGCGGCGAGGGCGGCGACGTGCGGGCCGGGGTGGCGGGGGTTGCCCATGATGCCGACCCACCGGGTCGGGCCGGCGAGCAGCACGTCGCGCAGCAGCTCGCCGAGCTCGGGCCGGTGGTGGTCGGTGACCACGACGTCGACGTCGGGGCCGAGCAGCGCGGGGTTGATGGCGGCGTGGGCGTCCGCGAGGCCGGCGCGCCGGTCGGGGTCGGGCTCGACGAGCGCGGTGCGGAAGCCGGCGTCGGCGGCGAAGTGCAGCAGGTGCCGCGCGACCGGGGAGGTGAACACCGCGATCAGGGTGCGGCCGTCGGCCGGCGTCGGTTGCTCGCCATGGGCCAGGTCACACGCCGGGTCTGGGCCAGCCATGGCGGCCAGTATTCCCCGGATTCCCGGATTCCCGGATTTCAATTGAGCGGACCGTACTCGCGGTGCCACGGTGTTCACTGTGCAGATCCGGCGGCACGACGACCTCGCGGCCTTCGCGGAGCTGGCTGTGCCACTGCTGCACGCCGACCCCGTTCGGCACTCCGTCGCGATCACCGTCGTGGCGGCGCGGCTGCGGCCAGGCAGCCCGAACGACGTGGTCACCATGCTTACGGTGCACGAGGCCGGCGCGGTGCGGGGCGCGGCGTTGCAGACGGCGCGGATGTCGCTGATTACGAGCGCGCTGCTGCCGGACACCGCGCCGGCCGTCGCCGACGTGCTGGCCGGCGGCGCGCTGGCCGGCAAGGGGGAGCCGCCGCCGGGAGCGACCGGGCCACGGGAGAACGCCGAGGCGTTCGCCGCCGCGTGGTGCCGCCGCACCGGGGCGACGGCGCGGGTGGAGATGGCGATGCGGCTGTTCACGCTGGGCGAGCTGCGACCGCCGGCCGGCGTGCCCGGCGCGGCGAGGGTGGCCGGCACGATGGACGCCCCGCTGCTGGCGAGCTGGCGGCAGGCGTTCGCGGTGACCGCGCTGCCGTCGGGCTGGCCGTCCACGGAGGACCCGGAGGCCGCGGTCCTCCGCCAGCTCGCGGCCGGGCAGGGCAACGTGCTGTGGGAGCTCGACGGCCGGCCGGTGTCGATGGCCGTTGCGTCCGCGCCGGTAGCCGGCATGTCCAGGATCGCCTCGGTGTGGACCCCGCCGGAGCACCGTGGCCATGGGTTCGGCTCCGCGGTGACCGCGGCCGCGTCGCAGTGGGCGTTGGACGCCGGCGCGCCGCACGTCGTGCTGTTCACCGACCTGACCAACCCGGTCAGCAACTCGATCTACCGCAAGCTCGGCTACCGGCCGGTGCACGACGCGGTGGACCTCGCCTTCGAGCGCGTCTGAAGCGCCGGCCTCGCCGCGGGTACTCGCGGGCGCTCGTTCCATGATCACCCCAAGTGTCGACTCCGGTTGCACCGGCGCAACTCCCGTCGACAGTTTCGGTGATCACGCAGGTGCATGGGTACCGGCGTCTCGGCCACCCCGTAACCTGGGCTGTCGTGACCGATGCGCGGCGCAGGGTGGCCTCGCCCGCGCGTTTCGGGCTGACCGACGCCCGCGCGGAGGACGAGCTGCGCCGGATGGGCCTGCTGCCGCCGGGCGCCGCTGGCCCGCCGCGCGCCGACGAGCCGCCTGGGGTTGGTGGCCCGCCGCGCGCCGACGAGCCGCGCGCCGACGAACCGTTGCTGGTGGCGATCTCCCGCGCCCCCGACCCCGACCTGGCGCTGCGGACGCTGAGCCGGCTGCGGGACGCGCTGCCGGAGGCCGGCTGGGCCGAGCTGTACGGCGCGCTGCAGTCCGACGCCGAGCTGCGCGCCCGGCTGCTGGCCGTGCTCGGCTCGTCCACGGCGCTCGGCGACCACCTGGTCGCCGAGCCCGGCCGGTGGCGCCGGCTGCGCCGCGCGGGCGGCGGCGCGGCGGACCGAGCCGGCACGCCGGGTCACGCGGGCGACGCGCCGGGCCACATCGGGGGCGGGTCGGATCACGCCGGCGAGCTCCTGGCCGCGGTGGACGGGCTCACCGGCACGGCGGCGATTCGGGCACTCAGAGCGGGCTACCGCGACCTGCTGGCCGAGGTGGCGGCCGCGGACCTCGCCGCGGTCGTCGAGCCGGACCTGCCCGTGCTCGACCTGCGAACCGTCGGCGCGCGGCTGTCCGGGCTGGCGGAGGCGGCGGTGCGGGCCGGGCTGGCGGTGGCGGCCGCGGACACCGGCCTGCCGGCCACGCCGCTGGCCGTCATCGGCATGGGCAAGTGCGGCGGCCGGGAGCTGAACTACGTCAGCGACGTCGACGTGATCTTCGTGACGAGCGCGGGGGCCGAGCTGGCGCAGGCGTCCAGGCTGGCCTCCGCGACCATCCGGATCGTCGGCGAGGCGTGCTTCCCGCTCGACGCGGGGTTGCGGCCCGAGGGCCGCGCCGGCGCGTTGGTGCGGACCCTCGATTCGCACGTCGGGTACTACAAGCGGTGGGCAAGGACCTGGGAG
>Ga0210378_10000718_pt1 | contig 17167 bp, 11 predicted proteins | sample PLM1_60_b1redo_FD_155465 | JGI IMG/M metagenome (GOLD analysis project Ga0210378, IMG submission 155465) | Groundwater sediment microbial communities from an aquifer in East River, Colorado, USA - PLM1_60_b1 redo | ecosystem: Environmental > Terrestrial > Soil > Riparian zone | place: USA: East...
GTCCAAGATCACGTACACATCGGCGACCGTGGACTGGGACCTGTTTCATCGCCAGTTCGACGAAGCGCTGGCGCGGGTTCGATCCCAGTTCGGGCGCACCTACCCGCTCTACATCGGTGGCGCCCCGGCTGACTCCTCCTCAGCGCCGATCGTCGATACGTCACCGATGGACACCCATATCGTGCTCGGACAGTTCGCCGCGGCGACGCCACAGCACGTGGCGGTGGCGGTGACGGCGGCACGGCGTGCGCAGACCGGGTGGGCGCGCCGCGATTGGACCGAGCGTGTCGCGATCCTGCGAGGCGCCGCCCGGCTGATTCGGCAGCGGAAGTTCGACCTGGCCGCGGTCATGAGCCTCGAGGTCGGGAAGAGCCGGCTCGAATCGATGGGCGACGCCGAGGAATCGGCGGACTTGATCGACTATTACTGCCAGCAGATGGAAGAGGCGGACGGCTTCGTGCGTCAGATGGCGCGCGTGACGCCGGTCGAGCGCAACACCGACGTACTGCGTCCCTATGGCGTGTTTGCCTGCATCGCGCCGTTCAACTTTCCGCTCGCCCTCTCGACGGGGATGTCAGCCGCGGCACTCGTGGCGGGGAACGCCGTCGTGTACAAGCCGGCCGAAGACACGCCTTGGACAGGCCTCTGCCTGTATGAGGTCTACCGGGACGCGGGGCTGCCCTCCGGCGTCTTCAATTATCTGTCGGGCCACGGATCTGAAACGGGTGAGGCCATGTGGCGGCATCCGCAGATTGATGGCGTGGTATTCACCGGATCCAAAGAAGTGGGAATGCGCATTCATCAGGGATTGTCCACCCGCTGGATCAAGCCCTGCCTGCTCGAGCTCGGCGGCAAGAATGCGGCCATCGTGATGGACACCGCAGATCTCGATGCGGCTGCCGAAGGGGTCATGCGTTCCGCCTTTGGTCTCCAGAATCAGAAATGCAGTGCGACATCTCGTGTGTACGTGCACCACAAGGTGAGTACGGACTTCCTGGCAAAACTGCTGGAACGGAGTCGATCTCTGAAGATCGGCGACCCGACCGAGCGCGATATCTTCTTTGGCCCGGTGATCAACCCCGACGCGGTCGCGCGTTTCGAGCGCGCCGTGGTCCAGGCGAAGAAGGAGGGGGAGGTGCTGCTCGGTGGTCAGCGGCTCAACGGCCCTGGATTCGACCGCGGGCACTACGTCGCCCCGACGATCGCCACGCTGCCGCTCTCGTCCTCGCTGTTCACCGAGGAGCTGTTCGTTCCGCTTCTGGCGGTCGGCGTGGTGTCGGGGCTGGACCACGCCATCGCCGAGACGAACAAGGCCGACTATGGGCTCACGGCCGGGATCTTCTCACAAGTGCCCGAGGAAATTGCACGGTTCTTCGACGAAGTGGAGGCGGGCGTGTGCTACGTGAATAAGCGCACGGGTGCGACCACCGGCGCCTGGCCGGGCGCGCAGCCGTTCACCGGATGGAAAGGCTCGGGCTCGAGCGGCAAGGGCGGCTGCGGCCCGTACTACGTCGCGCAGTTCATGCGGGAGCAGAGCCGCACGGTGATCGAAGCATGAGCGCCCCGCCCGCTCGCGACTACCCGCGCATCGTCGTGCCGCCCCCGGGACCGAAGGCCCGGGCGATCGTCGAGCGGCAGGACCGTTGGGCCTCGACGTCGTATCCGAAGGAGTATCCGCTCGCCGTGGCGCGCGGCGAGCGCGCCGTGGTCGAGGACGTGGACGGTAATCGCTTCCTCGACTTCATGGCCGGCATCGCCGTCGCGTCCACGGGCTACGGCCATCCCAAGGTCGTGAAGGCCGTGCAGGAAGCGGCGGGGAAGTTCCTGCACATCTGCGGCAGCGACTTCTATTACGACACGTTCGCCACCCTGTGCGAGCGGCTCGCGAAACTGGCGCCGGGGCCGAGCAAGAAGCGCGTGTTCCTCTCGAACTCCGGGACGGAGGCGGTGGAGGGCGCCATCAAGCTGGCGCGCCACTCGACGGGCCGGCCCGCGATCATCGGATTCCTCGGCGCCTTTCATGGGCGCAGCTATGGCGGATTGAGCCTCACGGCGAGCAAGGCCGTTCAGCGTTCCGGATTCGCGCCGTTCCTGCCGGAAGTGCACCACGTCCCGTACGGCTACCGCTATCGCTGCGAGTACTGCCGCGGCGAGGAGGCGTGCACGATGCGGTGCGTGTCGTGGATCGAAGAAGAGTTGTTCACGAAGAAGCTTCCTCCCGACAGCGTGGCCGCGATCTTCGTCGAGCCGATCCAGGGCGAGGGAGGCTACGTCGTGCCGCCCGCTGGATATCTCCGAGCATTGCGGGAACTGTGTGATCGGCACGGGATTCTGCTCGTGGCGGACGAGGTGCAGTGCGGCATCGGGCGCACTGGGAAGATGTTCGCGTGTGAGTACGAGGGCATCGAGCCCGATGTGCTGCTCTCGGCAAAGGGGCTGGGGAGTGGAATGCCGATCGGGGCGATCATCGCCAAGGAATCGGTGATGAAGTGGAAGCCGGGCGCGCACGGCACCACGTTCGGCGGCAATCCCGTCTGCTGCGCCGCGGCCCTCGCCACGCTCGACGTCGTCGAGCAGGAGCTGCTCCCCAACGTCAACACGATGGGCGCGCGCCTCATCGCCGGCGCGCGCCGGCTCGCGGAGAAGCACGCCGCGATCGGGGACGTGCGTGGTCGCGGCCTCATGGTGGGCGTCGAGTTCGTGAAGGACCGTGCCACGCGCGAGCCGGCCCCCGACATCCCGCACGAGCTGGTCGAACGCGCCTTCAAGAAAGGTCTGTTGCTGCTCGGGTGCGGGAAGAGCTCGCTCAGGCTCGCCCCCCCGCTCGTCGTGGACGAGTACGATGTGGACACCGCCCTCCGGATCATCGACGAGTGCCTGAGCGAAATGTCGGATTAGCCGCAAAGGTGATGTCGATGCAGGACGCTGTCGCGCGCTTCGTGCGCGACGGCGACACCGTCGTCATCGAAGGATTCACCCATTTGATCTCGTTTGCCGCCGGCCACGAGATCATCCGGCAGCGGCGTCGCGACCTGACGCTGTGCCGCCTCACCCCCGACCTGATCTACGACCAGATGATCGCGGCCGGCTGCGCCCGGAAGGTCGTCTTCTCCTGGGCCGGCAATCCGGGCGTCGGCTCGCTGCATGCGTTCCGGCGCGCCGTCGAAGCAGCGCGTCCGGGGATTGAGATCGAGGAGTACTCGCACTTCGGCATGGTGGCGCGGTTCTCCGCCGGCGCGGCTGGGCTGCCGTTCTGGCCCCTGCGCGATTATGCCGGCACCGATCTGCCGCGCGTGAACGACCGCATCAAGACCGTGGCGTGTCCGTACACGGGGGAATCGCTCGCGACGGTCCCGGCGCTCAATCCGGACGTAACGATCGTCCACGCGCAACGCGCCGATGCGCAGGGCAACACCCAGATCTGGGGCTTGCTCGGCGTCCAAAAGGAAGCGGCGTTCGCCTCCCAGCGCGTCATCGTGGTCGTCGAGGAGCTGGTCGAGGAGAGCGTGATCCGCGCCGATCCGAACCGGACCGTGATTCCCGCGTTGATCGTCGATGCGGTGGTCGTAGAGCCGTGGGGCGCGCATCCCTCCTACGCGCAGGGCTACTACGACCGCGACAACGACTTTTACGTCGCCTGGGAGAGCATCTCGCGCGACCCCGGCAAACTGGAGGGCTACCTGGACGAGTTCGTGCACGGTGTCCCCGACCGCGCCTCGTACGTGGCGAAGCAGCCGGCGCTGGCCAGGCTCCGAGCGAAGGCGCAGGTCTCTGCCGGAGTGAACTACGGGTTCTGACGCCCATACGCCCGACGAGATGATGGCCGTCGTCGCAGCGCGGGAGCTGCGCGACGGCGAAGTCGTATTCGTCGGGATTGGTCTGCCGAACCTGGCCTGCAATCTGGCGCGGCGCACTCACGCGCCCAATCTGGTCCTGATCTACGAGTCGGGCGCCGTCGGCGCCGTGCCCGAACGGCTGCCGGTGTCGATCGGGGATCCGGCGCTCGTCACCGGGTCGCTCATGGTGTGCGGCATGGCGGACGTGTTTCAACTGTTTCTGCAGAACGGCAGGATCGAAGTGGGCTTCCTGGGCGGCGCGCAGGTGGACCGGTACGGGAACATCAACACGACCGTCATCGGCGCATACGAGCGACCCAAGGTCCGCCTTCCCGGAAGCGGTGGGGCGGCCGAGATCGCGATCCACGCGCACCGGATCCTCATTGTCTCGAAGCTCTCGCCCCGCGCGTTCCCGGACCGTGTGGACTTCGTCACGAGCCCGGGCCAGCGCGTCGCCAAGGTGATCACCGACAAGGGCGTGCTCGAACGGGACGAGTCGAACGGTGAACTGGTGCTGACGGGGTTGTATCCGGGCGTCGAAGCGTCCGACGTGAAAGGCAGTGTGGGATGGGAGCTGCGGACCCGGCCCCGTCTGGATCGCCTTCCTCCACCGGCGCCCGTGGATCTGCAATTGCTGCGTGACGTGCTCGACCCCAAACGGTTGTATCTCAAGGCATGACCCTCGCGCTCGCGCTCCTGGTGCTTCAGGCCAGCACCGACTCCGTGGCGACTCGCGTTCGGCAAACGGCGGACACGTATCTGGCCGCCTACTTCGAGCGCCACCCCGACGAGGCGACACTCGATGGCGTCTTCGGCTGGACACGGGAGCGGCGATCGACTACATCCTCGGGGCTACCCGCGTGCCGCGGCTGCGCGCCGAAGTGGGCGTAGACCGTTACCCGATGCGACCGGCGCAAGGGCTGTCGTACGGGCTGGGCCGGCTCGAGATCCGCCGGCTGCGCGCGCTCGCCGAGCGGACGCTCGGGTCCAGGTTCGACATTAGGGTGTTTCACGACCGGGTGCTCGCGAATGGCGCGGTACCCCTGCCGGTGCTCTCCGCCGAGATCGAGCGATGGATCGCCGCCCAGCGATAGCGCTGCTCGCGACGCTGTGCGCCGCCACGGCTCCGGCCGCGGCGCAGCGCGAGCCGGTCCTCAAGCAGGTGGGTCTGCCGCACGCGTACTACTGGCGCGAGATGTACGTGCCCCAAGTGACGAGCGGGCCCAGCTCGGCAAGTTGGTCTCCCGACGGAACCGAGCTCATCTACTCGATGCAGGGGTCGCTCTGGCGCCAACAGATCGGGTCGGAGGTCGCGCAGCAGCTTACGTCGGGCGCTGGGTACGACTATCAGCCCGATTGGTCGCCCGATGGGCGCTCGGTCGTGTTCGCGCGCTACGCGCGCGATGCGATCGAGCTGGAGCTGCTTGACCTGGCGTCGGGGGCCGTCACGGCCCTGACCGCGAACGGCGCAGTCAACGTCGAGCCGCGCTGGTCGCCCGACGGTACGCGCATCGCGTTCGTCTCGTCGGCGTACAACCGCCGTTGGCACATCTTCGTCTGGAGCCCCGAAGGGGCGAAGGATCCGCTGCGGCTGACCGATGACAATGACAGTAAGTTGCCGCGCTACTACTACAGCAAGTGGGACCACTACATCTCGCCGACGTGGTCGCCCGATGGGAAAGAGATCATCCTCGTCTCGAACCGCGGCCACATCCACGGCACAGGTGGATTCTGGCGGATGGACGCTCGTCCCGGCGCGCCGCTGCGCGAGCTGCGCTACGAGGAGACCACGTGGAAGGCTCGCCCCGACTGGTCTCCCGACGGGACACGGGTCGTGTACAGCTCCTACCTCGGCCGGCAGTGGAATCAGCTGTGGCTGATGACCAGCGAGGGCGGCGATCCCTTCCCGCTCACGTACGGCGAGTTTGATGCGACCGCGCCACGCTGGTCGCGCGACGGCAGCCGCATCGCCTACGTGTCGAACGAAGGCGGCAACACGTCGCTCTGGGTGATCGACGTGGTCGGCGGTCGGAAGACGCCGATTGCGGTTCGCACGCGGCGCTTCCGCGAGCCCGTTGGAACTGTGGTCATAACGACTCGCACGCGTTCAACGCAGCCACTCTCGTCACGGGTTTCGGTCACCAGTGCTGACGGGCGAGCCTATGCGCCGGATGACGCATGGAGGCATGCGGATGAAGCGTTTGATCGAGCTGAGCGACCGTTCGAGTACGGATACTTTCACTCAAACGGCGTCGCGGAGGTCACCGTACCGGCAGGGCAAGTGGACATCCACGTGTGGCATGGCCCCGAGTACGCTATTTCTCGCGTCAAGATCACCGTGCCCGCCGGCCGCCGCATTCATCACCTCGTAATCCTCGATCGCCTCGACGACCTCCCGCGACGCGGTTGGTGGAGCGGCGACCTGCACGTGCACATGAACTACGGCGGCGCCTATCGCAACACGCCGCGCCGTCTTGCGTTTCAGGCGCGTGCCGAGGATGTGCACGTCGTCGAGAATCTCATCGTGAACAAAGAGCAGCGCATCCCGGACATCGCCTACTTCCGGACGGACGCCGATCCGGCGTCGGGCCCCGGTTTTGTCCTGATGCACGCGCAGGAGTTTCACACCAGCGTCTGGGGCCACCTGGGCCTGCTCGGCCTCGGTTCGCACTACATCGTCCCGGAGTACGCCGGCTACCCCAACACCGCCGCGGCGAGCCTCTATCCGAACAACGCGACCGTCGCGGACTTGGCGCACGCGCAGGGCGGGCTCGTGGGTTACGTCCATCCGTTCGATACGAAGCCCGATCCCGCGGACACGACGGAGCCGCTCAACTACGAGCTTCCGGTGGACGTCGCGCTTGGCAAGGTGGACTACCTCGAGGTGATGGGATACTCGGATCATCTCATCACATCGGAGATCTGGTACCGGTTGCTCAACTGTGGATTCCGGCTGCCGGCGGGAGCGGGGACCGACGCGTTCCCGAACTTCGCGAGCCTGCGCGGGCCGCCCGGCCTGGTGCGGGTGTTCGTGCAGTCGGGCACCGTACTCGATCGCCGCCGCTGGCTCGCGGGGCTCAAGGCGGGACGGACGTTCGTGACCAACGCGCCGCTGCTCGAGTTCTCGCTCGGGGGCCGGGCGATCGGCGACGAGATCCGCCTGCCGGCGGGGAGTCATCGACTGACCGCCCGCGTGGGCTTGAAGTCAAACGTGCCGATCGATCACCTGGAAATCGTGGGCAACGGGAAGGTGGTCGCGACGATTCCGCTGCGGGGCGACCGCACCAGCGCGACCGACAGTGTTTCGATCCCCGTGATCGCCAGCGGTTGGTACGTGCTGCGCGCGTACGCCGACCGCGCCACGCTGCCGGTGCTCGATCTCTATCCGTTCGGTTCCACGAGCCCCATCTACGTCCGCGTGAGCGACGCGCCAGTTCGCTCTGCGGAGGACGCCGAGTTCTTCTTGCGCTGGATCGGGCGGCTCGAGGCGGTGGCACGGGCGAGTACGGCGTGGAATACGGCGGAGGAACAGACGAAGACTGTACGCCTGCTTGCCGAAGCGCGGGCAGCGTTTGCGGCGCGAGCTCAGTAGACGATCAGTACGGGGTTTGTGCGGGTTGCCCTCGTGCCGTCGCCCAGCTGCCCGAACTGGTTTGAGCCCCAGCAGTAGGCAACGCCGTCGAACGTGGTAGCGCAGGCGTGACGGTCACCAGCCATGATCCAGGTGGGATTGATGTTCCCCCCGACTGGCTGTGGTGTGAGTTGACTTGCAAAGCCTCCGATGCCGAGCTGACCGTCGAGGTTTCTTCCCCAGCAGTACAGTTTCTGATCGTTTCCTTCCCCACAGCCGAACTTCCCGCCCATGTCTATGACGACCTGTGTCACCCCACCTGCCATTTTCACGGGGAACGTCCGTTGCGTCGTCGTGGAGTCGCCCAGCTCGCCGTCGGTATTGTCACCCCAGCAGTAGACCTCAGGTGTGTTCGTCAGGCCGCAGGTATGGTTTCCACCCGCGCTGATTTGACTGAAGGTGTGGCCCCCCGCTACCGGCACGGGCCTGTTGCGCGTCGTCGTCGAGCTGTCACCCAGCTGTCCGAATGTGTTGTCGCCCCAGCAATATGCGTTCCCGGTCGCGGTCGCAAGCGCGCAGGTGTGATCTCTACCAGCCGTCACGGCACCGAGGGAGATTCCCCCGGCGACGGGAACGGGCGTGGTGCGCGGCGAGTTGCTGCTGTCACCGACCTGGCCCCGATCGTTGGCACCCCAGCAATACACATATGTGGAATCATTCGGCGCCTTCTCCGCGCACGTATGCGCGCGCCCCGCCGTCACCCAAGTGTAGGAAAGGGCGCCGCTGACGAGCGTGGGGAAAACTCGTCGATCGTTTTGACTGCCGACTCCGAGCTGGCCAGAGGAGTCGGATCCCCAGCAATACAGCTCCGCCACAGAGGTGGTGGCGCAGGTGTGGTTATCGCCCAGCGCGACGCGGGCGACGGCGGCCCCAAGGGGCCAGGTAAAAGGCACCTGAACGGGAAGGGTGCGCAGCGTCAGCGTGCTATCGCCTAGCTCACCATTGTCGTTGCGCCCCCAGCAGTAGAGTCCGTAACCGAGCTGTGCGCACGTGTGCCCCGTCCCTGGTATGACGGAGTTAGGGATCATCGGAATCACCACGATGAACGCGGCGCTGGTATCGGGCGTCAGCGATCCAGACGAGGCGACGAGCGTATACCCGCGACCTCGCTCGCTCAAGTGCAGGCCGGCGAAGGTCGCGATGCCGTCAACCGCTGCGACACTCATGGTTCCTGCGAGCGTGGCGCCGCCGGGATTGGCGTGCAGCGCGACCGTGACTGTGTTCGTCGCGCCGGGAACGCGCGACCCGGATGCGGCACGCACCTCCACCGTGATGGATGGCGCGATGACCGAATCCCGCATCGCCTGGCCCGGCTGCACGACGAAGGCCAGGTGCGTGGGTGGCGGTGGCGGCGGCGGCGGTCCCGTGTGATCGCCGGCGCACGCCGCGAGCCATGCTACGATCCCGAACGTCGACGCTCAGCGTGTATGCGTTGTGCGCATCAACGGAGTACTGGCACTGGCTTGAGGCTCCCCGTCGTGTCCCCGGTGCCGAGTTGTCCGAAGCGATTGTAGCCCCAGCAGTAGACGGCGTTGGCGACCGTCACACCGCACGTATGGCTCCAGCCTGCCGACAGCGAGACGAACCTGAGCCCACCCAGGACCGGCTCGGGCTTGGTCGGGTCGTTGCCGCGCGCGATGCCGAGCTGTCCGAAGGCGTTATCGCCCCAGCAGTAGGCGACCCCACTCGTCGTCAGTCCGCAGGTGTGCGTGCCGCCAGCCGTGAGCTCTGTAAACACGAGGCCTCCGGAGACTGGGACGGGGAAGCTCCGGTCGACTATGGCGCCGTTGCCCAGCTGACCTGTCGTGTTGTCGCCCCAACAGTATGCGGCGTCGGCGGTCGTCAGGGCGCAGGTGTGGAATCCGCCGGCGCTCACCGACCTAAAGGTGAACCCGCCGACAACGCGCGTGGGGGTAGCCCGCGCCATCAGCGTGGAGTCACCGAGGGGGCCTTGGTTGTTCGAGCCCCAACAGTACGCGGCGCCCGCGGAGGTCAGGGCACAGGTGTGAAAGTTGAATGTGCTCAGCGATGCGAATGTCCGGCCGCCACGGACGGGGATCGGTGTAGCCGAATACGAGGGAGCACTCGCAGAGTCACCCAGCTGGCCCACGTTACCGTAGCCCCAGCAGTACGCGGCACCCCCGGTCGTGAGGCCGCACGTGTGAAAGAACCCAGACCTCAGGGTGGCGAATGAAAGGCCGCCGTGAACGACCACCGGACTCGTACGGTTCTCCTCGGTCGAGTCGCCAAGCCTGGCGCTGAAGTTGCTGCCCCAACAATAAGCGGCACCGCTGATCGTCACGCCGCAGGTGTTGTAAATCCCGCCAACAACGGTGTCGAAGGAGAGTCCTCCCGTGACGGGAACGGGGTGCAGGTGCGACGTCGTGTCCGAGTCGCCCAGCTGGCCCGAGAGGTTCCAACCCCAGCAGTACGCCGCGCCCCCGGCGGTGATCGCGCACGTGTGCTCGCTCCCCGCCGTGACCGCGATGGCGGTGAGCTGGCCGGGGATGCGTGGTTCAACAGGGCCGTCACCATTGCACGCGACGGCGAGCATCACGAGAACCACGAGGCGGCGATCCACACGCTCACGTAATCCCACGAAATCGACTCCCGCAAGAGGCGTCGAGACGATCGCTGTTGCGGCCGCGCAACAGCGAATTCGCCGCATGGATGCGGGCCGCATACTACTAGGCATGAACAATTCCGGGATGCTCGGCGCGCTGGCCGTAGTGTGCAGCGTCGCCGCCTGCGGCAAAGACGTGGGTCCGGTGGTCCCCCCCGCGCTCAAACTCGACACGTTGGCGACCGGGATGAGCAACCCCCTCTACGTCACCGCACCTCGCGGGGATCGCACGCGCGTGTTCATCGCGGAGCGGACCGGGACGATTCGCATCATCAAGAACGGCGTGCTCGAGGCCAAGCCGTTCCTCGACATCACGGCGGAGGTCTCGACCGGCGCCGAGCATGGAGGGTAAGGAGTGCTTCGGCGGGGGAACCGCGTGCAACATGAACGGGCTCACGCTGCCCGTGTGGGACTACTCCCACAGCCAGGGGTGCTCGGTCATCGGCGGATTCGTGTACCGAGGCGCGGCCATCCCCGCGCTCCGCGGCACCTACTGCTACTGGCTCGACGCGAACGAACACCCGAACAGCTTCGGCGAAGACGCCGACGGCGAGCTGTATATCACGTCGGAGTCGGGGAACGTCTTCAAGATCGTGCCGCAGACGCCGTAGCGCTCTACACCTCGACGGCGTCGGCGTACACGACGCGGGCCCCCACCGTCTGCAGCTCGGCGATCGTGAAGCCGCGCCGCCGCTGCGGGTGGGCGTCCGACGGCAGGACCTCATACTCCCGCACCACGATCCGGTAGCGTTTCGAACCGCGCGGGGTGGGCAGCGTAATCATCCCGTACCATAGCGCCGGCAAGCCGCGCCCCTGGGGCAACCGCCGCGCCTCCACCTTCGCCGCCGGCACCGGCACCCATCCCAGCTCCTCAGGCACATCGTCTCGTAGCGTCTCGACGTGCACTTGGAGCGCTGGGGCGTCGCCCGCCGCCGATTCGGCATACCGCCGGCCGTACACGCCGAACATGACCTCCCGCGGCTTCGCCTGGTCGAAGCTCAGGTTGGCGACGCGGTCGGGAGCGAGCTGAGCGAAGTCGGTCACGACGACGCGCGACACGTGTGCGTTGTCCACGGAGATCGGTTGGTAACGGACCAGCCCCAGCCGGATGAACGGGAAGTAGGCGAGTCCGGCGTCCACGTGCACATCGACGTACCAGAGGTGTCGGTCGCTGTCGTACTGGGCCTCGTGACCGGCGACCGCGAGGCCGGGAACGGACGAGCCCTGGACCAGCGCGACCTGCCCCTGCGGCCCGCCCGCGGCGCCAATCGGGGTGGCGACCTGAGCGATGGGCGCGAGCACGAGCTGAATGCCGCCGCCTCCTTGCGTCTGCGACTTGGGCACCGGGTCCTGCACGTCGAACTTTGGGGGCGCCGGCGGCCCGACCAGGGCCTTCGGAACGGGCGTCAGCTCCTCGAGTGTGATCCCGTACTGCGTGCGCGTCGCCGCGCGGAAGTTCGCGGCCGCCGGCTTCCCCGACGCCGCGGCTCCCGTCCAGACAGGATCGTTCCCCCACTGGGTGACGAAGGACCGATACTCTCTCGGAATGTTCTCGAACGTGTCGTTCCAGAAGAGCACGCCGAGCAGCTCGCCATCCCCGGAGGAGTACCAGGGCCGATCGAGGTAGACGCGCAGCCACCCGCCGACGCGCCGGTGCGCGATGCCGGCTCCGGCGGGCAACGTTTGGTCCTGCCACTCGAAGGCGGGGAGGACATACAGCACCTTGGGCGCTTCGGGGCGCGCCGAGCTGCGCACGTCCAGCTCGACGTCCGTGTAGGTGGGTTCGTCGGCGGCATCGGTTGTGGCGCGCGTGATGTTTTGCTCGGCGGCGAGCACCTCTGCGGATAGGTACTCGCGAAAGCGCGTCGTCGCGGTGGCGCGGTAGCGGACGCGGCGATACTTGGTGTCGCCGAAATCGTGACGGTGGTGTAGGGTGACCGACGTTTGGCCGGGGTTGTCCACCGCGACCTCGCACACGTGCGCCGCCCCGTTGATGCGTCGTGGCCCGTCTTCGGAAAGCGGATCGATCCAGGCGCTCCACCGCCCCGCAACGTCGATCTTGCTTGTGCTCTTCCCGTGCACCGCTACGTGATCTTCCAGCGTGGCGAAGGTCTTGCCCAGCAGCTTCCCCGCCGCCAAGGTCACGAAGCGCGGCGGCGCCAGCGGCTGCTGTACCGCGTGGACCAGCGTGAGGGTGCGGAAGGGAGCGATCATCCAGTGGCGCCCGTCCAGCGCCAGCTGCCGGAGCCGCAGCAGGTTCTTCGGCGCCGACTGTTCGATCCAGCGCCAAATGCCGAGCAACCGCAGGTGGTCCTTCGCCTCGTCCAGGAACGAGCTGAACCGCACCTCGGCCACCTCGGCCTTGGCTAGATAGACCGTCAGCGCGCGCTGCCCGGCGTCCCATTTCGGCTTGGCGTCGGCGAGCCCGGTGCCGTCCGCGAGGCGCAGCCGGAAGGAGCCGAGGTCATACCAGTCGCCGCCCGGCTTGAAGTCCACGCGGGCCAGGGCGATCGACTTGTCGTCGGGCGGCAGGTCGCTGACGCCGACGAGCCCACTCGCGCTCATGTGGTGATGCTTGCCGAGCGGCACGCCGGGGAGATTGAGCAGGGTCACGCCCGGGATGATGGGATCGGGCAAGTAGGGAAGCGGGTCGATCGTTTCGGCGTTCACGATGGGGTCCACCGCGCCGGCCGGCAGCGACGGCGGGTCCAGCGCCGGATCGGCAGGCGGCGGGGGCAGCGTCGCCATCGCCTTCGTAGTGGGGAAGGCCCCCTCGTGAGCCGCGATCACCGCGCGCAAAGCGGCGATTTTCGACGTGTCCGATGCGTCGGCGGGTGTCAGATCGAACTTCCCGTGCGCGTCGCACAGGTCCCACGCCCCGCGGGGCGGGGCCAGGTGGCGATCGCTCGTTTGATCAGTCGCTACGGTATCGAGCGACGGCGTCGCATTCAGACTGCGAATCACGATCCGCTCGAGCGACTCACCCGGTTTCGCGTCGAGCAAGTCCCGCAGGACCACGACGGCGGGCGGGAGCGGTTCGAAGCGGCAGTACGGCTCTTCGGCGGTCGCCGCCGAGAAATCCGCGGGATCGAGCGCATTGAGCGCGGGACTGTTGCCCGCCAGGTCCACGCCGCGGATGCGCAAGCGATAGCCCGTTCCGAACCGGAGGCGCGGCAGTGTGCCGGGCAGCGGCGCGAACGTCGCTTCCATCCGCAGCGGCTTGCGCCCGGATGGAGCCTCCGCCCGGGGCCGGTCGCGCACCGGCGAGAACGCGCTCGAGAGCCAGCTACCGGGGCGTGGGACCGAGAGGCTCCACCCCTCCCACCGCGCGAAGGCTTCGTGCAGGTACCGGTCCGGCGACGAGCCGTCGGCCGCGCCGGCCACGCCGAGCTGCGTGTATCCCTCGTCGTCCCGCGTGACGGTGGGTCCCCCATCGATGGCGTACGTCCCGTGACGCTCGTGCAGGGAACGCCACTTCTTGCTCGCGTTATCCCACACGTCGACGCGGTAACCGCGCAGGATGTCCTCCGCGTAGAGCGGGGGCTCCTTGTCGGCGGCGAGGGCGGCGTTGCGCAGGGCGGCAGCCTGCAGCTTGCCGACCAGTCGATACGCGGCGCCGGTGCGCACCAACGCCAGACCGGCCGAGCGCAGCGCAGGCAGGCTCGAGTCCAGTGCCGAATCGGCCGACCGGTGCAAGATGCCGCGCAGCAGGCCGTAGCTGAAGTTCATCGCCTTGAGCGCCGCACCGTCCACGTCCGCCTGCACCAGCTCGAATACGTTGCGCCCATCGGCGGTCTTGTCCTGCACCCGGACCAGCCCCTTCGTCGTGAGCTCGGGGGCTGCCGCGCCCGGCTTGGCGACGAAGCTCGTTCCCTGGTAGGTGTACGTGGTCTTGGGCCGGACCAAGACGGGGGCGGGAGCGGGCGCGGGATTGAACGTCGGCACGATCTGCAGGTTGGGGAGGCCGGCCGCGGCGTGCACGCCCACCATCGTCGGCGCGATCTCCACATCCAGCTCGATCACGAGCCCGAGCGCCACCTGCAGCTCGGGGTAGTGCCCGAGCGACGCGATCATCTGGTGGAAGTCGAACTCGGGCACGGCGACGCTGGCCGCGGGAGCGTACTCTTGCGCGAACGTGCCCGTCGCCTTCGGGCCCGGCGTGCCGCGCTTGTTCGTCCCTTTCAGGACAGGTTTCGGCGCGCTGTGCGGCGCGAAGAAGTTGGCGACCTGGTAAAAGTCGAGGGTGGGGTTCGGCGCCGCGGGCGGTGCGGCCTTCCCCTTCGGTATCGCGCCGGCGGCGGCGACGAGGCCGGTCTGGCGGCGTGGCGACACCATGCGCCCGAGCAGCTGCGCGCGCAGCTCCTGGTCCGTCGGGATGCGCAGCTCCGTGAGCTGGGCGCCGGGCGCACGGATCGCATTCATGATCCGCCGCGCCTCGTTCGGGTTCTTCGCCAGGGCGGGCGCGGCGAGGGCGACGAGGGCACCATCCGACCGCAGCGCCGCGCGAGACGGGAAACGGTCGGGCGAGCTCTGGCCGTAGCTCTGGTAGATCCCCTTCAGGTGGGCGTGCACGTTGGCCACCGGGAAGGAGAACAGCGGCTGGTCGGGCAGGTCGGAGGGCTGGTACGACCGCACCGGCGTGTCCAGTGGGAACAGCCCCGCCCACGCGGTCGAGTCCGGGGTCGACGCGAGCGTGGCCGTGACCTTGGGTCCGGGATTGAACTGCACTTCGAACGTCATCGCGCTCACGACGGCGGGCCAGTCAGCGAAGTAGCCCTTGAAGTTGTTCAGCGTGGCTCCCGGGGGAGCGCCTTCGAGACGCGGCGCGACGTGCACGCTGACGCGCAGCACCTTCCCCGGCTCCGTGAAGCCGTGGGGAAGGCCGGTGAACGTGAGGGTCACTTGCGGCGGCATGACGGCGTCCTCAGGCGGCGAAGGCCAGGCGGTAGGTGGCCCACTCGTCGTCGTTCATCAACTCGGCGAACGGCGGCGCCGGGGGCGTGGCGAATTCCTTGCGGACCGAGACCTCGACATCCGCGCTGAAGAACAGGACTTCGACTTCGATCGTGAGCGTGGCCTCGCCCCACACCATTTCGGGGCTCGACTGGTACGTCAGGGCCAGGTAGAACGTCAGGCTCGCGCTGATGAGTCCGAGGACGTCGAGCTCGCCGTTCAACCGGACGTAGCCGGTGAGCGTCGTGACGTCGTTCTCGAGCTTGAAGTAGATCCCGCCCATGATCGTAACGCCGCCGCTCGCGACGCCGAGATCGATCGCGACGCTCGCGCCGAACTCGAGCGACGCCTCGAGCAGCTCCACGCCGTCCATGCCGAGCTCGAGGGCGAAGAAGCCGCCGCCCCCGAGTCCGTAAACCGTGAGCAGGAACGGCTGCTCGCGCGTGCAGAAGAAGAACCGGAAGCGGAGCGCGTCGCCGGTGAAGGGCAGGCTCAAGGCGGCGCCGAGCGTGACGTTCTGGAGCGTGAACGCGCCAACCGCGATCGTCGGCAAGCCGAGCGAGTACCCGATCTTCAGGCCGGTGGGGCTGACCTCGAGGCTGGGGGGATCGGAGAACCCGTCCGACGGGATCACGCTCTGCAGCTCGTTGATGAACCGCAGCGGGCCGGCGAACTCGATCGTGTCGATGTCGGCGCTCACGTCGGGCTTCTCGTTCGCCTGCTTCGTGAACTTCACCGACTTGACCTTGATGGCGATGACGCCGAACAGGTCGAGCGTGAAGTTCTTGAGCGCGGCCGACACCGTGTAGCTCGGCGGCTTGGGCGGGGAGCCGTCGAGCGGCAACTCGACCAGGCCCAGCGACGTCATCGACAGCGTGTCGTTCGCGGCGCCGTCCACCCGGAACGGCCCCACCGAGCTCACCACCGGGTCCCACTTGAACACGAGCTGCATTTGCTTGAGCGCGCTTTCGACCTGCGCGGCGGTGTTCTCCGCGTCGTAGATCAACTGCGTGAGGAAGGCGGGTACGCGGCACTTGGGGAGGGCGCCGAGCGCGGCGGCGGTCGCCTTGCCGGGCAAGGCGGCGATCTCCTGCTCCATCTTGGTTCGGAGATTGCCCAGGTCCGTGGCGAACCCGTCGGTCACGAGCTGCACGATGTCGAGCAGCGAGACCGCGCCCAGGAGCTTCACGTCGAGCCCCTCGAAGAACTTCGTCGGGTCGAAGCTGCCCTTGAGCATGTCCCCGAGGCCGGTGGCGGCCTGGCCGCTGACGGGACCGGTGAGGCGCGAGAGGCCCAGAATGTTGAGGCTGGGCGCGGCGAACCCGCCGACCTTGTCGGTGCCCACCCCGCCGTTGCCGAAGCCGAGGCCGGCCGGCGCATCCAGCTCCGCAAACAACTGCCCGTAGTTGCCGGTCGCGTCGCCCAGCGCGCCCGCGAATCCCCGGTCGATGTAACGTTGGGGGAACTTGATGGCGACGACGCCGGCTGCCCCGGTGAGGTGCTTCACCGCGGGGATCTCGACCTTCGCCCCTTCCACCGTCGGATAGAACCGGGGCAGGTCGCGCTCGGCGAGGGCCACGTTGTTGGCCGCGGGACTGAGTGCGCCTGGCGTCGCGTCCCCCGAAGCATTCTTGATGAAGTGCGCGCCGAACGTCAGGCTCTCCGTCTCGAACGTGGTGTCGCCCGGCTTCTGCGGATCGGCGAAGGCCACCTTTTGGCCGTTGAGCGGGCGGGTGCGTTCCGGGCGGCCGGCAAGACTCGTGGCGGCGCCCGCCGCCATCGCGCCGTCGCGTGCCCGCGTGTTGTCGATGAACGCCAACGGCATCGTGAACTGCGCGGGGTGCCCCTCGACGTCGTCGGCGACGACACTAAACAGGAACGGCTCGTCCTTCACGTTGAGCCAGAACCCGGCCTGTCCCGCGTTGACGATGTCGTCCGCCGACGGCTCGTCGAGGTTGGGCGTGACGAGCGTCAGGAGACGCACGCGCTGGAACGGAAACTTGCGACCCTCGAAGGGCTGGAAGTCCACGGGGTAGCGCTTCTCGGGCTGGCGGACCACGACGTACATGCGCTGGCGCAGGAACGCCACCTGATGGTCTTTGATCCAGTGGAACTTGCGCTCGG
>Ga0210378_10000719_pt1 | contig 17167 bp, 19 predicted proteins | sample PLM1_60_b1redo_FD_155465 | JGI IMG/M metagenome (GOLD analysis project Ga0210378, IMG submission 155465) | Groundwater sediment microbial communities from an aquifer in East River, Colorado, USA - PLM1_60_b1 redo | ecosystem: Environmental > Terrestrial > Soil > Riparian zone | place: USA: East...
TTCGCTCACAGGACACTAGAGCGGGAGGTCCTCCAGCATCTCGGTGACCAGGGCGGCGATCGGCGAGCGCTCGGAACGGGTAAGCGTGACGTGCGCGAAGAGCGGGTGGCCCTTGAGCGCCTCGATCACCGCCGCGACGCCGTCGTGCCGGCCGACCCGCAGGTTGTCCCGCTGCGCGACGTCGTGGGTCAGCACCACCCGCGAGCCCGCGCCGAGCCGGGACAGCACGGTCAGCAGCACGCCGCGCTCCAGCGACTGCGCCTCGTCCACCACCACGAAGGAGTCGTGCAGTGAGCGGCCGCGCACGTGGGTGAGCGGGAGCACCTCGAGCATGCGCCGGTCCAGCACCTCCTCGACCACGTCCTTGCTGACCAGCGCGCCGAGCGTGTCGAAGACCGCCTGCGCCCAGGGCGCCATCTTCTCGCCCTCGCTGCCGGGCAGGTAGCCGAGGTCCTGGCCGCCCACCGCGTACAGCGGCCGGAAGACGACCACCCGCTTGAACGCCCGCCGCTCCAGCACGTTCTCCAGGCCGGCGCACAGCGCCAGCGCCGACTTGCCGGTCCCGGCCCGGCCGCCGAGCGAGACGATCCCGACCTCGGGGTCGAGCAGGAGATCCAGCGCGACCCGCTGCTCGGCGGACCGGCCGTGCAGCCCGAAGGCCTCCCGGTCGCCGCGGACCAGCCGGACCTGCTTGTCCGCGGTGACCCGGGCGAGTGCCGAGCCGCGCGCCGAGAGCAGGCGGAGCCCGGTGTGGCAGGGCAGCGCGGCCGCCGCCGGCAGCTCGATCCGCTCGTCCGAATAGAGCCGGCCGAGGTCGTCCTCGCCGACCTCCAGCTCGACCATGCCGGTCCAGCCGGAGTCGACCGCGAGCTGGGCCCGGTACTCGTCGGCCGCGATGCCGACCGACGCCGCCTTGACCCGCAGCGGCATGTCCTTGCTGACCAGGACCACGTCCCGGCCGTCCGCGGACAGGTTGCGGGCGACCGCCAGGACGCGGGCGTCGTTGTCCTCCCCCCGGAAGCCGACCGGGAGCACCGACAGGTCGGTGTGGTTGAGCTCGACGTGCAGGGTGCCGCCGGTGTCCCCGAGCGGGACGGGGGCGTCCAGCCGCCCGTGCTTTACGCGCAGGTCGTCGAGCATCCGCAGCGCCTGGCGGGCGAACCAGCCGAGCTCCGGGTGGTGCCGCTTCCCCTCCAACTCGCTGATCACGACGAGCGGCAGGACGACCTCGTGCTCACCGAAGCGGGCCGGTGCGCCCGGGTCGGAGAGCAGCACGCTCGTGTCGAGGACGTACGTCCGGCGGGATTCGGTCGTGCGGCGGTCGGCCACAGGCCCTCCCTGGGGGCGACGCACCGACGCCCGATCTCGAAGGTCCGGCTGGCAGCCCTCGCGGGGGCTGGTGCCGGCCCCCTCTGTCGTAGTCCGACACGTCAGGGCCTCCCCGGACGGCTCCCCGGCACGGAGCGCCGCCGAAGAAGACGTTACGTGCACGGACCGGCTCAGGACCAGGGAAACGCGCCGTCCGCCGGCGACGACCAGGTGAACCGTCGCTCGCCGCTGGCCCTTGACAGGACCGACACGGCGTTGAGAGGGTTCGCCAAACACTGTTCGGCCATGTCGAACAACACTTCTCGACCGCCCGGCGGCACCGAGGGGAGCACCCGGTGAAGAAGCTCATCAACGACCCGGCCGACGTGGTGCGCGACGCGCTGCGCGGCATGGCGGCGGCGCACCCCGAGCTGCGGGTGGACCTGGACGAGCGCATCGTCGTTCGAGCCGACGCGCCGCGGCAGGGCAAGGTCGGACTCGTCTCCGGCGGCGGCTCCGGGCACGAGCCGCTGCACGCCGGCTTCGTCGGCCCCGGCATGCTCGACGCCGCCGTCCCCGGCGAGGTCTTCACCTCCCCGGTGCCCGACCAGATCCTGGCCGCGACCAAGGCCGCCTCCGGCGGCGCCGGGGTCGTGCACGTGGTGAAGAACTACACCGGCGACGTGCTCAACTTCCAGCTCGCCGCGGAGCTCGCCGACGACGACGGCATCAAGGTCGAGTCGGTGCTGGTCAACGACGACGTCGCGGTGCAGGACAGCCTCTACACGGCCGGCCGGCGGGGCACCGGCGCGACGGTCGTGGTGGAGAAGGTGGCCGGCGCGCTGGCCGAGGAGGGCGCGGACCTCGGCCGGGTGGCCGCGGTCGGGCGGAAGGCCAACGAGGTCAGCCGCAGCTTCGGCATCGCGCTGACCGCGTGCACGACGCCGGCCGCGGGCACGCCCACCTTCGATCTCGGCGACGATGAGATCGAGCTGGGCATCGGCATCCACGGCGAGCCGGGCCGGGAGCGGCGCCCGATCGGACCGGCCTCGGAGCTGGCCGAGATCGCCGCGTCCGCGATCCTGGAGGACATGCCGCTCGACCGCGGCGAGAGCGCGCTGGTGATCGTGAACGGGATGGGCGGCACCCCGCAGATCGAGCTGTACGTCGTGTTCGCCGAGGTGGCCCGGATCCTCGGCGACCGTGGCGTCACAGTGGCCCGCTCGCTGGTCGGCAACTGGGTGACCAGCCTGGACATGGCCGGCTGCATGCTCACCTTCACCAGGCTGGATGACGAACTCACCCGGCTGTGGGACGCTCCGGTACGCACGCCCGCGCTGCGCTGGGGAGGGTGATTTGCCGGTCGACCTCGGACTGGCCCGCGCCTGGATCGCCGAGGTCGCGGCGGCGGTGGCGTCGGACCGCGACCACCTCACCGCGCTGGACGCCGCGATCGGCGACGCCGACCACGGGGTGAACCTGCACCGCGGCTTCACCGCGGTGACCGCGAAGCTGGCCACCGCCGACGGGCCGGAGACGCCGGGCAAGCTGCTGGCGCTGGTCGGCCGGACACTCATCTCGACCGTCGGCGGCGCCGCCGGACCCCTGTACGGGACGGCGTTCCGGGAGATGGGCAAGGCGCTCGGCGACGCGTCCACTGTGGACGACGCCGCGTTCGTGGCCGCGGTCCGGGCCGGGCTGGACGGGGTGCGCCGGCTCGGCGCGGCGGTCGAGGGCGACAAGACCATGGTGGATGCGTACGCGCCGGCGCTGGCCGCGCTGGAGGAGGCGGTCGGGGAGGGGCACCCGCTCGCCACCGCGGTGAAGAGCGCGGCACACGCGGCGGAGGACGGGGCCCGGGCGACCGTGCCGCTGGAGGCGCGCAAGGGCCGGGCGTCGTACCTGGGCGCCCGCTCGGTCGGTCACCAGGACCCGGGGGCGGCGTCCACCGCGCTGCTGTTCGCCGCGCTGCAGCGCGCCGTCGAGCGCGGCTGACCGTTTCGCCCGGGTTCCCGATCACCCTTGCGCGGCGGCTCGCCGGGAAGCGGTTCCGGTACGGCGCGTCGGCACGGGGACACGCGCAGGGGTGGCCGTCGGGGGTCAGTCGGTGGAGGCGAGGATGCCGGCGAGGGTGTCCGCGGCGGTCTGCGCGTCGGCGCCCGCGGCGCGGACGGTGACCTCGGTGCCGGTGGTCGCGGTCAGGCCCATCACGGCGAGCACGCTGCGGGCGTTCGCCGACCGCTCCCCCGCAATCAGCGTCACGGTCGCGCCGAAGCCGGCCGCGGCCCGCGCCACCCGACCCGCCGGGCGCGCGTGCAGGTCGACCGGCAGCACCACCACCCGCTCGGCGACAGCGTCCCCGCCACCGCCGGCGTCGGCGCCCGCAGTCCCCGCACCCGCGGTCGCGGCACCGCCCGGGGTCCCGCGGCCGCGTGTCGCACCGGCGGGACCCGCCGACGCCGTGCCGGCGCCGGCGGCGGCGCCCGGGGCGTCCGTCGGCCCGCCGCCGGCGGCGGTCCCGAGGGCACCCGTCCCTGCGGCCGCGGACGCGCCGACGGCCGGATCGGGCGCGGGGTCAGAACTTGGGGACATCGCGGGCTCCGCGGGCCGCCGCGACGACCTCGGCCAGGTCACCGCCGGATGCCGCCGTCACCGCGGCGGCGACGGCGCCCTCGACGAACGGCGCGTCGACCATCTCCACCCGGCCGGTGTCGGCGTCCTCCAGCGCGACCTTGACGCTGAGCACGGCCGAGCCGAGATCGGGCAGCACGACCACGCCGTCCCCCCGGTCGGCCTCGGCCAGCGCCCGGGTCACCAGGTCCGGGCTGGTGCCGAGCCCGCCGTCCGCGGTGCCCGCGGCGAGCACGACCGGCACCTCCTCGGACCCGATCTGGCCCAGCAGGTCCGCCAGCCCGGCCGCCAGGGTCGCGCTGTGCGACACGAGTACGATGCCCACCACGGTTGTGAGTCTACGATTCCGAAACCCGTTCGACCATCCTGAACGGCGGGCGGTCTTCCGGACATGATCCAGTCGGTGGCGCGCGCGGCGCGGCTGCTCAAGGCGCTCGGCGGCGACACGCCCCGGCTCGGCGTCACCGAGCTCGCCGAGCGGGTCGGCCTGGCCAAGGGCACCGTGCACGGCCTGCTGCGCACGCTGGAGGACGAGGGGCTGGTCGAGCAGGACGCGGAGACCGGCAAGTACCAGCTCGGCATGGCGCTGTTCCGGCTCGGCAGCACCGTGCTGGAGAACCACCCGCTGCGCGGCCGGTCCGTCTTCTGGGCCGACGCGCTGGCGAACCGGACCCGGCAGTCGTCCCGGGTCGGCGTGCTGCACAGCGACCACGTCGTCGTCGTGCACCACGTGTTCCGGCCCGACGACACCGTCCAGATCCTGGAGGTGGGGGCGTCGATCCCGTGGCACGCCTGCGCGCTGGGCAAGGCGATCGTCGCGCACCTGCCCGAGGCCGACCGGGACCGGCTGCTCGCCGGTCCGCACAACCGGCTGACCGGCAGCACCCTGGTCGGGGCGGACGCGCTCGGCCCCGCGCTGGACCAGGTCGCCGCGGCCGGGCTGGCGGGGGACGACCAGGAGGCGATCGTGGGCGAGGCCGGGCTGGCCGCGCCGGTCTTCGACGCCGGCGGCCGGACCGCCGGCGCGCTCGGCATCACCGGTCCGGCCGAGCGGCTCATCTCGGCCCGGTCCGCCGCCGCGCTGCAGGCCGCGGTACGGGAGTGCGCGCGGGGCCTGTCCCGCGACCTCGGCGCCCGCCGCCGCACCGGGCCCTGAGCGCCGGGTCAGGCGGCGGAGGCGAGCTCGGCGGAGAGGCGGCCGGGGGTGAGCGGCTCGTCGAGCAGCCGGACGAACCGCTCGCCGACGGGCGTGCCCGGCGGCCGCGCGTCCAGCCAGGACGACAGCAGCCGGTAGCCCTCGACGTACGTCGAGGTGTACGCGCGCCACAGCGGGTGCGACAGGAAGCGCAGCGACTGCCGCGCCCGCGCCTCCGGCACCAGCATCCACCGGGTCAGGAAGGCGACCACCTCGTCCGGCGAGGCATCCCGGTCGTGCAGCAGCAGCGCCGCGTCCTGCCGGGCCCGGTCGAGCCCGCGCACCTCGTCCGCGACCCGCTCGGCCAGCGCCCCGTCGAACGGCAGCCGCAGGTCCGCGTACACCTCCTGCGCCCACGGACCCCATCCGGAGCCGAGCGTGGCCGCGATGCCGAGGTCGGCGAGTCCCTCCGCGACCAGGCACTCCGGCGTGTTGACCAGGAAGACGGTGTGCTCGAGCCGCCCCTCCGCCGAGACCAGCCCGCGCTCCTTGCGGCAGTGCTCGGTGTGGTGCCCCGGGTACGACTCGTGCGCGACCAGGTGCGGCAGCGCGGAGAGCCGGTGCGGCAGGTCCGCGTTGATCGCCACCCGGGACCGCAGCCCGCCGAGGTAGTAGTTGAAGCCGCTCCACGGCTCGTCGGTGACCACCAGGTACTCGACCGTCTCCCCCTCCGGCAGCCCGTAGTCGGAGCGGACGACGTCCCGCAGCCCGCTGGACAGCTCCCGTACGGCCGCCTCCAGCCGGTCCGGCGGGCACTCGTCCCGGCTCCGGTACGCCGCGTACCGGGTGGTCAGGCCCCCGTCGCCGGGCAGCAGCGCGTCCAGCCGGGCGTGCGCGTCGGCGTACGCGCCCTCCTCACCCGGCGAGATGCGGACGCCGAAGTACGCCTCAACCTCGTCGACGAACGAGACGTCCTCGCCGGCGAGCTTCCGCCCGCTGCACTCCAGCGCCACGAGCTGCGCGCCGAGGAAGTCGACCCGGTCGGCGGCCAGCCCGGACACCGGCAGCTCCGCGCGCAGCTCCCGGGCCCGGGCAGCCAGCGCCCGTGGTTCGGGCGGCGGCTCGTCCTCCACCTGCCGCCGCAGCGCCGGATCGCCGGTGTAGGCGTCCACGAAGCCTCCGGACAGCCGGTCGAAGCGCAGGCCGAGCAGCACGTACTCGCGGGCGAGGTCCACCCGGCCGAACCTACCGTCGAAGGAGCCTCAGCCGCCGAATCGACGCTGCCGGTCGGCGTAGGCCCGCAGCGCGCGGAGGAAGTCGATCCGGCGGAAGTCCGGCCAGTACGCGTCGCAGAAGTAGAACTCGGAGTGCACGCTCTGCCAGAGCAGGAAGCCGGACAGCCGCTGCTCGCCGCTGGTCCGGATCACCAGGTCCGGGTCGGGCTGGCCCCGGGTGTAGAGGTGGTCGGCGATGTGGTCGACGTCGAGGAGCTCGGCCAGCTCCTCGATCGAGGTGCCGGCCGCGGCGTGCTCATGCAGCAGCGACCGGACCGCGTCGGCGATCTCGCGCCGGCCGCCGTACCCGACCGCGATGTTGACCGCGACCCCGGACCGGTCCGCGGTCCGCTCGGAGGCCGCCTTGAGCAGCTGCGCGGTCTCCGGCGGCAGCAGGTCCAGCGCGCCGACCACCTTGATCCGCCAGCGCTCCTGCGGGCCGGCAAGGTCCTCGACCAGGTCGGAGATGATCCGTAGCAGCGGGTCCAGCTCGGAGGCCGGCCGGGACAGGTTGTCGGTGGACAGCAGCCAGAGCGTGACCACCTCGACGCCGGCGTCCTCGCACCAGCGCAGCACGTCCTCGAACTTGTCCGCACCGCGCCGGTGGCCGGCGCTGACGTCGTCCTTCCCGGACGCCCGGGCCCACCGGCGGTTGCCGTCGCCGATGATCCCGACGTGCCGGGGCAGCTCCCGGCCGGCCAGCTGGCGGCGCAGCCGGCGCTCGTACACGGTGTAGAGCAGGTCGCGCACCCCCGGAGCGTACGCGCGCCGGTGAGGCAGACCACGCCTTCGGCCCTCGCGCGACGAACCTACGCCATCGTAACCTCGGACCCGTGAGCCTCGCCGAGGCGGTGTCGCCGCCGACGATCCTCGACCGCCCCCGCCTGCGCGGGTGGCTGCACGTCTGGGCCTTCGGGATCTCGGTCGTGGCCGGGATCGTGCTGGTCTCGGTGGCGGGCGTGACCCGGGGCGGGCCGACCGCCATGGCGACCTCGGTCTACGCGCTGACCGTGTCGCTGCTCTTCGGCACCTCTGCGGTCTACCACCGGGTGTCCTGGTCGACCCCGGCCCGGCGCGCGCTGGTGGCCCGGCTGGACCACTCGATGATCTTCCTGTTCATCGCCGGGACGTACACGCCGTTCGCGCTGCTGGCCATGCCGGAGCGGACCGGGCGGGTGGTGCTCGCGGTGGTCTGGGCCGGCGCGGTCGGCGGGGTGCTGCTCAAGACCAGCTGGATCACCGCGCCGCGCTGGCTGACCGTGCCGATCTACCTCGCGCTCGGCTGGGTCGCCGTCTTCGTGCTGCCGGAGCTGCTCAGCCACGGCGGGCTGGCCGCGCTGGTCCTGATCATCATCGGCGGCCTGCTCTACACCGCCGGCGGCGTCGTCTACGGGCTCAAGCGGCCCGACCCGTTCCCGCGGGTCTTCGGTTTCCACGAGGTCTTCCACCTGTGCACCGTGGTCGCCGCGGCCTGCCACATGGTCGCGGTCTGGCTCGCCGTCTACTGAGTCATTCCGGGTGCGGCCCCCGGAGACCCCCGGGCGACCCGACTGGTCGGCTGGTCCCGTTTACGACCGGGCCCGCCCGAGGCGATGCCGGGTTCACCCGGGCAAGCCCGGGTGTCCCCGGCCGGCTCCCGAACGGTGAGGAATGACCCCCGAACCCCCGGACCCCCGGGCGACCCGACCGGTCGGCCGGTCCCGTCGACGACCGGGCCCGCCCAAAGCGATGCCGGGTTCACCCTCGCGAGCTCGGGTGTCCCCGGCCGGCCGGGCAGCGCACAGTCAGGGGCTGCTGACGTCCACCCGCACCTTGACGGCCTTGCGCGTGTCCATCGCGACGTAGCCGTCCGGCACGCCCTCCAGGTCCACGGCCGCGTCCAGCACCGCGCTCGCGTCCAGGCTGCCGAGGGCGATGTCGGTGAGCAGCTCCGGGATGTACGCCCGGGCCGGTGCGATGCCGCCGGCGATGCCGATGTTCCGGCTGAAGAGCGCGTCGACGTGCAGGCCCTCGACCAGGTGCGGCACACCGACGTAGCCGATAGTGGCCCCGTCCCGGGCCACCGCCAACGAGGTGTCCCACGCGGCCTGCGCGCCGACGCACTCCAGCACGGCGTGCGCGCCGCCGGTCAGCGTGATGACCTGCTCCACGGCCTCGTCGCCGCGGCCCAGCACGACGTCGGTGGCGCCGAGGCGGCGGGCGAGGTCGAGCCGCTCCTCGTGGTGGCCGATGACGGTGACGCTGTCCGCGCCGAGCCGACGGGACGCGACGACCGCGCACAGCCCGACCGCGCCGTCGCCGACGACCACCACCCGCCGGCCGTAGCGGACGCCCGCCGAGCGGGCCGCGTGGTGCCCGGTCGGCAGCACGTCGCACAGCGGCAGCAGCAGGCTCGGGTCGGCGTCGCGCAGCGCGGGCGGGACGACGACGAGGGTGCCGTCGGCGTGCGGGACGCGCACCCCCTCGCCCTGGGCGCCGTCGTGGCCCGGCTCGCCGTAGATGCCACCGTCCACACAGGACGTCTGCAGGCCGGACAGGCAGTATTCACAGGTGCCGTCGGACCAGGTGAACGGCGAGACCACGAGGTCGCCCGGCCGGATGGTGCGCACGTCGGCGCCGACGTCCTCGACCACGCCGACGAACTCGTGGCCGATCCGGGCGCCCGGCATCCGCTGCCCGTACCCCCGGTAGGACCAGAGGTCCGAGCCGCAGAGCGCGGCGGAGACCACCCGGACCACGGCGTCGGTCGGCAGCTCGACCTCGGGGTCGGGCACGTGCTGGACCCGGATGTTGCCGGGCCCCTCGAAGACGGCGGCTCGCACGCCCAGACACTAGCTGCCCGCTCCGACACCGGAGCGGGCCGCCAGGTCAGGGTTGGGTCACGCTTCGGTCGCCCCCGGCTCCGCGGGGGTGTCGGAGCCGGCGTCCGGGCCCTGCGCCCGCAGCCGGTCGACCGCCGACATCGCCTCGCGCAGCTCGGTCAGCCAGTCCTCGGCGTGCTCGCCGACCAGCCGGACGCACCACGCCAGCGCCTCCGAGCGGGACCGGGCCACGCCCGCGTCCACCAGCGTGTCCAGCACCTTGCGCTCCGGCTGGCGGAGCCGGGTCATCACCGGCGCGGACAGCGTGGTGAACAGCTGCCGGGTGCCGCCGGCCTGCGCACCCCAGGCGACCTTCCGCCCGTACCGGTGCTCGGCCTCCCTGGCGATCGCGATCCGCTCGTCCCGGGTGTCCTCGCGGAAGCGGCTGATCCGGCCGGTCTCGGCCGCCGACGCCGCCGCCGGGTCGCCGCCCTCCACCGCCGGCGCGTCCAGCACGCCGACGACCAGGATCTCGTCCCGGTCGACGGTGACCTCCGGCGAGCCGGTGAACCAGCCGTCCGGCAGCCGCCCGGCGAACCAGCCCGCCGCGTCGTCCGCCGGCGGCAGGTCCGCCTGCTGCCAGCCGCCCGGCCGCCCGAAGCCGCGACCGTGCGCGTGCCCGGGTCCCCGCCACCCCTTCGGTCCTCGTCCCGTCATATCGCCACCGTCCTCGTGTGTGATTACAGCGTTGCATTGCTTTCAATACTGCACGAGGAGGAGCGATTCCGCGAGTACCGTCCGCCGACGGCGAACGCGGCCCGGCGGCGGTCAGGGGGTTACCTGGCGCAGCCGGGTGCGGACGGCCGCGGCGAGAGCCTCCTGGTCGGTCGTCGGGCGGTCGCAGACGAAACCGCGGCAGACGTACGCGGCGGGGCCGCCGCCCACCAGCGGGCGCACCTGGAGCAGCGGCACGCCGGGGGCATCCGGTGGCCCGGCGACGACGACCAGCCCTGGTGAGGTGCCGAGCCGGGCGGTGCGGACGAGATCCAGCCCCTCGTCCAGGTCGGGCTCGGGGTCCGGGTGGCCGAGCACCGGCGGCGCGACCACGGCGACCTGCAGCGGCCCGGCGACCGCGGCCTCGCCGGCCGCGCAGGCCCAGCCGGCCGCCCGCGGGTAGCCCGCCGCGATCGGCGCGAGGGTGGCGAGCGCCGCGTCGGCGGCCTCCCGGTAAGCGGTGCGACCGGACAGGGCCGCGTACGTCAGCAGCGCGCCGGCGGCGGCCGCCGGTCCGGACGGGGCCGGCCCGTCGGTCGGGTCCCACGGCCGGCGGACCAGCTCCTCGGCGTCGTCGGCGGTGTCGAAGAAGCCGCCCCGGCCGTCGGCGAAGTGCGCCAGCACCACGTCGAGCAGGTCGCCGGCGAGGATCAGCCAGTGCGGGGTGACGGTGGCCTGGTGCAGCGCCAGCAGCCCCTCCGCCACGTCGGCGTAGTCCTCCAGCACGCCGGCCGGCTCCCCGGCCACGCCGAGCCGGGAGGTCCGGCGCAGCCGGCCATCCACCAGGTGCACGCGCTGCAGCAGGTCGGCCGCCACCACGGCGGCCTCGACCCAGTCCGGCTCGTCCAGCAGGGTGCCCGCCTCGGCCAGCGCCGCGATCGCCAGGCCGTTCCAGGCGGCGACGACCTTGTCGTCCCGGGCCGGTTGCGGACGGCCGCCGCGGGCCGACAGCAGCCGGGCGCGCACCGACTCCCACCGCTGCGGGTCGTCCGGGTCGGTCCGCAGCTGCAGCGTCGACGAGCCGTGCTCGAAGGTGCCGGTGTCGCCGACGGAGAGCAGCTCGCCGGCCCATGCCGCGTCCTCGTCGCCGAGCACCGCCCGCAGCTGGGCCGGCGTCCACGCGTACGTCAGGCCCTCCACGCCGGCCGCGTCGGCGTCCAGGGCGGAGGCGAAGCCGCCCTCGGGCGTACGGAGGTCGCGCAGCAGGAAGCCGGCCGTCTCGGCCGCCACCCGGCGGGCCATCGGCGAGCCGGTCTCCCGCCACAGGTGCAGGTAGACCCGAAGCAGCAGCGCGTTGTCGTACAGCATCTTCTCGAAGTGCGGGACCACCCAGCCGGCGTCCACCGAGTAGCGGGCGAAGCCGCCGCCGAGCTGGTCGTACATCCCTCCCCGGGCCATCGCCTCGCAGGTCGCCTCGACCATGTCGAGCCCGTCGCCGGTTCTGGCGTGATGCCGCAGCAGGAACTCGAGCACCATCGACGGCGGGAACTTCGGCGCCCCGCCGAAGCCGCCGCGCGCGCGGTCGACGTCCTTCCGCAGCGCGGCCGCGGCCTGGTCCAGGACGGTCTCGTCCAGCGGCGCCGGCGTCACCCCGCGGGGCGGGGACAGCGCCTCGACGATCCGCTGCCCGGCGCCGGTCACCTGGTCCCGGCGGTCCCGCCAGGCCTCGCCCACGGCGGCCAGCAGCCGCTGGAACTGCGGCCGCGGGAAGTAGGTGCCGCAGTAAAACGGCGCGCCGTCGGGGGTGAGGAAGCAGGTCATCGGCCAGCCGCCGGAGCCGGTGATGGCCTGGGTGGCCTCCATGTAGACCGCGTCGACGTCCGGCCGCTCCTCCCGGTCGACCTTGATGTTGACGAAGCCGTCGTTCATGAGCCGGGCGGTCTCGGCGTCCTCGAAGGACTCGTGCGCCATGACGTGGCACCAGTGGCAGGCGGCGTACCCGACCGAGAGCAGCACCGGCACGTCCCGCCGGCGCGCCTCGGCGAAGGCCTCCTCCGACCAAGGCCACCAGTCGACCGGGTTGTCCCTGTGCTGCAGCAGGTACGGGCTGGTCGCGTGCTCGAGCCGGTTGGCCATACGCTCATCGTGCCCGCCGGCGGATCCGTCACGCGCTCCGGCCGGACTCGGTGGCGTACGGGCCGGGCATGCTGTGCGGCGTGGCCGCCGACCTGCCGGTGAACTCCCGGGTGGTGATCCCGGGTGAGGAGCTGACCGAGCGCTTCTCCCGGTCGTCCGGGCCGGGCGGGCAGGGGGTCAACACCACCGACTCGCGGGCGGAGCTGGTCTGGGACCTGGGGTCCTCGAGGCTGCCGGCGGACGTGCTCGAGCGGCTGCGACGCCGGCTGGGTCCGCGGCTGGCCGGGGACACGCTCACCGTGGTGGCGAGCGAGCGGCGCTCCCAGCTGCGCAACCGGGAGGCGGCCCGGGAGCGGCTGGCCGGGCTGGTCCGGGCTGCGCTCGCCCCGCCGCCCCCGCCGCGGCGGCCGACCCGGCCATCGCGAGGCGCCACCGAGCGGCGGCTGGAGTCGAAGCGGCGGCGCTCCCAGACCAAGCGCCACCGCCGCGCCGCCTCCGACGACTGACCGACCCGGCGGAGCCAGGCAGGACTGATCGGAACTGAGAAGTGGTTGTTGATCAACGTCTCTCAGTTGCCGCCAGACCCGTCTGTCCAGGTTGCGACGGCCAGACGGCTGCCAGGGCGGCGTGAGCGCGGACGAGCTAACCGGGGTCGGAGCCGCCGGTCCCCGTCTGCCCAGGCGTGCGAGGGTTGCCGTGGTCGTCGCGGTCGGCGAACGACGGCGGGATCTTGCGGAGGTGCCGGTTCATCGAGCGGATCAGCAGCACTACCGCGACCAGCAGGCACAGGATGATGACCAGCGCGATCGGGCTGGCCTCACGCTCCTCGGCAGCGGCGGCGAGGACGGCGGCGGCGGTCATGCGCTGATTGTCTCCCGGATCCCGGCGAACAGGTCGTCCTCCGGCAGCTCGGTGTCGACCAGCGACCGGGCCAGCTCGTACTCCTCCGTCGGCCACACCCGCTGCCGCAGGGACAGCGGCGCGGCGAACCACCACCCGGTCGGGTCGACCTGGGTGGCGTGCGCGATCAGCGCCTGGTCCCGACGATGGAACCACTCCGCGCACTCGATCCGGGTGGTGATCCGGTCGGCGGTGTCGTCCTCGCCGTCCCAGTCCTCCAGCCACTCCTGGTACGGCGACTCCAGGCCGTGCTCGATCATCGCCTCGTGCAGCTGCGCGAGCCGGCCCCGGGAGAAGCCCATGTGGTAGTAGAGCTTCAGCGGCTGCCACGGCTCGCCGGCGTCCGGGTAGCGGTCCGGGTCGCCGGCAGCGTCGAAGGCGGCGACGGACACCTTGTGCGTCATGACGTGGTCCGGGTGCGGGTAGCCGCCGTTCTCGTCGTACGTGAGGATCACGTGTGGGCGGAAGTCGCGGATCGCGGCGACCAGCGGCGCGGCCGCCTCCTCCACCGGCACCAGCGCGAAGCAGCCCTCCGGCAGCGGCGGCAGCGGGTCACCCTCCGGCAGGCCCGAGTCGACGAAGCCGAGCCAGTCCTGCCGGACGCCGAGGATCTCCCGGGCCCGCTCCATCTCGGCGGCCCGCACCTCGGCGATCCGGTCGACGATCTCCGGACTGTCCATCGCCGGGTTGAGGATCGAGCCGCGCTCGCCGCCGGTGCAGGTCACTACGAGCACGTCCGCGCCCTCGTCGACGTAGCGCGCCATGGTGGCGGCGCCCTTGCTCGACTCGTCGTCCGGATGGGCGTGCACCGCCATCAGTCGAAGCCGCTCGGTCACGCCGTACTCTCCTACTCCCGGGGTCTGACGGTCCTGACGATCCTGCCGGACGCAACCGGCGTGCCACCGGCCGGATTCCGCGCAGCCGGGTGCGTCGGCGACCGGGGTCCGGGCAGACCTGGGTGTGGTGGCCGCGCGGTGTTATTTTCGACGTTCGTTCCCGAACTGGCGGACGCAGCACCACGCAGTCCCATCCCCCGCAACGAGGAGCACCACAGTGTCGATGACGGACAACACCTCTCCCGTCACCTGGCTCACCCAGGAGGCGCACGACCGCCTCAAGGCCGAGCTCGACTCTCTCGTGGGGGGCCGCCAGGCGATGTCCGCGGAGATCAACGCCCGGCGCGAGGAGGGCGACCTGAAGGAGAACGGCGGCTACCACGCGGCCAAGGAGGAGCAGGGCAAGCAGGAGGCGCGGATCCGGCAGCTGCAGGAGCTGCTGCGCACCGCGCAGGTCGGCGAGGCGCCGACCGCGTCCGGCGTGGCCGGCCCCGGCATGGTCGTGACGGTCCGCTTCGACGACGACGACGAAACCGAGACGTTCCTGATCGGCTCGCGCGAGGAGACGGCGTCCGACCTGGAGGTCTACTCGGCGGCTTCGCCGCTGGGCAAGGCGCTCGACGGCGCCAAGGAGGGCGAGACCCGCACGTACCAGACGCCGACCGGCAAGACGATGAGCGTCACGCTGCAGAAGGCCGAGCCCTTCCGCAGCTAGTGTCCTGTGAGCGGAGTCTCGTGCCGGTTGCGGCGATCCAGGCGTCGGTCCGGCAAGGCCGAGGAGTCGTCGATACCTCTGTTGTATCGGCGGCGACGAACCATGCCCATGCTCGTCTCCGACGAGGCACGCCGGTCGGCGTCTGGGCGTCGCGGCGGTGCAAGGACTTCGCTCACAGGACACTGGTGTCCTGTGAGCGTCAGGTCGCAGCGCGGCGGACCAGCGGGAGCACCCGGTACGGGATCGGCGCGGACAGCGCGATCAGTGTGGACGCCCGCAGGATGTCCTCGTCAGCGACCATCTCGTCGATCACCCGCTGCAGGTCCGCGTTGGAGCGGGCCACGATCCGGCAGAGCAGGTCGCCCTGGCCGGTCACGGTGTGCAGCTCCAGCACCTCGGGCACCCGGGAGAGGTGCTCGGTCACGCCCTCCCGCCCGCTGCCCTGCCGGATCTCCAACGTCACGAACGCGGTGACCAGGTAGCCGAGCGCGACCGGGTCCAGGTCCGGCCCGAAGCCGCGGACGACCCCCCGCGCCTGGAGCCGGTCGAGCCGGGCCTGCGCGGTGCCGCGGGCGACGCCGAGCCGGCGGGCGCACTCCAGCACCCCGATCCGGGGCTGCTCGGCGAGCAGCGTCAGCAGCCGGGCGTCGAGCCCGTCCAGCTGTGCAATCTGTCCAGTGCCGGGCGCGTCCACGGGATCCGACTGTACAGAGTGATCAGTCGGACGGCCGTGGCTTGCCCACTCGCCCCGTCGCGACGGAGGCTGGTCTCGACTCGGCGAAGGGAGCTCCCGGTGACCGACGACGTCTTCCCGGTGCGGGGCATGGACCACATCCGCTTCGCGGTCGGCAACGCGAAGCAGGCGGCGCACTACTACTCGACGGCCTTCGGGATGCGCTGCGTCGCGTACCGGGGTCCGGAGACCGGGTCCCGGGACCTGGCCGACTACGTGCTGGAGTCCGGGAGCGCCCGCCTCGTGCTGACCGGCGAGGTGCACGCCGGCACCTGGGTCGGGGACCACCTCCGCTCGCACGGCGACGGCGTGGTGGACCTCGCGCTGACCGTGCCGGACGTGGAGTCGGCCTTCTCGCACGCGGTGTCCGCGGGGGCGAGGGCAGTTGCCGAGCCGGCCGTCGCCGAGGACGAGCACGGCAAGGTGGTGACGGCGGCGATCGCCACATACGGCGAGACCCGGCACACGCTGGTGCAGCGGGACGACTACTCGGGCGCCTTCCTGCCCGGCTTCGTCGCCCGCGGACCGATCCTCCCGGAGGACCGGGGCCGCCGGCGCTTCTTCCAGGCGATCGACCACTGCGTCGGCAACGTCGAGCTCGGCCGGATGGACGAGTGGGTGGCGTTCTACCACCGGGTCATGGGCTTCACCAACATGAAGGAGTTCGTCGGCGACGACATCGCCACCGAGTATTCGGCGCTGATGTCGAAGGTGGTCGCGGACGGCTCGCGGAAGGTGAAGTTCCCGCTGAACGAGCCGGCCGTGGGCAGGAGGAAGTCGCAGATCGACGAGTACCTGGAGTTCTACGGCGGGCCGGGCGTGCAGCACGTCGCGCTCGCCACGAACGACATCGTCCACTCGGTGCGGGCGATGCAGGCGGCGGGCGTCGACTTCCTGGCCACGCCGGACTCCTACTACGACACGCTCGGTGAGTGGGTCGGCGAGACCCGGGTCGACATCGACACGCTGCGGGAGCTGCGGATCCTGGCCGACCGGGACGAGGACGGCTACCTGTTGCAGATCTTCACCAAGCCGGTCCAGGACCGGCCGACCGTCTTCTTCGAGCTGATCGAGCGGCACGGCTCGATGGGCTTCGGCAAGGGCAACTTCAAGGCGCTCTTCGAGGCGATCGAGCGCGAGCAGGCCCGCCGGGGCAACCTCTAGGCGCGGCGCCGGCATGACGGTGTGTCACCGGGCGCGGTAGAGGTCGCGGAGCAGCGCGGCTTCTGCGGTGTGGTGGATGAACTCGCGGTTCGTCCACCAGAGGATGCCGATGAACGGGATTTCCGGGTCCAGCCCGTACGGGTACAGCCCGTAGCCGGGCTCGTCGAGCTGCTCGTCGGTCAGCTTGGCCGCGTCGGCGAGCCACCGGTCGGTCTGAGTCCAGAGCTGGTCGAGCGCCTCGGCGGCGTGGGGGGTGAAGTCGACCAGCTCGGTCGGGTCCACGCCGCGTCCGCCGAAGGTCCACTCCCATCGCCCGGCGAAGCCGGAGACGAGGTGGCCGAGCCGCCAGGCGATCGTCGTGACCGGCGGCGGGTCGGGGTCCCGGTCGTAGTCGAGGACCCACTCGCCCGCCCCCTCCGGCCGGGTCGACCGGGCCTCGCCGCGACGCCGGACGGACCAGGCGGGCGTGGCCGGCTCCCAGAGGTATTCGTCGTCCGTCAGGCCTTCCAGCCGGTCGCGGGAGATTTCGACCGAGCTCGTGAGCTGGTCGAGCAGGAGGCCGACGCGGTCGGTGCGGATGTCCATGGCGAGGACCGTACGGCGGGGGTGTGACAGTCTCGGGGTGTGGCGCGGCGGCACGCGGACGGGACGGCGCCGGTCGGTGGGAGCGACGCTCTGGCCGGCCGCGGCTACGCCGACGCGACGGCCCCGGTGCGCGGGGCCGACGCACTGACCGGCGGCGGCTACGCCGACGCCACGGCCCCGGTGCGCGGGACCGACGCACTGACCGGCGGCGGCTACGCCGACGCCACGGCCCCGG
>Ga0210378_10000720_pt1 | contig 17131 bp, 15 predicted proteins | sample PLM1_60_b1redo_FD_155465 | JGI IMG/M metagenome (GOLD analysis project Ga0210378, IMG submission 155465) | Groundwater sediment microbial communities from an aquifer in East River, Colorado, USA - PLM1_60_b1 redo | ecosystem: Environmental > Terrestrial > Soil > Riparian zone | place: USA: East...
ACGCGCTTGCCGAGCTGGCTCGCCGCGCGTTCGGCGATGGTCAGCCCGAAGAACCCTGAACCGACGACGACGAGGTCATGACCCGCAGAGCGCACGACCGCAGGGTAGTCGGGCACGCTCCGTGACGTTCATGCCACCGCCCGGCCGCTTCGCTTAGAGCCTGTTGGCAAACCCCCGCCGGATGCACCCGGTGATCCAGCCGGCGGTCCTGCATCGGATCGTGTGATGGGAGTCGTCGATAGCAGCGCTATCGGCGGCGACGACAACGCCGCCGGTCGTCGTCTGGGCGCCGGGGGCGCCGGCAGCGGAGTCCTGGAGCAGGCGGGCGTAGTTTGTGCGCCACCCGCTGCGCGAGCGCGCGGAAGACGGCGGGTCGAGCTCTCGAGGACGCCCGGCCCGCGCAGGAGGTCCTCGACGGCCTTGATGATCGGCCCGGCGGCCCGGTGTCGGCAGGCTGTGCCAGCGCATGCCATCGCTGTCTGTACGGTATGGAGCCCGAGCTCCAGTTCGGCGTCGGCTTGGGCATCCGGCTTGCCATCGGAGCATATGCGGGCGACAAGCACATTCGGCCGAAGAAGTTCTCGAAGGCGGTACACATGGGCACAGGTCCGACCACTACCGGTACGGAGCCGGATCTTCCCGGACCGGCACGCGGACGCCGTAGGCTGGCTCTCCCGTTGCCGCCAGTGTTGATGGTCGCCATAGTGGCCGTCGCGGCCGCGGTACCGCTGTTCAAGAACACCATTTTCTACTACTGGGACGACTCTGCGGCGGCCGCCACGCCCTTGTGGCGGCGGTTGGGGGAGGCGCTCATGCAGGGCCGCCTGCCCCTGCTGGAGATCGACATGTGGCGCGGCGGGAACTTGGCCGCCGAGGCCGCCACCGGGATGTGGAACCCCATCGTCATGGCGCTCGCGGTCGCCACCCGCCCGATCGACAACATGGCGCTCGCCATGACGGTCATCAAGACGTTCTTCATGCTGTTGATGGCGGTCGGCTCGTACTTGCTGGCCCGCGAGTACGGGGTGCGCAGCGGGCTGGCCGCCACAATGGGCATCGCCATGCCTCTGGCCGGCTACACGTTCTTCATGGACGCCACATCATGGATCAACGCGCTGATGCTCACCGCGTTCATCCCATGGGTGTGGCTCGCCGCCCGGCGCGCGCTGAACCACGGGAACTCGATTCTCTGGTTGGTGCTCGCCGGCTACCTTGCGTGTTCGCTCGGAAACCCGTACGCGCTGCTCGCCACCGGGTTCGTGGTGCTCGCGGTGCTCGTCGAGGCGTGGGTGCTCGGCAAGCGCGGCGTGGCGGTGCGCCTTGCCCTGGCGGGCGGGGCTGTCGTCCTGCTCACCGTGATGGTGTACCTGCCGTTGCTGATGACCACGTCGGTCGGCGTGCGGGCCGCGGCCACCACGTTCAACGACGAGTTCTTCTCGCCGAACCTGTCGAACCTGCTCGGCATCAGCACACCCACCGGGCAGCCGTGGGTGCGCAGCTTCGGCCAACCGTTCCTGGTGTTCCCGGGGACGTACCTGGCGTGGTTCGTGCTGCCGACGCTGCCGTGGCTGCGCTGGGGTTCGCTCCGCGGCAGGTGGCGCTCGCTCACCGCGGTCGGCGTGTTCGGCTGCATCTCCCTGCTGCTGGTGCTCGGCCCGTCGAACCTGTGGATGTTCCGCTGGCCACTGCGGTTGATCGATTTCCTGTGGTTTCCGGTCATGCTGCTCTGGGTGGTTCTGGCAAACGAAGGGTTGGACCGCAGCCGCGCCCGGCTGAAGTACCTCGTCTCCGGTGCGCTGATAGCACTCGGCGCGTACCTCGCGTGGGCCGACCTACCGCAAAACGTGATCCGCATCGGGGTCGGCACGGTTCTGGTGTCGATCCTGGTCGGTCTGCTGCTGTGGCGCGGCCTACTCACCAGGTCCGGCACCGCGGTGCTGCTGCTCGGCACGCTGGTCGTGCTCGCGATGCAGGTGCACTACTACCCCAAGCACATCGGCGTCGCGGACTACCGGTTCCCGACCAGCCAGCAGCTCATAACCGACCGCTTCGCCAAGTACCAGGGCCTTACCGTGCAGGTGGCCAGCACCGGCGCGCTTACCGAGCAGGACAAGGTGCCGGACCGCGGTTACCAGGACATGATCTTCGGCACGCTCTACAGCACGGCCGGCGTGGAGAGCACCACCGGCTACACCGGCATTGGCTTCACCAAGCTCGACAATGCGCTGTGTATGGCGTACGAGGGCTCGACGTGCCGGGACGCCTGGCAGTCGCTGTGGCAGCGGCCGCCGGGAGCGGACGTACCGCTGGCCGACCTGCTGCGTGCACAGACCGTTGTGGTGCAGAACAGCCTGATCGATACCCGCGGCGGGCCGTCGCCGGCAGGCTGGCGGCGTGCGCCGGATAAGGAAACGACCGAGCTCGTCACGGTGTGGGTTCGCAGTGCGCCCCTGCCATGGCCCGACGGGCGGGTTTCGCACACGTCCGACAACGTGCGGGTGATCACCGACCGGCGCGTCGGCCCGACCGACGAGCGGCTGACCTTCAGTGCAACCGGCCCCGGCGAGCTGACGTTCGCCAGGCTCAACTGGCCGGGCTACCTGGCCACCGTGAACGGCGCACCGGCGACGGTCCGCACCGGACCCGCCGGGCTCGTGGTGGTCGACCTGCCCGCTGGTGTCATCGAGGGCGAGCTGGTGCTGTCCTGGCACGTGCCGGGCAAGCCGGTGTCGATCGCCGCGTTCGTGCTCGGCCTGCTACTCAGTGCCGGCCTCGTGCTGGTGCCGTCGCTGACCAGGCGCCGTCGACACCTGGCCGGTGCGCGGTCCGGCCAATCGGCAGCCGAGACCGATCTGGACCCGTACCGCCGTGACGAGGCCGAATCCGCTGGTGCGCCGGCCCTGGCCGGCGCCGGGGATGCCGATGGACGTGCCTAGCCCGCGCAGCCCCGCGGCCGAGCCCACCGAACGGGTGGCTATGCTGCCCCTCGCCGCGGCCCTCGCCCCACATCGACACGCCTGGGAGAGCGCTTGAACCTGGAGGACCAGATCGCACTCGGTCAACCCACGGTGGGAGATGCCGAGCTCGCCGCAGTCGCCGAAGTGTTCCGCTCGGGGTGGCTATCCGGCGCCGGGCCGACATGCAAGCAGTTCGAGGAGCGGTTCGGCGCGGTCGCCGGCAGCACGCACGTCCTGGCGACGAGCAGCTGCGGCACCGCCCTGCACCTGGCGATGATCGTGCTCGGCGCCGGGCCGGGTGACGAGGTCATTGTCGCCGATTACACGTTCCCCGCCACCGGGCACGCCCCGATGTGGACCGGCGCGACCCCGGTGTTCGCCGACGTGCGGCCGGACATCTGGACGATCGACCCAGCCGCGGTCGAGGCGGCCATCACGCCGCGCGCGGTCGGAATCGTGGCGGTCGACGTGGTCGGGCAGCCGGCCGACTACGACGAGCTCGCCGCGATCGCGCGGCGGCACGGCCTATGGCTGGTGGAGGATGCGGCGTGCTCGGCCGGCGCACGCTACCGGGGACGCCCGGCCGGCAGCCTCGCCGATCTCGCGACGTTCAGCTTCCACGGCCGCAAGAACATCACCGCCGGTGAGGGCGGCGCGCTGACCACGAACCGGGCAGACCTCGACCGGCGGGCCCGCAAGCTGCACACCTACGGGATCGCACCGGCGATCGACCGGGAGAGCGCGACCTTGAAGGTGCCGAGCTTCGACGAGCTCGGCTACAACTACCGGATGTCGGACGTTGCGGCCGGCATAATGCTCGCCCAGCTCGACCGGCTGCCGTCGCTGCTCGCCACCCGGCAGCGGGTGGCCGACGGCTACGCCGAGCTGCTCAGCGACCTGGAGCAGCTGCGGGTGCCGATCGCACTACCCGACCGCCGCCACCCATGGCAGTCGTACCTGCTAACGCTGGACCGGTCGCTGGATCGGGACGCGATCGCGACGCGGCTGCGTGAGCGGGGCGTGCAGTGCAACTTCGGCACCTACGCCACGCACCTGCAGCCGCTGTACGGCGAGCGCAGCCGTTGCCCGGTCTCGGCTGACATGTTCCGGCGGCACCTGGCCATCCCCATGCACGCAAACCTCAGCGACGCCGACGTCGAGCGGGTCGCCAAGACCGTCCGCGACGTCGTTCGCGCCACCACGCCGAGACCAGGACCTGGAGAGTAATGACCAACCGCACAGTCTTCTTCACCGGCGGCGCCGGCTTCATCGGCCTGCACGTGGTGCCGATGCTGCTCGAGCGCGGCTACCGGGTGCGCATCTTCGACAACATGTTCCGCGGAGATTGGGACAAGGTGGCCCAGCTAGTCGCCGCAGGGGACGTCGAGCTGATCGACCAGGACGTGCGCTACGGCGGCGCCGTGCACCGCGCGATGGCCGGCTGCTCGCACGTCATCCACTTCGCCGCCGTGTCGATCAACAAGAGCGTCGCGGACCCGTACGAGAGCATCGACATCAACATGGTGGGCAACCACAACGTGTTCGCCGCGGCCGCCGACCACGGGGTGCGGCGCCTGGTGTACGCGTCGTCGGCGTCGGTGTATGGCGATCCGCAGCGGCTGCCCATGCAGGAGGACGACGAGCTGGCGCCGCTCACGCCGTACTGCATCTGCAAGCGCGCCGGCGAGGATCTGCTCGGCTTCTACCAGCGCACCAAGGACCTATCCTGGATCGCGCTGCGCTTCTTCAATGTATACGGCCCGGGGCAGAAGAGCTCGGCCTACTACACGTCGGTCATCAACCGCTTCGTGAACCGGCTGCGCAACGGCCAGCCACCGATCATCGACGGCCGTGGTGAGCAGTCGATGGACTTCATCCACGTCACAGACATCGCGCGCGGCACGGTTGCCGCACTGGAATCCGAGCGGGCGAACCTGGCGATCAACCTGGGCACCAGCATGAACACCTCGGTGGCGCAGCTTGCCAAGATCCTCATCGACGCGGTCGGCGCCGACGTCGAGCCCCAGTTCAACCCCCGCGACGTGCTGGTGACCCGGCGGGCCGCCGATATCACCCGGGCCCGCGAGGTGCTGGGCTGGCAGCCGACCATCTCGGTGCACGACGGTATGCGCGAGCTGGTCAAGCTGACCGAGGGTTGAGCCGCGCTCGTACCGACGGGCCGCTCCGGAGAGGGACCGATCACATGACCGAGTCAGGCCGCCAGCTCGTGAGCATCGTCGTTCCGGCGTACAACGAGTGCGGCAACGCCGCTGGCCTAGTGGAGTTCTTCCATGTCATCCGCCGCACCCACCCGGAGCTCGACTTCGAGCTGATCGTGGTCGACGACGGCTCGACCGACGGCACCGCCGAGCTGATCGGGCGGGCCCTCGCCCAGGGTGACGTGGCGCGGATCGCCTCCTTCTCCAGGAACTTCGGCTCGCACGCCGCGATCGCCGCGGGCCTGCGGCTCGCCCGCGGGGACTGCGCGCTCACCATCAGCGCCGACCTGCAGGAGCCGATGTCGGCCATCACCGAGTTCCTGACCCTCTGGCGCGCCGGCAGCGAGGTGGTGTACGGCGTGCGCAACGTCAGGGCCGACCAGACCGCGACCGCGAGCCTGATGTCGCGGGTCTTCTCCGCCGTGTTCCACCGGATGTCGGTCGAGATCCCGACCTACCCGAAGGAAGGACCATCGCACATCCTGGTGTCGCGCCCGGTCATCGACGCCATCAACGAGATGCCCGAGCGGAACCGCAACATCCTGGCGATGGTCTCGTGGGTCGGCTTCAGGCAGACGGTGTTCTCCTTCGAGCAGCTGCCGCGGCCGGCCGGCGAGAGCAAGTGGACCACCAGCAAGAAGCTGAAACTGGTCACGGACTCCTTCGTCGGGTTCTCCTCGGCTCCGATGCGAATCGGCATCGCCCTCGGCATCGTGCTGACCCTGGTCGGGCTCGGGCTCACCCTCGGGGTGCTGCTGGTCGCGCTGGTCACGATGACCCCGCCGGCAGGCTGGGTGCTGGTCGCGGCGTTCGTCGTGCTGTTCGCCGGCCTGCAGGTGGGCTTCCTCGGCGTGCTCGGCGAGTACCTCTGGCGAGCCGGCGACGACGCCCGGCGGCGGCCGCTCTACGTGCTCGGAGGGGTACACGACGTCGACAACTCGCTGATGCCGCCGGTGGCGTCCGCCGCGGCCGAGGAGCGGACCGAGGAGCCGTCCGCGGCGGCCAGCCACTCGTAGCTCAGGTCGTTTCACGCCGACGGCGCGGATTCGACTAGCACCGGCCGGACGTCGTCGCCCGGCTCGTCCACACCCTCGTGGTCATCGGCCGTCGCACCGTCCGAACGGCGCCTGGTGCGCCGAACGGTCGCCCACCACCCCGGCCTGCAGGAGCACCAGCGCGGTGGACCCGGCGAGGCTGCCCGAACAGGTGCCAGCGCGGCAGAGCACCACGAGCCATTCGGGGATCGGACGGCCGCGCCAAGGCAGCCACCGTGCCGCCGGGCGTGCTGGCGCGTCCAGCACCGCCGCGCCACTCATGAGCCGCTGCCGCCTACGGCCGTGGTGTTCACCGCCGCCGTGATCTCCGGATTCCGGATGCGGGCGAGCAGCGCCGCGCCGCCGGCCGTGGCCAGCTCCGCGACCGTGAACATCACCCTGGACGCGACGGCGAACGCCGCGGCGGCCGTGACCCCGACCGTGGGCACCAGCACGAGCGCAACCAGGACGTCACGGGCACCGACGCCGGAGGGCACCATGAAGAACACCAGGCCGGCTACCAGTCCCACCGCGATGGAACCGATGCAGAGCAGCAGCACGTCCAGCGAGGGCGTGCCGCCGGCGGTGGCCAGCAGCCACAGGTGCAGCCCGAACAGCACGTAGGTCAGCGCCGACAACCCCAGGGTCCGGGCGATCGTGGTCCAGTGCAGCTCGTGATCGAGTGTGGCCTTGCGCAACATCCGTAGCACCAGATTCACGCCGAAGGTCATCACCTTCGGATGCAGCGCGACGAGGCTGCACGGCAACGCAACGTACAGCCACACGGCGCGGGGATTCTGGTCGAGCAGCTTCGGCAGCGCGATCATGCCGAGGGTCAGCATCGCGACCACCGACACCGCCAGCTGCACGAGTGAGCTGACGAAGATCCGGGCTCGGGGCAGCCCGGCCTTCCTGCCGAGCTCCATCTGCAGCACGTACGCCCACACCGAGCCCGGCACGTACTTGCCGAGCTGACTGACCAGGTAGATCTGCGCCGCGCGGACCCGGCTGACCGGCTCGCCGAGATCGTTGATGACCGTCTGCCAGGCGAACACCCCGGTGACGATGCCCGCGACGACCGCGACCATGCTCAACACGCCCGAGTACCACGGCACCGTGGCGAGCGTGCTCCAGAATTCGTCCCAGCGGCTCACCAGGTAGTACCCGGCGCCCGCGACGACCGCCGTGAGCAGGACCCGGCGCAGCCAGCTGACCAGTACGGCCTTCCAGCTGTTCGCGGCCCGAGCGGGCGGGTTCGCCACGTCCGGCCGCGCGGCCTCGCTGCTGACGGTCACGACGCATCCTTCCTGTGGATGGACGGTGGTTCGTTCGCCCGCTCGTCGTTCGCCGACACCGCGGCATCGTGCACCACCCGGTGCGCCGGCAGGATGGCATCCCACTCGGCCTGCACCTCGACCGAGCCGGCACCGAACGCCAACAGCGTCAGGAAGTGGCTCAGTTGCGCGGCGAGCGGTTCGGCGCTGTGCACGATGGTCGGTATCTCGATCACGGTTTGCTGCTGGTAGCCACCTACCCCGTCGGAGGACGGCTGGTCGGCGACGTGGCGGTAGATGGTGATGTCGCGCCGCAGCAGATCGAGCTCGATCAGCCGATCGAGCTCCATGATGGACAGTTGCCGGACCTTGCGCTGGCTGATCCGCGACGCCGATACGGTCGCCAGCGCCCCGCTCGGGAACGACATCGTCGCGTCGGCGCTATCCTCGGCCTGGTTCTGCTTGGACGGCTGGTGGAAATAGCCGAACGAGCACTTGACCGCCCTGGGCGCCTGGCCGGTGAACCGGATGGCCAGATCCGCGTCGTGGATGAGCAGGTCGGTCGCCACCCCGGTGCTGATCCGCGGCACGAACGGCGAATGCCGGACGGCGTTGATCTGGATCACGTTGCCGACGAACTGCCGCGCGGTCAGCACCACCGGATTGAAGCGCTCCAGGAACCCGCACACCATGGGCAGGCCGCCTCGCCGTGCCGCATCGACCAGCTCGACCGACTGCGGGTAGCTGAGCGCCAGGGGCTTCTCGACGAGCAACGGCCGGCCCAGCTCGATGACCCGCGTGGCGACGTCATAGTGGGCCTCGGTCGCGGCGGCCACCACGACGGCGTCCACGCCACGCAGCGAGTCGAACTCCGGTACCCACTCCACGCCGTACCGATCGGCGATGAGCCGGCCGGTCGCCGCGGTCGGCTCGACTACCCGCACGAAGTCGCACTCGGCGGACTGGGCCAGCACCCTGGCGTGTAGGGAGCCCATCTGCCCCGCGCCGACCAGGGCGATGCGGGGACGTGCCACGGTCACGCGCCGAGCACCTCCCGCACGGTGCCGACGATTGCGTCCAGGTCGGCGTCGGACAGCTTGGGATGCACGGGCAGCGAGAGCACCTGGCCGGCCACCCTGGACGCGACCGGCACGTCGGCGGCGACCACGTTCGGGTGCCGGCGGTAGCAGTCGTAGTCGAACACGACCCTCGGGTAGTAGATGCCGTTGCCGATGCCCTTGTCGGTCAGCGCGGCTGCGAGTTCGTCGCGGCCGACCACGGCGTGATCGGTGACCAGCACGGTGTACTGGTGCCACACGTGTCTGCGCCCGGGCAGCACGGCGGGCAGCACCAGGCCGGGAACGCCAGCGAGGCCCTTGCCGAGCGCCTCCGCGTTGCGCTGCCGACGGTCGGTGAGATCGGCCAGTCGCTCCAGCTGCGGGATGCCAACCGCGGCGTGCAGGTCGGTCATGCGGTAGTTATGCCCCGCCTCTTCGTACTGGTAACGCTGGCGCATGCCCTGGTTGCGCCGCACCCGCAGCCGGTCGGCGAGCATCACGTCGGACGTGGTGATCACACCGCCTTCCGCGGTGGTCACGTTCTTGGTGGCGTACAGCGAGAAGCAGCCCAACCCGTAGCTGCCGGCAGGCCGGCCGTCGAAGGTGGCACCGATCGCCTGGGCAGCGTCCTCGACCAGCGCCAGCCCGTGCTCGGCCGTGAGCTGCGCGAGCCGGCCCAGGTCCGTGGTCTGACCGTAGAGGTGCACCGGCATGAGCACCTTCGTGCGCGGGCCGATCACCGCCTCGACGGCGGCCGGGTCGACGCCGAAGTCGTCGGCACGGATGTCGGCGAAACGCGCGGTGGCGCCGGCCTCCAGGATCGCGTTGAGGGTGGCGACGAACGTGAACGGCGAGGTGATCACCTCGTCACCAGGGGCCAGGTCGAGCACCTGCATGCTGGCGACCAGCGCGGTGGTGCCGTTGTTCACGGCCACCGCATGGTCGACGCCGATGATGCTGGCGAAGAGGTCCTCGAAGCGCTTGACCATCGGGCCTTGCGCGATCATTCCGGACCGGAGTACCTCCGCCACTAGCGGTTCGGCGTCCTGGACGTCCACAGCGGTGATAGGGATCATGCAGCAGTCTCTCGGGTGTCGGGGCCGACGGATCGCGTCGAGTAATGTCCCTGGCGCGAGTGCACGGTACCCGGCACGAAGCGGTGACATCCGTCCAGGGTGTCCACATGGCGCCACCGCAGACGACCAACGTACGAGGTAGGGGTATGGCTAGGATCCTGATCACCGGCGCCGGCGGTTCCGCGGCGTTCAACTTCCGCGACGCGATCTCGCTGGCCGATCGGGACCATCGGGTGGTCGCCACCGATGTGTCGCCGTACCACCTCGAACTCATCGACGCCGATGCCAAGTACCTCGTGCCGCCGGTGCGCGATCCGGGCTACCTCGACGCCATCAACGACATCATCGAGGCCGAGTCGATCGACTTCGTGCATCCTCAGCCGGACGTCGAGGTGGCCTTCCTCGCCGAACATTACGGCGAGCTTCGGGCACCGACGTTCCTGCCCGACCACCGCGCCGTCGAGCTATGCCACGACAAGATGGCGTTCAACGCGCACCTGCGCCGCCACGGCGTGCCGGTGCCGGAAGCGATGCACATCACCGGGGCCGACGACCTACGAACCGCCCTCGAGTCGTTGACCAGATCCAACGAGCGGGTCTGGCTGCGAGCCATCAGGGGCGCCGGCTCCAGGGCCAGCCTCCCGATCAACTCCTTCTACCAAGGCGACGCGTGGATCGACTACTGGCGCTCGTTTCGTGGCATCGACTACGGCGACTTCATGGCCAGCGAGTACTTGCCCGGCGCAGAGCTGGCGTGGCAGAGCCTGTGGTACGAGGGCAACCTGGTCACCTCGCAGGCCAGGCAGCGCATCGAGTACATCTTCGGCAACCTCACCCCGAGCGGCCAGAGCTCGTCGCCGTCCGTCGCCAGAACCGTGAACCGGGCGGACGTGAACAAGGCGGGCGAGTCGGCGGTGCGGACGGTCTCCGACCGGCCGCACGGCGTGTACTGCGTGGACCTGAAGTGCAACGCCGACGACGATCCGCTGGTCATCGAGATCAACATCGGCCGGTTCTTCACCACCAGCAATTTCTTCGCGCACGCCGGGCTGAACATGCCGGACATGTACGTGCAGCTCGGGTTGGGTCGTGCGCTGGACAGCGCGCCACCGGTGTACGACCCGCTGCCGGAAAACCTGTACTGGGTACGGATGATCGACATGGGCTTCCGCCTCGTCCACGAGGGCCAATGGTCCTCGATCCGCAGGTCGCGGCGCTGATGCTGCTGATCTTCGATTTCGACGGCACGCTATTCCATCTGCCCGTTGACTGGGCCGGGGTGCGGCGCGAGCTGGGCCTGGCCGAGGACGCTAAGCTCAGTCCGCTGCTGCAGCGCTTCATGGATTCCGCAGACGCCCCGAGCCTCGCGGTGGTGACCAGGTACGAGCTGGCCGCGGTGGCCCGTGGCTCGCTCACCACGGGCGCGGCGGCGTGCCTGCGGGCATCCGGGGTGAGCGTCGCGATCGTCACCAGGAACTCCCGGCAGGCGGTGTTCGCCGCGTTGGGCGGCCTCGAAGGCACCGATCGCGTACTGGTCGTCGGCAGGGAGGACGTGCTCCGCCTCAAGCCCGACCCCGACGGGCTGCACCGGGCGATGAACCACTTCGGCGTGGTACCGCGCGAGTGCGTGCTGGTCGGCGACACCTACCACGACGTCGAGGCGGCGCGTGCGGCCGGCGTGCGCAGCGTCATCGTCCACAACCCGCGGCTGGCGTACTCGCCCGCCGGCGCCGACGCCTACGTCGATGACCCGCGGCACGTCCTCGACCGGGTCACCGGGTAGCCTGCCGGACCATCCGGCCTGTGCTCTCAACGATCCACGCCAACGTCGAAAGGGACTGTAATCGCATGCTGAGTGGAAAGAACGCACTCGTCACGGGTGGCGCCGGGTTCATCGGCTCGCACCTCGTGGAGCGGCTCGTCCGCGAGGGCGCGAACGTCACGGTGCTGGACAACTTCCGCACCGGATTCCGGGAGAACCTGCGCGCGGTCGAGGACAACATCAGGCTCGTCACCGGCAGCATCCTGGAGGCGGACGACCTGGCCGATGTCGTGCGGGGGCAAGACCTCATCTCGCACCAGGCCGCGCAGCTCGAGATCACCAGGGCGATCGACGACCCGGTCGAGGACCTGATCACGAACACGGTCGGCACGATCAACGTCCTCAAGGCCGCCGTCGACCACGGCGTGCCCAAGGTAGTGATGGCCTCGTCCGCCGGCGTGTACGGCCAGGCGGTGGCGACGCCACAGCGCGAGGACAGCCACCCGACCTGCCCGAACTGGGCGTACGGCGTGAGCAAGCTGGCCACCGAGAAGTACGGCGCGATCTTCGCCGAGACATACGGGCTGAAGGTCGTGCCGCTGCGCTACGCGATCGTGTACGGGCCGCGGGAGTGGTACGGCCGGGTGCTGACGATCTTCCTGAAGCGGGCGCTCGACGGCCTGCCGCTCGTTGTGTTCGGCGACGGCCGCCAGGTCCGCGACTTCGTGCACGTCGCCGACGTGGTGGAGATGAACGTGCGGTGCCTGGTGGACGACGCGGCGGACAACGAGGTGTTCAACGTCTCGACCGCCCAGCCGACCGACATCAACACCCTGGCGACGCTCGTGCAGAAGGTGTCCGGCAGGGATCTGGAGATCATCCACGAGGACGTCGAAGAGGGTAAGACCTCGCAGTACTACGACCGTATCCGGCTGCCGCAGGAGCTCAAGACATTGCTGCAGTCGTACGACAAGGCCGAGCTGCTGCTCGGCTGGCGGCCGACGGTGGCGGTCAAAGACGGCATCAGGGAGGAATACGAATGGCTCAACAGCCATCGGGACCGCTGGCAGGTAATGAACTACTAACGAACGAACGTGACTTCCTGAGCAACATCTCCGGCTGGTACAAGAACACCGACTGGGGCTTCTACACGAAGATCGTGTGGTATTCGTACGTCTCGGTGAAGCCGTTTTTCGTCGGCTCGTCGTGCCTGGAGATGGGACCGGCCGACGGCGAGATGACCAAGTTCCTGGCCGGCGATTTCGCCTCGCTCTCGGTGGTCGACGCGTCGCCGAGGTTCGTGGCGGCCGCCGAGGCGCTGGCGCCGAACGTCACCGGCCACGTGAGCTTGTTCGAGGAGTTCTCCCCGCCCGAGTCGTACGACACGATCGTCATGTCGCACGTGCTGGAGCACGTGGCGCACCCGGTGGCCGTGCTGGAGCAGGCGCGTTCCTGGCTGCGGGCGGGTGGTCGGATCATCGCGATCGTGCCGAACGCCGATTCGTTGCACCGCCGGCTCGGCGTGAAGCTCGGCATGCTGCAGGGCCAGAACCAGCTCAACGAGCAGGACATCGAGATCGGTCATCGGCGGGTGTACAACCGCGAGGAGTTCGACCGCGACGTCCTCTCCGCCCGCCTGCGAATCGTGGCCAAGGGCGGCATCTTCCTCAAGCTGCTGTCCAACAACCAGATGCTGATGTTCGACGACGACAAGCTGATCTACGGAATGTTCGAGCTGGGCAAGGATCTGCCGCAGCTCTGCTCGGAGATCTACTCGATCTGCGTCGCGGACTGATGCTCAGGGCGCGACCTCGTCCGCGATCCGTTTGGCGATCTCCAGGCTTGCAGTCGCCGCGGGTGACGGCGCGTTGAGCACGTGCACCTGGCGCGGCGCGGCGAGGAACAGGAAGTCGTCGACGAGCGAGCCGTCGCGATGCATCGCCTGGGCGCGCACCCCGGCCTCGGCCCGCATCAGGTGCTCGGGTTCGATCGCGGGCACCAGCCGGGCCAGGGCGGCGGCGAACCGGGCCTTCGACATGGATCGGGTGACCTCGCCGGCACCGGTGCGCAGGTGGTGGCGCGCGAGCCGCCAGAACCCCGGGAAGGACAGCGTGTCGGCCACGTCGCGGGCCGTGACGTCGCGCCACCGGTAGCCCTCGCGGCGCAGCGCGAGCACGGCGTTCGGGCCGGCGTGCACGCCGCCGTCGATGCCGCGGGTCAGGTGCACGCCGAGGAACGGGAAGGCCGGGTCGGGCACCGGGTAGATCAGCCCGCGGACCAGGTGCCTGGCCTGCTCGCGCAGCTCGTAGTACTCGCCGCGGAACGGCACGATCCGCACCGGTGGGGTGAGGCCGGCCAGACGAGCCACCCGGTCGCAGTGCAGGCCGGCGCAATTGACCACGGCGTCCGCGGTGAGATCGCCGCTCGTCGTCTCGATGCGCACAGCGCCATCGGTGCTGCGCAGCCTGACCACCTCGCAGCCGAGCCGCAGCTCGGCGTCCTTGTCCGCAAGCTGCTTCGCCATGACCTCGGCGACGGCGACGTAGTCGACGATGCCGGTTGACCGCACGTGCAGCGCGGCGACGCATGCCACCTGCGGTTCCAGCTCGCGTGCCCGCTGGGGGTCGATCAGCCTCGCCGGCACGCCGTTGGCCTCGGCGCGCCGCGCCAGCTCGTGCAGCCGCGGCAGCTCGGACTCGTCGACCGCGACCACGAGCTTGCCGCACACCTCGAACGGCACGCCGTACGCCCGCGCGAACGCCACCATGGACGCCGCGCCCACGGTGCACAGCCGCGCCTTGAGGCTGCCCGGCCGGTAGTACAGCCCTGCATGGATCACGCCGCTGTTGCGCCCGGTCTGGTGGCGTGCCCAGGCCGGCTCCTTCTCCAGCACGGTGACCCGGTGGCCGCGTCCGGTCAGCTCACGGGCCACCGCCAGCCCGACGATCCCGCCACCGATGACTGCCACATGCATGGATGGCACGCTACGCGTGCCCGATGCGGGTCCCTACCACCCTGGAGGATCTTGATGCCACGTCCGCTGTTGCTGGTCGGCGCCGGCGGTCTCGCTAGGGAGGTGCTGTCCGCGGTCAACGCCGCCAACTCGGTGTACGCACAGTGGACGGTGCTGGGCCTGCTGGACGACAACCCAGCGCGGCACGGCGAGGTCGTCGACGGCGTGCCCGTGCTCGGACCGTCGGAGCTGGCCGCCGAGCACGCCGACGCGGCAGTGGTCGTCTGCACGGGAAGCACCCGGGATCTGGACAGTCGCAGGCGGGTCGTCGAGCGGCTGGCCCTGCCCGCGGACCGCTACGCCACCATCGTGCATCCGGCCGCCAGCATCGCGGCCGGCACCCGGCTCGGCGCCGGCTCGGTGTTCCTCGCGTTCGTGGCGGTGACCGCGCCGCAGGAGATCGGCGCGCACGTGGTGGTCATGCCGCACGTCACGATCACCCACGACGACCGGATCTGCGACTACGCCACCTTCGCCAGCCGGGTGGCGCTGGCCGGCCGGGTGTCCGTCGGGGAGACCGCCTACCTGGGCAGCGGTGCCCTGGTCCGGGAAGGGCTGTCCATCGGCGCCGGCGCGCTGGTCGGCATCGGCGCCGTCGTGCTCGACGACGTGCCGCCGTCCGAAGTGTGGGTTGGTAACCCGGCCCGCCGCCTCCGGACACTGGCACTCCAACGGCCCGTCTCGCGGTCGCCCGCAAGCGGGAGCGTATCGCCGACCAAGATAACCAAGGCCCGCCAGTAGCGGATTACAACGGAGTTGGATTTTCGCATGGCTCTTGCTTCGTCCGAAATCGGCGCCGGCAATCGGGCACAACTCCGCTACTCGTGCCGCCACGTACATTCGCGCATTCGAGCAGGAGCTGCTCGACCTGTTCGAGCAAAGACCTGAACCCAGCTGTGGCCACTGGACGTGTCGGCCGTCGTCGAGTCGGTCCGGCGAACGACACGTCTGGTGGTCGTCGAGGAGAACGCCGCCGACTACGGGATCTCGGCGGCCGTCGTCTCGGCGATCGCCCAGGAGGTGCCACAGGGCTTCGCCAGCCGGCGCATCGGCGCGGCCCCGGTTCCGCTGCCCGGCGCCCGGCATCTGGCAGACGCCGTCGAGCGCCATACCGTCCACGCCGGCCAACATCTACAGCGCGTATTCGAGCGTGACCAGCCGGTGCGGCATCGGCCGGGCGCCTGCATGTGTTCATGTAGGTACGCCGCGCTGGTAGCGGCGGCCGCGGTGTTCACGGCGTAGGTCAAGGACCTCCGGGCTCGCCACTCCAGGGCTCCTGATGTCGAGCCGGATGACGTCGACCACCCGTCTTATCTCGTCGGTCTGCCGCTTCGGACCGTCTTCGATCGCCCTGACGGCCGCCGGTAACTCATCAGGCACGTGGTCGGGCCACCTTTCACCCGGCCACCCGATCGCGGCCGATCTTTAGCCGCTTACGAGGCACGCCGCCTGCGCCAACGCCTCGCGGTCAGTTCTCGAAGACCTTGCGCCAGGACTCCACCGAGGTGAGCTCGGGCAGCGCGCCGCGGTAGGCGCGCTGCAACCGCGGCCAGTCCTGGAGCAGGCGGACGTAGTTGTGCGCCACCCGCTGCGCGAGCGCGCGGAAGACGACGGGGTCGCGCCGGCGGAAGGCGACACCGGTGCCGTCGGCGTTGGAGACGGTGGCGCTGTCCAGGTTGCCGAGTAGGAACCACAGCGCGCTGCCGGCCGGGATGTTGACCTGGGGACGGCGCGCCGCCAGCGGCTGCGGGTCGCGCAGGTTGTGCAGCAACGCCTTGGACGCCCGCGCGGCGATGATCACCGGGTTCACCGGCGGCCGGAGCATGCGCTCGGCCCGCACCATGTCGAAGGTCGGCGGCGGGAACTCCCCGGCCGACGGCAGGATCTGGGCATCGGTGTACTGCTTGCGCACCGCCTGCACCTCGGGCAGCCCCGTGCGGAGCAGTTCGAACAGCCGGTCCGGCCCGGCCAAGAAGTCTTCCAGCGCCTTCTGCTCGATGGCCACCGTGGAGTACTCCATGGACAGCAGCCGGCGAACCGACACCCGCAGCCCGTTCAGCAGCAGCGCCTTGCGCACGTCGTACGGGCTGTGCAGCGCCGCCATGATCAACCGATTGCGCAGGTGGAAGTACGCGGTCCAGTCCGTGGAATCGTTCTTGTCCGTCCACGGCATGTGCCACACCGCGGCGCCCGGCAGGCTGACCGTCGGGAAACCGGCGGCCAGCGCGCGCAGCGAGTACTCGGCGTCGTCCCACTTGATGAACAGCGGCAACGGCAGCCCGGTGGCCTCGATCACCTCGCGCGGGAACAGGCACATCCACCAGCCGTTGTAGGTGGCGTCGATGCGCTTGTGCAGCGTCCTCGTCGCGCGCAGCGACTTCGTGCCGAAGTCGTGATCGACCACCGCGTCCGGCGCGGCCCGCCAGAGGCACGCGCCGAGGTCCACGATCTCGCCGGTGCTGTGCAGCCGCGCCTTGGCCTGCAGGTTGAGCATGTGCCCGCCGACCACCACCGGCTTGGCGACGGCCCGCGCGAACGCATTGGCCCGCAGCACGCTGTCCGGTTCGAGCACGATGTCGTCGTCCAGCAGCAGGATCTGGTCCACGTCGGAGTGCTCGATCGCCTCGTACATCGCCCTGGTGAAGCCACCGGAACCGCCGAGGTTCTCCTGCTCGATGACCTCGAGCCGCCCGCCGAGCGCGGCGGCCGCCTCGGCGAACCGCGGGTGCCGCCGCACC
>Ga0210378_10000721_pt1 | contig 17113 bp, 17 predicted proteins | sample PLM1_60_b1redo_FD_155465 | JGI IMG/M metagenome (GOLD analysis project Ga0210378, IMG submission 155465) | Groundwater sediment microbial communities from an aquifer in East River, Colorado, USA - PLM1_60_b1 redo | ecosystem: Environmental > Terrestrial > Soil > Riparian zone | place: USA: East...
AAGAAGCAGGCCGAGCTCGGCAAGCTCGACGCGAGCATCAAGGCGCTGCAGGACGAGCTGGACAAGCAGGCCGCGGTGCTCAGCCCGGAAGCCGCCGAGCGCAAGCGGCAAGACATAGTGAAGAAGACCCGGGAGCGGCAGGCCTTCGTGGAGGACGGCCAACAGGAGCTGCAGCGGATGCGCGAGCAGGCCGAGGCCAAGGCCCAGGGGCTCAACGCCGAGTTCCAGCAGAAGATCAAGCCCCACATCGACGCCGTCGCCAAGGACAGGGGAGTCGACATCATCCTGACCAGCCAGGTGGCGCTCACGCTCAACCGGGAGTTCGACATTTCGCGTGACGTGATCACAAAGGCGGACGCCGCGGAGCGGGCCGCCCAAGCGGCGAAGCCGGCGGCCTCGCCCCGGCCGGCGGCGGCGGCTCCGGCCCCCGCGGCGCCCGCGGCGCCCAAGCCCAGCCCGACGCCGACGCCGAGCCCGCAGCAGTAGGTGGTCCAGCCGGGCGCCCCTCCGGAGATCGACGTCGCCGGGCTGGTCCGCCAGATCCCCACCCAGTATCCGTTCGTGCTGGTGGACCGGGTGGTGGAGCACGACCCCGGGGGGCGGCTGGTGGCGATCAAGAACGTCACCGGCTCGGAGGAGTTCTTCGAAGGCCATTTCCCGGGCGCCCCAGTCATGCCGGGGGTCCTCCTGATGGAGGGCCTCGCCCAGGCGGCGGGCATCTGGCTGCTCAAGAACGCCGCTGATCCGCGCGGCCTGGAGGTGCACGTCGTCGGCATCGACCAGGCCAAGTTCCGCCGCCCCGCCGTGCCCGGGGACCAACTGCGGCTGGAAATCACCGTCTTGAGGCGTCGCGGCCCGCTCTGCCGGGTGCGGGGTGAAGTGCGCTCGGGGGACAAGCGGGTGGCCGAGGCCAACCTGCTGCTGCGCGTGGCCGCGCTGCCGCCCCCCGACGTGGACCCGACCGCCCGGGTGGCGCCGTCGGCCGTCCTGGGTGCCGGCGTGAAGGTGGGACCCTACTCGATCGTGGGGGCGCGGGTGAGGATCGGAGCCGGAACCGTCCTCGCGTCCCACGTCGTGATCGACGGCGACACCGAGATCGGTGCCGAGAACCGTCTGTATCCGTTTTGCTCCGTGGGCCTCGCGCCCCAGGACATGAAGTACCACGGCGAGCACACCCGGCTCGTGATCGGCGACCGCAACGTCGTCCGCGAGTTCGTGACCATCCACCCCGGCACCGCCGGGGGCGGAGGGTTGACCCGCATCGGGTCGGACAACCTGTTCATGGCGTATGCGCACGTGGCCCATGACTGCCTCGTCGGCAGCCACACGATCTTCGCCAACGGCGCGACGCTGGCCGGCCACGTCGAGGTCGCGGACTTTGTGACGATCGGCGCCTACTCGGGCGTCCACCAGTTCTGCCGGGTCGGGACCCATGCCTTCGTCGGGGGGTACACGGTGGCGACGAAGGACGTGCTGCCGTACTCCAAGACGGTAGGCAATCGGGCCTGCATCTACGGGGTGAACACCATCGGCCTCGCGCGGCGCGGCTTCGCGGCCGAGACCATCGTGGCCATCCGCCGGGCGTTTCGCGTCCTCGTACAGAGCCGCCTCAACACCAGCGAAGCCGTGGCGCGGCTGGAGGCGGAGGGCTCGCCCCATGCCGAGGTGCGGGGGCTCGTCGAGTTCATCCGCACCGCGCGCCGGGGCGTGATCCTGAAGCGCCACAGCCGCCACCGGGTTTCCGAGGAGGCCTGAAGGCGGACTTGCCGACGCCTCTTGGCCTCATCGCGGGCAATGGCCGCTTCCCGTTCCTGGTCGCGGAGGCGGCCCGGCGGGCGGGGCGGCGGGTGGTGGCGGTGGCGGTGAAGGAGGAAGCTTCCCCCGACCTCGCGGCCACCGTCGACGAGATCCACTGGGTCGGCCTCGGCCAGCTCGGCCGCTGCATCGAAGCCCTCCGGGCGGCGGGCGTCAGCGAGGCGGTGATGGCGGGGCAGGTCCAGCATCGCCGGATCTTCTCCGGCATCGTCCCCGACCTGAAGCTGGCCGGGGTCCTCGTCCGGCTCGCGGTCAAGAACACGGACAGCCTGATCGGCGGCGTCGCCGACGCCCTCGGGCGGGAAGGCATCACGCTCCTGCCCTCGACCGCCCTCCTCGGGGACCAGATGGCCACCCCGGGCGCAATGAGCCGCCGGAAGCCGGGGAGCGACGAGCGCAAGGACATCGACTACGGCGTCAAGGTGGCCCGCACGCTGTCCGCGCTGGATCTCGGCCAGACCGTCGTGATCAAGGACCGGGCGGCCGTCGCCCTGGAGGCCATGGAAGGCACGGATGAGGTGATCCGCCGGGCGGGCCGGCTCGCCGGACCGGGGACGACGGTGGTGAAGCTGGCCAAGCCCCGTCAGGACATGCGGTTCGACGTTCCCGTGGTGGGCGTGCGCACGCTCGAGGCCATGCGCGAGGCGGGAGCCCGCACGCTGGCCGTCGAGGCGGGCCGGACGCTGCTCATCGACCGGGCGGCGGTCCTCGCCGCCGCCGACGAGGCGGGGCTGGCGATCTGGGGGATCGGAGCCGCGGACGAGGCAGAGGCGTGACGGTCCGCGTCGGGGTCGTCGGCGTCGGTGCGCTCGGCCAGCACCACGCACGGGTCTACGCCGATCTGCCGGGGGCGACCCTGGCCGGGCTCTACGACGTCGACCCGGCGCGCGCGGCCGAGGTCGCCGCCCGCCATGGCGTTCCCTCCTTCGCCGACGTGCGGGAGCTGATTGCGCGGACGGACGCCATCTCCGTGGCGGTCCCGACCGTGGACCACCACCGGGTCGCCCGGGAGCTGCTGGAGGCGGGGAAGGACGTGCTCGTCGAAAAGCCCATGACGGCCCGCCTGGAGGAGGCGGAAGAGCTCATTCGCCTGGCGGCCGAGAAGGGGGCGATCCTGCAGGTCGGGCACATCGAGCGGTTCAACCCCGCCGTGGAGCCGCTTCGGAAGGCCGCGCTCCATCCCCGCTTCATCGAGGTCCACCGCCTGAGCCCGTTTTCCCCCCGTAGCCTCGACGTGGACGTCGTGCTGGACCTGATGATCCACGACCTGGACATCGTCCTCTGCCTCGACGGCTCGTCGGCGGTGCAGGTCGATGCCGTGGGTGTGCCTGTCCTGACCTCGAAAGTCGACATCGCCAACGTCCGGCTCCGGTTCGCCTCGGGCCTCATCGCCAACCTGACCGCCAGCCGCGTCTCCGCCGAGAAAGTCCGCAAATTTCGGGTTTTTTCCCCGAAAACCTATATTTCAGTGGATTTTGCGGCTCGATCTGCCCAGGTCTATCGTCTCATTCAAGGGGAGGGCGGGCCCGAGATCACCAGCGAGCGCACGGCGGCTCCGGACGAGGAGCCGCTGAAGCGGCAGTTGGCGTCGTTCGTGGCCGCCGTCCGGGACCGTTCCGCACCAGTCGTGGGGGGAGCCGACGGCCTACGGGCGCTCGCCCTTGCTCATACTGTGCTGAACCGCATATCGGGGTAGAATATCCCCCTCCCCCTCCTCGGTTCATGGGGTGAGTTTTAGTCGAGGGCGCTCCAAGTAATAGCGAGGATTCCTGGGGGAGCCCTATATCTTGGGGCGGACCCGGCCTGGCGTGACTCGTGCTATGGTTTCTTGTCGGTTTGTGGACTGAGGTAGCCCGGTGAGTCGGTTCGACCAGCGCCAGGGCTTCCTCATGTCCGCGATAGTGCACCTGATGATCATGATGGCGCTCATCAATCGGGCGACGGGAGGAGGGCCGAAACCGGCAGTCCCCTCGGAGTCCCCCTTCCCCGTCCGGGAGCGGATCTTCCTGCCTTCCAAGGAGATCCTGCGGCAGCTGGCCCCGCCACCGGCCCGACCCAGCCGCCCAGCACCCATCCCCACGCCGGCGCCGGTGCAGCCCCGGACGAAAGATCGGATCAGCGTCGGCCCGCCGTCGACCGAAAGGGCCAAGGTGCTGGAGCTGCGCCGGGAGGACGACCTGACCCAGGCTCCCAAGGGCAAGCCGGACGCCGTGCCCTCTGCGGTGGCGCCCCCCGCGCCAGAGATCACCGCCGTCTCACCTCCCCCAGAGGCCCGCGAAGGCCAGGGGGTGAGGCGGTCCGACAGCCGGCCGAGCCTGGCCGAATCGCTGCGGAACCTCGAGCAGCGCCTCGGCGACGTCGGGCCCCGTGGGATCGAGAGCGGCACCGGGCAGCAGATGGGGCCGCTCTTCTTCGATCCGCAGGGCGCCGACTTCACGTCCTGGATCAACCACTTCAAGAACGAGGTCTATCGCAACTGGATCGTGCCCCAGGCGGCCTTGCTCGGCTTCCGGGGCCACGTCGACCTGGAGTTCTCCGTAGAGCGGGACGGGACGCTCGCCAACCTGAGGATGCTCAAGTCTTCCGGGACGCCTGCCCTCGACAGGGCCGCGGCGAATGCGCTTCTGGGCAGCCGGCTGCTACCCCTGCCTCGCGACTTCGGCCCTCCGCGAGTCACCATGCAGGTGACGTTCTTCTACAACCAGGGGCCGCAGGGTTGAGCCCCATAGGATCGAGTCGCCGCCCGCCGCGCGGTCCCTTCCCGCGGCGGGCACCCCACCGAGGGGGACGACGCTCCCTGGCCGCCGCGCTGGTCGCGATGGTCGCGGTGACGATGGGCCTGGGCGCTACGTGCCGAACGGTCCCCGCCCAGGGGCCGAAGACTCCGGTGCCGCAAGCGGTGCTGTCGGCGCCGCCCGTCCCGATCGCGCCACCGGTGATCCGCGTCGGCATCCTCCCCGACGTGCCGCGCAGCTCCATCGGCGCCGACTCGGGTGTGGTCGTCCGTGCCTTGTTCGTGACCGGGACGCGGTCCGACCTGCAGGTGCCGCGCGCGACCTTCATCGGCACCGCGCAGGGGATCCGGCTTCTCGAGACGGGGGAAGAGCTCACGTCGGCCACGATCTTCCCGGTCCGTCCGGAGGAAAGCCTGCTCGTCGAGGCGACGCCGTACCGCGGGATCTTCGAGGTGCGGACGGGAGCGCCGGGGACGCTCACCGTCATCAACGTCCTGAACCTCGAGGATTACCTCAAGGGCGTGGTTCCCAACGAGCTGTCCCCGACCGTCTTCGGCGAGCTGGAGGCGCTCAAGGCGCAGGCGGTGGCCGCGCGCACCTACGCGATGCGCAACATGGGTCAATACGCCGCCAAGGGCTACGACATCTGCGCGACGGCCGCCTGCCAGGTGTACCGCGGGAAGTCCACCGAGAACGCGCTCTCCGATCAGGCGGTCGAGGAGACGCGGGGGACCACCGCCGCCTACCGCGGCCAGCTCATCAACGCCCTCTACACTTCCACCTGCGGCGGCCACACCGAGGACGGGGGGAACATATTCGACGGGGAGGAGCTGCCGTACCTGCGCGGCGTCGTCTGCGCCCCCGAGCAGGTCGCGTGGTCCATCATCCGGACGACGACGCCGCCCGTATCGCTGGGAGACGAGCCGGGCTTGACGCGCGAGGTGGGACTGCTCGTCTCCCTCGACGTGCTGCCGGCCTCGCTCTACTCCGCCTCCGCCCTTCGCGACAACGTGACCGAGGAGGAAGCCCGCGAGTGGGTCAGCCGGCTCGTGACGGCGCTTCACCGCAAGGGCTGCGATGTGACGGGGGAAGGCAACCTCACGCACCGGGGACCGTTCATCCGGCACCTCGTGGGCGCGGTGTGCTGGGACGAGCGGGCCCAGCGGCTCCTGGCGCCGGGGGACCCCGACTACCTGCTCCGGCTGGAGGACCGGGCCGATCTCGGCAGCGAGGCCGAGCGGATGGCCGCGGCGCTGCTCATCTCCGAGGGGGTCCTCTCGCCCTTCCCGGACAACACGCTGCGTCCGCTGGCGCCCATCACCCGCGCCCAGGCGGCGGGGCTGCTCGCCCGCGTGGCCGAGCGCGCGGGGGCCCCCGGGATCGTCACCGCGCAGTTCCACGAAGCGCGGGCAGGCGCCCTTACCGTGGACAGTGCCGGCACTGCCGAATCGCATCCGATCGAGCCCTCCGTCCGCCTCTTCCGCGATCTCGACGGGACGCGGGTGGCGGCATCGGAGCTGAGCCTGGCCTCCGGCGAGAAGGTCCGCTACGTCCTCCGGGGCGGGCGCGTGACGTTCCTGGAGGGCGAGCAGAGCCGTCTGGGGGCCTCCGCGGACAAGACCTCCCGCGTCTATCGGTGGGAGGTGCGCGAGAGCCCGACGGAGCTGAAGGCGGCGCTCGCGCGCTACGGCGACGTGGGCACCGTGACCGACCTGCTCCCGCGGCGCCTGGGGGTCTCCGGCCGCGTGATCGAGCTGTCGGTAACGGGCACCGGCGGCGAGCTGGTACTGAAGGGGCTACAGGTGCGGTGGGGCCTCGGCCTGCGCGAGAACCTCTTCGTCGTGGACCGCGAGCGCGATGCCGCGGGGGCCGTCGAGCGCTTCGTCTTCACCGGCAAGGGCTGGGGCCACGGCGTCGGCCTGTGCCAGGTCGGCGCGTTCGGCATGGCCCAGTCCGGCTCGACCTACGAAGGCATCCTGCGGCACTACTACACCGGCATCAACCTCGACAAGGCCTATTAGGGCTTTTCGGGAACTCTGGGGCATCCCTGAGACAATAGGAGGCGTGTCCCTGGAGGCGTGGATGCTGCGAAGAATGACGGCGCTGGCCGCCTCGTTGCTGATGGTGTCCCTGAGCGGCTGCGGCGGCTCGGGTGAAACCCCCACCGATTCGTCGACCCCACCCCCCGCGCCCGTCATCACGATCGTGGCCACGCCGTCCGAGGCGGCCGCGGGCGCTTCGACCGATACCGGCTACGAGTGGGCGACGTCGTACTCGTTGAGTCTGACCGAGACGGCCGGGGTGGCGGTCACGATCCGATCGCTGAGCGCGAACGTTCAGCAGTCTGCGGGGGGCGTGGTCGTGACGCCGCCGACCGGCCTCTCCGTGGCGTTCCGGTACGAGGTGAAGTCGAGTGGGAACAGGCTGGCGGCGAACGGCACCGCCGCGATGACCGTCAGCTTCCGCTACACGCTCCCGCAGCCGGGGCAGGAGGCGCTCACGAGCGTGACCTTCACGTTCGTCGACGACCTGGGGGGCGTCTACTCGCAGACGGTCCAGGTGAAGGTCGTGTAGACTAGGGGGCTCGTGCTGGCCCTCCTCACCGCCGTCCTGCTTCCGGTAATCGCCGCGGTGCCGGGTCCGCCGCCGCGCGGACAGGGTGGACCGTTCCTGGCTTCGACCCGGGCGGCGTCCGCCGCCGGCCAGCCGCGGGCCCTCGCGGTAGGCGATTGGAACGGTGACGCCAAGCTCGACCTCGCCGTCGTCAGCACGCAGCCGGACGGCGTCCAGGTCCTGATCGGGTCCGGCAACGGCAGCTTCACCGGCTCCGGGACGCTGGGCGTGGGCCGGGGACCGGCGGCGATCGTGGCCGCCGATCTCAACTCCGACGGCAAGGTCGACCTCGCCGTGGCCAACCACGACTCCAACGACGTCACCCTGCTCCTCGGGGACGGTTCCGGCTTCGGTCCCGGCCCCACGGTGAGCAGCGGGGGAGCGGGACCGGCGTCGCTCACGGCGGGCGACTTCAACGGCGACGGAACGACCGACCTCGCGGTGCTCAACGGCACCTCGGGCGAGATCACGCTCCTGCTCGGCAGCGGGGCGAGCGGCTTGACGGTGGGGCCGAGCGAGGTGGTGGGCCGCCAGCCGGTCTTCATCACGAGCGAGGACATGGACCGCAACGGCCTCCGGGACCTCGTGGCCGTCAGCCAGGGCTCGAACGAGGTGGTCGTCCTCCACAACCTGGGCGGCGCCTTCGCGGCTTCCGTGGGTTTCGCGACGGGGACGACACCCTCCGCAGCGGCGGTCGCCGACTTCAATCGCGACAGCCTGCCCGACGTGGCCGTCTCCAACCAGGGCTCGAGCGACGTGACCCTCCTCCTCCGCAACGCCACCGGGAGCTTCAACTCGATCACGCTTCACCCGGTGGGCCAGCGGCCGGTGGCCATCGTCGCGGGCGACTTCAACGCCGACTCGACGATGGACATCGCCACCGCCAACTACGACGCCGGCAACGTCTCGGTCCTGCTGGGCGACGGCGCCGGTGGGTTCGGCGTGGCCCAGCACTACCCCGTAGGCAAGAACCCGCTCGCCCTCGGCCAGGGGGACGTCAACGGCGACGGCCGGCAGGACCTGGTGACGGCCGACGTCGCCTCCAGCGACGTGGCGATACTCCTCAACAACGGCACCGGGGCCTTCGGCGTGAACGCGAGCTTCGGCGTGGGCACACAGCCGCTCGCCGCGGTCACCGGCGACTTCAACCGGGACGGGGGCCTGGACCTCGCGGTGGCCAACTTCGGGTCCAACAACGTCTCCCTCCTGACGCGGGCCGTGCCCACGGGCTTCCTGCCCGCGAACAACTTCCCGGCGGGGGGCACGAGCCCCGCGTCGGTGGCGGTCGCCGACTTCAACGCCGACGGCCGGCTCGACGTGGCGGTGGCGAACTTCGGCTCGAACAGCGTCTCGGTGCTCATCGGGGACGGAGCGGGCGGCTTCGCGGCGCCCACGAGCGTCGGCTCCGGGTTCGACGAGCCCGTTTCCCTCGTGGCCGCGCGGCTCAACGCCGATGCGCGGCCCGACCTGGCGATCGTCAACGAGCGCTCGGAGGAGGTTACGGTCCTTCTCGCGACGGACGGCGGCTTCGGCGCGGGAGGCACCTTCAAGGTCGGCAAGAGCCCGTTCGCCGTCGCGGCCGCCGACGTCACCGGGGACGGCAACACCGACCTCCTGGTCGTCAACGCGCAATCGAACGACCTTTCGGTCCTCACCGGCGACGGCACCGGGCGCTTCGGCACGGCCACGAAGGTGTCGGTCGGGGCCCGGCCGCTGGCGGTGGCCGCGGCCGACATCAACGCCGACGGACGGGTGGACGTGCTCGTGGCCAACGGGGGGGCCGACCGTCTCAGCGTCCTTCTCGGGAACACGGGCGGCGGCTTCCGGAAGGTCAGCGACGCGGTCACGGGCTCGCAGCCTCGCGCGATCGCCATCGGTGATTTCAACAGCGACGGAAGGCTGGACGCCGCCGTGGCCAACCAGGGCTCGAACACCGTGTCGATCTCGACCGGCGACGGCGCCGGCGGCTTCAGCGCCCCGGTCGCGATGACCATCGCGGGGGGGCCCACGGCCCTGCTCACGGCCGATTTCAACGGGGATGGAAAGCTGGACCTGGCCATCGTCAACCAGGGCAACGCCACGGTGGCGGTCCTCCTCGGCCGGGGCGACGGCACCTTCGGCACGACGCCGTAGCGCTTTCCCTCTCCCTCGAAGGACCGTGCACTCCTTTCAGGGCCGCTTCGGGCGACCCCCTCTTGTGAGGGTCGCCCTTCGCGGCCCCGCTGAAAGGAGATTCCGATGCCCGACGTTCTCGCTCCCGCGCCTGCCGCCGCCGCCGCATTGCCGCTTCTCGATGCCGAGAAGCTCGACGTCTATCGCGTGGCGATCGAGTTCCAGGTTCTCGCTGCGCGCCTCCTGCCTCGGCGCGGGCTGGTCGCGCTCCGGGACCAGTTCGACCGCGCAAGCGTGACGAAGCTGATCGCGCGCGTGACGTGACAGTCTGCGCGCTTTGACACCGGGAAAAGCCTCCCGTACTATTTGACTGGTCCCTCGCACTCCTGATGACGACGACTCTACCCAAGAGGTTCGAGCCATTCGTCGTGCCCGGAGGCCTCAAAGGGCAGATCTCCGAGCTCCCGCTCCCGGACATCCTTCAGCACCTGCGCGTGGCCCGCTCCACCGGCATCCTGTCGCTCGTCTCGGGCGGCGCCCGCAAGGCCATCTACCTCAGCGACGGGCGCGTGGTCTTCGCGGCCAGCAACCTCCCCAACGACCGCCTGGGCGAGATCCTCATCCGCGAGGGCAAGATCACGGTGGAGGAGTACGAGGCCTCCATCAAGGCGATCTCCAAGGGCAAGCGCCAGGGCAAGGCCCTCGTGGAGATGGGCGCCCTCAGCCCCAAGGACCTGTGGGAAGGGGTGCAGTTCCAGGTCAAGGAGATCGTCTACACCGTCTTCCAGTGGGATGAGGGCCAGTTCCACTTCGAGGAGTCGTCGCTGCCGGAGAAGGAGCGCATCACCGTCGATCTCGACATCAGCGACCTCATCCTCGCCGGCCTGCGCCGCGTGGACGCGGCGGGGCGGATCCAGTCGCATTATCCCGAAGGCGACCTCCTGCTCGAGCGCGTTGCCGGCGGCGACGTTCGCCTGGAGCCCTACGAAGCCCACGTGCTCAAGCTGGTGGACGGGGAGCGCAGCGTGCTGGAGATCTGCCGCGAGAGCGAGATCGGCGACAACGAGACGCTGAAGCTGCTCTACGCCCTCGCGGCCGCCGGGGTGCTGCGTGCGAAGGGCAAGAAGGTCTACGCCCTCGACCAGGACTTCGTCCCCGAGGACACCCTCTACACGGTCGTCAGCTCCTTCAACCAGAACTACGCGTTCATCTTCCGTTACATGGTGCGGGAGGTGGGGCCCATCGCGGAGAACGTCCTCGAGAAGTACCTGGGCGCGCTGAGGGAGTCGCGCAAGGACATCTTCAGCGGGACCAAGCTGCTCAAGGACGGGACGCTCGACGCGGCGGTGCTGGAGCGCAACCTCAACCGCGCTCCCGAGGAGCAGCAGCGGCCCCTGCTCGTGGACGCCCTCAACGAGCTGCTCTACGCCGAGCTGCTGGCCGTCAAGCGCACGCTGGGCGCGGACCACGAGGCGAGCATCATCCGCGCCCTCAAGGAGCGCTGATCTCCCGCCCGCAGATCCGCGGCGCCGTCATCCTGCTCACCCTCGCGTTGCTGTGGACGGTGTGGCGTCTGTGGCGTCTTCCCTCCTGATCGCCCTCGTCGGCCCGACGGCCGCCGGCAAGAGCGCGCTCGCCCTCCGGCTCGCGGTGGCCCACGGGGGCGAGATCGTCTCGTGCGACAGCCTCCAGGTCTACCGCGGCTTCGACATCGGCAGCGCCAAGCCCACCGCGGAGGAGCGCCGCCAGGTGCGGCACCACCTCGTGGATGTCGCCGATCCCCGTGAGCCGTTCTCCGCCGCCGATTACGCCCGGCTCGGGCGCGAGGCGCTGGCGTCCATCCGCGAGCGCGGACGCCAGCCCCTGGTCGTGGGCGGCACCGGCCTGTACCTCCGGGCGCTGCTGCGGGGGCTCTTCGCGGGGCCGTCGCGCGACGAGGCGCTGCGCGCGCGCCTCGAGGGCATGGCCGCCCGCTACGGCGAGCGCCGGCTGCACCGCTGGCTGGCCTCGGTGGACCCCGCCTCGGCGGCCCGCATCGAGCCCGCCGACCGCGTGCGGGTGGTGCGCGCGCTGGAGGTGTTCCGCAAGACGGGGCGTCCCCTCTCCGGGCATCACGAGGCGGGTTCGGAGCCGCTTCGGGGGTTCGATGTCCGCATCCTCGGTCTGGCTCCCTCCCGCGAGGACCTGCGCGCGGCGGTAGAGGCGCGGACGCGGCAGATGCTCGCCGCCGGCCTCGTCGAAGAGACGCGGGGGCTCATCGAGCGCTACGGCGCGGGCCTGCGCCCGCTCCAGGCGATTGGCTATCGGCAGGCGGCGGCGGTCGTGGCGGGCACGCTCGGCGTCGACGCCGCGCAGCGTGATATCGTCAAAGAGACGATGCACTACGCGAAGCGGCAGATGACCTGGTTCCGTCACCAGGAGCGGGTCGCGTGGTGCTCCGACGCCGCGGAGGCCGAGCGCCTGGCCACGCAGTGGCTAGGAGTCCGTCCTGGCAAGCGGAGGACGGACTCCTAAAGGGGGCTCTCGGGCGACGGGAGAACGAAGGGTGACGCCTCTTTCCAGGGTTTTCTCATTAGGAGCGTGTCCTCCGGCGTTCACCGGGACACGCTCCTGATGGGGCCGTTCCGGCGGGCCGTCGTGATCGTCTGCGACGGCCTGGGCGTGGGGGAGGCGCCGGACGCCGCGGCCTTCGGCGACACGGGCAGCGACACCCTCGGCCACGTCCTGGCCTCCCGCGACGTGAAGATCCCGCACCTGCGCGCCCTCGGCCTCGGCAACCTGCCCCCGACCTTCGCCGGGGCCCGCCATCCGCGGCCGGAAGGCGCGTTCGGCAAGATGGCAGAGCGCAGCGCCGGCAAGGACACCGCCGCGGGCCACTGGGAGATGGCCGGCCACGTGACCGAGAAGCCGTTCCGGACCTTCCCCAACGGCTTCCCGCCCGAGATCATCGTGCCCTTCGCGCAGCGTATCGGGCGGAAGGTGCTGGGCAACAAGGCCGCCTCCGGAACCGAGATCCTCAAGGAGCTGGGCGAGGAGCACGTGCGCACCGGGCGGCCCATCGTCTACACGTCCCAGGACAGCGTCTTCCAGGTGGCGGCCCACGAGCAGGTGATGCCGCTCGAGGAGCTATACCGGATCTGCAAGGTGGCCTACGAGATCGCCTGCCTGCAGTTCGGCGTCTGCCGCGTCATCGCCCGCCCGTTCGTAGGCACCCGCCGCAGCGACTTCAAGCGCACGCCGAACCGCCGGGACTTCCCGGTGCCCCCCGGAGGCGTGACGCTGCTCGACCGGCTGGCCGAGAAGGGCCTGCCGGTCTTCGGCGTGGGGAAGATCGAGGACATCTTCACCGGCCGGGGCGTGAGCGCCGCCGTGCACACGAAGTCCGACTCCGACGGCGTCGATCAAACCCTGAGGGCGATGCGCGAGCAGGCCGAGGGGCTCATCTTCACGAACCTCGTCGACTTCGACACGCTCTACGGCCACCGCAACGACGTGGAGGGCTACGCGCGCAACCTGGAGCTGTTCGACGAGCGCATCCCGGAGGTGCTGGGCGCGCTCGGCGAGGGCGACGTCTTGATGCTGACCGCCGACCACGGATGCGACCCGTCCGACACCTCGACCGACCACACCCGCGAGCACGTGCCCTTGCTCGTACGCGGCCCGAAGGTGCGGCCCGGGCGCGACCTGGGGGTCAGGGCGACGTTCGCGGACCTCGGCCAGACCCTGGCCGACAATTTCGGCGTTCCGCCGCTGGCCGCCGGAGCGTCGTTCTTGGCGGAGCTGTACCCCCCCGATTTGACTTAACTCTGTCTTGACAATCCCGGTTGAATCAGTAGCATAGAGGGTTTGAGCGAGCGACAAGTGCTGGTCATCAACGTCTCCCGGATCCCACCCGAGGGGCTCGAAATCGCAGAGAGCCTCCAGCCGGGGGAGGTCCACCTCGAAGGGGAGGACAACTTCACCCTCGCTCCGGGCGGACGCCTGGAGTGCCGGCCGGAGCGGGGCGAGGACGACTCGGTCCACGTTCGGGGGCGGCTCTCCGCGCGGCTTTCGCTGCAATGCGGCCGGTGCCTGGAGCCCTTCTCCCTCCCCGTGGAGCAGGACCTGGACCTCTTCTACCTGCGTCGGCAATCCGACGAACCGGGCGAGGAGGCGGACGAGGTGGAGCTGGCCGACCGGGACATGGTGATCGCCTACTACGACGGCGACGAGCTCGACCTGGGCGAGATGGTCCGGGAGCAGTTCTTCCTGGCGGTGCCCCTGAAGCGGCTGTGCCGCGAGGCGTGCGCCGGCATCTGCCCGACGTGCGGCGGGAACCGCAACCAAACGCGCTGCGATTGCCCGCCGCCCGAAGCGGCGGCCTCTCCGTTCGGGTCCCTGCGCAAGCTGTTAGAAGACAAGGACCGGTGATCGGCGCCGGGGGGAGCCCGGCCCCGAACGCCACCCCAAGGAGCTAGCATGCCCAATCCGAAACGGCGTCATTCCAAGGCGCGGACCGCACGGCGGCGCGCGCACGATCACCTGAAGGCTCCGGGCCTCAGCCTCTGCCCGAACTGCCACGAGCCGAAGCTTCCCCACCGGGTCTGCCCGCACTGTGGCTATTACAAGGGCAAGCCGGTAATGGAAGTGGAGGAGGTCTGAGCACAGACCCGCCCCGGACGCCGTGCGTGGCCGTGGACGCCCTCGGGGGCGATCACGGGCCACGGGTGGTGGCCGAAGGGGCGGTGGCGGCGGCACGCGAGCTGGGTGTCCGCGTGCTGCTGGTGGGTCCGGAAGCCATCGTGGCCGAGGAGCTGCGGCGGGCGGGCGGGGCACGGGGGATCGAGATCGCCGATGCCCCCGACGCCGTGGGCATGGGGGAGAAGGTCACCCGCGCCACGCTGAAGAAGCGCTCCTCCATCCAGGTCGCGGTAGAGAAGGTGCGCGAGGGGGTCGCCGACGCGTTCTTCTCCGCCGGCAACACCGCGGCCTGCTGGACGATCGCCAAGATGGTCCTGGGCACGCTGGAGGAGGTGGACCGGCCGGCGCTCGCCGCCGTCGTCCCGCGCCCCGACGGCCGTACCGTGCTCCTCGACGTGGGGGCCAACGCCAACTGCAAGGCGCGCAACCTGGAAGAGTTCGCCGTGATGGGCCGGGTCTACACGAGCGCCGTGCTCCGCACGCCGAACCCCCGGGTGGGGCTGATGAGCCTGGGCGAGGAGGAGGGCAAGGGCAACGAGCTCACCAAGGAGGTCCACGAGGTCCTGAAGGGCTCGAGCCTGAACTTCATCGGCAACGTGGAAGGCCACGACCTCTTCACGGGCAAGGTCGACGTCATCGTCATGGACGGCTTCACCGGGAACGTGGTCTTGAAGGCGTGCGAGTCGCTCGGCGAGTCGATGATGCACCTCATCAGGGAGGAGCTGCAGCGGACGCCGTTGCGCGTCGTGGGGGCGATGCTGGCCCAGGGGGCGTTCAAGGCCGTGCGGCGCCGCATCGACCCCGACGAGTACGGGGGAGCGCCCCTGCTCGGGGTCAAGGGCTGCTGCGTCATCGGGCACGGGAACTCGAACGCCATCGCGATCAAGCACGGCATCCGGACCGCGGCCGAGTTCTTCACGAGCGGCGTCAACGCCCGCATCGAGGCCGAGCTGAAGGCCCTCGGTACCGCCCGCGAGGCGAGCGGGGTGCAGACCTCGTGAGCGTGGCCTTCGTCTTCCCCGGCCAGGGCTCGCAGAAGGTCGGGATGGGGAAGGCGCTCGCCGAGGCCTTCCCGGAGGCGCGCGCCGTCTTCGCGGAGGCCGACGAGGCCCTCGGCCTCCCGCTCTCGCGCCTCTGCTTCGAGGGGCCCGAGGCCGATCTGCAGCTCACCGCCAACACCCAGCCCGCCATCCTGACCGCCAGCGTCGCCGCGCTGCGCGTGATGCAGGCGCAAGGGGCGCGGCCCGACCGGGTGGCGGGACACAGCCTGGGCGAGTACTCCGCCCTCGTCGCCGCCGGTGTCCTCGAGTTGAGGGACGCCGTGGTGGCGGTACGCCGGCGCGGGCAGTACATGCAGGAAGCGGTGCCGGCGGGAGAGGGGGCGATGGCCGCCATCCTCGGCCTCGAGCTGCCCGCGGTGGAGCAGGCGTGCCGCGACTCGGCCCAGGGACAGGTCGTGAGCCCCGCCAACATGAACGGTCCCGGCCAGGTGGTGATCGCCGGCCACGCGGCGGCAGTGGATCGCGCGGTCGAGGCCTGCAAGGCGGCCGGCGCGAAGAGGGCATTGCGGCTGGCGGTGTCCGCCCCTTTTCACTGTGCGCTCATGGCCCCCGCCCAGGCCCGCCTGGCCGACGACCTGGCCCGCGTCTCCTTCCACGACGCCGTGGTGCCCCTCGTGAACAACGTCGACGCGCGGGTCGTGTGGGCGGCGGACGAGTGCCGGGACGGGCTCGTCCGGCAGGTTTTGGCGCCGGTGCGCTGGCAGGAGTGCGTCGAGGTCCTGGCCCGGGAAGGCGTGACGAGCTTCGTGGAGGTCGGTCCGGGCACGGTGCTGTCGGGCCTCGTCAAGCGCATCGCCAGGGGCGCGCAGATCGCGAACGTCGAGGACCCCGCCTCGCTGGAGAAGGCGCGGGGCGTGCTCACGCCGCCGACGAAGGCGGTATGAGCACGGGCGTCCTCGCCGGCCGCATCTCCCTGGTGACCGGCGCCTCTCGGGGCATCGGGCGGGCCATCGCCCGGGCGCTGGCCGCGCAGGGGGCGACGGTATACCTCGGGGCGCGGGACGGGGCGCGGTTGGCGGAGGCGGTGCAGGAAATCACGGGCGCCGGCGGCAAGGCGTCGGCCCTGACCGTCGACGTCAGCGAGCGGGCCTCGGCGCAGGCGGCCATCGACGCGGTCGTGCAGGCCGAGGGGCGGATCGACCACCTCGTGAACAACGCCGGCGTGACCCGGGACAACCTGCTCCTGCGCATGAAGCCGGAGGAGTGGGACGCGGTGCTGGCCACGAACCTCACCGGCGCCTTCCAGTGCACCCAGGCCGCCCTGCGCCCCATGCTGAAGCAGCGCTACGGCCGCATCGTCAACATCACCTCCGTCGTGGGCCTCACCGGCAACGCCGGGCAGGCGAACTACGCGGCCAGCAAGGCCGGCCTCATCGGCTTCACGAAGTCCGTGGCGCGCGAGGTGGCGTCGCGCTCCATCACCGTGAACGCCGTGGCTCCGGGCTTCATCGAAACCGACATGACCGCGGCCATGACCGCCGCGGCCCGGGATACGGTCGCGGGGGCCATCCCCCTCGGCCGCGTGGGGCAGCCCGACGACGTGGCGGGAGCGGTGGTCTTCCTGCTTTCCGACGCCGCCGCCTACGTGACCGGTCAGGTTCTGGCCGTGGACGGCGGCTTTCATATGTAAAATGCCCTTGAAGCCGGAGAACGGAGCTTCAAGGGCATTAAGAGGGACGCAACGTCCGTGGATTAGGATTTCGCGAAGCGAAATCCTGGAGGAGCTTCAATGGAGCCTGTTGCCGATCGCGTGAAGAAGATCATCGTGGACCAGCTCGGGGTCGAGGAGGACCTCGTCACGCCGGAGGCGTCGTTCGTGGACGACCTCGGCGCCGACAGCCTCGACACCGTCGAGCTGGTCATGGCCCTCGAGGAGGAGTTCGGGATCGAGATCCCCGACGAGGACGCCGAGAAGATCACGCGGGTCAAGGAAGCCGTCGACTACATCCAGAAGCACGCGGAGAAGGCGAAGAAGTAGCCCGTCCCCGCCGCCGGGGGAAGCGCGAGCGCCAGAGTGACAGACAAGCGCAGGGTCGTGATCACAGGGGTCGGCCTGGTTTCTCCCCTCGGAGTGGGCACCGAGCCCACCTGGAGCGG
>Ga0210378_10000722_pt1 | contig 17095 bp, 17 predicted proteins | sample PLM1_60_b1redo_FD_155465 | JGI IMG/M metagenome (GOLD analysis project Ga0210378, IMG submission 155465) | Groundwater sediment microbial communities from an aquifer in East River, Colorado, USA - PLM1_60_b1 redo | ecosystem: Environmental > Terrestrial > Soil > Riparian zone | place: USA: East...
TGAAGCGTCGAGCGAGACATCGCCGCCTAGATTGCGAGTCCGCAGTTGATGCGCGGGCAGCTCGCGAACGCGCGGACAAAGCCGGGCGCCGGGGTTCTCTCTTCTCCGGACGGAGGGAGAGAGGCGAACGCAGCCGCGGCGGGCGCCGCCCACCAGCCCGGCAACCCGCGGGCGAACCCGACCAGCCCGAGCAGGGCCACGGCCGTGAGGACGATGTTGACGCCGACCGCCTTTGCCCGGTCGGCGGCCCACGACGGCAGCCGCTGCGTCGTGAACCCCCAGCGCCGCTCGCGGAAGAGGCCGCTCCACAGGGCAAGCGGCGCCCGCACCGCCGCCGCCGCGGCGACCACGATCGCCGCGTATGCAGGCGTCCGGCCCCACCACGGCAGCGAGCCGGGATCGAGCGCAGCGCCCGCGCCGCTCCACACCAGCGTGGCCAGCACGCTCGCCTCGATCGCAACGTCAGCAGTGCCTGCCCAGTACAAAGGACGGTGGTAGCTTCGTGCCCGCGCCACCTCCTCCGCCGAGAAGAAAGTCAGCGCTTCCGTCCGCCCCAATTTCGCTGGCGAGGAACCTCGCTCCATGCCTCGACGCTAGCGCGGACCGACGCCCAAGGAAACAGGCTCCCCCCAGAGCGCCGCCTTTGAAAAGGAGTCAGGCAGGCGACCCACCAGCTCGCGCTCGAAGTGCGTCGCTGTCGCGTTTTGGCGGAAAGGCGACAAGAACTTCTCGTGCGGGTCCTGTCGGACGAGGTTTCGCGGGGAGGGGTGTGGGGTGCCAAAACTCTGACCGCGTGCCGAAAGTGACGGATTTGCGGGCGTGACGCGAGTTTTGGCACCCCACAGGCTACAACTCGAGCAGCGTCGAGCAGATCGGCACCGACTCCGACTGCAACGGCAAGCGCCCCGTCTACTACGCCTGGTACGAGCTCTATCCGGCCCCGCCGGTCAACCTCTACCTGCCGGTTCGTCCCGGCGACGCGATCTCCGCCGAGGTTTCGGTCTCCGGCAGCACGTTCACGCTCTCGATCAGAACGCGACGACCGGCATCAGCTTCTCGACGACACAGACCGTGGCCGGGGCGGCGCTCAGCTCGGCGGAATGGGTCGCAGAGGCGCCCTCCCGCTGCTCGGTCACCTGCACAGTGCTGCCGCTCGCCAACTTCGGGACGGTGAACTTCTCCGGCTCCTACGCGACCGGCAACAGCCACCCGGGCTCGATCAGCGACGCAGCCTGGAACAACGACCAAATCCAGATGGTCACCCAGTCGTTGCTCGTCAAAGCCCAGCCCCCGGCGCTCTCACCCGACGGCAGCGCCTTCTCCGTCACCTGGAAACACAACTAGGCGCGGCCGCAGCTCAGACGGGTCAGATCGAAGTGGTCGGGTGGTTGGAGGCGGCGACCAACCGGCGCGTACCCGCTTCGTCGCCCCCGGAGCCCTGCGCCGAGAACGGCTGGTAACCGATCGAGCGACGCAGAGTTCTCAGCGTGTGCGTCAGCGACCAGCGGCACGACCTCTGGGCACCTGGATGCGGACGTCGTCTTTCGGCTCTTCTGCGACAAGCAAAGTCTCAGGCTGCCCCCGCACTTACTGTTCCGCTTGTGAAGAGGTCCGTACTGGTGATCACAGGTCCCGTTATTGCGGCGTTGCTTGCGATGGCCGCCGTCGCCGTGGCCGTCTGGGTGGGAGCCCGCTCTGACGAGGTCGCCAAGGCATTCACGTCGACACCCGAGTTTCTCTTCTGGCTCCTCGCCCTCGGGACGCAAGCGGCCGTCTTGGTCGTCGCGCTCCCTTATGTGTGCGTGACCGTCTGGCGGCGTGGTCGTAGCTTGCGCTCGACAGGCGTCCTCGATGCACGATCGGTAGCAGGCCTCGGTGTTGTTGCCCTGCTGCTCGTGTGGATCGCAGCCGCCTTCACCGCTGGCTCGGGCACGAAGGTCGGGGGTCTTCCCCTCGCTCCGAACCTTGCAGAGTTACTGCGAGACTTTCCGAACGGCAAGGCGTTCCTTCCCGACTTTCGGTTGAGAGTCGGGTCACTCTACGGTGTCGCGATCTTCGGCGGCGTCCTTGCCGTCGTCGGGATCTGGCTCGCGGCCGTCGCCCTCCTAGAGATGTCGAGAGACACGGCCTCGGGCGGGTTGGCGCGGTTTGTCGAGCTTCGCAATGAGATCAACACACTCCTTGCGATAGCGGGTCTAATCATCGGGCTCGGCACTTTGGCAATTGGGCTGCTGCGCGAAGCCGTGATCGCCACCAATCAGGTCACGCTGACGGCTCCGCCGAAGTGTCACGCCCAGCCGCACCCGGTAATCGATTGTTATAGGCGAATACACGATGACCCTAAGACGCTGGATGTCGTGGAAACGGGCTACAGAACCGATCTCAAGTTTGATCCCCTATACGTCGCCCTGTATGGACTCTTCTTCACTGTCCTTTTCGCAGTCGCCTTCGCACCGAGCTATCTCGCGTTACGCATCGCAGGAGACAACCTCCGAGATCGCACGTTCCCTCTACCTGCCCCCACCGAGAGCAGCTTCGACGAGATCAAGAGAAGGCGGGAAACGTTTGACGCGTCCCTCCAGACAAACCTGTCGGCATTGGCCAGCGTTAAGGCCGGAGTCGCGATCCTCTCGCCACTTGTAGGCAGCCTCATCTCTCTCCTCCTCGGCCTAGGGAGTTGAGGCAGGGCACGCAGCTCAGTTTTCGCCACTAGCCCAGCGCCTTCGGCGACCACCAAACCTCCTAGCCTTCGCCACGGAGGTCAGCTCGGTAGCTCTGTCGCACTTCCAACAAACCGCGACAACAGTGGCTGCACGCGCAGCGAGTATCGGCTAACGCAACCAACCTCGGGACGCCGTCACCCGGTTGCCGGTGGTTACACACAGCATGTGGATGGCTGTCCGCCAGGGCCGTGCGCTGCGGCTGCCCGCGTCAAGCCGATACGGCAAGAGGCTGCTCACCGATCCAGACGATCGTCTGGGCGATCCGCTCTTCGGCGAGCCAGCAGCGGACTTCCGCAAGGAGCTCAGCAGCCGGCCCCGGCGTCGGCGGCCGCTTGTAGTCGAGATACCAGCTATCGTCGCTTTGCCGGCCGATGCTGCAGCGGTCTCGCCCCAACCGCTCGGCGAGCAGGACCGCGCTCAGCTCATCCGGTGCGCCGACCCGCATCCGGACATCAGTTTGATGCGTGACATCCATCCACGCCGTCCTTGTCGCGTTTCCGCCAAACTGCGACAGCTGCGGACTCGAGACGAGCAGACCGAACTGCTTTTGAGGATCGAGTCGTTTGGCGCGCGGCTGGCGCGCCCGCCGACTGGGCTGAGCGATGAGGCGGGCGGAGAGCCTAGTCTGGTCGTGTGGCCCGCTTCGTTGGACGGGAGAACGTCCGCAAGCGCCTAGCGCCGCTCGAGGGTGAGCAAGGCCGGACGAGCTATGCCAACGGAGTGGTGCGGATCGAGCTCCCCGGCGAGGCCATTGTCATACGACCGCCGTTCGGGCTCGCACATGAGCACGAGTACGACACGGTGCGGCTGGCGCCGCTCCTCGAGGCGTTGACCGACGACCACATCGTCGCTGCGTTGCTCGTCCGACTTGGCGGCTACGCGGTTGGCGTCTTCGACGGCGAACGCTTGGTCGCTTCGAAGGTGGGCTCGCGCTTCGTCAAGAGCCGTCACAAGAAAAGCGGGTCATCTGCCAACCGCTTCCGGCGGCGCCGCGAGGAGCAAGCGCGCGCGTTGATCGAGGAAGCGGCCGAGGTCGCCGTCCGCGTGCTCGAGCCCTGGCGCGGCCGTGTCGAGTTCGTCGCCCTCGGCGGCGACCGCGGAGCGATCAGCGAGGTACTGGCAGCGAGTCCGCAGCTCGGCTGGTTGGCGAAGCGGGCGATCCTGCGGGTTCTTCACCGTCCGGGAGCCGCGTGGGCGCGAGCTCGAGCGCCTGCCCTACGACCTCTATTCGGCCGAGCTCACCACCGAGCCGAAACACGATCGACCCGCGCCCGACAGCCGTATCGACGAGTGCAGTTCTCGGCCTCGCGGAACCTGGAGGATGTCAAAGCCCCGGTTCGGCGGGGAATCCGAGTTTTGACACCCTTCAGGGGTACCCTGTCCGAGCGGAGTTTCCCCGGATTGGCACCAGCCGCTCGCCAGTTGGTCGCCCATAAACGGGGCGCGGGCGTGCAAGCTTTGGCCGCTGATGATGTCTCGTCTGGCGACAACACCTTGGACTCGCCTCTTCAGGAAACGCGCATTTTGCGACCTTTTCCGCGCGCAGTTTGCGAGAAATGTTTGAAATCGCGGTCGGACTGGCGAGAAGATCGATGAGGAGTCCTGCGGCTCCGTCCCGACAAGAAGGGCGGACGATGATCCTAGCCTCCCATCGCTCCGAAAGAAGACACCTCATCCCGCGAGTGGAGGCGGGACGGGGCGGGCACGACCCCAACGGGGGAGAGGCTGCGGCTGCCCCGGATTCCTTGAGGTTCTTGGCCCCTTCCGTGATCGCGCGGCGCTCCATCGAGCGCGGAGGACGACCTGGAAGACCGGCGGCGAAGCGGCCGTCTAGTAAGGGTCGTAGCACTCGTATTCGGGTTACATGGCCGGGGGGATCGAGCTGCTTAACAGGACCGCGAAGGAGAGTGAGGAGGTGCTGTGGCCCGCTTTGGGACCTCCGATCTCTGGCAGACGACGGGCTCCACCCCGATTATCGGGTACCTGTCGAGGTGGAGCCGCCGGACTGCCTCACCCTCCATCGGCGCCGTCCGCAGGCGCGGACGGCCACTGTTCATGAAAGGAGAATGATGAGGAAGTCCTTGGTTGCGATCATAGCCCTGACAGCGGCGCTCGCCGTTGGAACCGGAACCGCGTTGGCCACGAGCGGGGCCCACTTCTTCTCCAAGAAGTCGACGAGTAGCGTCAACGGCAGCGGCGCGCTCGTCGTGAGTTGGGATGAAGCGGGAGTCGGCCAGGACCAGGTGAACTACATCCTGAGCGCCGACGCCAGCGCGACCTACGCCTGCATCAACAACGGCGGTAACCATCCGAAGGCAGCCAACAAGGAGACCTTCAGCGGGCCGCTGAGCTCGCCCGAGACCGGGTTCCTGCCCGAGAACGGGCGCGTCAAGGGGACGCTCTCCGTCGGCCCGCTGTCGGCGGGAAGCTTCTCCTGCCCGAGTGGCCAGACGCTGGTGCTGGCCTGCGTCTCGTATACGAACATCACGCTGACCGACACGACCAACAACGTCACCGAGACGTTCGCAGACACCTCGCGCGTCTTCCTGCAAGGGATCTGCTAGCAGCAGCGATCGAAGACCTTCGCGGTCGAAACGCAGCGAAAGCGCCGGGGGCTTGCCACAGGCCCCCGGCGTACCGCTCGAATCACTCTCTAAGTGTCCTGCCCACGGCGGAAAGAAGACGCGCGGCACCGTCACCGTCGAGGGGCGCGCGGCCGTCGCGGACACTGATCCGCTCTCGATGAGCGCGTGGGGTGCACAAACTCGCAGGTGCCCGGGTCTGCCCTGAAGGGTGTCAAAACTCGGTTCCAGCGCCGAATCGGAATTTTGGCACCCTTCAGGGTGGTTAGCGGAGCCCGCAGCTGAGGCCGGGATTACGATTGGCGAAAGTGTCCAGGTAGAGATTGGCCTCCGACTCACCATCGCTGGAAGCCAAACCGAGGCCGACGTCCTCTGCTCACTCCTACGCGCAAAACGGCATCAGGTATGACGGGCACCCCGCCGATCCCGAAGGTTCGCTGGCGAGGCAGCTGTCGTCTTTCCGCCAGAAGGCGACAGCCGCGCGCGGAGACGGCTTGGTCGCGGAGACGATCTAGTTATAGACGCGCGCCAAGGATGGCTAGCCGCTGGGCCGCGAGAGGGAGATCGTTGCGGCGACTTCCCAGGGTCGCAGGAAGGTCGAGCGGGCGATCGGGACCAGACAGAGGTTCACATCGTGCACGTGGAACGTACCGAAGTCTTGGTCGCGGAAGTCCTGAAGCGCGGCCCGCAGCGGGCCAGGCAGAGGGGAGCGGAGGTATGCGACCGTCATGTGTGGGAGAACGACGCGTAGATCTGCTTTTGGATTCAACGCCTGGAGCAGTTGAGCGACGCCCTCCGTATGCGCCTCCACGACCGCGGCGTCGTGGAAGCAATTCGCGCGACGGAACGCTATGTCGAACCCGTCTGCGCTCGCCCACCCATCGCGAGCCGCGGCGACCAGTTCGATCACGCGCGCCGGATCGGGGTCTTCCGCGACACCGTGGATCCACACATGCGCAAAGTGCCCCGGGACTGCGGACACCCCCGCGAGTTCGGCGAGGCGCACGAGCAGCGGGCTAACAGCGTCCTTGACGGCGGCAGGAGGTTTGATCAGCCAGCCAGCAAGAAAGCTCGAGTCGGCTTCAGAGAGATTCGACCAGAAGTCTTCGAGCGGCTCGTCGCGGGCTAGGAAGCAGCTCCACGCTTCCTCATACGACTCGAACCACTTCCCAATCACGTGCGCGAGTCTGACACGCCGACCCGATCACCCAGCACACCTACAACACTTCGTGTTTGCAGATGTTGAGGCGGGAGTGGATCTCTGCACCGCTTCGGCATCGCCGCTGACGGCACCGCTTGTGTCGGAGTCTCAGGCTGTCGCCTTTTGGCGGGAAGACGACAGCCCCGGTCATCGAGCGCAGAACCCTGCCGCGAGAGGTGGGCCTTAGCAGCGCGATTACTCTTCCGTGATGAAGCGGCGACTGGGCGACGTATAGGTGTCGATGGCGAAGAAGGTGAACCCGCTGGCGGTTCTGGCGACAGCGCTCGTAGGACTCACGGTGGTCAGTGGCTGCGGAGCAGGCGCGCAGCCCGTGAAGCGTCCCTTTGTCGCAGGCAACGGTGCAGAGAGTGGCCCGAGTAGTGGCTTGTGGGGTGACGGCTCATCCGAGCCGGGTGGACTGCACACCGGCTGCATTCGGGGACGGCGTTTCGCCGTTCTCATCACTGTTCACAACCGCTCGAAGCGCACGATCACGCTCCTCGGTGGCGGTGGGCCGCAGCCTTTCCGTGATGTGATCGAGCGGGTCGCGGTGCAAGTCCGCCTGGCACCGCCGCCCCCGAAGGGCGATTTGGCGGTCATCGGGCTTCGATCCTGGATTGTCCGGAACTCGTCGCCGGTGGCGATACCGGCGGGGCGCGACGGCTGGGTGCAGTCGAACTTCCTCATGCGAAACTGCTCGCTACTGCGCGGGCGCGAGCCGGCGCTGGTGAACCGCAACACCACGGTCAAATACAGCGCAGGCGGCAGCAATGGAACACAGGTGGTGTTGGTGGCAGCGGCACGAATCATCCTCACCCGTGGCCCGCTCCATCCCCGTCTCCCGATCAATCAGGTCGGCTGAACCACCCGCGGCGGCGTCGCCCTTTTACGGGAAGAGCGACAGATTGGGGCGACGACCAGGCCCGAGAAGTATCTTCGAGGCATCTGGGACATCGAGAAGCCAGCACCGCCGGTAGACACTGATGCACGCGAAGTCGCGGTCTCGCTCGCTGACTCCGGGCCGCGCTACGTATCTGCGGACTTGGAGTTCGCTGTCTGGACAGCGACGGTCGGCGAGGCTGGCGATGCCGCCTCTATCACCCTTACCGGCCCACTTGGGCACGTAAGCGCGGGCGACGAACTTCTCTGCACGGGTGCGTTCTCGCAGCACCCGAGGTACGGCTGGCAGTTCGCTGTTGAGACCTTCCGTTCTGCGCTACCGCAGACGGCAGACGGGGTCATGCGCTGGTTGATCACGCGCGTGCCCGGCATCGGTCCGGCGTTCGCTCGCGCGATCGTCAACCACTTCGGCGTCGACGAAGTGTTCAGCGAGCTCGACCGACAGCCAGAGCGGCTGCGTGAGGTGCGGACTCCGTCTGGGCGGCCGATCTCGGCGAAAGCCGTCGAGCGTGCAATCGCGGCCTGGCGCGAAGTCGCGACCGTACGCGAAGTCGAGGCGTTCTTGTTTGCGCATGGGATCAGCGCCGGGCTTGCTGGCCGGCTTGTCCGTCAGTACGGGGACGGGGTGGTCGCGGTGCTTTCGCACGAGCCGTACCGGCTGATCGAGCTACCGCGCGTCGGCTTCAAGATCGCCGATGGGATTGCTCGTTCACTCGGGATCGAGCTCGACCATCCGCAGCGGCTGCAGGCAGGTCTGCGCTTCGTTCTCGAGGAGGCGGAATCCGACGGCAACACGTTTGTGCCGCTTGCCGAGTTGTGGCAGAGGGCGGGGCGGCTGCTCGGCGTCGGAGAGCTCGATCCGCTCGAGTCGGCTCTGCGTGCACTGGTTGCCAGTGCCGAAGTCCTGGTTGAGGGCGAGCGCGTCTACCGGGCCGAGCTATGGGAGATGGAGCGGCGGCTCGCCGCCGATCTCGCGAAGCGTGCCCTCGCCAAGCCCGTCGAGCTGTTCGCACAACCGATCCGGCCGGCGGTCGATGTCTCGGATGAGCAGTGGGCCGTCGTCGAGCTGGTGCGCACGCTGCGACTGGTGCTTCTGACGGGGCTTCCGGGCGCGGGGAAGACGCACACCCAGCGCGTGCTCGTCGAGATCGCTCGCAATGCGCGCAAGCGTGTGCTGCTGTGCGCGCCAACTGGAAAGGCAGCGCGACGGATGCGCGACCTGACTGGCCACGACGCGATGACCATCCATCGCGCGCTCGGTTATTCGCCCAACGACGGCGGCTTTCAGCGCGACGAGGACAGGCCGCTGTCGAAGGATTACGACCTGGTGATTGTCGACGAGTCGTCGATGCTTTCGCTCGAGCTCGCCGACGCCTTCTTTCGCGCCGCCGGCGACTGCCACGTCTTGCTTGTCGGCGACACCGACCAGCTTCCTCCAATCGGCGCCGGCCGTGTTCTCGCCGATCTTGTCGAGTGCGGCATCGTCTCGCGCGTGCACTTGACGGCGATCTACCGGCAGGCGGCGCGCTCGCTGATCATCCAGAGCGCGAGAAGGGTCAACGGAGGCGAGATTCCCTTCCTGTCGCTCGAGGATGCTCGCGCGGTTCTCGGCGCTGATGCCGAACTTAACGAAGACTTCTTCTTCATTTCGCGCCAGGGGCCGGAGTCGATGGTGCAGGCGGTTGTCGAGCTCGTGTGTGAGCGGATCCCGGCGCGTTACGGACTTGACGCGCGCACCGAAGTGATGACGCTGGTACCGATGCGCCGCGGCCCAGCAGGACTGATCGCCCTGAACGAAGAGCTCGAGCGCCGGCTCAACCCTGGCGAACGCCCTGTCGTCCTTGCGCGCACTGGACTGCGCGTGGGTTCGCGGATCGTGCAGACGAAGAACGACTACACGCCCGACCGCGAGGTGATGAACGGCGAGGTCGCATTCATCGTCGCCTGGGATGAGGAGGAAGGTGAAGCGCGGCTCTCACTCGATGATGGCGAACGCGAGATCGTCGTTCCGGTTGGCGCGCTCGAGACCTATAACCTCGCCTGGACGTTGACGGTACATCGCGCCCAGGGCTCGCAGTTTCCGGCCGTGGTAGCGCCGTGGTCGACTGCGTACGCTGTCATGCTTTCGCGCGCGCTCCTCTATACCGCAGTCACGCGTGCACAGAGGCTGTGTGTACTCGTGGGGGAACGCAAGGCAGTGGCGATCGCCGTCGCCAGGGCCGAGCAGCGGCGGCGACACTCGGCGCTCGCCGAGCGCATCGTCGAGGATCGTGGCGTGAATCCTCGCTCAGCGGATGCTCCCTGACGCCGGCAGTCAGTCACGTCACGGCGTTGCGATGTGCTCTATTTGGCTTGGTTGTTTCTGTTCGGGATGGTCGGTCCGGCGTCAGCACGTGGCGTCAACAGAAACTCGTTGATGCGCAGGGTTGGCCGCGCGACTCGACGTCCACGCACGCTGAAAGCGCAACGGAGTCCTCACGCCCGTGTCGTACTTCCGCCAAAGTGCGACAGCGACGCACTTCGACACGGGATTCGTGAAGCCCGAGCAGTCGAAGCCTTTCGGCGAGGCTCCGCCCCAGACGTAAGGAACACCGAGATAGCGCATCGCGATTGCGACGACCGGCGGCGCGCGGCGTACCGAGCGAGACGCTAGAGTCGACGTGCCGGGTGTGGTCGTTCTCTCCCCCGAGACATGCTCGGTAGGCCCAGTGGAAGTAAGCCGCAGCGCTTTGGCGGGCCAATGACCGCCCCGGCCCCGGCCGGGGCGCTCTTTTCAGCCGAACGGTGACCACGTCCTAAACGAGCGGCCAGCGCCGATTCTCGCGATCGCCGCTACGTCGCGATTGGGGAGAGCGAGGGCCGCCACGGGCCCAAAGAGGCTTGAGGGGCCTGCGGTGTTCGCGCTCCCTCGGAGTCGGTCGCCACCAAAAACTCGATCCCAGCGGCCCTCGTCCAGAGAGACCCGCGAGGGAGGACATGAGGGCGGCACCGAATTCTTGATCGTCCCGACGTCCCTCGATCGGGGGAGGCGAGACCTCCAAACGTCTGTTACATGTTGAAGAGATTTTCCAACCGCCGTTGGGGGTCAGTTGAGAAGTGGATGTCGGCAGTCGCGGGCCGTAAGCGCGCGACTCTTCGGTGCCGGAGCGGCGATCGTCGTCTGCGCGGTCTTGTTTGTGGGCGGTGCTGTGGGCGCCGAGTCGCGTTCAACCCGCTACGTCGACGGCTCGACGGCGCGGTGCTCTGACAACGCCCGCTCCGGCTCGATGACGCAACCGTTCTGCACGATCGGTGCAGCGGCCGCGCGCGTGTCGGCCGGGGTGAGGGTCAAGGTTGCGGCAGGAATCTATCGCGAGCGCGTCGTCGTTCCGGTCTCCGGAACGGCGGGTAGCCCGATCGTCTTTACCGCCGCTCCCGGGGCGGTGGTCGTGATTACGGGCCAGAAGAATGGGTTCTTAATTAGGGGCCGCAGTTGGGTCCGCGTCAATGGCTTCACGGTGACGCACACGAGCGAGTACGGAATCAGCGTTTCGAACGCTTCGCACGTGACGCTCTCGAACAACCGCGTGAGCTATGCGGGGCAGCCGCACAGCGGCCAGGCGAAGTACGGGATCCGGTTAGGGAACGTCACGGGGTCGCTCGTCATCGGTAACACCGTCGACCACAACACGAATGCGGGTATCGCCTTGGTCGCCGGCTCAGCCGGGAATGAGGTGAAGGGCAACCGCAGCTTCGGCAATGCGAAGCTCTTCGAACGCGCCGCTGCGGGAATCCGCCTCTACGCTTCGCACGCGAACACCGTTGACCGGAACATCAGCTATGACAACGAGGATTCCGGGATCGAACTCGACAAGTCGCACGACAACGTCGTCTCCAACAACATCAGCTACCAGAACAGCGACCACGGGATCGACGTCACCGGCGGCTCCATCGGGACGAGGGTCGTTGCGAACACCATCTACGGCAACCTCACCGCCGGGATTAACGTCGAGGGCGGCTCGACCGGCGTCACGATCGCGAACAACATCAGCAGCGAGAACGGGATCGACAGCCCCCGCACCGACAGCAATATCCGTGTTGACGCCGCGTCGGTTTCCGGCACATCCATTGACTACGACATCGTCTACCTGGGCGGCGGCAAACACTTTCTGATCTGGAAGTCGGTCGGCTACAGATCGCTCGCGGCGTTCCAGGCGGCAACCGGGCAGGAGCTCCATGGAATCGAGGCCGACCCGAAGTGGAGAAATCGGGTGGCCGGCAACTTCCACCTCGCCCGCCGCTCACCGGCGATCGACTCCGCCAGCTCCCGCGTCCTCGGCCAACCCGGAGCCGACATCAGGGGCACCCGCCGAACTGACGATCCCAACACGCCGAACACCGGCGTCGGCCCGCGCCAATACGACGACCGCGGTGCGTTCGAATTCCACCCGACCGGAGGCCGCTGAAGCCCGTAGGGTTCACAAACTCGTCGCCACATCGCTGAGTCGCGCGCGTAGGCTTCCTTCGGTGGAGAAGCGGCGACAAAAGCACCTGGTTCTCATCCTCGCCCGCGAGTTCGCATCCAACCTCGCCACGCCGACGTTGATCGCCGACGATCAAGGGAAGCTCGTGTTCTACAACGAGGCTGCCGAGTCTGTCGTGGGCCGCCCGTTCGCAGAGGTCGGCGAAATACCGCTTGACGAATGGACGGCGAGTTTCGAGCCGCGGACCCCCGACTCCGAGCCGCTTTCGCCGGAGCGTAGGCCGACGCGCATCGCCCTCGACCAGCGGCGTGCGGTACATGAGGGCCTCCGCATAACGAGCGTGGACGGGGTCGAGCGTGACGTCGCGGTGACGGCGTTCCCACTCTTCGCGCACGCGGACGAGTTCGTCGGGATCGTCGCGATCTTCTGGCGTGAGTAGAGAGGGGCCGCGTGCGCGTGACGATCTGGGGCTGCCGCTGCTCGGTGAACAGCACGACCACGGCCAAGCAGAGACGAGATTCCCTTTTTCCCAAACGGCACTCTTGATTCCGAAGCCTGGTACGTCAATAGCGAAGGGGTCCTCGGGAAGATCGTCGGGTTGTTTTGAGCCACCAGTGGGCCACGAATCGACCTCGTACACTCTGAAGCCATGGCACCCGAGGAGGGAAAGCCGACGCCGCCCGAGGCGTGGGAGGGGCGCTTCATCGCCATCTATCCCGACGGGAACACCAGCGATTTCGACCTCGCTGGGACTGTCATACGTCCAGGGGACGAGATCGGAGACACCGGCTACATCCTCGAACGCTGGGATGTGACGGACGAACCAATGCATGACGGGAAATACATGGCCGTTGGCTATCTGCGCAAGATTGAGGAGTCCCGCTGAGCGTCGAGCAGGTCGCTCTAACGCCTCAGTGCGCCGAATGCCTACAAGTCTGGCTACCCGGCGACGAAGACCGCTGGCGCGCCTATCTCGACACGGACAGCGAGCTCGTCTTCTACTGCCCGGAGTGCGCCGACCGCGAGTTGAGCGATCGTGGTTAGAGCGTCGATAGGGCCGGTGTCCGGTGCAGGTTATTCTCGCCGGCGACGTGCCTGACGTCCTGAAGCTGACGTTCGCGGACGGAACGACCGAGCAGATCGAGGTCGACCGTGGCCGTGCGGATGAGGAGTTCGAAGACTTGCGCAACCGCAGCGGAAGGTACGAGGGCGGTTGGATCATCGGAGAGTCTGGCTCTGAAAAATGGAAGTGGCTGAACATCAGCACCATTGTCTCCGTCGAGATCCACCGGGAGTCGGATCCCGACAGCGAGCCCGGGTGAACTACGGCCTTCCCACAGTTTTGTGGATGTCCGATGTCGCCTTTCCGCCAAAACGCGACAGCCGCGCTCCCGGATGTGAGGAGAGCGAACGATGGCTCGTCTCGTCCGGGGCTCTACGGGGTGCGTCCGGCGGCCAGCTCGCGGGCCCAGCGGCGATCGGTCTCGGCGTCGGGCGAGAGGTGAACCATCACCGTAGGCGGCACGCGCTTCGTGCCTCGGCCGAAGTCCGAGAACGACCTTCAAGCCGCGATTGAGTACTACGAGCAGCTGACGCCGCGTACGCGCCGCCCCCGCAGGCGGGTCCCGCGTCAGTGCAGCCGCAGAGTTCGCTGCAGGGCGCCTTTCCTGGGCTCCGCAGCGGTCGCTTGCCCGGCCCGGCGCGTCTTTGACTGGCTTGTTCGTGGGCTAGAACTCGGCGCCCTTCGCTTGCCACTCAGCGACGAGCGTCGGGTCAAGGAGGGCGTTGGCTTCGCGGCAGCCGAGGCAGCGAAGCGATCCGAGCAGAGCGAGTGGCTCCTCGATCGGCTCGTTGCAGGCGAGACACCGGAAAGACCGCCCAGGACGCTCGCGCTCGGGCGCGTCAGGAGTCGTCCAATTCGCCACGTTCTCGGTGTAGAGGCGTTCTTCGGCCACGGCGCTGGACCTTCCGCGCGCGTCACCTCGACGTTTGGTTCCGCGTGCCCGCCGCCGTCACCTCCGCGACGCGGAAAGGAGGTCAGCGTGTATCTCGCGTTTCCGGTCAATATGACCTGGCCTCTCGGTACCCGCGCATACATCTCCTGCGCGGCGTGTGGGCTCCCGCTGGAGTGCGTGCGTCAGTACGCCGCGAGCCACAGCTGCGGTCGGGTCGCTGGCGGCGGCAGGCGTCTGCGCGAGAGCCGCCTCGAGCGCCGAGAACACCGCGGGGCATTGCTCCTCCTTAGCGTCAACAAATCGTCGCCCGCGGATTAGAAACCGCGCAAGGAGGCGCACGCGCACCACCGCCGAGGCGCTCCGGTGCAAGCGCTTGCCGTGACGGCAGCGTCGGCGTCGGCGCGAAGACCGAGAACTCGAACAGGCTCTAGCGTCAAGGCAAGGCAGCGGCCGGGCAGCTCGCCGTCCGGCAGTCTGGTCGTGGCCCTGCGTTGTCAGCCGGACCTGCCGGAGCGGTCCGCCGAACCGTCTTCGCGCTCGAAACCCCTCAGGCTCAACAGTCGGCCCTCCCGCATCGAGGGCTTTGGCCCCTTCAGGCCGGGTCTTGCACCCTATGGGTAGGGGTTTGTGGTCGTGGTGCTCGTGGTGGTCGTGGTGCTCGTGGTGGTCGTGGTGCTCGTGGTGGTCGTGCCAGCCGGGGCCTTGAGGACGCCGCTCCTCTGGCAGAGACGGCGTACCACTTGGCGCCGAAGGCTGGCGACGAGCACAGCCAGCTCGAAGACGCGGCGAACAGCAATGTAGAGAACGACCAGAGCACAGGACCAGGGGATAGCAGGAGGTCGGAGGCTACTCAGCGCGTACGTCGCGCCGGTGCAGCCTGCTGATCGAGTTTGCGCACACTACGCCTTCACGCGCCGGTCAGGTGGCCGACGCAAGCGCCTGGCTCGGCGAAGGGCTGGAGCCAATCCGCTTCGACGCCAGTCCCGAGCTCCGCCAGCGCTCCCCGAATGAGACCGAGATGGACCGGACAGATGACGGATTGGTAGGTCGTCGCCACCTCCTGGAAAGGACAGCGCTTCAACACGAGCTCCTGCCCGCTCTTCGCTCGCCTGAGCTCGGGCCTGAAACCGAACTGCTCGTGGAGACGAACGACCTCGTCGATCGTCTCGTCCTTCGAGGTCGAGGTAAACGGTGGCGGCTTGCGGATGAGGTGCGCGCCCCACACCCGTCCAGCCTCTTCGGCGCGAGCGCTGGGGTCGCGCTCTGAGCCGGCGAGGGAGCTGGCGAGGATCTGTGCGAGGAGGCGATAGCTGGCGAACGCGGGTGCGTCGAGCGGCTCGGCCGTGGCCTTGTAGAGGACGCGTGGCCGGCCCGGGCGGGTGCGCTCCTCCCGTCTTGCCGACACGAGGCTTGCCTCGGCGAGGACCCGGAGGTGCGAACGGACGGTGTTCACGTGCAAACCGACGCGCGTTCCAAGCTCACGGGCGTCGAGAGGCGCCTCAGCCTCCTGCAAGGCTTCGAGGATCCGCACACGGCTTGGGTCGCTCAGGGCGCGATGGAGCGTCGCACCCTGCTGAGCGGCTGCCTGGCTCGTCGTCCTTGTCACGATCAGATCGTAGCGACGCCGCGGGTGTTGAACTGATAGTAATCGTTTCTACTGTACAAACACCACAAACCTGAGAGGACGGTGCGGGCGGCAAGTGGGTCCGTGCCTCTCTGTCAGCAGCTGGGAGGTGAGTGGTAGATGGCGATGACTGAGACCGAGACCGTCGGGCAGATCCGCGAGGAGTACAAGTACGGCTTCTCGAACCCGGACGAGGCGAAGGACTATTTCTTCAAGTCCGGCCGAGGGATCTCGCACGAGGTCGTCGAGGCGATCGCGGAGCACAAGAACGAGCCCGACTGGATGCGCAAGTTCCGGCACAAGTCGCTCGACTACTTCCTCGCGCGGCCGCTGCCGCAGTGGGGCGGGAACCTGAACGACATCGACTTCGAGAACATCTACTACTACATCCGCCCGACCGAGAAGCAGGCCGAGCGCTGGGAGGACCTGCCGGCGGAGATCCTCGACACCTGGGACAAGCTCGGCATCCCCGAGGCGGAGAAGAAGTACCTCGCCGGCGTCGGCGCGCAGTACGAGTCCGAGGTCGTCTACCACAAGCTCCAGGAGAACCTCGAGAAGCAGGGCGTGCTCTTCCTCGACATGGACTCCGGTCTGCGCGAGCACGAGAAGCTCGTGAAGCAGTACTTCGGGACGATCATCCCGCAGAACGACAACAAGTTCGCGGCACTCAACTCGGCCGTCTGGTCGGGAGGCTCGTTCATCTACGTGCCGCCGGGCGTGCACATCGAGATGCCGCTGCAGGCGTACTTCCGCATCAACGCGGAGAACATGGGCCAGTTCGAGCGGACACTGATCATCGTCGACGAGGGCGCATACGTGCACTACGTCGAAGGCTGCACGGCGCCGATCTACTCGACCGACTCTCTGCACAGCGCCGTCGTGGAGATCATCGTCAAGAAGGACGCGCGCTGCCGGTACACGACGATCCAGAACTGGTCGAACAACGTCTACAACCTCGTCACGAAGCGCGCCGTCGCCTACGAGGGCGCCACCATGGAGTGGGTCGACGGGAACCTGGGATCCAAGCTCACGATGAAGTACCCGGCGATCTGGCTGCTCGGGGAGCGTGCGCACGGCGAGGTGCTGTCGATCGCGTTCGCCGGCAAGGGGCAGCACCAGGATGCGGGTGGCAAGGCCGTCCACATCGCACCGAACACGTCGTCCGTGATCACGTCCAAGTCGATCTCGAAGAACGGCGGGCGAGCCGGCTACCGCGGCCTGCTCGAGGTGGCGAAGGGCGCAAAGGGCTCGAAGTCCAAGGTCGTCTGCGACGCGCTGATCCTCGACGAGGAATCGCGCTCCGACACGTACCCGTACATGAAGATCGACGAGAACGAGGTCGACATCGGTCACGAGGCGACCGTCTCGAAGATCGGCGAGGAGCAGCTCTTCTACCTCATGTCGCGCGGGCTCACCGAGGCGGAGGCCTCGGCGCTGATCGTCTCTGGTTTCGTCGAGCCGATCACGAAGGAGCTGCCGCTCGAGTACGCGGTCGAGATGAACCGGTTGATCCAGCTGCAGATGGAAGGCTCGGTTGGCTGAGCTCGGTGTCCTGCGCACCGACTTCGTCGGGGTGCCGGTGACCGACCGCGAGCGCTCCGTCAGGTTCTACGGTGAGACGCTCGGACTGAAGCGAAACGAGAAGGC
>Ga0210378_10000723_pt1 | contig 17086 bp, 17 predicted proteins | sample PLM1_60_b1redo_FD_155465 | JGI IMG/M metagenome (GOLD analysis project Ga0210378, IMG submission 155465) | Groundwater sediment microbial communities from an aquifer in East River, Colorado, USA - PLM1_60_b1 redo | ecosystem: Environmental > Terrestrial > Soil > Riparian zone | place: USA: East...
CATCACGAAAGCCTCACCGCTCGACGCCCTGACGTCCATCCACCAGATCCGGAGAGCCGCTCGCTGCGGCGGGTCCGGCCGGAGCCCGTCCAATCGAACAGGTTCGTCGCCGCGGAACAAGAAGTTCGCGAACTCCTCGTCGAGACGGTCGGTGGGTACCTCGCGCAGTCGTAGCTCGTAGTCCTTGGCCTCCGTCACCGTGCCCAGCGGGACGACGTCGATGGCGCGGTCGCGGGCGAGCTTGAGGAGCTGCGCCCGGAAGGCGTTGGCGCTCCCTCCCCTGCGCCGGAACCTTGCCCACTGGTAAGCCAGTACGGATGGGTGCAAGCCTGGCTCAGGCGGTTCCTCAAGGGTCTTGGGAACCCCCGGTGTGAAGTCGCGGAGCCGAGCGATGAACACCATGACGGCGAGCAGCCATACCAGTCCGATCAGCAGAGCGGTATCGATCCGGTCCCACAGGCGTTGACGCGCTGTCAGGGCTCTCGCATCCTCGCGTTCGGCGTTGGCCTGGTCGGCAAGCGACCGCTCCTCGTCGAGGATCCGCTGCCGGCCCGACTCTCCGTCCTGGTACAGGTAGGGAACCGACTCGGCCGGAAACAGGATGCTCCCCTCGACGAACATGCCAGGTGGGACATCGGTGACGGAGAGAGCGATCGTCTGCGGGTCGACGATGCGTACCTCGCCCTGGAGCGGACCGTGTCCCCACGCCCGCACGTCGTCGGCCGTCAGAGGCGTCGTCTGAAGCGGTTCAGGGTTTTCCGGCGGGAAGCCGTCCGAATTTATCGATGAGAAGCATGGAAACGTCGGCCGCTCCGGCGGGTTCGTCGTCCTCTCCGGGAGATGGACAGTGCTGAGGGCGGATTTCGTTTCGACGATCCAACCACGCCCGATGAACTGCCAGAGGAGGTGGGCCGCATCCGAGTACAGATCGACAGCGCAAAGGACGCGGTAGCTCACGGTGAACGTCCTTTGCTCGTCGCTCGCATCGAACCACCACGTCGCCTTGAACTTGAATCCGCCCGGCCCCTCGAGGACGTCGTCCTCGAATGAGACGGTCCCGGGCTGCCCCTCGACGCCGGGCGCGTATTCCTGCACCCCCTCACGGACCGAAAAGTCCACGACGTCGTCGAATTGCCTGTGCTCGACGGTGAAGAAGGCGAAGTGGAAGTTCCCGTGGAAGTCGAACGTCCGGTTCTCCACGATCGAAAGAGAGCCATCCTGGTTCACCGTGGCGTCGATGCGGACCTGCGGGAACGAGTACGACTTCCCTCCAGAGCAAGCCGGAAGCAGCAGGACCAGCGCGACTGTGACGGCGGAGGCGACCGAGGCACGGCGGAGCAGTGGGGGCATCTCCGTGGGATGCTACCCTGCGGGCTTGGGGGTCCGGAACCTCTTCCAGAGCAACCGGCCGAGGAAGTAGCCCAGAGCGACGGCGATCACGAAATAGCCGAACCGGGACAGGACCTTGTCGACGAAGCTCAGGTTCCTGCCGAAGAAGTAGCCGAAGATAGAGATTCCAGTGGCCCAGATCACGATGGCTGGTACGTCGAAGGCGAGGAAACGCCTGTAGCTCATCCGGCCCATCCCGGCCGTGAACGGCACGAAGGCGCCGATGGCCGTCGCGTAGCGTCCGATGAAGACCGTCTTGCCGCCGTGGCGCCTGAAGTAGGTCTCGGCGTCCGCGAGTTGGCCAGCCAGGCGTTTGAGGATCGGGATCTTGCTCAGGAGGCGATGGCCCCACCGCCGTCCCAGCCAGAACCCCAACGACTCGCCAACGATCGCGGCGAGGATCCCGACGATGATCACCCCAACCAGGTCCATCTTGTGCTGCGCTGCGTAGACGCCGCCAAGGGCGAGTATCAGGTCACCGGGGACGAGCAACCCCACGAAGACGGAGCGTTCCATCAGGACGGCGGCGGCAATGATGAGATAACCGACCGATATGAACGCGGGCTCGACCCAATCGACGATCTTCTCCACCAGGGACAAGGCGATGAACAGCTCGGCCACGTGCCATGTCTATCACCTTTTGCGGCCTCGACCAGGGCGGTACTAGGCTTGCTGCCAGTTAGACCCAACATCGAATCAGGAGCTGGAGGCATCATGAAGGCCGACGAGGTCAAGAAGGTGGGCGTGATCGGCTGCGGCATCATGGGATCCGGGATAGTCGAGGTAGCCGCCAAGGCCGGCATTCAGGTCACCTACGTGGAGGTCGACGAGGAGGCCAAGGACGGGGGGTGGAAGCGCATCGAGAGTTCGATGGGCAAAGCCGTGGAGCGGGGGAAGCTCGAGGATTCAACCAGGAACGAGGCCCTGGGTCTGATTTCCGGTTCCGTCGACGTGGCCGACATCGCCGACGTCGATCTGGTCATCGAGGCTGCCACTGAAGACCTTGCCACGAAACGAGAGGTCTTCATGCGCGTGGACGAGCTGGTCCGGCCCGAGGTCGTGCTGGCCACGAATACATCCTCGCTGCCGATCGCGGAGCTGGCTTCCGTGACCAAGCGGCCTGACAGAGTCGTCGGCATGCACTTCTTCAATCCGCCTCCGGTCATGAAGTTGCTCGAGGTGATCCGGGCGCTGACGACCTCGGACGAGACTCTCGACTTCGCGCTCCGTATGGGCGAGCGGATGGGTAAGACCACGGTGGTCGCGAAGGACCGCGCCGGCTTCATCGTGAATTTCCTGCTGGTCCCGTATCTGAACTCGGCCGCCCACATGCTGGACGAAGGTTTCGCGACCCGCGAGGACATCGACACGGCCATCAAGTTGGGGCTGGGGCACCCGATGGGGCCCCTCACCCTCGCCGACTTCATCGGACTGGACACGGCCGTCCATGTGGCGAACGTGCTCTACGACGAGTTCAAGGACCCGCTCTACTCGCCTCCGACCATCCTGAAGAGGATGGTCGCCGCGGGGTGGCTGGGACGGAAGTCCGGCCGCGGCTTCTACGATTACGACAAGTAGGCGGATGCCGAAAGCTATCGACCTGCACGTCCACCTCCCGATGGACGAGTGGCTCGAGAACGCGATCGGGCCGCATTTGGAGGCCACCGAGGCCTACTTTCGCGCAAGGGTCCAGCGAAAGACCATCGAGGAGGTCGCGAGCGAGTACGAATCGCACGACATCCTGGGCGTGGTGCTGGATTGGGACGACCACACCGTCACCGGTCGTGGCTGGCTGGGAAACGACTGGCTCGCGGGGCTGTCCCAGCGCTTTCCGGGTGCGCTCATGGGATTCGGCTCCGTGGACCCGTACGACGAGGGCGCGCTCGCCGAGATGGAGCGTTGCCGCGAGATCGGCGTGAAGGGGCTCAAGTTCCATCCGACCATGCAGCGGTTCGATCCAGGCGAGGAGCGCTTCTATCCACTTTGGGCCAGGGCCGAGGAGCTCGGGCTGATCTGCCTGTTCCACACGGGCACCTGCGGCATCGCGGCAGGCACGCCTGGCGCAGGGGGAACGAAGATCCGATACTCGCATCCCGGGTTCCTTGATGCAGTGGGGGCGGACTTTCCAGGGTTGACGTTGATCGCGGCCCACTTCGGCTGGCCCTGGTTCATGGAGTGCCTCGCCATCGCGCTGCATAAGTCGAACGTATACATAGAGCTGTCCGGCTGGGCGCCGAAGTACCTGCCGCCCGAGGTCGTCCGAGAGATCGGAAGACGCCTGAACGGCCAGACGCTCTTTGGCAGCGACTATCCGTTCATATCGCTGGACCGCTGGTTCTCGGAGTTCGACGAGCTTCGATTGTCGGACGACGCCCGCAAGGCGATCCTGGTGGGCAACGCTTCGCGTCTACTCGGCCTCGAAGACCCATCGCCTATCAAGGCTCGTTCGGAATCTCCTTACCCGCCCGGGAGCGGCCCCTCAGGTAGCCCCACATCTTCGCGAGATCGATGAAGGCCATCATCAGCGGCACGCCGACGAGTGCGGCGGCGCGCGGCCCAGGCCGGCTTTCGAGCCTACGCCACGCGCGCCGAAGCGGTCGGCGCCCATAGGCGATTCCGCCCAGAGCGGCCAGGCGGACCAGCCAGCGGCTCCGGGTGGTGAACGCCACCACGAGAAACCCGTAGACCCCGAACCGGATCAAGTGCCTCTCCGGGTACATACCAGCGATGGCGTCGCCCTCAGCGTACCCAGCGTACTGATGCCATGTGGCTGCCAGGGTCGGCCGGGGCCGCCACTCCACCACCGCGTCGGGGGCAAGCTCGATCCGAGCGCCGGTTTGGACGAACCGGTGGTCGAGGAACATGTCCTCACCTATATCCAGCAACTCCGGGTATCCGCCCGCCGCGTCGAAGGCCTCGCGCCTGAAGGCGACCGACCTCGACGACGGCATCCAGCCGGCCCGCAGCTCATCACGCTCCGGTATGGAGGCGGCTGACGACCAGACCGTTACTGGTGACGTGGCGATCGCCCGGTAGAAGCCGGCAGACACGTCCGCTCCGGCCTCGATGGGCGTGAGTAGATGCAGAAGCCACTGGGGGTCGAGAACGCAGTCCGCATCGGTCACGGCGATCACGTCGTGGGCCGCGGCCCTGATCGCCAGGTTCCTCCCCCGGGCGATGTTCGCGCCCGGCTCAGAGAGGGCCTGGATCCCGTCGGACTCCGCGAGCATCTCCCAGGTCCCGTCGGCCGATCCGCCGTCGACCACGATGACCTCGTCCGGCTGGCGCGTCTGGGCGCGAAGGGACGCCAGGAATTCCTCGATATGCGGGCGAGCGTCCTTGACCGTCGCGACCACCGATACCTTCACGCCACGATGGTAACTGGATCGGTCAGCCTTGCTTCCATCCCTGGAAGGCCGCGAGCAGCTCCTGTCTGAGCTCGGCTGGGATCTGCTCGTCCCCGAGCCTTCCGGTGAGCCCGATCGTCTCGCGCATCTGCGCCAGATAGGTGGTGCACCCGTCGCACCCGGCGAGATGCTGGTCGACCCGAGCCCTCTCTTCGTCCGGCAGCGTGCCCTCCAGGTAGTCCGTGATGCACTCCACGAGGTCCCTGCATGGGAGGGGCGAGGGACTCCGGGTGCGACGCCAGAAGCGCCTAAGCGCGTTCATCCAGATATGTCTCCAATGCGCGCCGAACCTTGGTCCGAGCGCGATGCAATAGGACTCGCTGGTTGGTCTCTGAGATTCCAAGGACATTACAGACCTCCGCCGAGGGCCATCCCGCCACGTCTCGGAGCGTTATCACCTCTCGCTGGGCGGGTCGCAGAGCGTCGATCGCCATCTGGATCTGTGCGAGGGTCTCCTTCGACTCCAGCCGGTCTTCCGGGACCCCTTCCCAGCGATACGGAGGCGACGCCCAGTGGCCGGCCGAGCGATCGCCGGCGGCGCGGAAGCGATCGGGGTCCACGGCCGGCTCGGCCTCCTCGGACGAAGGGTCGAACAGGGAGGAGAAGGGAACGCTCCTGTGTTCGCGCTGCCCTCGGCTCATCGCCCTGTTCATCAGGATCCGGAAGATCCACGTCTTGAGGGACGACCGGCCCTCGAACTTGCCCAGGCCCTCGAGCACGGCGAGCCAGGTCTCCTGCACGACCTCTTCTGCCACCGCCCGGCTCGAAACATAGTTCATCGCCAGGCGGAGCATCGAGGCAGCGTGGCGGTCCACCAGGCTGGCGAAAGCGGCCTCTTCGCCCGCCCTCAAGCGCCGCAGGAGATCGAGGTCCTCCGCCGTCGCGACCGGCATGGCGATCGAAGCGTCCGGCATGTTCGCGACGATATCCGACGGGTCCCCTAGGCGCGAACGCGAGCCTCCGAAATCCTCTGTTTCGTGTTACATGGGTATGACTCTTGTGATAGCCGACTGACGAAAGGAGGGACCGATGGGAAACAGACGCACGATCTTGGGAACGGCGCTGTCGTTCGCCACGAGCACGACACTCGTGCTTGCCTTGAGCCTGGCCTCATCGCCCGCCGCGCACGCCTACGGCAACAAGGCGGTGTGGCAGATCGGCCTGTCGGCCAACTGCAACAACCCCGATCTCTGCGGAGATTTCCTCGGCGGGTTCTGGGGATGGGCAGAGTTCGACAGCGACAACACGGCCGACGCCGAATTCGCCAGCTGCGGGCATCTGCAGGGCGGTGGAGGCGGAGGCGCAGGTCACGAATCGACCGAGGTCGAGGGGTGGTTCATCGGCGCGAACGGGAACTTCTGGATCGAGAGCGAGGACATCACGTTCACCGGGCATGGGCCGCCGGTGACTGTGCACGATCCGAACCCGCCTTACCCGCAGGACACCGGCGTGCCTGCAGCGCCGGGCCACTACAACATCGCGGAGGAAGTGTTCGGATTGAGCGGACCGGGCGTCAATTTCATAATCCAAGTGGTGTTGATCCCGCAGCACTAGCGACCGCGAGCGTGTTGATCGGGGGCGTCCGGATCCCCGGGCGCCTCCGATCTTTCGAACCTAAGGGCCCGAAGAAAGACTGGAGAAGGTCGTGCCGTAACGGTCGGGCGCGATGCCTGACACTATGAGGCATGTCCGACATAGAACGGGTTCGCCTTCAAGACCTCGAATGGAAGCGCTGGGGACCGTACGTGTCCGAGCGTGCCTGGGGGACCGTCCGCGAGGACTACAGCGAGGACGGCGCCGCCTGGGACTACTTCCCGCACGACCACGCTCGTTCGCGAGCCTACCGATGGAGCGAGGACGGCCTGGGCGGCATCTGCGACATCCGCCAGAACCTGTGTCTCGCGTTCGCCTTCTGGAACAGCCGCGACCCTATTCTTAAGGAGCGCATCTTCGGTCTCACCGGCAGCCAGGGTAACCACGGCGAGGACGCCAAGGAGTACTGGTATTACCTCGATTCGACCCCGACGCACTCATGGATGCGGTGGCGCTACCTCTATCCGCAGGCGGAGTTCCCGTACGACCGGCTGGTTCGGGAGAACAGTGGCCGTTCGCGCCATGAACCGGAGTTCGAGCTGCTCGATACGGGGGTCTTCGACGAGGATCGCTACTGGGACATCACCGCCGACTATGCGAAGGCCTCGCCCGGGGACATCTGCATCCGGGTCCGGGTCCGAAACGCCGGGCCGGACGAGGAGACCATCGAGGTCCTGCCCACCATCTGGTTCCGCAACACCTGGTCCTGGGGCCTGGACGATCGAAGGCCGTCGCTCCGAGAGGAACAGGGCTCGATAGTCGCCCTTCATCAAGAGCTGGGTCGCCGGACTCTGATCGGCGGCGGACACCCCGAGCCGCTCTTCTGCGAGAACGAGACGAACAACGAGCGTCTTTGGAGGGCCTCCGGTTCGGGCCCTTACCCCAAGGACGGCATCAACGACCATGTCGTCTATGGCCTGCGGACGGTCAACCCCGACCATGTGGGGACCAAGGCGGCGCTTCGGTACCGGCTGACGGTGCGACAGGGGGAGACGGCCGAGATTCGCCTGCGCCTCACCGACGGAGCGCCCGACCTGGGGGCGGATTGGGGCCAGGTGATGGGCGACAGGGAGCGCGAGGCCGACGAGTTCTACGCCTCCTTGGAGCCGGGCTCGCTGCCGCAGGAGGAACGGATGATCATGCGGCAGGCCTTCGCCGGGATGCTCTGGTGCAAGCAGTTCTATCACTACGACGTCGAACGATGGCTCGAGGGCGATCCCTCCCAGCCGACCCCTCCTGAGGCCAGGAAGCGCGGCCGGAACTCGACCTGGCAGCACCTCAGCAACCGGGACGTCATCTCGATGCCGGACAAGTGGGAGTACCCCTGGTACGCGGCCTGGGACCTCGCATTTCACTGCGTGGCGCTCGCGCACGTCGACCCCGAGTTCGCGAAGCATCAGCTCGTGCTCCTGTGCCGAGAGTGGTACATGCATCCGAACGGCCAGCTGCCCGCCTACGAGTGGGCGCTCGGCGACGTCAACCCTCCGGTCCATGCCTGGGCCGCCCTCACGATCTTTGAGGTGGACGGCGGGAAGGACTACGAGTTCCTGGAACGGGTCATGCACAAGCTGCTGCTCAACTTCACCTGGTGGGTCAATAGGAAGGACAGCGAAGGGAACAACGTGTTCGAGGGCGGGTTCCTCGGCCTGGACAACATCGGCCCATTCGATCGCTCGGCGGCCCTGCCGGTGATGGGACACCTTGAGCAATCGGATGGTACGGCCTGGATGGCCATGTACTGCCTCTCTCTCCTGGAGATGTCCTTTGTCCTGGCCGAGCACGACGACACCTACGAGGATCTCGCGGTGAAGTTCTTCGAGCACTTTGCCTATATCGCCCAGGCCATGAACGACCAGGGACTCTGGGACGAAGAGGACGGCTTCTTCTACGACGTCCTTCATGAGGCCGGCGGCGAGCGCATCCCCCTGAAGGTCCGCTCGATGGTGGGGCTGATCCCGATCTGCGCAGCGACCACACTTGGGAGAGGCACGATGTCGCGCCTGGAGGAGTTCACCAAGCGCTTCCTGTGGTTCGTCGAGAACAAGCCTCACTACATGGATGTGGTGGGCCACGTGAACGTCTTGGGCGGACACGAGGGGAGGCTGTTCTCGATCGTCGACCCCGAGCGGCTCCGGCGGATCCTTTCGAAGATGCTCGACGAGGACGAGTTCCTGTCGCCGTACGGCCTGAGGTCCGTGTCACGTTTCCACAAAGACCATCCGTTCGAAAGGGAGATCGGTGGGACGATGGCGAGGGTGGACTACGAGCCCGGCGAATCGACCAGTGGTCTCTTCGGCGGAAATTCGAACTGGCGGGGACCGATATGGTTCCCCCTGAATTTCCTGGTGATCGAGTCGCTTCACCGCTATCACCGGTACCTGGGGGACGACTTCAAGGTCGAGCTGCCGACCGGTTCGGGACGCCTGGCCACTCTGGCGGAGGTGGCCGATGAGCTCTCGCGCCGGCTGGTCCGGCTCTTCCTGAACGGTTCCGACAGCCGCCGACCTGTGTTCGGCACTGACGAGAAGTTCCAGTCCGACCCGCGCTGGCACGACCTGATCCCCTTCAACGAGTATTTCCACGGCGATACTGGGGCAGGGCTCGGCGCTTCGCACCAGACCGGGTGGACCGGTCTGGTCGCCGACCTGATCCTGCACACAGCTGGAGAGGATGTGACGAGATGACCGACGAATTCGACGTGATCGTGATCGGGGCAGGGCCGCCCGGTGAGAACGCTGCGGGCCGGGCCGTCGACAACGGGCTGACAGCGGCCATCGTCGAGGAGCGGCTGGCCGGCGGGGAGTGCTCGTACTACGGTTGCATACCCTCGAAGACACTGATCCGGCCGGGCGACGTGCTGGCCGCTGCCCGCCGCGTTCCAGGCGCGGCTGAAGTCGTGACCGGCTCGATCGACGTCGAAGCGGCCTTCGCCCAGCGCGACTACATGACCAACAAGTGGGACGACGCCGGCGACCTCAAGTGGTTCGATAGCAAGGGGATCACGTTCGTCCGGGGTCACGGCCGCCTGGCTGGAACGAAGGCCGTGGAGGTGCAGCTCGCCGAGGGCGGAACCAGGCGACTCACAGCCAGGAAGGCACTTGTCATGGCGATTGGCACTTCGGCGCTGATGCCGCCGATCGAAGGGCTGAAGGACGCCGGGGCCTGGGACAACACCGACGTGACGTCTGCTAAGGAGCTGCCCGGGCGCTTCCTTGTTCTGGGCGGCGGCGCGATCGGCGTCGAGATGGCTCAGGCATTCCGACGGCTCGGCTCCGAGGAGGTGACCGTGATCGAGGGGGCCGACCGTTTACTCGCCCGCGAGGAACCCTTCGCCGGCGAAGAGGTGAAGGCCTCCTTCGAGGACGAGGGCATCACGGTCATCACCTCGGCCCGCGTGACCGGCGTCCACCGCGAAGGAGACGGCCCGGTCACAGCTACCTTGGAGGACGGCCGCCAGCTCACAGGCGACGAGGTCCTGGTGGCCGTCGGCCGCCGCCCCAGGACGGCCGATGCCGGTCTTGACACCGTCGGGCTCGAAGCCCTGAAGGGCAAGTTCCTGTCGGTGGACGAACGGCTCCAGGTTCAGGGAGGTGAGGGCTGGCTTTACGCGGTCGGCGACTGCAACGGCCTCGCCCTGCTCACTCACATGGGTAAGTACCAGGGCCGCCTGGTCGGCGACATCATCGCCGGCAAGGACGTAACTGACATCGCGGACCACGGGATCATCCCGAGAGTGACCTTCACCGACCCGCAGGTAGCCGCCGTCGGCCTCACAGAGGCTCAGGCGAAAGAGCAAGGGATGAACATAAGAGTGATCTCTTACGGCATCGGCAACGTGTCCGGCGCATACACCCGTGGTAATGGCATAAAGGGAACCAGCCAGATCGTTGTCGACGAGGACAAGCGAGTGATCGTCGGCGCGACCTTCACGGGACCCGACGTCCAGGAGATCCTGCACGCCGCAACCATTGCCATCGCCGGAAAAGTGACTCTAGACACGCTGTGGCACGCTGTGCCTTCGTTCCCAACGGTCAGCGAGGTCTGGCTAAGGCTGCTGGAAGCCTACGGTCTATAGGCTCGCAGGCGACAGGTTCGATCGTTCAGAACCCTTGATCCTCGCAGCCCACCGCTTCGCCGAGGTTCTGACTCCTGATCGTTCCAGTCGCGTCGGTGCACCAGAGCTGGTTCCCGGGGACGTCCAGAATCGAGGCATCAACGGACAGAATGCAGGTGGTGACCTTGTGGCAGTCGCGCTTGGCAAAGGCGACGGCGACCCCGTCTCTTTCCAACGTCACCTCGATGTGGATACGACGCTGTACCGAACTGCAGCTCACCTCCCCCTGGGGGATGATGATCCCGAAGTAGTCGGTTGGGGGGGACGCCACCAGTCGGCAATCGACGGCCGAGCCCTGCGCTTGTGCGGGAGACGCTGCGGACGCGCCGGTGGATGGCGCCAGCAGAACGAGCGGGCCAACCAGAGCGACCAGTCTGGCCAGTGTCCTCATCATGAGCCCCTCTCTCCTCGCTCCGACGGGCGGTCATGGTTGTCCCGGCATCGCCAGGGACTATGTGGTTCTTGTAGGCAGTACGCGGCTGGCCATGGCTTGGATTCACGTTTCTCGCTTCCGTCTTGCGTTTGGGGGACACCGCAGCTTCTGTGCTGTCGCGTATGACGGGGGGGGAAGCCGTAACTCGGGCGCGAGGGGCTCAGGAGTTCGGGAACGGGTCAGTAAGCTGCGACATCACGCGGTCGGCGCCAGCGTCCTTCAGCTCCTCTACTGAGTAGCGGCCGCTGGCGACGCCAACCGCTACTGCGCCGGCCTCATGGGCGGCCGCGATGTCCAGCGGAGTGTCGCCGACCACGAACACATCCTTCGGATCGATGGCGTGGCCATGGATCATCTCCGCCCGCTCGATCGCCTTCCGCGTGAGCTCGCCGCGGTTCTTCGAGTCCGAGCCATAGCCGCCGAAGCAGAAGAACCTGTTGAGATCCGCGCGCGCGAGCTTCGCATGGGCGCCGGCCTCCAGGGCTCCGCTGGTGACGCCGAGCAGCACTCCTTCGTCCATCAGCTTGGGCAGTAGCTCCGTGACGCCCGGCAGGATCCTGTAACCAGGTGAGGCTTGAACCTCCTCGGGCAGCCTCTGGAGGTAGGCGCCCAGGAGCCGGGCCATCTCGCGGTCGGTGGGCTCGCGCCCCATCACTCCGACGAAGGTCCTGCGGCCGACCTCTGGGTCGGTCATTCCGCCCTTGGTGAACTTCGTGATGTCGGCCTCCATCCCCCACAGGTGGTCGAAGGCCCAGCGCCACGCCTTCGCGCCGGCGCCGCCGGTGGAGATCAGGGTTTCGTCGACGTCGAAGAGGACGGCTATAGGTAGACCTTGGTGACTCATCCGGTCAGATCTCGATCAGGAGCGCACGGGCTGGGCCGCCGTCGCCTCCCAGGATCTTTAGAGGTAGGCACACCAACGTGTAGTTGCCGGGTTCGATCATCGAGAGATCGAGGCCTTCGACGATCACGACATTGTGTGAGAGGAGCTTCACGTGGACCGGGTGACCCTGCGAGCCCTTCTCCTCGATGGAGAGGTAGTCGACGCCGATCAGTTCTATCCCATGCTCGATCAACCAGTCCGCCGCCTCGACCGAGAGGCACGTGTAGTCCGAATCGAACTCCAGGGGCCTCGGCTTCGTCCATTGATCCGAGTTGTCGGTCTTGAGGAGAAGCCGAGTGGTTCCGTGCGCAAGGTCGAGCCCTTCGAGATCGGCTCGGCCGAGGGGACCTGGGTGACCGCGGAGATCCGCGACCGTCGCCTCGCCGGTCAGCACGTCCAACGAGACCTGGTCGATCCCGACGGCGCCTTCGATGAAATGCACCGGGGGGTCGACGTGGGTGCCGGTATGAGTGCCTATCCGGAGCTCCGAGACGTTGGCCGCGTCGCCCTTCGATATCTGTAGTCGCGGGACGACCTCGACGGCCGGATCGCCGGGCCAGACGAGCATGTCGCTGGCGATCCCGAGAGATACGTCGTGGATGCGCGTCACCAGTGCGCTCCCAAGTGCCATTGCCGGGGCGCGATCAGCTCGTCCGCCTCGTGAGGACCCCAGCTACCCGCCGGATAAGCATGGACGGGACCTGGATCCGCCAGGGCATCGGCCACGATCTCCCATGAGCGCTCGACTCCGTCCTCCCGTGTGAAAAGCGTGTGGTCGCCTTCCATGGCGTCATGGATGAGCCGCTCGTAGGCCTCGGCCGGCTTCGTCTTGAAGGACTGGCCGTAGCCGAAGTCCATCTCCACCTCCTGGAGCGAGATTCCCGGCCCCGGCTGCTTCGCCTGGAAAGAAAGCGCGATCCCTTCGTCGGGCTGGATGCGGATGGTGAGGTGGTCGGGCGGGAGAGTTTCGATCCCCTCCTCCGCGAAAAGGTACGAGGGCGCCTGTCGAAAGACCACGGATACCTCGGAGGAGCGCTCCGGCATCCGCTTGCCGTGCCTCAAGTAAATAGGCACGCCCGACCAGCGCCAGTTGTCGATGTGGAGCTTGACCGCGGCGAAGGTCTCGGTGGTGGAGTCGGGCGAGACGTTCGACTCCTCGCGGTAGCCAGGCCCTGCAGGGCCTGCCGAGTACTGCCCTCGGACCACATCTGAAGGCTTGAGCGGGTGGATGGCCCGCAGGACCTTGACCTTCTCGTCGCGGATGGCTTCGGGATCGAGGGACCCAGGCGCCTCCATAGTGAGGAACCCGAGCACCTGGAGCATGTGGTTCTGCACGAGGTCTCGAAGGGCACCGGCCTCCTCGTAGTAGCCGCCCCGCCCCTCGACGCCGATCGACTCGGCCACGGTGAACTGGACGTGGTCGATGGCATCGCGGTTCCACACGCGCTCCCACAGGAATTGCCGAACCGGAAGACCATGAGGTTCTGGACGGTCTCCTTGCCCAGGTAATGGTCGATTCGGAAGACCTGGGTCTCCTCGAAGACCCCGTGCACGATCGTGTTCAGCTCTCGCGCGCTCGCCAGGTCGTGCCCGAATGGCTTCTCGATGACGATACGGGTCCGGTCGGCGCGACCGGCACCCATGGTACCGATGCCCTTGACGATTACGGGAAACGTTGAGGGCGGGGTTGCCAGGTAGTAGAGGCGGCCACCCTCGGTTCCCGATTCCGCGTCTGCGCGGGTCAGCCGCTCGCCGAGCCTTCGCAGGGCGTCCTGATCTTCGAACTTCCCGGGGACGAACGAAAGCGAGTCGGCGAAGGGCTTCCAGACCTCTTCGTCGATGCCCGTTCGAGAGAACTCCTCGACCGCCTTTCGGGCGTGGTCCCGGAAGGCGTCGTCGTCCCACTCCGCGAAGGCATAGCCGACGATGACGTGTTTCTCGGGGAGCAGACCCTCGGCCGCAAGGTTGTAGAGGGCCGGCAGGATCTTCCGCCTGGTCAGGTCCCCGGAGGCGCCGAAGACGACGATCGCCTGCGACTGCGGTGCCTCGAGTCTCATCGCCGGACAGTCTCCATGCTCCGACGAACTGTTACATGCCATTGGCGGGACACGACTTGAATCGACTCTGTCCTCAGGCGTCGATGGTCCCGGCGGTCGGGGAGTGGACAGACGACGACGCGTCCCAGACGGTCACGCTTCTCCGAACCCAGTTTCCGCGAGGCGGCGATCGACATCGTCGGCGCCATCACTTGGCCCAGCGCCGACGCCGATCGCGCGGATCCGGGGCCTCCGGGAGCCACGGACAGCCTCTTCCAACACTCGGCGAATGAACTCGGCCTTGGTGACGCCTTCAGCGGCGGCCACCCTTGCAAGCGCGCGGTCGAGTGAGGGATCCAGATAGACAGAGGTCTTCGTCATCGCTTAGGTAGCGTACTGCCCGACGCCCGAGCTACTTCGCCTGACGGTAGCGGCGTATCAGCGCGTTCGTCGAGCTGTCGTGGGCGAGCAGCGGCTCTTCTTCGGACTCCAGCTCCGGCACGATCCGGTTGGCCAACGCCTTGCCAAGCTCCACGCCCCACTGGTCGAACGAGTTGATCCCCCAGATCGTCCCCATGGTGAAGACACGGTGCTCGTAGAGCGCGATGAGCTCGCCGAGGATCCTCGGAGACAGCTCGGGTGCCAGGATCGTGTTGGTCGGATGGTTGCCAGCGAAGATCCGGTGGGGGACAAGATGATCCGGCACACCTTCGGCCTCGACCTCCTGCCGCGTCTTGCCGAATGCCAGCGCCTCTGTCTGGGCGAAGAGGTTGGCCATGAGGAGGTCGTGGTGGCGGCCGATGGCATGCGCCGGTTTGACAAAGCCGATGAAGTCGCAGGGGATCAGCTTGGTGCCCTGGTGGATGAGCTGATAATAGGCGTGCTGCCCGTTGGTCCCCGGCGTCCCCCACACGACCGGTCCCGTCTGTACGAGCACGGGCGAGCCGTCCAGACGCACTGACTTTCCGTTCGACTCCATGTCGAGCTGCTGGAGGTACGAAGTCAGCTGTCCCAGGTACTGGCTGTACGGGAGGATGGCTTGCGTCTCGGTTCCGAAGAAGTCTCCGTACCAGATCCCGAGCAACCCTAGGATCGCGGGCACGTTCTTGTCGAGCGGGGCAGTCCGAAAGTGCTGGTCCATGGCGTGGAAGCCGTCGAGCATCTCGCGGAAGCGAGCAGGTCCTATTGCGATCATCAGCGACAAACCGATGGCCGAGTCCATCGAGTAACGCCCGCCGACCCAGTCCCAGAACTCGAACATGTTCGCCGTGTCGATGCCGAACGCCTCGACCTTCTCCGCGTTCGTGCTGACGGCGACGAAGTGGTGGCGCACTGCGGATTCGTCGGCGTCCAGCCCCGAGAGCAGCCACCCTCGGGCGGTGGTCGCGTTTGTCAAGGTCTCGATGGTCGAGAAGGTCTTGGAGGAGACGATGAAGATCGTCTCGGCCGGTTCGAGGTCCTGCGTCGCCTCCCAGATGTCGGTACCGTCGACGTTGGAGACGAATCGGAAAGTCATCGACCGGTCGGTGAAGTCCTTGAGGGCCTCGCAGGCCATCGCCGGCCCCAGATCCGAGCCGCCGATGCCGATATTGACGACGTTTCGGATCCGCCGGCCGGTGGCGCCCTTCCATGCGCCCGAGCGAACCCGTTCCGCGAATGCGGACATCTTTCGGAGCACCTCGTGAACGCTGGGGACGATATCTTCACCGTCCACGTATATGGACTCGGTCTCAGGGGCCCGCAGGGCAACGTGGAGAACGGCCCTTCCTTCGGTTGTGTTGATCTCCCGACCGCCGAACATGGCTTCGGCCCGTTCGCGCAACCCGGCCCGCTCGGCCAGGGCGACCAACCGGCGGATGGTCTCGCCGTCGATCCTGTTCTTGGAGAAGTCCAGGTAGAGGTCGACCGCTTGGAGCGTCATGGTTTCTCCGCGAGAAGTGTCCGCGGAGAAGAGGTCCCTCATGTGGACATCACGGATCTCTTCGAAGTGTTCCTGGAGCGCCTGCCACTCAGCGGTCTGGGTGAGGTCGTTCATGGTGCTCATCATGCCTCGCTTCGCGCGCGCTGATTGCGCGCTAGGCTCTACGATGTGAAGGGCGACCGGGTCGAGATCGTGGTTGACGCTGGCGACGGGGTTCGCACCTACGAGATCGAGGCGACTAAGGCCGGCCGCCGCGTGGAGGTTTCCACCGCCCGCGGGGTGGTCGAGGTCTCCGAGGTGACGCGCACAGGCACACAGGTGCGGACCGGAAGGTTCATGGCCACTCGGATAGTTGCCCTCGTGGAGCACCCGGCCGAGCTCGCGCCCGGGCCGGGGCGGCGCCGGGCCCCGAGGGACCAGAGCTCGCTGCTCTCCGGCTCACCGTGAAGGCCCTCTAGTCCGGCTTCTCCTGGTGGCCGCCGAACTCCCTGCGCATGGCGGAAAGGATCCTGTCGGCGAAGTCCGCCTCGCCCCTGGAGCTGAACCGCTCATAGAGCGCGGCAGTGAGCACGTGCGCCGGCACCCCTTCATCGACGGCTGCCTGAACGGTCCATCGCCCCTCGCCTGAGTCTGAGACCAGTCCGCTGAAGCCCGCGAGGTCTGGATCCTTCAGAAGGGCCGCCGCCGTGAGGTCCAACAGCCACGAGCTCACCACGCTGCCGCGGCGCCAGACTTCGGCAACCTCGGTCGTGTCGAGGTCGTAGTGATAGAACTGGGGGTCGCGGAGAGGGGTTGTCTCTGCGTCGGACTCGCGGGCTTCGTTGCCCGCATTCGCCTTGCTGAGGATCGCCAATCCCTCCGCGTAGGCGGCCATGATCCCGTACTCGATCCCGTTGTGGACCATCTTCACGAAGTGCCCGGCTCCACTCGGGCCGCAGTAAAGGTAGCCGGCCTCAGCCGTGCTTTTCGAAGTCCTCTCCGACCTGCCGGGGGTCCGCGTGGCCGCGTCGACCCCGGGCGCCAGAGCGGCGAAGATGGGGTCGAGGTGCGTGACGACCTCCTCCTCGCCGCCGATCATCAGGCAGAACCCGCGCTCCAGACCGAACACCCCGCCACTCGTCCCGATGTCGACGAAATGGATGTCGCGCGTTGCGAGGTCGGTCGCCGTGTCGATGTCGTCCCGGTAGTAGGAATTTCCCCCGTCTATGACGATGTCGCCCGGCTCCATCAGGTCGGCCAGCGCCGTCGCCGTGGAGCCGGCGATCGCGGCCGGTACCATGATCCACGCGGCGCGCGGAGCTGCCAGCTTC
>Ga0210378_10000725_pt1 | contig 17046 bp, 12 predicted proteins | sample PLM1_60_b1redo_FD_155465 | JGI IMG/M metagenome (GOLD analysis project Ga0210378, IMG submission 155465) | Groundwater sediment microbial communities from an aquifer in East River, Colorado, USA - PLM1_60_b1 redo | ecosystem: Environmental > Terrestrial > Soil > Riparian zone | place: USA: East...
ACCTTCGGCTTTCCCGTTCCCGGATCGGCGACGGACAAGTTCTACGACCAGTACGCGGCCAAGTACGGGTCGCGGCCCGACGGCAGCTACACCGCGCTCGGCTACGAGGTCTTCAAGGTGCTCGAGGCCGCGATCAAGAAGGCCGACTCGACCGATCCGGACGACATCGCCAAGACGCTCTCGGACGGGCTCGAGGTCGACGGCGCGCTCGGAAAAATCACCTATCGGGGCAGCGGCTCGCACAATCCCCAGACCGAGGTCGCGCTCGTCAAGGTGCAGAACGGGAAGTTCGCGCTCGTGGAGAAGGGAGTGCCGGAAGACGTTCCCGAGCCTTAGAGGCTCCAACACAATGAGCCTTGTGCCCCCGGGCCGCGCTGCTCGCCCCGAGGCTGCGTCCTCAGTCGCGCCCAGGCTGACTCAGCCTGGGCGCTCCCTGCGTCCTTGCCTCGGAACGACCATCGCGCCCCGGCGACGAAGCGTCATTATGTTGGAGCCTCTTAGCGCCCGATGACGGCGCTGCTCGACGTCCGCGGTCTCCGCGCCCGCTACGGGCCGATCGTCGCCGTGCGCGAGGCGAATCTCCACGTCGAGGAGGGCGAGATCGTCGCCCTCCTCGGCGCGAACGGCGCGGGCAAGACGACAACGCTCGGCGCGATCACTGGTCTCGTTCGCGCCCGCGAGGGCGAAATCAATTTCGGCGGCGAGGACATCTCGCGACTCGCCCCTGAGCAGATCGCCCGGCGCGGCCTGAGCCTTACGCCCGAGGGCCGTCGCCTGTTCGCGACCCTGACCGTGGCCGAGAACCTCGCGATCGGCGCCGCCTCGCTCTCGCGGCAGGATCGGAAGTCGGGGACGGAGAGGGAGGAGCTCCTCGAGCTCTTCCCTGTGCTCGCGCAGCGGCTGCACTCGCCGGCAGGCACGCTCTCGGGCGGCGAGCAGCAACAACTCGCGATCGCGCGCTCGCTGATGTCCCGGCCGCGCCTGCTGCTCCTCGACGAGCCGACGCTCGGCCTCGCGCCGAAGCTCGTCAAGCTTGTCTTCGAGCTGATCGGGCGGCTGCGCACCGAGCGCGGGCTCACCGTGCTCCTCGTCGAGCAGAACGTCCACCGCGCGCTCGACCTCTGTGACCGCGCCTACGTGATGAGGCTGGGGGCGATCGAGGTCGAGGGCACTCCGGACGAGCTGCGGCGCGAGACCCGGATCGAGCAGGCCTACCTCGGGCGATGAGCTTCCAGGAGCTCGTCGAGCAGTCGGTCAACGGGCTCGCGCTCGGGAGCTCGTACGCCTTGCTCGCGCTCGGGCTGGCGATGGTCTTCAGCATCATGGGCCTGATCAACTTCGCCCACGGCGAGCTGCTGACGATCGGCGGCTACACGATGTGGGTCGCTTTCGAGCACGGGGTGCCGTGGCCGCTCGTGATCCCGATCACGCTGCTCTCGACGACGCTCGCGGCGGTGCTGATGGAGCGTGTCGCCTTCCGCCCGCTCCGTGGGGCGAGCCTCGTCACGCTGCTCATCACCTCGTTCGCGGTCAGCTACTTCCTGCAGACCGTCTTCCAGATCGGGATCAACACGCAGCCGGAAGGGATCGAGCTACCGGCCTGGGTGAACGACGTGGCGCATGTCGGGTCGGTTGCGATCCCGATCGTGAAGCTGGTCACGGCCGGCGTCACTCTGCTGGCGCTCATCGCGTTGACGCTCTTCCTACGGCGCACCCTGCTTGGGATCTCGATGCGCGCGGCGGCCGAGGACTTCCCCGTCGTGAGGCTGATGGGCGTGCGGGCGAACGGCGTCGTCGTCGCCGCCTTCGCGATCTCGGGCTTCCTGGCCGGGATCGCGGCGTTGCTCTTCTTCGCGCAGACCGCCGCGGTCGATTCCACGACCGGCACCGCGCCGGTGGTCAAGGCCTTCATCGCGGTCATCCTGGGCGGTCTCGGCAGCCTGACTGGGGCCGTTGCCGGCGGATTCGTGCTCGGGTTCGCGGAGGTGATCTTCCAGGCGACGCTGCCGGACGGCGTGCTCGAGTTTCGCGACGCCTTCGTGCTCAGCCTGCTGATCGCAATCCTCCTCCTTAGGCCGGGCGGCCTCTTCGGTCGGGCGCGAGGCCTCGAATGAAGCAGCTCGCCCGCTCCTGGGTGGCGGAGGCGGCGGCGGGTGCGGCGCTCCCTGCCGCGGTGCTCGTGCTCGTCGCAGGCTACGGCTGGCTGGTCGCGGACGAGGGTCTGCAGACGAAGATCACCCTCTTCTTCATCAACGTCGTCTTCGTCGTCGCCCTGCAGACCTTCTCCGGCAACTCCGGCATCCTCTCCTTCGGGCAGATGGCCTTCGTCGGCGTCGGCGCCTACGTCGCCGCGATCCTGACCATCGACCCTGTGCTGAAGCCGACCCTCCTCACCGGCCTGCCGGGCTTCCTCGACGACGCCCAACTCTCGTTCGTCGAGGCGACGGCGGCGGCCGCGGGAGTCGCTGCACTCGTAGCGCTTGTGACGGGGCTCCCGATCCTGCGCCTCGATGGAGCGAGCGCGGTGATCGCGATCCTGTCGCTGCTGCTGATCGCGGATGTCGTCTTCAGCGGCTGGATTGGCGTTACCCGCGGCGCCGGCGGGCTCTACGCGATCCCGCCGGAGGCGACGATCGGTCGCACGCTCGCCGTGGCGGTGCTCGTTGTCTTCGTCGCCCGCTGGTTCCGGGACTCGAAGAGCGGCCTGCTTCTCCGCGGCACTCGGGAGGATGCGTTCTCGGCGGCCTCCGTCGGCATCTTCGTTCGCGGCACGCGAATGCGTGCCTGGGTCCTGAGCGGGGCATTGAGCGGAGCCGGCGGCGCGCTCTTCGCCTTCTGGCTCGGGACGATCTCGCCGACGAACTTCTTCCTCGCGCCGACCTTCGCTGTGATCGTGATGCTGATCATCGGCGGCATGGCGACGGTCAGTGGTGCCGTGCTCGGGACCGCGCTCGTCACGTTCGTGCAGGAATCGCTGCGGCCCTACGAGGACAACAGCGTGCACGTCGGGCCGCTCGACATCGACCGCCTGACCGGACTGACGCAGCTTGCTCTGGTGGCGATGATCCTCGCCGTCATGTACTTCCGCCGCGAGGGCCTCGTCTCGCGTCGCGAGCTCGACGAGTCGCTGCGCGGGCTGCTCAAGCGGCCTGGCTAGCTGGCTGGCGCCGCGGCGGGCCCGCGGACCTGAGCTGTTACGTCAGTCTCAGATTAGAACGGGGCGAGTGGAGCCCGCCCGCCGTTGCACGGCAGACGGGCTCCAGATCTGCTCGGCGCGGCTACGTCGTAGCGCCTACGCGCGCATGATCGACGATGATCTCGCCGGTCGAAGGGCAAGGCTGGCAGGGGCGTGTCGGATGTGAGCATATGCTACAATATGGCCAAATGGCCCGCAGGCAAACGCTCGTCCAGCTCACCGACGATCTGCTGGCGCTTCTCGATGAGCGCGCAGCGAGGTCGGGTCGGTCGCGATCGGAGATCATCCGATCTGCGATCGAGCGGGAGCTCGCGGCGGAACGCGAGACTGCGATCGACGAGGCGATCGTCGACGGATACACGCGGATCCCGCCGCCCGACCACGACCACTGGGCCGAGGTAGCGGCGAAACGCTCCATCGCGGATGAACGGTGGTGAGCCGGGGCGAAGTCTGGTGGGTCGAAGACCCTGAGGTCGGCCGGCGGCCGCATCTCGTCCTGACACGTCAGGCGGCGATCGCAGTCCTCAACGCCTACCTCGCAGTGCCCGCGACTCGCACGGTCAGAGGCATCCCGACCGAGGTTCGGCTCGGCGCCGAGGACGGCATGCCGGCGGAGTGCGCGCTGAGCCTCGACAACGTGACGGTCGTTCCGCGCAGCTTCTTCGTCGAGCGAATTTGCAGATTGAGTACGGAGCGACTGACGGAGCTGTGCTCGGCGCTCGGGATCGCGACCGGCTGCGCGTAGACGACGCGTCGCGCCTAGCTCGGTTCGGCACCCCGAGGCTCGCTGGACAGAGGTACTGGCCCTGCAAGTCGAACTCTGTTCGCCTGAGCTCCTCGCCTCGCGCGGCTACGCGCGTCGGCTGCCTTCGGGCTTTGGCCGGGGTGCTGGCCACAGGGCCAGTGAAACCACTCTACTCCTCTGAGCAGCCCGATCCAAACACGATCCACGCGCCTTGAACGTGCTCAGGGCAGCGGCACGCGCGGCGTTGAGACGACGCCGAGGCGCTCGAGGATCGCCTGGCTCTCGGCCTCCGCCTCCTGGCCGCCGAGGCCGGTTCGGGCCAGCGCCTCCAGCGTCAGCGCCAACTCGTAGTCGGCCTCGAGCTCGCGCGCAAGCTCGAGGCTCCGCTCGAAGCGCGCTCCGGCCTCATCCGCGCGGCGCGCCTGCACGAGGGCGTAGCCGTGGAGCCTTTCGAGGAGCGGGTACAGGAGCGGGTTGTCCTCCGCCGCCTCCAGCACGGTGGGCGCGACGTCGAGGGCCTCCTGGAAGCGCCCCGCGAGCACGAGGCACTCGGCGCGCCGGGCCTGGGTCTCGTGCGCGAGCGCCTCCGAGCCGAGCGACTCGAAGGCCTCGAGCGCTTCGCTGAACAACTCCAGCGCCTCGTCGAAGCGTCGCGCGCGCGCGGCGACCCGCCGCCCCAGATTCGAGGTGGCGAGCGCGATGCCGAGCGGGTACCGCGCGGCTCGCCAGACTCGCCGGGCCTCGACAAAGAGCGCCTCCGCTTCCTCGAGCTTGCCCTGATCGGACACGATCTCGCCCTCGTTGTTCTGCGCGCGCGCGACGTTGACGACGTCGCCTGCACGCCCGCTGAGCTCGCCGCTGCGCCTGAAGAGCTCCGAGGCCTCGTCCCAGCGGCCGGCATAGTAGGCCTCGATTCCGAGGTTGTTGACGAGATTCGACTGGAGGACGAGGTCGCCGGCTTCCTCGAGCATGGAGAGCGCCAGGCGGGCGTGCTCTTCGTCCTTCTCGCCGAGCGACATGTGGTTCAGGTGGAGGAGGTAGTAGGCATGGCCGAGCGCGGCCCGGTCGTCGGCGAGCTCGGCGTGCTCGGCGGCGCGAGCGCTCCAGTCGACGGCCTCGTCGAAGTGTCCCTGCCGGAACTTGACGCCCGCCGTCGCGAGCTCGAGCTGCACGCGGCTTGCCAGCCCGTCATCACGGGCGGCGGCATCGAGCGCGTCGAGCCCGCGGCCGTACCACTCCAGCGCCTCCGGATAGCTTCCGAGCCGCTCACGGAGGATCCCCTCCTTGCGCATCAGCCGCGAGCGCACGAGCCCGTCGTCCGTCAGCTCACGGGCGAGGCGGTAGGCCTCACCAGCCTCCTCGTACCGCGCGGTGAGCTCGCAGACATCGCCGAGCGCTTCGGCGACATCCTCCACTTCGGAAGGCGGCAGCTCGAGGTGCTCGGCCGCCACGAGTGCGCGGTGGAACAGCTCGGCCGCGTCGACGTTCGCAGATCGGCGCTTGGCCAGCGCTCCGACTGCGGCGGAGTAGCGCCAGGCGCGCTCGTAATCCTCGGCATGCAGGAAGTGGAGCGAGAGCAGAGGCGCGAGCTCCGCGGCGTCCTCCCCGGCGCGCTGCTCGAGCGCCGTGCCGACCCGCCCATGGATCTCGCGCCGGCGGCGGAAGGAGAGCCCTTCGTACGCGACCGTCCGGAAGAGATCGTGCCGGAAGCGCAGCTCGTTCGTGCCCTCCCAGGCCACGAACTCCCCCAGACGGCGCCAGCGGTCGAGGTCGCCGACATCCGCGAGCTCGTCAGCGAGGACGTCCGCCAAAAGATCGAGCTCGAAGCGGGCGCCGAGGACGGACGCGTTGCGGAGGAGGAAGCGATCGCCGGGCTCGAGCGTGTCGATCCGCGTCGTGATCAGCGTCTCGACCCGGGCTCCTCGACGAACGGCAGGCCCTGCGGCCGGCACGGGAGCTGCCTTGTTCAGCATCCCTGCGGATGCGGCGTCGTCCGATCGTGCGCCGACGACCGTGGCGGCCGTGTACACCATCTTCGACAGCCTCGCCTACATCGGATTCACGGCGATGGGCCTCGTGACCGCAGGGGTTGCGGTGGCGAGCTTTCGCGAGCATGCGTTTTCGCGAGCCGTTGGCTGGCTGAGCGCCATCGGCACCGGACTCTTCGTCGTGTGCTGTGGGATGCGTAAATTCGGTCGTACATCACAAAACATTCGATTTGCAGGCAAGACCGAGCTTACGCACCCCACAGCCCTACGCCGAGCCTTCTAGGCTCCAGGCCCCGGAGCTCACGGCCGGCGGTGGAGCGGCTCGAAGCATGGAGTGGCCCGCGTGGGCGCGCTGAAGGAAGCCGAGGTCTAGACGCGGACCCCTCGTTCTCGTAGTCTCCCGCTGGAACCTGCGGCCAGGCTCACCCGAGCCAGCCGCGCGGGGGAGAGGGAGGGCTTGTGAATATCAAGAGACTAATCGGCTTTGGTGGGGCGGTGGTTGCGGCAGTTGCGCTGATCTCGTCTGCGGGAGCAAGCACTGCGGCGCCGCCGATCACAAAGAAGATCGATCTCTCCACGAGAGGGGCGGTCGCGAAGTACCTGAGCTCGATCCACGTCGATCCGAAGCGCGTCGTGATCCAGCGCGGGCTGCGGAACTACGCAGGGTCGTCCTGTCCGGGGGCGGGCTGGACCTGCACCTCGACGTCTCACCCTGTCGTGCAGGTCGCCTCGACCGCCGGCAAGAACGTCTTCCAGTGTGCGAGCTCGAGCTGCGCGGTCGTACAGACTTCGGTCACCGCGCTCGCCACGAACAGGGCGAAATGCATCAAGACCAACGGCATCTCGCAGTCGTGCTCGATCACCCAGACGAGCGCGACCGCGAACAACGAGGCCATCGTGGTCCAGACCGCGACCAAGCTGACCGGACTGACGCAGAGCGCCTCTCAGACCGCTCGGATCACCCAGAAGGCGACCGGCGGCTCCGAAGTTGCGAACAACAACACCGCGTGCGTCCTCCAGACGACCACTATCGAGGGCTCCACCGTCGCGAAGAGCGGCATGCCGGTAACCGTCACGCTGGACGCGCATCAGTCGATCTCGATTACGCAGGACTCGCTGTTCGGCGGCAACACCGTCAAGAAGGCGGACGCTGCCGGAGGCGGAGGATGCAGCGGCGACACGCTGACGCAAGGCCAGTCGATCACATCCAAAGCGTCCGGCTCGGGAGCGATCACACAGAAGCAGAACGCTGCGGCCGGCGGGCCGAACATGCTGCTCGACATCCAGCAGAACCAGAGTTCGGGGTTCCTGGGAACTGCCACAGGTCAGAACACCTCGGCGTTCTCCCAGACCAGCACCCTGACGGCGGTCGCGACCACGCCGGCCGGGTCCGTCACCCAGACGCAGAGCTCCCTCGCCGGTGGCCTGCAGGCCACCGTGAATCAGTTCAGCCAGGACAACAACGCGCCGGGCCCGGCAAACACGAGCACGGCGATACAAGACGAGGTCCAGTGTGAGCACGCGCAGGCCTCTGGTCCACAAACGTGCGACACCCCGAACCCGCCGACATACACCTTTACGCAGACGCAGTACGGGCCGGTGCACTGTTGCTCGGAGCAGGCGAACGACCCTGACGACGTGTTCACCATCAACCAGAGCTCGACTCAGGACAACGACCTGGGTCAGGACCAGAACCAGTCGAACAACATGCAGGCCGACTGCAGCACCTCCGGAACCTGCACCGCCACGCAGACGACGAACGTCGATGGAGTCCCTAGCTACAACACCCAGACCGGCTCCGACGTGAGCATCGCGACCACCTGCTCCGGATCCGCCTGCACAACGACGAACGATCAATCCGCCACGTCTGTCTCCAACACGGATGTGGCCGAGTTCGGCTATGGGGGCATGCGAGGAGACGGCACCGGCACGATCACCGTTGGCGGCGTCAGCGGGACGGTGACAAAGGCGCTCCTCTACTGGAACGGACCGACGACCTCCACCAATCCCACCGCGAACGCGGCGGTGACCTTCGCCGACACCGCGATTACGGGCACGAACATCGGCTTCGCCAGCAGCAATTGCTGGTCACCACCGTTCGATAACAGCCAGTCCTACCGCGCCGAAGTGACCTCGCTGGTCAGCGGCAACGGGCCGTACAGCCTGGCCAACTTCACCAAGCCCGACGCCGACATCAACGGCGTAGCCCTGATCGTCTTCTACAACAACGGCGACACGGCGGATGACCGCAACGTCGTCCTATTCAACGGCAACGACTCGAACTTCGCGAGCACGTTCGATCCGCAGGGCTGGGACGAGACCATTCCCAACGTTCCCTACCCGGGCTCCGGCAGTGGGAGCCTCGACTTCGTTGTCTCTGACGGCCAGACCTTCAACGACGACGACCTCCTGTTGAACGGGCAATCCTTCGTGGCCGGCCCAGCCATCTTCCAGGGCGACACGGCGGGCGGCTCCTTCAACTCAAACGGATCGCTCTGGGACGTCAAGTCGTTCGACATCACGTCGTTCCTCACGCAGCCGTCAAACAACCTCCACTTGACGACCGGCCTCGTGAGCGACTGCCTGTCGCTCGTTGTCGCCGCGGCGAACGTGCCCGCGTCGGCGCCTATCATCCTGTCGCCTCTGGCCGCTGTGCAGCAGCCGTCGCAGGCGATGCAAATCCAGTCAACTCCCGCTCGATCTCCTCGACGAGCGCTCGCGCACCCATCGGCGCAAGGATCTCGTGCGCTCGGTGGAACTGCGTCGTTGCCTCTTCGTCGCGGCCGAAGCGGTTAAGCGCACGCCCGAAGGCGATCCTGCCTTCGGCAAGATCGATCAGCAGGCGCTGCTCCTCAAGTAGGAGTAGCGCCTGCGGATACCGGTCCAGGACTGCGTCGACGTCGCCATCGGCGACGGCGACGCTCGCTTCGGCCAGCAGCAGGGCGGCTCGGGAGTACACGTCCTCTTCCGGCACATTTCTCGCGGCGAACTCGGCCAGCTCCCGCGCTTCCCCCACCCGTTGCTGACGGACGAGGCTCTCGACCAGCAGCCGGTAGATCTCGAGGACGAGCCAACCCCCGAACTCGAGGGCGAGAGGAACCGCCGCCTTAAGCCTCTCCTCGGCGTCCGCCACGTCGTCCCGGGCCAGCGCATAAAGAGCCAGGGCCCGCAGATTCTGGACCTGAAAGTAGCTGTCCGCGGTGCGCTCGAGCCAGTCGAGCGCCTGCAAGGAAAGGCGCCGCGCCTCGGCTGGCTGGCCGCGGTAGTACTTCACGACAGCGAGCAGGAACGTCACCCGCGCCTCGTCCCTGTGGCTGCCCATGTCGCGGGCCAGGCGCGCGCAACGCGCGAGGTGCTCTTCCGACTCTCCGAGCTTGCCGAGATTGAAGAGGAGGAAGCCGAGCCGCATGTGCCCCTCGATGCGGAGCGCGAGGTCATCGAGCTCCTCGGCGATCGCCAAGCCGCTCCTGAGATCCTCGATCGTCTCCCGGTCTCCTCCCTCGAACCAGGCGCGCAGAACCGCTGACTCGTACCGGGCCCGGATCTCGAGCACGGGATCGCCGATCCGGGTGGCGATCGACTGCGCCTCCACGATGTGCTCGCGCCCCTCGGACGCGCGCCCCTGCTTGGAATCGATGTTTGCGAGCGCAATCAGGGCGGCACAGCGCAGGTCCAGGCGACCGGCTGCCAGCGTCTCGTCCGCGAGCCGCACGAGTTGCTCACTCGCTCGACGCAGCTCGCCGAGCGAGATGAGCGATCTGGAGTGCTTGAGCCGTAGCTCGAGCTCCCGTTCCGGCTCCTCCACGACATCGAGCGCGCGAGAGTAGAAACGCTCGGCTTCGCGGTGACCCTCGCGCCGCTCCGACTTCTCGGCCGCCCGGATCAGCGCGTCGACCGCGTCGGCGATCGGCGGCGGCTCAGGTGGGCGCGCGACGGCGCGGGCGAAGAGGCAGGCCTGCTCGAGGTGGTAGGCGACGATCTCGACGAGCTCGTCCTCGCCGCCCGGCAGTCCCTGTGTCCAAGTGGCGAAGCGGGCGTGCAGACGCGCACGCTCGCCCTTCGGCACACGGCCGTAGGCGACGTCGCGGATCAGGACGTGCTTGAAGGCGTACTCGTTCTCGCCGGCCACGGTCGAGGTTCGGTTGGCACGTACCAGGTCGCGGCGCTCGAGCTCAGAGAGGCCGGGAGCGAGGGCGCCGTCGGCGCCGAGGTGGGCGACTGCGCCCGGCCAGAAAACCGTCCCTATGACGGAGGCCTGTTGCGCGACGCGCTTGCCGCTGGGAGCCAGCTGGTCGAGGCGCGATCCGATCAGGGCCTGGAGGCTGGTCGGCACGGGGAGCGACCCGGCGTCGGCGTCGCCGTCGCCGAGCGCGCCCGCGTCGCTGAGCATGCTGACGGTCTCCTCGATGAAGAGCGGGTTGCCGCCCGCGTTCTCGAGCACGCGCGCGGCCACCTCGGGGGGGAGACCTTTCTCGCGCAGCAGCTCGGCGAGCAGCGCCTCGCTCTCACCGGCGCCGAGCGCCTCGAGCTCCACCGTGCGCCGGTGCTCGCCGTCGGCGAAGAGCGCCGGCCACGCCTCGGGCGCCTCGGGGCGGGCCGAGCAGAGCAGCAGCATCGGCGACCCCTCGCTGCCCTCGAGCAGCGTCCCTACCAACTCGATCAGCGTCGGCTCCGCCCAGTGGAGGTCCTCGAGCACGAGGACCAGCGGCCGCCGGGCTGCGACCAGCTCCAGCACGCGCCTGATGCCCCAGTGGAGCTCCGCCTGGCCGATCTCCTCCGCCGAGTAGGTTCCCTCCGGGGTCGTCGCGACCCCGATCAGGTTCGCGAACGCGGCCGCCATCGTCCGCAGCTCGTCACGGTCTTCCGTCGCGAGGCCGCTCAGGAGCTCGCCGAGCTTGGCCGAGGTCGCGGTCTCGTCGTCGTCGTGCGTGATCCTGGCAGCCTGCTTCAGGATCTCGACGATCGGCCAGTAGGTGATGCCCTCGCCGTAGGAGAGACACCGCCCCCAGAAGACGTCGCAACGCTCCTCCAGGCGAGCGGCGGTCTCGGCTATGAGCCGGCTCTTGCCGATTCCGGGCCCGCCGACGACCGCGGCGAATCCCGGGCGGCGTTCCCGCTCGATCAGCTCCCAGACTCCCCAGATCTGCTCGAGCTCGCGCTCGCGGCCGACCAGAGGCGCCGCGGCGGTTGCGACGTAGCGCTCGCCCTCCCGTACGCCGACGACCTCCCAGACCTGGACCGGCTCCGCCTTGCCCTTCGCTTCGATCGCCTCGTGATCTCGGTACTCGATCACTCCACGCGTGGCGTTGTAGGTCTCCTGGCCGACGAGGATCCCGTCGGTCGGCGCGGAGCTCTGGAGCCGAGCCGCGGTGTTCATCACGTCGCCGGCAGCAGTCCACTCGCCCTGGTCCGGTCTGGCCTCGAGCATCACGAGCGCCTCGCCGGTATGGACGCCGATCCGGATGTGGAGGTCGAGCCACGCGTCATTCGCGTTGAGGTCGGCGACGCCTTCTTTGATCGCCAGCGCCGCGCGCACCGCGCGCACCGGATCGTCCTCGTATGCGACCGGCGCCCCGAAGATCGCGAGCACGGCGTCGCCGACGAACTTCTCGACCCGGCCCCCGAAGCGCTCGAGCTCGGCGCCGGCCCGGGCGTGGTAGGGCGCCAGCATCGACTTCACGTCCTCGGGGTCGAGCTGCTCGGCGCGGGCGGTCGAACCGACCACGTCGACGAAGAGAACGGTCACGAGCTTCCGCTCCTCGCTCGGGCCCGCGGGGGCGGGCGACTCGGCAGCCTCCGCGACCGGCGACCCGCAGGCTAGGCAGAACCGTGCCTCCTCGGGGTTCTCCTTCCCACAGCTCGGGCAAACGATCACACCGTCGAGTGTAGGGCCCGTGCAGGGGAAATACAGCCTCGCGTGGCTGACAAGGACGTCCAGCGAGGTGCCGCGGCGTTCCGGCGTCAGCTACCGCCCCTCGTCAAGATGTTCATGCAGTCCTGCCCCGCCGTGCGCGAACGGGTGAGTGGTCTCAAGCCCAAGACGAAAGCCCGTCTGCTGCTGGACGAGCTGGTTGAAAACGCCAATCAGCCAGAGAGCTTCGTTCTCCGCGAAGACAGTCCCCTCGGAGATGAGATCGCCAGGTGGGAACTCGTAAGTAGGGCTTCAGGGGCTCGGTCGGCACAACGAATACCTCCGATCGCCGCCCAGCTTGTCGGCGATCAGGCCCGCCCCAAGGTGTCCGGCCTCCTCGACGTCGCGCGGCGGCTTTTCGGGCGTGCTTGCTTGGCCCTGCGGCGCCTATCCTGTCCGCCGATGAAACCCCTACAAACAGGACATTTCTCTATGTTTCAGGGCTCACGGGGAGCGTTCGTCGGAGCCTCGCCTGGGCGAAGTGTCCACGGCACGTATCCACCGGGTGTCCAGCGGCGGGTGTCCACCGAGATAGACTCCCCAGGGTGTCCAGCGAGCTTCGAGATCCCGAGCAGACGGCCCCGGAGGCGCCCGGCGCCGCCTCGGATACGCGAGAACGTGCCTCGGCGAAGACGATCTTCGGCCGGCTCGATCCCTGGCCGCTCGGCAGCGCGCGCCGAGCCCTGATTGTCCGCGGCGGAAGCGCTTATGGGCACTGAGCGCCGCCTGCCAGTCTCGGACGCCGAAGTCCTCGCCGAAAACCGCGCCGGCGCATCGCAGCGCGCTCTCGCGCAGCGGTACGACGTTTCGAAGGGCGCCGTGCAGAAGGCGATCGCCCGCGCCAAGGCGAGCGGGCCGCAGGCAACCCCGGAGCCGAGCGCGCCCGACTCAAGCCGCGCGGTCGGGAATCGGCCGACGAGCACCCTCGACATCCGCGGGCGCCTCGAACACGAAGCGCTGAACTCGGCCGACGGCCGCTCCCGGATCGCCGCCCTCAAAGAGCTTCGCCTGCTCGACGAGCGCGAGCAGGCCGAGCGCACGCAGGGCCGCGAACATCGATTCCTCCACGGAACGATCGTGCTCGAACCCGCGGACCGAAACGGCGAGCGCTGGAATCTCTTGCTGCGACAGCAGGACGGCTGGAGGACCCTCGGAGGGCCTCCTCTCCCGCCCAAGCAGGCGTGGGGCCTGGTCGCGCTCGCGCTCGGGCTCGCGGACCTGAGGGACGTCTAACCCACAACGCGCGGAAGCAAGGGGGTCGAAGCCGCGGCGTCACAACCACCGCTGGCCTGGCAGTCGATCGAGATGTCGCACAGCTCGCCCCGCTGGAGTGGGGCCGGGCCGCTGGTCGGCGACACCGTCGAGTGGTTCATCCAGGCGGTCGACGCTTCCGGCAACGTCGCCGTCACCAGCAACAAGGCGCTCCTCGGGTCGGTAGTGACACCACCGCCGACCGGCGACATTCACGCGGAGGTGACGAGCGGCACGCTCCACCCGAGCGGGTGGTACACGACCGACGTCGTAGTGACGATCAGCGGCGCGCCCGATATCAGCTACAGCCTCGACGGAGCCCCGTTCACCAGCGTCGACGGAGACGAGTCCACCCCCGGTACGCAGCTGGTCGTCAACCGGTGTCCACTCGCTGGACTTCCAGGGCAGCAACGGCGACCATGGCTCGCTTCCGATTCCGATCGACGTGTCCGATCCGACAGTGACGGTGAACGCGACGTACGGCTTCGGCTCGGTCGCCCGTGCGCTCTGCGCCGACTCCGGTTCGGGTATCGCCTCCTGCAGCCCCACCGATCCCCTCGACACGAGCACGGCCGGCATGCACACGATCCACGCTCACGCCGTGGATCGGGCCGGCCACATCTTCGACCGCGATCTGACCTACACGGTGACGGCGTATTCGTTCACCGGCTTCTTCTCCCCGATCGCCAACCCGCCGGCCATGAACGTCGCCAACGCAGGCAACACCGTTCCGATCAAGTTCAGCCTGGCCGGTTTTAGAACCTTCAACGTGTTTGCCCAGGGATATCCGGCCTCGCAGGCGATGAACTGCACCACAGGAGTTCTTTCCGGTCCAATCCAGCCGACCACGCTCGGCCCGGAGGGATTCACCTACGACCCGCTACTGGATCAGTACAAGTACGTCTGGAAGACGGACCGCAGGTGGATGGGGACGTGCCGCAAGTTGATCGTGCGCCTCAGAGACGGCAGCGAGAAGCGCGCCAACTTCCGGTTCCAGTAGCGGGTGCGGGTGCTAGCTGACGGGCGCCGCGGCGGGATGGCGCAACTCGTCGCCGAAGCGCGCTCGCGGGATGAACTCGCCGACTCCCGGCTGCGCCACTAGCTCGTCGCCCTCCACCAGCACCCGGCCTCGCAGGAGCACAACCTCGGGGGCGCCGGTCACCTCGGTGCCCTCGAAGAGGTTGTAGTCGCTCTTCGAGTGGTGGGTGGCGGCTGAGATCGTCACCTTGCGCTCGGGGTCGAAGACAACGATGTCCGCGTCCGAGCCGACGGCGATCGTGCCCTTGCGCGGGTAGAGGCCGAAGTAGCGCGCCGGGTTCGTCGAGAGCAGCTCGACCATCCGGTTCAGCGAGATCCGGCCGGCGCGCACGCCGTGCTCGTGGATCATCTGCAGCCGGTTCTCCAGGCCGGGCGCGCCGTTCGGGATCTTGGAGAAGTCGTCCTTGCCGAGCGTCTTCTGGCCGTTCCAGAGGAACGCACAGTGGTCGGTCGAGATCACGGACAGCACATCCCGCTCGACCGCCCGCCACAGCACTTCCTGGTTCTCCTTTGCCCGCGGCGGGGGCGTGTACACGTACTTCGCGCCCTCGAAGTCGGGCCGCTCCAGGTAGCTCTCGTCGATGAAGAAGTACTGCGTGCACGTCTCGCCCCAGACGTCCCAGCCCTTCTCACGCGCGAGCTCGATCGGCTCGACCGACTCGCGGCAGGAGACATGGACGACGTAGAGCCTGCAGCCGGCGACCCGCGCGAGCTGGATCGCCCGGTTCGTCGCCTCGCCCTCCGTCTCCGGCGGCCGCGTGAGCGCGTGGTAGCGAGGCTCCGTCTTCCCTTCGGCCAGCGCCTGCTTGACCAGGACGTCGATCGCATCGCCGTTCTCCGCGTGCACCATCACGAGCGCGCCGGTCTCGGCGGCGACCTGCATGACCTTGAAGAGCGTCTCGTCGTCGACCATCAGCGCGCCCTTGTAGGCCATGAAGAGCTTGTACGAGGTGATTCCCTCGTCCGGCAGCAAGGCGAGCTCCTCGAGCGTGCCGCCCTCCTTCAGGTCGGTGACCGCCATGTGGTAGCCCATGTCGGTCACCTGCTTGCCGTTCGCCTTCGCCTTCCACTCGTCGAGGGCGGCGGAGAACGACATGCCCTGCGGCTGGATGATGAAGTCGACGTGGCAGGTCGTCCCGCCGAAGGCCGCGGAGATCTGCCCCGACTCGACGTCGTCGATCGTGACCGTGCCGCCGAAGGGCATGTCGAGATGCGTGTGCGGGTCGACGCCGCCCGGGAGCACGTACTTCCCGCTCGCGTCGACGACCTTGTCCGCGGGCTGGTCGAGCGACTCGCCGATCAGCGTCACAGTCTCGTCCTCGACGTAGAGGTCGGCGACGTAGTCGTCGGCGGCGGTGATGATGCGTCCGCCTTTGATCAGTACGGACATCGCGTCAAGTTTAGGCTCACAGGCGATGCCACTCGACCCGAGCCGCACCGTGGCCGAGCTCCGCGAGCTCCAGGTGCTGACGGGCGACGCCGAGGGCGCTCAGCGCGTCGCCTGGACGGACATGTGGGTGCGCGCGAAGGAGTGGCTACGGGAGAAGGTTCCGCTCGCGGATGAGGTCGACGAGGCCGGCAACCAATGGTGGACGCTCGCGGGCCGCTCCGAGCAGGCCGTGCTCATCGGGGGGCACATCGACTCGGTGCCGAACGGGGGCTGGCTGGACGGGGCGCTGAATGTGATGGCGGGCGTGGAGGTGATGCGGCGGCTCGTCGATGAGGGTGAGCCCGCGGTGACGGTTCGCCTCGTCAACTGGGCCGACGAGGAGGGCGCGCGCTTCGGCCGCAGCCTCTTCGGCTCGAGCGCGGCCGCCGGGTCGATGGCCGACCAGGGCGAGTTGCGCACGCGCAAGGACGCCGAGGGCAATGTGCTGCCCGAGGTCCTCGCCGAGCACGGCGTCGAGCTCGACCGAGCGCTCGAGGCCCGGAAGCAGCTCGAGAACGCGGCCGCCTACCTCGAGCTGCACATCGAGCAGGGGCCGGTGCTCGAGACGCTCGGCCTCCCGCTCGGGGTCGTCCTCGGAACCTTCGGCGTCGAGCGCCACCAGGTCACCTTCCGCGGCCAGGCCGCGCACGCCGGGTCGACGCCGATGGATGCCCGCCGCGACGCCCTCGCCGGCGCTGCGAGGCTCGAGCTCGAGATCCGCGAGATCGCCACGGGTATGGGTGGCGGGGCGGTGTGCACTATGGGCAGCGTCGTCACGAAGCCGGGCATCGTCACCTCGGTCGTCGAGACCGCCGAGTGCCTGCTCGACCAGCGGCAACTGGACGCCGAGACGCTCGCTGCGATGCTCGAGGCTGCGAAGGCTGTTTCGGAGCGGATCGCCAAGGAGGAGGACATCGAGGTCGAGTGGGAGCGGATCTGGCAGATCGAGCCGATCCTTTTCAACGACGAGCTGATCGGGCTCGCCGAGGACTCGATCGAGGAGGTCGCCGGCACATCGCATCGCCTGCCGAGCGGGCCGCTACACGACGCGGCCGAGGTCGCCCGCGCGGGCGTGCCGACGGTGATGCTCTTCGTCCAGAGCCTGCGTGGCCTCTCGCACACGAAGCTCGAGGACACGAAGGAAGGGCATCTCGAGTTGGCGGTGCAGGCGCTCGACCGGCTCACAGACCGGACGATCGCCTGGGTCGAGTCAGGTTCCTAAAAGACACGACCCGCCGGGAGGCGGGCCGAAGTCTGGTGAAGCGGGGAACCACCCCGCGCGCGAGTCAGAATCGATTCGCATCGTAGCGAACCCGGCCCACGCCAGCTTCGACCCACCGCGTCGGCGCGGAGGGCGCCGGACTCGAACCGGAACCGGTGGTGAGCCGGTCGCTGCGATTGTGACTCGCGCCTCTCGCCTCGAGATTTCACCCTCCGCTCGGCGAGCGTACGAGCGAATTTCGGCGCCTCCGCGGCGCAGGCGATTTG
>Ga0210378_10000726_pt1 | contig 17015 bp, 17 predicted proteins | sample PLM1_60_b1redo_FD_155465 | JGI IMG/M metagenome (GOLD analysis project Ga0210378, IMG submission 155465) | Groundwater sediment microbial communities from an aquifer in East River, Colorado, USA - PLM1_60_b1 redo | ecosystem: Environmental > Terrestrial > Soil > Riparian zone | place: USA: East...
CCGGCATCGGGCCGTGGACCGCCGGCTACGTCGCCATGCGCGTGCTCGGCGCCACCGACGTACTGCTGTCCACCGACCTCATGGTCCGCCGCGGCGCCGAGGCGCTCGGCCTGCCGTCCACCGCCCGCGGCCTGGACATCCACGCCCGCCGGTGGAGCCCGTACCGCTCCTACGCCGGCATGCAACCGGCTGTCCGGGCTCACCCAGCGGTCGGTGCTGCTGGTATTGTACTCAGGACCCACCGAACTGTCGGACCTGGCGATGCTGCGACTTCTATTGTCCAGACGGAAGAAACTGCATATGCCTGTATCTTGTCTGCAACTGCTGCTGACATGTCGGTGGTGGTCTCGCCCGTGATCTCAGTAATTCTGACTTCATTGCTCGCCGGCTTAATCGTCGCCATTGCCCAGGTGACGGTCCCTTGAACGGCGAACGCCGCAACATGGATTGCGCACTTCGGTGGTCACCGAAGCAAAGGGAAGAGCGCCGGGTGGCTAATGCTGTTAAGCATTACGACTGCGTCATCGACGATTTGCGGCGGAGCGTGCGGCGCACTGTTGGGGCTATCAGCGACCAACTACCCGCGACTATCCGTATCGCCATCGGTACTGTGCTGTCGGCCGGGCTCCTCATTATAGGCTGTATGCCCAAAGTTCCAGTCCTTCAGTTCAGGCGCGAGACAGGACAGAACATGCTAGGATGGGGACCACGATGCTGGGCCGCGGCGAATGGTTCGTTGCTTGGCATTGCGGTCGTCTCTCGAATAGGGTTTTGGCTTTGGTACCTGGTTCCAGTCGGTTGCTTCGTCGTCGGGTCGCCGATCCACGGAGCGTTGATTTGGGGCACATATGGCTTGGTTCGCGGCATCACAATCTCCTTGAGTGCCTTCGTCATGAGAAATTCTCCCGAAAGGATGACGGCCATTAGTATGGCCTTACTGTCTCGGCAGCCACGCGCCGTTGCCGTGAGCCGCGCGGCTCTCGTGATTCTGGGCGTGGGTATGACTTTGGTGCTTGGAGCCTAGAAATGCACCTGGTGTGGTCTAACCGGAGCGGCCGCTCGTATGGAATGCCCGTCGCCTTGCTGGCCTGTGTGGTCGCGATAGCATGCACCCCATCTGCTGAGGCCCCTGCCGCCTCCCTGAAAACCTCAAGCCCTGCCGACAGCAGGCCCACGGACCTTCCCGCTCTATCATCGCAGAGCACACCCATTGTACTTTCCTGCGACGACGCGGCCCATGGTGTCACGCCAGCACCAAGCGGGGACGCCATTGTTGAAGGAATTGTAATCCCCGATTTTCCGGCCTCGGCCCTGGACACGGTTCGCGACCGCCCAGCTGTGACCGTCGACGGGACAAGCTACTATTCGGCCAAAGCATTCCTCTATGTCACATCCGCGGCGGCCGATGTTACACGGATCGCAGTCGCCGACTCTGTCGACGCACTCCTGTTCTACACCACTGCCTCGCAATGGAATCAGTTTGGCTTTCCTCCCCGGACAACCAGTGGCGGCAGCGCTGCGGCCTCGCGAGAGATTGCACTGGGTAGATGTCCGGAACGCGATGGCCCGGTTGGCTTCAATGGTGTCCTACTCGTCAGCCAGCCGAGTTGCTTGATTCTTCGAATCACGCGTAGCGATACGGGAAGGACAGCAGCCGCACGCCTACCATTGGGCGCGGACTGTCCGCCGAGTTAATTCGCCTCAGCCCGGCGGTGCCCGCCAGGTGGCTAAACTAAGCGACGCGGCGGACTTCGTAGGGTGGCCTGATTACTAACGCGGATTTCCGCGCAGTTGGTTCGGCCCAGGGATCAGGTGAACTCGTAGTGGAGGGTGCGGCCGTCCCACCAGGGGACGGGGGTGTCGGCCGTCGGGCCCGTCGAGCTTGTCCAGCCCGAACAGGATCCACAGCATGTCGTCGTTGTCGCTGGCGCTGCTGCCGACCAGGCCGACGGCCTCGCTGCTGCCGGCCCCGGCCGGTCGGCATCGTCGATCGGGCGCGCGCCCGGCCGGAACGGGGTTCGTCCGCAGCGGTCCGAACTGCGGCGGGGACGCCACGGGGGCCGGCGGCGGGGGCGCGGCGTCCACTGGCTCGGGTGCCGCGGCGAGGCGGCGATCAGGTCAAGGGCGGCCCGGGACAGCACACCGGCCAGCCGGACGCGCGCCTCGCGCAGCAGGTGCGCCGCGTCGCCGGCCGAGTCACCGGCCGGGTGCAGAACCACCCCACCGATGCCGGCGAGCAGCGGCAACGCGCGGGCCGAGACCTCGGGCAGCGGCTGGCCAAACTCGAACACGATGCCACCGGCCTCCGAGCGCACCTCGAGGCGGTCGAGCGCGTCGCCGCCGAGCAGCCGGGTCAGCGGCCCGGCCACCGCCTCGCGCAGCACCGACGTCACGCCCGGCGGCTGCTGGCCGGCGGTCAGCCGCACGCTGGTCGACTCCGCGGGGCCGGTGCTCTGGCCGGGCAGCGGGCGGTCCCCGTGCCGGCGCCCAGCGCGAGCCCGGTCGACGCCCGGAACTGCTGCAAGATCGACAGTGCGTCCCGGACCGGCGGACCGGCCAATGGCACCGGGCCGACCGTCAAGCCTGACGTTCCGCACTTCTGAGACCTGATTTGGCCCCCCACTTGGGTGGGTGGGCGGTCAGCTCGGTTGGCTGTCTGGCCTGTGTCGTCGGCTGGGTGGCTGGGGTGGGAGCAGCAGGTCGCGGGCCTGGGTGGAGATCTCATCCATCGCTGTGATGATCTCTTCGAGGCGTCGTCGGTTGGTGATCTGTTGGCGGTAGTGCTCGGCCTGCTCGGGGGTCAGCCGCGTGGTGAGGGTCTTGCCGGCGACCTTGCGGGTGTGCTGGTAGTACGGGCCGTGTCGCTGGGGCGGGTCGGCATGGCAGCGGCAACCGGCAGCGGTGCACACGGTGTACCGCTTGATCACGCTGCCGGTTGCGATGTACCCCAGGTCGCGGATTTCGTCGAGGAGGGCGCGGTAGCGCCGTTGCAGCCGGGCGAGTTCGGCGTCGGCCATCACGATCTTCCTCCGCGTGTCGCGGCCGGCCAATGTCAGACAGTATGCATACTGTCTGACATTGGCAGTGCAGGCAAGGAGGTCGTGGTGGACACGGCGAAGGGTGGCCCGTTCGAGTTGGTCAGCTCCCGGTTGGGGGCGGTGCCGCTGGTCAACCACTTCCTGGACCGCATCGGCCCGGATGCTCTGTTGGCCCGGTGGTTGCCGGAGCCGGATCGGCGGTTCCGGCTGATACCGGCGGTGGCGATCCGGCTGGTGGTCATCAATCTGCTGGTCGGCCGGTCGCCGTTGTACGGGCTGGGCGAGTGGGCCGCACCGTACGCACCCGGGCTGCTGGGCCTGCCGGGCGCAGACACCGGGTGGCTCAACGACGACCGGGTCGGGCGGGCGCTGGTCACCCTGTTCGACGCGGACCGGGCCAGCCTGCTCACCGAGCTGATCGTCGGCGTGGTCGCCGAGTTCAATGTGGACACCGCCGAGATGCACAACGACTCGACCTCGGTCAGCGTGCACGGCCAGTACACGGACGCGGATGGCGGCCCGCGCAGGGGCAAGCCGACACCGGAGGTGACGTTCGGCCATTCGAAGGACCACCGGCCCGATCTCAAGCAACTGGTCTTCATCCTGACCGTGTCCGCGGACGTGGCGGTGCCGATGGCGTACCGGCTCGCCGACGGGGGACACCACCGACGACCCGACCCACGTACGACCTGGGACGCGCTGGTCAAGGTGCTGGACCGGCGCGACTTCCTCTACGTGGCCGACTCCAAGCTGTGCTCCGGCACCGCGATGCGCCACATCGACGGTGAGGGAGGCCGGTTCGTCACCGTCATGCCCCGCACCCGCGGCGAGGACAAGTGGTTCCGCGACTGGATCCAGACCAATCAGCCACGGTGGACAGAAGCCATCCGGCTGCCCGGCGAACGCATCGGCGACCTCGACCGCGTCTACTCGGTCTTCCCCGCGCCGCTGCCGTCGGCTGAGGGCTACCGCATCATCTGGGTCCACTCCACCGCCAAGGCCGCCCGCGACGCGCACACCCGCCGGTCACGCATCCAGGCCGGCGTCGCTGCGATCGACGCGCTGTCCGCCAAGCTCGCCGGGCCCAAGACCAGGCTCAAGACCCGCACCGCCGTCGAGCAAACCGCCAGCAAAGCGCTTGCCGAGGCTGGCGCGGCACGATGGCTTGACGTCACGGTCACCGAGACCATCCAGGAAACGTTCCGGCAGGAGAAACGCGGCCGGCCCGGCGCCGACACCCGCTACCGGCGCGCCACCCGCACCAACTACACCGTCAACTACCAGTCCCGCGACGACATCATCGCCTACGACGCCGCCAGCGACGGCTGCTTCCCCCCTCATCACCAACGACCGCCACCTCTCCGACGCGGACGTGCTCACCGCGTACCGGTACCAGCCCAACCTCGAACGCCGCCACCACCTGCTCAAGTCCGTCCAGGACGCCGACCCGCTATGGCTACGCGACCCCGCCCGCATCGAAGCGATCTTCTGCTGCCAGTTCCTCGCCCTACTCGCCGGCGCGCTCATCGAGCGCCAGATCCGCACCGCCATGCGCACCGCCAACACGGCCGACATCCCGCTCTACCCCGAACTACGCGCCTGCCACCCTCGACCGAACGGATCATCGAGGTCTTCGCCGACCTCACCCGCCACGAACTGCACCGCAACGGCCACCTCGTACAGACCTTCGAACCCCACCTCAGCCCATTGCAGCAGCAGATCCTCGACCTGCTCGGCATCCCAACCACCGCATACACCACGAGTTGAACAGACAGCCGAGTGGGGAGCCATATCGCGCCTCAGACGTGCGGAACGTCAGTCAAGCGTAGGTCGTCACCGTCGAAGGCGACCCCCAGGGCAGCCTCGGCCGGCTGACCGCGGAGGTGTCGGACGGGTTGACGGCCGCGGCCGGCTCGGGCCACGCTGCGGGCGGAGCCGGCACGCCGCTGGGCGCGACCGCCTTCCAGCGAACCTCGAACTCGACGCCGACATCCGACAACGTAGGCGCTGCGCTTATGACGAATTCCCCATTTTCGACCCGGCACGCCGTGGTGGCCCGAAATGGCGGTCCTCGATACCTGCAGCAGGATAGCGACGAACAGCCGGAATTGATACGGATACGCCGGCCGCCGCGAATTCGATCAGCTTGATCGAGATGGTTGCCCGTGCCGGAATTCGACGACATCGCCGTCGGTCATGACGTAGTCCTTGCCCTCCATGCGGACCTTGCCGGCAGCGCGCGCGGCGGCCATCGAGCCGGCGGCGACGAGATCGTCGAAGGAGACGATCTCGGCCTTGATGAAGGCGCGCTCGAAGTCGGAGTGGATCACGCCGGCGGCCTGCGGGGCGGTCGCGCCGCGCGGAATGGTCCAGGCGCGGGACTCCTTGGGGCCGGCCGTGAGGAAGGTCTGCAGGCCGAGGGTGTGAAAGCCGGCCCGCGCCAGGGCGTGCAGGCCCGGCTCCGGCTGACCGATCTCCGCGAGCAGCTCCGCGGCCGACTCGCTGTCCAGCTCGGCCAGCTCGGACTCGATCTTGGCGTCCAGGAACACGGCGTCGCCCGGTGCGACCAGCTCGGCGAGCTGCTTGCGCCGCACCGAGTCGGTGAGCACGGTCTCGTCGGCGTTGAACACGTAGAGGAACGGTTTGGTGGTGAGCAGGCTCAGCTCGCGCAGCGGCGCGGTGTCCAGCTCGGCGTCTAGGTCGGACCGGGCGGTGAAAAGCGTGCGGCCGCCGTCCAGGACCTTGCGTGCCGCCTGGGCGGCATCCAGCGCCGGCCGCCGGTCCTTGTGGGTGCGGGCCTCCTTCTCCAGTCGGGGCAGTGCGCGGTCCAGGGTCTGCAGGTCCGCAAGGACGAGCTCGGTATTGATCGTCTCGATATCTCGCGACGGGTCGACCCGGCCGTCGACGTGCACCACGTCCGGATCGTCGAACACCCTGATCACCTGGCAGATGGCGTTCGCCTCGCGGATGTTGGCGAGAAACTTGTTGCCGAGACCGGCGCCCTCCGACGCGCCGCGCACCAAGCCGGCGATGTCGACGAAGCTTACCGTCGCCGGCACGATCCGCGCGCTGCTGTGGATCTTCGCGAGCACCTCGAGCCTGGGGTCGGGCAGCGGCACCACCCCGATGTTGGGTTCGATGGTGGCGAACGGGTAGTTGGCGGCCGCCACGTCGGCCTTCGTCAGCGCGTTGAACAGGGTGGACTTGCCGACGTTGGGCAGGCCGACGATGCCGAGGGTCAGGCTCACGTGCGGCGAGTGTAGGTGGCGCCTGTTTCGAGGACGGCCGGTGGCAGCATGGCCGCCGTGGACTCTCCTGGCCGGGAAGCGGGCAATGACCGGCTGGCCGCCCCGTTCTTCTCGCCGGCCTGGCGGGTGCGGACCGACCTGACGGCCAGGGCGCTGCGGCTGATCGCCGACGGGGTGGTGCACCGGCATGGTGTGCCGGGGCTGGCTGGCCGGCTCGGCTGTACGGATCGGGAGCTGACCACGGTGCTGGTCGCGGAGTTGGGCGCCGGGCCGCTCGCGCTGGCCGAGGCGTACCGCGCGCACACCGCGCGGATGCTGCTCGACTCGACGCAGCTGTCCGCCGCGGACGTGGCGTTCGCCGTGGGGTACGCCGGGGTGCGGTCGTTGGACGAGGCGCTGTCGGCCGCTCACCCGGCGTCGGGCGGGCTGCGCACTGGGGTGCGACGGCCCGGTGGCGTTGCGGCGGGGGTGGGACGGCCGGGCAGGGTGGCGCTGCGGCTGCCGCTTCGGCCACCGGCTGACGGGCGCGCCGTGCTGTCGTTCCTGGTCAAGCGGGCCGTGCCCGGGGTGGAGTACGGCGCGGACGGGCGGTACGGGCGCACGCTGGCGCTGCCGCACGCGCCCGCGACGGTGTGGCTGCGGGTCGACGACTCCACCGTGGACGCGGAGCTGCAGCTGGGCGACCTGCGCGACCTCGGTACCGCGGTGTGCCGGCTGCGGCGGCTGATGGACCTCGACACGGATCCGGCCGAGGTCGACGGCGTGCTGGCCGCCGACCAAGCGCTGGCGCCGTCGGTGCTGGCCGGGCCGGGGATCCGGGTGCCCGGCGCGGTCGATGGCCCCGAGCTCGTGCTGCGCGCCGTGCTCGGCCAGCAGGTGTCCGTCGCCGCGGCCCGCACCGTGACCGGGCGGCTGGCCGCGGCCCTCGGCGCCACTGTCGGCACCGGCGACGGCGAGCTGGTGCGGCTGTTCCCGTCGCCGGCCGCGGTGGCCGAGCGCGGCGCCGAGGTGCTCACCGGGCCGCGTCGGCGGATCGACGCCATCCGCACCGTGGCCGCCGCGCTGGCCGGCGGTGCGCTGCGGGTGCACGCCGGCAGCGACCCCGCCGAGCTGTCCCGCGACCTGCAGGCGCTGCCCGGCATCGGGCCGTGGACCGCCGGCTACGTCGCCATGCGCGTGCTCGGCGCCACCGACGTGCTGCTGTCCACCGATCTCATGGTCCGCCGCGGCGCTGCCGCCCTCGGCCTGCCGTCCGACCTCCGCGGCCTCGACGCCTACTCCCGGCGGTGGCGCCCCTACCGCTCCTACGCCGGCATGCATCTGTGGCGCGCCAGCGCCGCCGCACCCGCCGTCCCCAGCCGCCGCCCACCTTATTGCGACGATGTGACATTTCCCCAATAGGGCTGGGCAAATGTCACATCGTCGCAATAGCAGCGGCGTGCCTGCGCCGGACTGTCGGTGACTGCCGGCACCCTGGAAAGCGTGGAGATCACCACCGCGCTCACCGCGCTGATCGTCGGGCTGGTGCTTGGCGGCACGGCGGTCTGGCTGCGAGCCGCCGCGCGGCATGCTGCGGCCGATTCCGAGCTGGGATCGCTGCGCCGCGAGGCCGCCGAACGGGCGGTGCGCGCCGAGCAGCACCGGCGCGCCGCGGAGGCTGCCGCCGAGCGTGCCGCGAGCGCCGCGGCCGAGCTGGCCGCCGCACAAGCCGAGCTCCGTACCCAGGTCCGGGCGGCCGCGGACCGCGAGCGGCTGCTGACCAGGCGCGACGCCGAGCTGCGTGAGACGTTCGGCGCGCTGTCCGCGGACGCGTTGGCGCGCAACAACGAGGCGTTCGTGCAGCTCGCCGACGCACGGATCAGGCAGGCGACCGCCGCGCTGACGCAGAAGGTGGACGGCGACGCGCAGCAGAACCGGCAGGCGATCGCCGCGCTGCTCGACCCGATGGCGCAGGCGCTACGGACCCTGGACGGCCAGCTGCGCACCACGGAGAAGGAGCGCGAGGGCGCCTACGCGGCGCTGCGCACCCAGGTCGCCCAGATGCAGGACACCTCGGCCCAGTTGCAGGCCGAGACCAGACAGCTGGTCAACGCGCTGCGGGCGCCGCAGGCGAGGGGCCGCTGGGGCGAGGTCCAGCTGGAACGCATCGTCGAGCAGGCCGGCATGGTCGAGCACTGTGACTTCGACCGCCAGGTGACGGCCACCGGCCGAACCGGCGACGCGGACGCCACGATCCGCCCCGACCTGGTGGTGCGGTTGGCCGGCGGCAAGCAGGTGATCATCGACGCCAAGGTGTCGCTGGCCGCCTACCTGGAGGCGATGGACTCCGACGACCCCGCGGTGCAGCACCGGCGGCTGGCCGCGCACGCGAGGCACCTGCGCGCCCACGTCGACGCGCTGGCTGGCAAGAGTTACTGGGCGGCGTTCGAGTCGACCCCCGAGTTCGTCGTGTTGTTCGTGCCGGGTGACTCGTTCCTGCAGGCCGCGCTCGCCGCCGACCCCGCGCTGCTCGACCACGCCTTCGAGCGCAACGTCGTCATCGCGACTCCGACGACGCTCATCGCGCTGCTGCGCACCGTCGCCTACACCTGGCGGCAGGAAGCGCTGGCCCACAACGCCGCCAAGGTGCAGGCCATGGGCCGGGAGCTGTACGAGCGGCTGTCCACCATGGGCGAGCACATGGCCAAGCTCGGCCGCCAGCTCAGCGGCACCGTGGACTCGTACAACAGGACCGTCGGCGCGCTCGAGTCGAGGGTGCTGGTCACCGCGCGGCGGTTGCGCGACCTCAAGGTCACCGACGCCGAGCTGAACGCCCCGGAGCAGGTCGAACGCACCCCGCGGATGCTGCAGGCGCCCGAGTTCGACGTTGTCGACGAGGACGCCTTGGTGTCGCTGCTGGAGCCACGGGAGCTGCGGGCGTACGGATGGTCGGGCGCTCGCGACCACGACGACACTCGCGACCACGGAGCAGGGCGGCGGTCTACCGTGAACGAGTGACCATCCGCACCTACGACGACGGCCCGCCGCCCCTCGGCGGGAGAGGGCGAGAGCTGCGCAACGATGCGCCGCCGAGCTGGGAGGGCAGCTCGGCGCTGAGCACGGCTCGCGGCATCCCGTGGTGGGCCGCGGTGCTGCTGGCGTTGGGGTTCACCGGCATCGGCGTGTTCGTCGACCTGGAGCGGATCAACCGGCTCGGGGTCATCTTCCAGGGCTGCTACTTCGTCGGCTGCGTGCTCGCGGTGCTCTGGGTGCAGCGGCGCGGGCTGTTCGGCCCGATGGTCCAGCCGCCGCTGATCCTCGCGCTCGCCGTGCCCGGCGTCGTCCTCGCCACCGGCGGCGGCACCGGCGGCAGCCTCACCGCCAAGGCGCTGGCGGTCGGCACGCCTCTGATCAACGGCTTCCCCACCATGGCCATCACCACCGGGGTCACCATGCTGGTCGGCCTGGTCCGCATCGCGCGCCAGCGTCCGCCACGGCAGGCACGGGTCGTCTCGAGCAGGGCGCCGGCCGACCGCAGGCAACGTCCGGCGGGCTCGATGGCGCCGGACAGGCCGGACCGGCGACGTTCGGCGCGCTGAGTCAGCGCGCCTCGACCTCGCGCAGCTCGCGCGGCAGCGAGAACACCAGCGTCTCGTCGGCCGTGGTGACCTCGTCGACGTCGATGTAGCCGCGCCCGGCCAGCCAGTCGAGCACCTCGGCGACCAGGATCTCCGGCACCGACGCGCCGCTGGTCAGGCCGACGGTCCGCACCCCGGCCAGCCACGCCTCGTCGATCTCCCCTGGGTAGTCCACCAGGTGCGCCGCACGGGCGCCGGCCTGCAGCGCCACCTCGACCAACCGCTTGGAGTTCGAGGAGTTGGTCGAGCCGACGACGACCACGAGGTCGCACTCCGCGGCCATCGCCTTCACCGCGACCTGCCGGTTCTGCGTCGCATAGCAGATGTCGTCGCTCGGCGGGTCCTGCAGGGTCGGGAACCGCTCGCGCAGCCGTTCGACCGTCTCCATGGTCTCGTCGACGGACAATGTGGTCTGCGAGAGCCACACGACCTTGGACGGGTCGCGCACGGTGATCGCGTCGACGTCGTCAGGCCCGTCGACGAGCTGCACGTGCTCGGGTGCCTCGCCGGCCGTGCCCTCGACCTCCTCGTGCCCGTCATGGCCGATCAGCAGGATGTCGTAGTCGTCGCGGGCGAACCGGCGGGCCTCGGCGTGCACCTTGGTGACCAGCGGGCAGGTGGCGTCGATCGGGCGCAGGCTGCGCTCGCGGGCCTGCTCGTGCACGGCCGGCGACACGCCATGCGCCGAGAACACCACCATGGCGCCCTCCGGTACCTCGTCGGTCTCGTCGACGAAGATCGCGCCGCGCGCCTGCAGCGTCTGCACGACGTGCTTGTTGTGCACGATCTCCTTGCGCACGTACACCGGCGCGCCGTACTTCTCCAGCGCCCGCTCCACCGTGATCACAGCGCGGTCCACGCCGGCGCAGTAGCCGCGGGGCTTGGCGAGCAGGACACGCTTGGTCACCGACATGGCCCCAGGGTACTTGCCGGGCACCGCGCGGCCCGGCCCCCCGACCGGTCGTAGGCTGCACCTATGAGCCCCTTGCCGCTGCCGATCCGACTCGCCGCCGGCCTGGCCGCGGTCGCTCTCGAGCGGGCCCGCAAGCTGCCGCAGGACGTCTCTGAGTGGCCCATGACGGCGGTCAGCCAGGCACTGCAGATCTCGATGCGGGTGCAGCAGCGCATCACCGAGCTGGCGATCAAGGGCGACGAGGCTCTCGCCGGGCTGCGCGAGCCCGAGGAAGATCCGCCGTGGGCGGTGTTCGACGAGGACCTGCCGGCGCCGTCCTACCTGCGGCCACGCACCGAGGTGCCGCCGGCCGACGAGACCACCGACGACTACGACCTCGGCGCGCAGGGCACCACGACCGCCGAGGAGCGAAGCTGGTTCGAGGCGATCGACGAGGTGTACGCGCAGCCCGACGCCCACCTCGCCCCGGCCGAGGCTCTCGCCGAGACGCCTCCCGAGGCCGCCGCCGAGGCTCTCGCCGAGACGCCCGCCCAGGCCGCTGCCGAGGCTGTCGCCGAACCTCTCGCCCCGGCCCCGCCTGAGACGCCTCCCGAGGCGCCTACCGAGGCCGCTACCGAGCCTTCCGCCGAGGCCGCTGCCGAGGATGAACCGCCCCAGACGCTTGCCGAGGCCCGGCCCGAGACGCCTGTAGCCGAGCCTTCTGCCGAGGCCCCGCCCGAGACGCCTGTAGCCGAGCCTTCCGCCGAGGCCACTTCTGCTCCCGAACCGCCCAACACGAAGACCCGAAGCGCCCAACACGAAGACCCGAACCGGCGAACACGCGGGCACGAACCGCCCGACACGAGCGCCCGAAGCGGCGGACACGCCGGACAGCGGCCGGGGGAGGGGGCGGTGCCGGCGGTGCTGCCGAGCTACCCGGGGCTGTCGCTGGCGTCGGTGCGGGGGCGGCTGCGGGTGCTGACGGCAGCCGACCTTGAGGAGCTGCTGGGGTACGAGCGCGACCACGGCGGCCGGCCGGAGTTCGTGCGGATGCTGACGAACCGCATCGCCACGGTCCGCAGGATGCAGTGACCGAGGCCACGACGGCCCCGACGACGGCCCCGACGACGGCCGAGGAGCCGTGGCCGGTCCGCACGGTGGCGCGCAAGATCGCGGCCTGGATCGACCGGCTGGGCGCGGTGTGGATGGAGGGGCAGGTCACTCAGTTCACCGCACGTCAGGGCACCGCGACCGCGTTCGTGACGCTGCGCGACCCGGCCGCCGACGTGTCGCTGACGCTGACCTGCCCGACGAACCTGCTCGGCGACCTGCAACCCCCGCTGGCCGAGGGCAGCCGGCTGGTGGTGCACGGCCGGCCGACGTTCTACCTTGGCCGCGGCACGCTGAGCCTGCGCGTCGACGACATCCGCACGGTCGGCATCGGCGATCTGCTGGCCCGCATCGAGCGGCTGCGCGCGATCCTGGCCAAGGAGGGGCTGTTCGACCCGGCGCGGCGGCGTCCGATCCCGTTCCTGCCGCGCACCGTCGGGTTGATCACCGGCCGGGCCAGCGCCGCCGAGCACGACGTGATCAGCAATGCGACCGCGCGCTGGCCGGCCGTGCGCTTCCGGCTGGAGAACGTGGCGGTGCAGGGCGTGCACGCGGTACCCCAGATCGTCGCGGCGCTGGCCGCGCTGGACCGCGACCCCGACCTGGACGTGATCGTGCTGGCCCGCGGCGGCGGCAGTGTCGAGGACCTGCTGCCGTTCTCCGACGAGACGCTGTGCCGCGCGGTGGCCGCGTGCCGCACCCCGGTGATCGCGGCGATCGGCCACGAGCCGGACACGCCGCTGGTGGACCACGTCGCCGACCTGCGTTGCTCGACGCCGACCGACGCCGGCAAGCGGGTGGTGCCCGACGTCGCCGAGGAGGCCGCGCGGCTGCGTCAGCTGCGGGAGCGCGCGCGCAGGGCGTTACACGGCTGGGTGGAGCGCGAGCGGCGGCTGCTGGATGCGATGCGTAACCGCCCGGTGCTCGCCGACCCGCACCGGCCGCTGGACCGGCTCGCCGAGGAGGTCGCGGCGCTGCGCGAACGGGGGAGGCGGGCGCTGGTCGGCACGGTCGCCACAGCCAGCGACGACCTCGCCCACACCACTGCCCGCTTGACGGCCATCGGGCCGGCGGCCACGCTGGCGCGTGGATACGCGATCGTGCAGCGCGGCACCGTCGACGACGGCCGGGTCGTGCGCTCGGTGCGAGATGCGACGCCCGGCACGCGGCTGAGGATTCGGCTCGTTGACGGCGCCGTCGCCGCCGTGGTCGCGGGCCCAGGACCAGTAACGACAGGCCAGTAACGGCGGGTAGCGGAGGTGTCGGTGCCACTGACGTCGACCCAACCTACCTTCCTCCCGCTGACCACCTCGGCCGCCAGGACGGCGGCGCAGAGCCACACGGACCCGCCGGTGCGGGCCGCCGCCGAGGTGGTCTGGCGCCGCGCCTGCGAGGCGGACGCCGCGGCGGCCGACTGCTGGACCGCGATGCTGGCCAACTGCGACTCCCCCGGCCGCCGTCTGCTGCCCAGCAGGCTGCAGGCCCTCACGGCGGCCACCGCGACCTACGCCGGCAGCTCCTGGTGGCACGCCGAGGGCTCCCACCTGCGGCGACGCCTCGCGGAGGCGGAGCACGAGCTGGTTGAAGCCGTACGCGACGCCGACGGCGAGGACTTCGCCGAGGCCTTCGTCGGCTACGACCAGGCGATGGCCACTACCGTCGTCGCCGTGCAGAGCAGACTGGGCAGCCCGGCGTGACCACCAACGGCTCAGGACCCGAGCTGGATTACGAGCAGGCCCGCGACGAGCTCGCCGAGGTGGTCCGCAGGCTCGAAGCCGGCGGCCTCAGCCTCGAGGACTCCCTCGCCATCTGGGAACGCGGCGAGGCACTGGCCAAGATCTGCGAACGGCTCCTCGCCGGCGCCCGTGAACGCATCGACGCCGCCCTCGCCGACGCCGAGCCGGAGTAGCCCACCTCCCGCACCCAATGTGGCATTCGGTGCGCTCAGTGCAACGGACGTCACATTGGTTGCGGCGTCATCGGGGCAGTGGTGGGGCGGCGAGGACGGCCGCGGCGAGGGAGCGCATGTCCGGCTCCGGCGCGCTGCCGGTGACCAGCAGCCGGACCCCGGACACGTCGGCGACCAGCGCGGTCTCCTCGCGCACGGAGGGGTAGCGGACCCAGGTCACGCCGTCGACGTCGATGCTGCCGGCGGCGATGGGGCGCCGCTGCCCGGTCTCCAGCCGCACGAGGTCAGGCTCGGCGGCGTCGGACTGGGACAGCCGCAGGTAACCACCGGCCGGCAGCAGCCAGCCGACGCGCACGGCCCGCGGGCCACTCATGTCCTCGCCGACGGGCCGCAGCCCGAAGGAGTTGGCCTGCCAGTCGGGCGGCAACCGCGGGTCGCGGACGGCGAAGTCCACCGAGCGGGCCGCCCTTGCCAGCTCCGCCGGGGCGTCCACCGTAGGCGCGGCGCCGCGGTCGGTCTCCGGGTGGCCGGGGCTGAACGTGCACATGCCGGCCAGCCCGGCGAACAGCAGCACCACCACGGCCAGCGGCAGGATGGACAGCAGCAGGTCCCTGGTCGTCCTGCCGGTCGCCCTCGTCACCACTCCATTGTCCCAGGTCCGCGGCGACGACAGGGGCGGGCAGGTCTGCCAGGATCGAGGGGCCTGGTTGGGCGAGCGCTCGGGAGGTCCGATGAGCAGCAGGGAAGCCACCACGGCGCCGGCCGTCCGCAGGCGCGAGGCGCCCGACCGCAACCTCGCGCTCGAGCTGGTGCGGGTCACCGAGGCCGCCGCGATGGCCGCCGGCCGCTGGGTCGGCAAGGGCGACAAGAACGGCGGCGACCAGGCTGCCGTCGACGCCATGCGCAAGCTGATCGGCACCGTGTCCATGAACGGCGTCGTGGTCATCGGCGAGGGCGAGAAGGACGAGGCGCCGATGCTCTACAACGGCGAGCAGGTCGGCGACGGCAGCGGCCCGGCCTGCGACGTCGCGGTCGACCCGATCGACGGCACCACGCTGATGAGCAAGGGCATGCCCAACGCGATCGCGGTGCTCGCCGTCGCCGAGCGTGGCACCATGTTCGATCCGTCGGCGGTGTTCTACATGGAGAAGATCGCGGTCGGGCCCGAGGCCGCCGACGTCGTCGACCTCACCATGCCCGTCGCGGAGAACATCCGCAGGGTGGCCAAGGCCAAGAGCTCCGACGTGTCCGACGTCACCGTGTGCATCCTGGACCGGCCACGGCACGAGCAGCTCGTCAGCGAGGTGCGGCAGGCCGGCGCGCGGATCACGTTCATCTCCGACGGCGACGTGGCCGGCGCCATCGCGGCCGCGAGGCGGGAGACCGGCGTCGACATGCTGATGGGCATCGGCGGTACCCCGGAGGGCATCATCGCCGCGGCCGCGCTGCGCTGCCTCGGCGGCACGATCCAGGCAAGGCTGTGGCCACGCGACGACGCCGAACGGCGCAAGGCGCTGGACGCCGGCCACCACCTCGACCGCGTGCTCACCACCGAGGACCTGGTGTCCGGCGACAACGTGTTCTTCTGCGCGACCGGCATCACCGACGGCGAGCTGCTGCGCGGCGTCGACTACCGCGCCGGCGGCTGCACCACCCAGTCGATCGTGATGCGGTCCAAGTCCGGCACCGTGCGGATGATCGACAGCTACCACCGGCTGACCAAGCTGCGCGAGTACGCCGCGGTCGACTTCGACGCCGCGGTGGCCGAGCACGAGCCGATCGCGCTGCCCTGAGTTACCGCTCTTCGGGGCCCGGCTTTGATCTCAGTGTGGTCACCGAGCAACCCCTTGTGACCTTGCCGCGTCATGATGGGCAGGGACCGGATCAGCCGGGCCCGCCACAACGACGAGGGGTGCGTCGTGCGCGCGCTGCACAAGGCCGTCATCGGGTTCTCTGCCCTGGCGCTGGCCGCCGGCGCCATCGCCGGCACGCAGGTGGTCACCCAGGCCAGGGCTGATCGCCTCGCGGTCGCAGCTCCGTCGTCCACGACACAGGAGACGACGACAACGACGACGGAGACGACCACCACCACGCTCGCGCCGACGACGACAACGCCGCCCCCTCCACCGCCGACCACCACCGTCGCCCCGAAGCCCAAGCCGACCACCCCCAAGCCCAGGCCCAAGCCGCCGCCCGCGATCGGCGCTCCGTGCATGGCCACCGCACGGGCCTGCATCGACCTGTCGGCCAACCGGTCCTGGCTGCTCGACGGCGCCGGGCACGTCATCTACGGCCCGGTGCCCATCACCAGCGGCCGCCCCGGCTACCGCACCCCGACCGGCACCTTCCACGTGCTGTACAAGGACATCGACCACAAGTCCCACGAGTTCGACGACGCGCCCATGCCGTACTCGGTGTTCTTCGTCGGCGGCATCGCCTTCCACGCCGGCAGCCTCAGCGTGCCCTCGCACGGCTGCATCCACCTGTCCACCACCGCCGCCAAGACCTACTTCAACACCCTGCACGTCGGCGACATAGTCCAGGTCGTGCCGTAGCTGCGCGACCAGCTAGACCGCATCGCCGTATGCACATACGCTTACGGTGTGGACCTGGCCGGATTGGTGCGTCGCGTACGGGGTGAAGCCGGTCTTTCCGTACGCGCGCTCGCCGACGCCGCCGGTGTCGCCGCGAGTACTGTTCACCGTATCGAGCAGGGCGATCTACAGCCCACGGTGGAAACCGCACGTCGGATAGTCGAGGCGGCCGGAATGCGCCTCGATATCGAGCTGAAGCCGGGCGCGACACCCGCCGCCGGATGATTGCCGCCGAGCCTCCGACCACCGACGATCCCCATTGGGATGCCTTTCTCGGTGCCCTGGCCGAAGGGCTGGCCGTCCGTGCCGGCCTGCCGGCGCCTGAGTGGACGCACAAGGACCGGCGTTATCTGCGCCGCGGCTGGTGGGTCACCCCGATGAAGTCGATGCGCGGATGGGAGTACGCAGGCAGCCCGGCAGCATTCCAAAGCCATGGCGTGTACCTGCACTGCGACTCCCTGGCCAACGTGTGAGGTGCCTTCGATGCTGGGCCAAGGTGCGATTCTTCCTGGAAGAGCTGCTCGCCCTTCGAGGCTAACCCGCGTCGGATGAGTGGCCGGGGAACAGGTGCGCCGACGGGTCAAGTTCGACGGCGGCGTTGTTCACG
>Ga0210378_10000727_pt1 | contig 17010 bp, 16 predicted proteins | sample PLM1_60_b1redo_FD_155465 | JGI IMG/M metagenome (GOLD analysis project Ga0210378, IMG submission 155465) | Groundwater sediment microbial communities from an aquifer in East River, Colorado, USA - PLM1_60_b1 redo | ecosystem: Environmental > Terrestrial > Soil > Riparian zone | place: USA: East...
GTCGTAGAAATTTGAAAATGATTAACACTTTTATATCAAAGGATGTTTGAGATAAAGCGTGTTTAGGCAGAATGGGTATTTAGTCGCATTGGCTTTGTCAATTACTTTGATTTTTTCATCTTTTACGTTTCCTTTCTTGAACCTGTCCATTTATGGACAATCCCCGGCAACTCACATTTCTCAACAGCAATACGATAAAATTAAGAATTGTGCTACTGATCTGAGTAAGAAACCTACTCCCGTAGAATACCTAACATATTTCAATTGTGGTCATGTCTCAAAGGATCAAAGCGGAAGAACTGTACGACAATTCACACTTATTGTTCAGGAGCATCAAAAAATTCCTATTTCATATGAAGGGCATATATTTGATGCATGGACATATAATGGTACTATACCTGGACCGACTATTAGAGTTACAGAAGGCGATCTAGTCCGTATCAGAGTTATTAATAGCAACGAGAATGAACATCCTCATTCTCTTCATACTCACTCTATCCACTTCGCCAAGAATGATGGCGTTTCAATGGGCGGATATCCCGGAGGGGCCATTTCACCAGGTAGAAGTTTCACTTATGAATTTATTGCACAACCTTACGGCGTATATCCATATCATTGTCATGTAGATCCTATAGCAGATCATATCAACAGGGGATTATATGGAATGATGATTATTGATCCAAGAGAGCCCCGGCCACAAATGACAGAGATGGCTATGCTTCTTAATGGTTATGACATGGATTACGATCAAGAAGGTCCTACCCATCTACCTCCAGCTGCCCTATTTGAGCCAAGTCAACAAGATGAAAAAGATGGCAATGTGACTGAAGGTGCCAATAGCAACGAAACTAGCACAGATGCCAATGTGACTGAAGGTGCCAATAGCAACGAAACTAGCACAGATGCCAATATGACGCATGTTTCTGCTGTTCCAGCTATCAAAGAAAAAGATGCTGGCGACAGTGAGAGGGATAATGAAATTTACACAGTTAATGGAAAGGCATTTGAGTATATGATGCATCCAATTGTGTTACAAACCGGCAAACAATACCGTGTTTACGTTGTAAATATGCTGGAATTTGACCTGGTGAACTCATTCCACATGCATGGTACCATGTATGACTACTATACTGCTGGTACTGATGAAACATCAGATTATAATACAGACATAGTAACGTTAACACAGGGAGATAGAGGTATTATGGAATTTACATATGACTATCCTGGAACTTACATGTTCCATGCGCATCAGGCGGAGTTCACGGATCTGGGTTGGATGGGACTTTTTGATGTCCGAGGAGATCCAGTTAATCATATTGCGCATAGTTCCACGTAATAAAACGTGAAATTATGTTGTCTTGCCTATATCAATACATTATTAGCTTAATAGAGTGAAATCGAATCGATCTTAAACTCAAATAAGCCAATGCAGGCTTTCGGTCTGTTTCAACACCTTGAAGCAATTAAAGCCTAAATTTCAACATGGATGTTTTTGCGAGGTAATCTGTAGGATATTGATAGTACTTTATTCAAATATTATGAAACGTCCATAGCGAATTAACGGAAAATTCCCATTTCTGACTGTATTTTGGGTATAGTAAGCAAGTCCATTATCCTCAGAGCAAATGAATTTTGAATTATTATTTTTGCTGGATTCACTCTGTAAACGTATGCCGATTCTAATTACTGGACTATAAATGTCGTAGACTTTGTGGTTTTAATGCCTGCTTGTGAGGCACTTGCTAAGACTGAATACGTACCTGTTATGTCTTTATCTAACCTAAAAGAAGGTGAGAGTTCCCCATCAGTGTCTGTATAGTCTTTTACAACATTACCTGAAGGATCTTTGATGGTTAAACGTACAAACACCCGATCAAGAGTATTTCCTGTTTGAGGATCCGATGCGGTCACTGCAACTTTTTGTCTATCTCCAGCTGGAATTGGATTAGTTTCTACATTAATCTCGAGATTTATTTTATTCGAGTTTGAGGTATTTGTTGTATCAACTGATGCTCCTGATTGCGGAGATGAAGTTTGGGTATTTGAAGCTGGAGTTTGGTTATTTGAAGCTGGAGTTTGGGTATTTGAAGCTGGCGTTTGGTTATTTGAAGCTGCAGTTTTGGTATTTGAAGCTGGAGTTTTGGTATTTGCAGTTGGTAACGGTAATTGTACATTACTTGATTGATTCGAAGTTGTAGCTCCAGTGACATTTATGCTATACCATTTAGTAACAGTTGGCCCGGCAGGTGGAACCAAACAAGTAATTTTTGATGTCAAGTCATTGAGCCCTGTTTGAATAAGATGATATTTTGAAGTATATGTGAAACTCCACTTTGAAAAATCAGCAGATCCATTTGACCCGGTAGGAGTGGCCAGTTGATAGGGCTTTAGGTTATTCCAATCTAAATAAACCTGACATTGTGCGGATGAATTATCAGAAGATGTTCCAGATATGGTAAGTTGGCCGACAGGAACCTTTTGATTGCTGAGGGGAGATTCTATCTTTATTGAAATGGCATAAACACTAACAGATCCAATACTGATGAACATCATTAGTGCTAGAAGTGTTCCAGAAAAACCAAATAAAAGCATCTTTTCAAAATTCATACGCACTGTAATCTATCATATTACCCTTATTTTTGTTTTTTACATTTTATTAGCATAATTTTGACGACTATGAATGGTCTGCTATTGCGTAATTATCCAATCTGTTTTTTAAGGAAAGGGGATATTTGGTAATTCAAACGGAATGTCATATTTTGCAGGCTTTGATTTTTCAGGACAATTGGAATTACAATCATTATCATCATTATGTTTCACGTCATTTGAATTAGCGTCATTTGAATTAACGTCATTTGGATAAATGCCTTCTCTCGAAGACAGATTAGTGCTGTTACTCTCATTGTCGATACCTCTTACCTTGAAAGGGTCTGAATGCAGTATTTGAGATTTCAGTTCAGACATGAGTTCCTTATTTGTGCTTTGATTATTAATTAGGCTAGCAATTGGAGAAAAAGGTTGAATTTGATTGTTATTAATTTCATCCTTCCCTATGATCAAATTCGCATACACATGGCCATGTATAGTGCTCACTAATGATACTATTCCCATTATTGCAATTAGGGTAATAATTCTACCTACCATGACCTAGCCGTAATGAAATTTAGCTGATAGCAAGTATATTTGGATTAGGTAACGAACTGCTGTATGATAGTCAAAGTAAAATCAATAGTACATAAATTAAGGTATAATTTTAGTACGAAGATTACTATAACCAAATATACTTGATATATCTTCTAGATAATTGAGATTTAGACTATTTTATTACAACTTTTGTTTTCTTTGTTGATATCATTTGAGATGTTTTGTATCATGAGTTTCTATTTAGGTTATCATTATATCCTACTACGCCTCAATACATCTAAACTTGCTATTTTGTGGAAAATTCATCTCAAGCATTTCATTGTTCAATATCAATATGATAAGTAAGCCATTGACTAAAGTTATGCCAGCCTATTAGTTGAGCTCTCTCAATTACTTTGTACCAGGTGTAACGTAAAAATTGTTAAGATACATCTCCGAAATCTGTTGCATTTCATCTACATCTAGATATTTTCCATCTGATATCTGAGAAAATTTATCAATCTCCTCCAAACTTATCATTGTCGGCAATACGATTGATATTTGCTCATGAGATAGTATGAACTTAATCGCAAGCTCAGTAATATCCCACCCTTTTTTGTCGGAAATTGTCTTCATGCTTTCCACTTTTTTTAGCGCCTCATATATCCATTCCTTCTTTCTCACACTCCTATGATCATTCTTGTCAAATACAGTGTTCTCATTGACTTTACCAGTTAACACACCTGATGCGTCAGGGACCCTTGCCATGATACCAACATTTTTTTCTTCACCTGCCTTTAGTAGTTCATTACCCGGGTCTTGTTCCAAAATATTATAAACCGTCTGCACGGATGTAATATTATGTTCTCTGATTGCATGTAGGCCTTCTTCCTTCCATCCAATGGCTGGACCCAACGCGACTCCGTGACTTTTAATCTTTCCCTTGGTAACGAGTAAATCTAACGCATTAAATAATTCTTTATTTGTGATGACCTGCATTTTTGGGTTGTGAAGGCTATATACATCAATATAATCTGTCTGAAGTCTATCCAAACTTTGTCCTAATGCATATTGCAGATACTCAACGTTATGTTTCTGAGGTAACTCATTGTGTCCTACTTGTTCAGCATTGTACATGTCATATCCCCATTTAGTTGAATAAACTATTTCATTTCTCATGCCTTTGAATGCTATCCCTATTAATTTCTCACTTTTTCCTTTCCCGTAGATGTCTCCAGTATCATAGAAATTGATTCCTACATCATAAGCTCGTTTTAACATTCTAATCGCTTCATCATCTTCTATTTTCTTACCCCACCAATCCAAACCAATGGTCCAAGCTCCAAATCCAATTTCGCTTACTTTAATTTCACTTTTCCCAAGTCGTCTATATCTCAATTCCAAATCTCCTTAAACTTATCATAAATTTTTTGAAAATCATCTTCTTTAATAACTGGTTTACATTGATTCAGTAATTCGTCAATGTTATTATATGAATTCCCATTCTTCTTAGTCAGCTCAATATCAATCCATGATTTACATCCAGCCCATTTTGGATTTACACTTATTGAAATAGGTTCAGGCAGTTTGTAAACTCTCAATAGAAGGGCATTCACTGGTTTTTTTGGATTGTACGTCATTCTCATGTTAACGTATTTTTCATTCCATATATGATACTTCTCTAACTTGGATAATATCGTCTCATCATGGAACTCCTGCATTGCCTCAATTCTTGCTAAAATCCTTATAGTATTTGATTTGTCTTGGACAACTGAATCATTTCCTTTTAAAAATAATTCGAATTCTTGTAAATAATTTGGTTGCAAATATTCTTTTGATTGGTGTTCTAGTGTGGGATACAGGAGGAAAATTTTTTGACTAATCTCAAAACCCTTCTTGTATTCTAATATCCCACCCTTTCGTAGCAATATTGATTGTTTGGCCTCCTCCAACGCTCTACAAACAATAGACCATTCCTTCAGGGCTAACATAGTCAACCTAAACTCTTAATTATATCAAAAATTTTTTTATAAACACAAACTATCATAGGTGTATCTCTTACAACATATCTGCTTACCTGTGTTTCACGAAGTTTCATGATCAAGTCTTGAAAATCCATCAAATTGTCCGTCTCAAAAGCCAACATAAAATCTTGATCACCCATACCAAAAGAATAAGAAGTATTCAATCTTATATGTGGAAATTTCTTACCAACATTAATGTGCTCTTTCATCATTTCACTTCTTTTTCCAAATGGAAGAAGATACCATTCTCTTGACTTAACAAATGGATAAATGATATTGTATTTTAAAGGTTCGTCATTTTCCATGAAACTTGGAGTAATTTTATTCGAATAAATTGACGGACGTGATGCCGACAAGTAAACTTCAGATGTGTCAATGTATTTTCCAAGTACAGTAGTGTAAACCTTTGAACTTAGCACTTGGATTTTTTCTACAGAGTCAGAAATGCTCCATAACATAAAGTCAGATTCCTTTCTCATACCAATGGTCGAATATGTCATGACCTTCAACTTTGTATTGGCAATATCTATTAGTGATGAAAACTCCTTAGCAGCTTCATCCTTTCCTATATCATTCAACCATCTCCATTTAGGATCTACTTTATAGAAGGAAAAATTGAGATATAAAGTAGGCAAGTTATTATCATCTTTTTTATCTTTAAGCTCCTTTTGATTAATTTTTGATTTATCAAAACTCATGATAATACAGAAATATTCAGAATATTTAAATTAAATTTACAAAGTGAGTGTTCCTCTAAAGTCTTAGGATGTCACACATTCAAGGAAGCCAGATAAAATTTAGCATAATTTTGTTAAAGTTAGGATAATAGAAAATGTTAATGGTTTATTTGTTTGAGGTCTTTAATCATTGCTTCAATATATTTTCTGTAATTCTTGTCCACTTCCTGAGCAGCAATCAATATTTTGCTCTTAATTTCCGAAGACTCTAAGAACATTCTTGTATCCTTTGGAATACAATGACCTCCAATTCCATCTCTAGGTTCCAGAATGTTTACATTCCATTTTGTATTTACCGCATCTCTTAATTCTGCAAATGAAATACGATTTGCTTTACAAAACATATAGAGATCTTCGGCGAAAGCAATCTGCAAGTATCTGTCTGCATTTTCAATTATTTTACTCAATTCTGCTAGTTCTACCGTCGAAACAGAATACATGGGAATGTGAAGACTTCTATATGATTTGGTACCACTATAATATTCCAAATCTGACCTTTCTTCATGTTCAACTCCATTATAGAATCTAATACCTGTTCGAAGACAACAGTCGCAGACGCCACCTATTACCCTTAGCTGATTGACACCATGAACATCTTCTTCAAGAGCATACCACCTATGTGGAGCATGAACGACATGAAATCGATGCTCAAGAATTTCGAACATTTTCCTAGTTGTACCTCTTGGTACGGTACTTTCGATGGATACGAGCTTTCCATTTGTAGCCTCTTTAGCTATCTTTCTCGTAATTGCCATTAATCCGTCAACCTGTGGAGAGGAAATATCATCTTCTCTATGTGTGGATATGCATATCATAAAGACATCAACGTCTCTGAAATTCTCTATTTTCTTTATGCCATGCTGTTTTTCAGCATTATCCATGGCGAGCTGATTGTTGTCATAACCATAAACATCAAATCCCTTTTCTTTAACATATTTCGCGACTGGAAGCCCTAGTTGACCCAAGCCTATAACTAGAATTTTATCGAACGAGATTTCGTCTTTTAAATGATTAATCACCTTTTCAGCCTCCAAATTTTCAAACAAATGTTATTGTATTAATATTTATCTATTGTCATCAGACTTAACATACGCATAGAACATACGTATATTCAAAATATTATAAATATGTAATAGAAGAAATAACCATAAATTTTAACAATGTAAATCTATTACGATATAAATGAACCGAATTTAGCATGAATAAGCACTAATTTTGCACTTATTTTTCATTGATGTTGTATTTTTTATTTTTTTTATCATTACGAAAAAATTGAACAATTTATTAGTCATATCTAGGAAGTATCTACATGGCAAAAACATTGTCGAATCATACCCTAAAAAAAAATGATAATGTTCCTTCATTTAGATTAATGGGAACAGATAACAAATTCTATTCCCTTGAAGATTTCAAAAGTAAGTGCCTGTTGATAGTTTTTATTTGCAATCACTGTCCTTACGTTAAAGCTCGTATAGGTGATTTAGTTACTCTTCAGAGAAACTTTCCAAAGTCAGAATTACAAATTGTTGGGATAAATAGTAATGACCCATCTTATCAGGATGAAGGCTTTGAGAACATGATCAAGTTTTTCAAAGAAAATATGTTGAACTTTCCATACGTTATAGATGATGCACAACAAATTGCTAGATCATATGGAGCTGTCTGTACACCAGATCCATTTTTGTTTGATCAAAACAGAAGGCTTGTGTTTCATGGAAAAATAAATGATGCAATGGAACCAGAGATGACTCCACAAGTGCATGTAATGGAAACTAATATCCGAAAAATATTGAACGGAGAAATAATAGAAAAAGATTTTGATCCATCTATTGGCTGTTCAATTAAGTGGAAATCGTAAATTATTTAACCATACCTGTAGATGACTCCTTTTTCACCTCTTGGATGTCTCCATCTAGTTCCAATAGAACAAGTCCCACATTCCACGCAACCTTCATGTTGTAGCACTACATCTTTTCCTTCAAGACTATAGCATTTAGTAGGACATAGTAGAATCAGTTTTTTCATGAATTCACTTCTTTTATCCTCCACAGTAATATGTGATTCGCTGTCATCATTGTATTGCAATTTAGCAATTCTTTCTGATAAAGTCGGAATTACTGGTGCGTACGAAGAATTGACAATACTTCCTAGTCTGTTTGCCAAAAGGATTGGTACCTGAACATATGCCTTTTCTGATTCTATAATTGGTAAAACTTTATCATATCCCAAAAAATTTACCAGTCGAAGGGCAATTCCCCTTAATCTTTTATTTTTCATAAGACTAAGACCAAAACGAAATAAAGGATCAACAGAATCCATGGAAATGTTTCTTGCTACGTTAAGAAACAAAGTTATATAGTCTTCATCTATTCTATTCATTTCTCTGGTATATGGACTCTCATTAATAAGGGATTCATAGTAATTTCCCATGTAACCTGAATCAAAATTATTTTTTTCTATAGATCGCGAAATTGCAATAGAGGCTCTTACTGCATCATCGATACCAACATTGAGTCCTTCTATTTTTGGACCGATGAATATCCCACGACCAGCAGCATCTCCGATAAATAAAATATTTTTATAATAGGGCTTTTTCATCATGCATCTTTTACCATCAGGAATTAGCTTTGCGCTATATTCAAGCTCTACATAATTATTAACAAATTGTACCCCATACTTTTCAATTAGGTCTTTTTTAATATTATCAATTTTTGATTTAATATCTTCTATATTTCTGAACTTTCCAGACTCTACCAATTCTACATTATTTTTGGAAAAATATTTGTATCTTAATTCATCGTATGTTTTTATTAGTTTACTAACGCTAAGCTGCATTTTGAGTTGATCTTCTTTTGAAAGATCATTGTTGTCCTTTCTTAATGGGACTTCATCTTTAATATATTCACTAATTAGAGGATTTTTGATTAATTCATCTATGAGCTGTGCTGGAGTAACCGGATTTGAGAGAAGCGAATCATAGTGATAGACCGCTCCAAGAGATAATGTTTGGCGATTTGTATAAAGAAATCCACCACCAATATGATTCAACGTGATATCGCCTGCAAAAAGATGCGCTGAACCCTCTGAAGAATTCAGATGAAACCTTTCTTCAATAATATTTTCAGGTAATTTTATGATGACTTTAACACCAAAGTAAACTTCTTCTGGTTTGAATTTATCCCTAGCTTTTGTAATTTCGGCAACTTCTGAATTTACTCCATCAGCAGCAATTATTGAATTTACCTGGAATTCTTCTAATTCATTAGTCCTTATAATTGTCTTGTTCCCCATCCACTGAATATCAGAAACGTGGACTCCAGTGATAATTCCACCACCTTGTTTTTCAGCTGACTCAGAAGCTCGTTCTGCAAGCCAAGGATTTAATTTATTTAAAAGAACAGAGAACCCAAAATTTGTTTTGTATTCATGAAGTGGAGTGAGATCCATTGTAAAAATTTTATTCTTGGAAGTAGCGTGCAGTAAATACTTCTTTATTAACCTCTCTATTGGTGCGTTGGACACAAAATCTGGGCCAAAAACATCCTCAACGTTGTATATCCTTCCATGAGGGTCTTGTTTAGAATACAAAATACCACCAGAGACATTTTTGGTGCCTATCCGATCACCTGCTTCAATTAATATCGCGCTTTTATTAAGATCAGATAATTTTTTTAATGCTGATAGTCCAGCTGATCCGCCCCCAATTATCGCCACATCATATTCTTCCAAGTCTATTGACTCCGTATAGATATAGATGACATTTGCTTTTTTATCTGGTCAATGAGTATCGGAATAACCTGCTCCATTCTTCCTTTTATAAAAATGTCCGATTCGTCTACAATGGGAGAATTTTCATCAGTATTTATGGAGATTACCATCTCAGAATCTTTCATTCCAGCAACATGTTGTATGGCTCCACTTAATCCCACAGCAACATAAAGAGTTGGTGTAACCTTACTCCCACTAGTGCCAATGACCCTATTTGGAATCATATATTTCGAATCCAGATTCTGACTTAATTCATATGGTTTTTTCGATAATGGCAATGTTATTCCTATTTCTGCATCAAGTAGTTCCGCAAATTCTTCAACTAGTTTGATATTTTGTTCCGGATTATCTTTAATTCCACGTCCAAAGCTCACTACTATCTTGCAAGTTTCGTAATCGATTGTTCTCTCAATCACCCTTCTACTCAATATCTTAATTTTTAGATCTTGGTCTATTTTAGGGGAATATTCTACAATTGTCCCTTTCCTTAGATTATCCCTTTCTATCGGCTTAAATGCGCCTGGTATTATGCTGCATCCCTGTGGATGATATTCCCTAAGATTTTCTGGGTTTTTGTTATCTAGACATAGTATTGTTGTCCATAAGAAACCAGAAAAATCTGGACGATACATTTCTAGAATTTTTTCGTATTTCACAGACTGACCTTTTGTTTTGTGCTCATGTCTAATATCGAGATCACTTATGACTAGCTTATTTATATCCGATGCCAAACCTGATTCAAGCTCTGCCAGTACCGTAGAAGACAATTGTCTCCCAATATTGTCCGCCGCAAAGAACATGTATCTTGGTTTTACATATGTGTTTTCGTATTCAGGTGATATTTCCTTCAAGATTTCCGCATCTTTTGCAATCTGAACTATTACTCTAGTATCGACATCATTTCGAGGATATCTTAGTTCCTCATGATTAGCATAGATTACTGAATCTGCTCCATATGTCACTAATTCATCACATAATTTTCTAACATTACTACCAAGTAATACTGCTACGACCTTTTCTGATGAATTGTATTTTTGATTAAAATCATCCATCAACCGTCTCGCTTCGCCTAGCATCTCCAAACTTACAGGTACTACCTGTCCTTCAAAATGCTCGATTATTACATAAATATGTCTATATTTTTCAGTGGTGTTTGATCTACTTTCTTGACCTATCAATTTTGACATTTTTCACTTGCCACTTAGGACTTGAATTATTTTTGTTGTTACTGGTGTTAAATTATTTGGATTAGATGGATCTATGAACTCAGTTTTACGGTTTGTTTTTGCCCTGGGAATTCTTTCTACTCTATATACTATAGTCGGAGAACCCGGCAGTCCTACACGTTTTGCGTCTAGATTTAATTTTTTACTATCGGATATTCTTAAAATTTGACCAAATTCTTCTGAATGTTTTTTCCCTTCCTTGCTAAGCTTATTTGCTGCTAATCTTTGCGATACAGTATTGAAAATTGGCCTATAAGAAGGATCAATAGTTATAAAGACAGGCAGTGGAGACTCTGTTTCTTCAATAATATTATCCATTCCTTGAAGTGAAATCAATCTTTTTGCAATTACCACTTTTCTGTCTAAATCAATATCAAAATCAATGACATTGCCAAAGAAAGTATATCCCAACTTCCATGCGGTCTGCGGCCCTGTCTGTCCTGTCTCGCCATCGGAAGCTCGATGTCCAGAAAAGACAATATCAATCTTATTACCTCCAAACATATTTTCTACTCCGTTCTTGAGTACTTCTGCGGTCGCAAGGGTATCTGCGCCTGCAAACAGTCTATCGCTGTATAAATTGAGTTCTTCAGCATCAGTCAACACTTGGGCCTGCTTGAGGGCGGATTCTGCAATGGGTGGACCCATTGTACCGATTGAAATATGTGCGCCGTATTTCACCTTGCAGTAAAATGCAGCATTGCATGCTATTGCGCTGTGTGGACCCAAAATATTTTTTGTCTCTGCTCTATTTAGTGTGCCATCTGAATTATAACTGACATTACCTTCTGAAAAATCAGGTTCTAGTTTTATAATAACACCCACATTTAACAAATCTTGGTTCTTTATAGATTATCTTAATATAATTCTTGATTTTACCGTATTTATCATTTTTGATCTTTCTATAATCATCTCATTTTTTGCAAAAAATGATATCAGGGCGTTACTCAAAAATGAATCCTTCAAACATAGGTCTTTTTTATGAATGATCTTGACTACAATACCTTTAATTATCATAAATATTATGTGTAAATATGGTAGATCTCGTTTACGGACGCGGAATAACCGATCTAATACGTGAATTTCCTTTTTATTTAACATTTTTTCGCAACATTATTGATATCAAATTATTTCATAAGAAAAGGACATTGTATGGGTCGGCAGACATAATCAATGTATGCAACCTACATTGCTCTCATTGTTATTGGTGGCTTAATCGGGAAGATGAAAATAATGAACTCGCTCCAGAAGTTTGGAGATCGATAATAAGGAATACCTTCAAAAAACAACGTCTTTTTGGTGTTACGCTAGTGGGTGGCGAGCCAACCATGCGTCCTGAAGTGATTGATGTTTTCTGCCAAGAAATGCCCGGCAGGATTTGTGTGGTGACAAACGGAACTTTTCCTCTAAAAAGGTTTGAAGATCTATATTTTTACTGGGTATCATTAGACGGAACCGAAAAGGTGCATGATAGTATAAGAGGGGAGGGTACATATCATAAGACGCGTAATGCCATTTTGGAATATATTTCCGGACCACCACGAAAAGGAAAGCCAGCTTGGAAAGATATCTGGATAACAATGACTATTAATTCATTGAATTATCATACAGTCACAAATTTAGCTGAAGAATGGAAGGATAAAATCAATAAAATTGGCTTTCAGTTCCATACTCCATTTATAAAAGATGATCCGTTGTGGTTACCATTTGGCGAAACAAGGAACGAAGTAGTAGATCGTATAATCTACCTAAAGAAAAAATATCCTAATTATATCGTAAACACTGAGAAACAAATTGCATTAATGAGAGGAAACTGGGGCGGCAATGGAACAATACCAATCCAGTGTCCTACTTGGGCAATTCTTGCTTTGGATCATAAAGGCAGAATCAAGCAACCATGTTGTATTGGAAGTGCTGACGGAAAAGGACTAAAACCAATATGCGAACAATGCGGACTTGGATGTTATTCCGTGCTTGTTTCGCAGGGGATTAAGGGATTCTGATCAGCGTAACGACTCATCTGTTATGTGTTAACTATACAGATGTGACTTTTTGAATAAATTCGAAGTGATTTCTGGCGTGTTATTAGTTTAAATTAGTTTGCTATTATGAACAATTAACGGTCACCATTGGTTAGAGTATCCAGAAGAATTATGCGGTTTAATTTGTCACAGGACTATAAAGATAATCATGAATCAATTGACATAAACAAGTTTGTGTATGGCAGAAAAATTAAGTATAGTTGCGAAAAATGCAGCTCTTCATTTACGACATGGAAAGCTTTGCATGAACACAAAGTCGAAAATCATTCATACTGAATTAACTATTTAGTGACAATCTTCGTTGCAGGGCTATTCACAAATGACGATTCAATTTCCTTTAACCTATCCAAGAATCCCTCATTACCACGAATCTCTTCATATGAAGAGTCTGAACGAAGTTTTTCTAAAATTGCAATAATATCATCGTTCTTTACTCCGTGTTTTTTATCGTATTCAATATATCGTAATATCTTTACTATGCCTCCGTATTTATAATGCATCTTTTTTTGATATCTTGTCGCGTCTGGGGATAGTCCCTTAACATGCTTAATGACTGTGTTTTCCATATGTTTAATATGCCAATCTTTCATGGGAAAATTATTTTGAGTCAAAAGAATCAATAATATTTGTATAAAGGGTTATATAATATATTATTATTTTCTCTATGCAAAACTGAATAAGCAGAGCCAATTGTGTTATTAATATTCATAATTGCATGAGCAAACTGTTGAGGACAGATATAAAAATTAAGACTACATCTGCTACAAATGCGCAGAAGCAGTTATTACTAATAGGGATACCATTAAACATTTATAACATTTCATTAATGCCCGATAGCGTTACGGTCCAAGATGTAAAGGAACTGGAAACAAGAATTGTACTTTAAGATAATCGTTATTTTCAATAAAAAAACTATTATTCACAGCTCTTAGAAACTTTATTCAAGAATACTAATTCATTTTGGAGAAAAAAATCAAAACTAAATAAATCGTTAATTTTCTTGTATATTTGAGAAGACGTACATTTAATATTCATGCATTTGCAAATAATTATGTAAGATTGGGTACGAATGGTCGCTTGATTGCAAGAAATTTTTTTTCTTCCAAGAACGCATCAAGCTATGACAAGATTGTCAAATTTACAACATTCTATAAAGATTCATTATGGAAGAAGGAGATGGTACGATTTATAGACGGAAAAAATAAATTAGTTCTTGATTTAGCGTGTGGTACTGGTATACTTTCTTCATTCATTCGATATGAATCTACCCAGTCTAGGATTATTGGAACTGACCTTACATTTGAATATCTAAAACTGGCAAAAAATAGACAAAGTTATTTGCTCCTGACCAATTCCTTGGCAGAATTTCTTCCATACAAAGACGATAGTTTTGACGTTATAATTTCATCCTATCTGGCTAAATACACTGAGTTATCGGCCATGGTAAGGGAACATTGGCGCGTTTTAAAAAAAGGTGGAATCGTAATAATCCATGACTTTACATATCCTGATAGTAGATTGATGAAAATATTGTGGCATACTTATTTTCAAATCTTGAACCAACTGGGAAAAGTAATAACCTCCTGGACAGATGTGTTTTCCAATCTAGACAAATTAATACAACTAAATCCTTGGGTAAACAATCTCGTTAGAGAACTTGATGGGATTGGATTTAGATCTATATCAAAAAAGTACTACACATGTGGTACTGCTGCTATTGTATGGGCGATAAAGTAATGAAAGAACAAGTAACTAGGCTTAATGAATGGTTTGTACCACAGTTTGGTCCAATGAAATTTAGAATTTTTGTTGGCATGATGTTTCTTCCGTATACCGGAATGTGTATTTCATTTTCAATAATAGGATCTTTGCTCGCGCCAACAATAGCATGGGATAGGATTGTTGCAATTATCATAATCTACTTTAGTGCTTTAGGTATTTCTGCGCATGCCGCAGATAATATGGGCTCAAAAAATAGGCCATGGGGAAATTATTTTTCGAATCGGGAATTACTAATAATGCTTATTTGTGGATTAACTATAGCCTACGCAATTGGTGCATATTACATAGTCTTTTTTGTTCCATTATTACTGCCTATAGCAATTTTGGAAGGTTTTTTTTTATTTGCATATAACTATGAATTTTGGAATGGATTTTTTCATAATAATGTGTGGTTTGCAATATCTTGGGGCAGCATACCACTATTGGCAGGATATGTCATGCAAACTAATTCTTTGTCCCCTATTCCATTGTTAGTGTCTCTAGTAGCCTTTGCAATCTCATATTTTGAGATACACCTTTCAAGAAAATATAAAGAGGTCAAACAAGCGCAAGATTTGGTTAGCTCTAAAAATCTGGAATTCAGATTAAAGATTATTAGCTTGACAACCATATTATTCTCAGTTACATTCTTGATTTTCCGGCTCTTCCAGATCACTTTTTAATTTTCAATTTCACTATCAATTACAATGCATCAAATGTTTAATGTCAAAAATCATTATCATGTGACAATTAATGATATTTCCAAGCTTGAAGTAATATCAAATAAGAAATTTGATGTCGCCCAGAGGATACTCTTGATTGATTTAGGAAATACGCAACAACTTTTAGAAGTAATAAATAATACAGAAACGCGAATAAAAGTCATATCCCAGGTTGAAGAAAAAAACATAATTAGACGTAAATCATGTATAATTTCTTCAACAAATAATATTTTGGCTTTTGCGAATTCAAAAATCTATTGTAGAAAAATACCTCTTGAAGTATTACAAGAAATACGAGAATGTAAAAAAAGTATAGGTAAAATAATACTTTACCATCGACTGGAGATATTTAAAAAAATCACAGAAATTGGGTATGTTTCAGGAAAATATATTTTTAAAAATTACTCACTATGTTATAAGGAACATCGAATTTGTAGGATAAATGAAATCTTCCCTATTCAGCTAAAGAAATCAAAATCTATTTAGCTAAATCCCGATAAAGTATGAGCCATAATAATTATATTTTTTATTTTAAAATCCTTACTTCTGAATATCTCTTCATAAAAACTGAAAGAGCAAACAAGTAATAAATACAAAATTCAAATGATATATACAAACCCGTCGTTGTAAGATTTAGTTGAAATCTAATTCATTAGAATCAAAAAATATAAAAAAATATGATCTTATAGTTATCGGGAGTGGCGCTGGTCTGGAAGTTGCCAATGCAGCGGCACAAAGTGGCTTGAAGGTCGCAATAGTTGAAAAGAGCAGAATGGGAGGCACATGTTTAAACAGGGGTTGTATTCCTTCCAAACTTCTAATACACAGCGCAGATGTTGCTGAGATAATAAAGATGGGTGATCTATTCGGCATACGAGTGGAGAAATTTTCTATTGATTTTCAAAAAATAGTGGATAGGGTAAATGGAATAATCGATTCAGATTCAAATGATATCAGTAATGCCTTTAAGAATTTAGCTAATCCGAAATTGTTTCCGTTAGAGTGCAAGTTTGTTGCAGAAAAAACCCTCTTGGTAGGAAGGGAGAAAATAACCGCCAACATGATCCTAATTGCTGCTGGAACCAGGCCTGCAATACCCAAAATCAAGGGATTGGCGACCCTCAATTATGTTACAAGCGATGAAGCACTCCGTATTGATAGACAACCTGGAGTCTTAACGATTATAGGCGGAGGATATATAGCCGCTGAGCTAAGTCACTTTTTCGGGTCTCTTGGAACAAAGGTCAACATTATTCACCACAGAGAAACTCTGATACCTGATGAAGATGAAGAAATCTCAAAAAAATTTACAGAAATTTACTCTAAAAAATACAATGTGTATTTGGAATGTGTCTCAGCATTAGTAACAAAGAAGAATGGCAAATTTGTGATTTCTGCAAAGACAAGAAATTCAGGTAGGTATTTGGAAATTGAATCTGATCAACTTTTAGTAGCAACAGGGCGTGTACCAAATTCTGATAACATTGATTTATCAAAGACAGGAGTAGATGTGGACGGAGATGGATTCATTAAGGTAAATAAAACTCTTGAAACCAATGTAGAGGGGATCTTTGCGCTAGGTGACATAATTGGTCGCTATCAGTTCA
>Ga0210378_10000728_pt1 | contig 17003 bp, 15 predicted proteins | sample PLM1_60_b1redo_FD_155465 | JGI IMG/M metagenome (GOLD analysis project Ga0210378, IMG submission 155465) | Groundwater sediment microbial communities from an aquifer in East River, Colorado, USA - PLM1_60_b1 redo | ecosystem: Environmental > Terrestrial > Soil > Riparian zone | place: USA: East...
TGGAATATATATCTGCAAAGGTATGCTTTTAACGGTGTTATGTAAGTTGAAAGTTCCATTTCTACTCACTACTACCATTTTTGCCGTCTTTCTTCTAATTCTGATGAGTACTCAAAGCCAACAAGCATCTAGTCAGACTTCAGGAGGAGTAGTGACGCCACCACAATCGCAATTGGAATCGGTCAAGATACTTAATTTAATGCCGTTTCAAAGTGTAGATTTAAACAAGGAGTTGGTAGTATCGGGTGAATCATCGGACACCAGTGCCAAGGATTGTTCCGTGTACGTTATAGTTAACGGCGTACAACCATACCAAAGCGCAATTGCAAGTGGAACAGCAGGAGCAACAGATTTTTCTCAGTGGAAATTTGTATTGCATGAACAGTATACACATCTAAATGAAGGTAACAATAAGATAACAGCAAAACTAGTTTGTGCATCAGCGCCTACACGGTGGTATAGTGTGGTTGTTAATGGCCTTTCCAGTTCAAATATATCTCAGAAGGCTCCAATAGATACCACACAGCAGTCAAATGTTTCTGAGGCTCCAATAGATACCACACAGCAGTCAAATGTTTCTGAGGCTCCAATAGATACCACACAGCAGTCAAATGTTTCTGAGGCTCCAATAGATACCACACAGCAATCTGATACTCGAATAGATACCACACAGCAGTCAAATGTTTCTGAGGCTCGAATAGATACCACACAGCAGTCAAATGTTTCTGAGGCTCCAATAGATACCACACAGCAATCCAATGTATCTGATACTCGAATAGATACCACACAGCAATCAAAGTTGCTTGTCGCGATTTTGCCACTAAAAAATCCAGTGGCAAGAGGTGATAGCCAAAACACAACAATAATTGTTACCAATTCGCATAATAGGCCAATATCTAATGCTCAAATTAATGGGAAATTGATTTATCCCGGAAACAATTTTGAAAAGGAATTTAAAGGAATCACGGATATAGACGGGAAATTTGTATATTCCTGGACCGTCGGCAAGAAAGGTGACATAGGACCGCTCGTCATGGAAGTACAAGCGTCAAGCCAAGGATACCCACCTGCATCGGCCAATATTTCTATTGAATTGCTAAAATCAGGTGAATCCTCCCAAATTGAAAATCCATTCCAAAACCTCCAGAGTCCTTGAGGTGTGAAAACAAAAACCACAAGAGCCAAAGATTGCAAACCCGTATTACCTTAACGGCTTCCGAATCCTAACACCTCAAGCTTTGACTGAAATATGCCAACAACGAGTCCGTTTATTGTGTCAAACTTGATTCACAAACGACCAACCCCAAGTAAAATATTGAACAAGCTATAATTGTATTTATTGCACATTCTAGATTTATGAAATATTCAAACTAATTGAATCGCCATCATTCAGGATTATGTTTCTAAAATCAGAAACTGGATTTCCATTTACAGTGACTTGAACTGTTTTATCATTAACATCCAAGCCTTTCCATATATCTAAAAATTCTCCCAACCTAAAATCTCTCTTTGTATTAGATTCCACGTGGATGGTTCCGCTAGCGTCATGTGTATGCAACGGTGACATCCCTTGCATTCCATACTTATCTAGAGAATGGTCTCCGTACAACATTGGGTTCTCTGCAATTCCTATATTTTGCGGGACCAGTTGAGTTTGGCCATTGTATGTGACATTCAGAGTAATATGATTATGTAATACCATTTTATTACTAGATGGTGGAACACCTGACATAGAACTCGAGAGAAGTAATGTAATAGTCACTGCAATCGCTATCGGTATAATTATCATAATAAGATTTTTCTTTCTTCTTCCTCGGCCAACAGAGAAATAACTGTGATTTTTATCTTTTTTACTGACCAATTTTGTGTTCAAATAGGATTAGAGATATTAAAGCATAGTAGTTTACAAATGTAAAAAATCCTAGCATAATAATTTTATAGCGTCTTCCTATCCTTTTTTGAATTTTATTCTTTTACCGACTTTGCGATACAATAGGTATCCTACCAGCAATATTATTATCGCAATAGCACCTATTCTAATCAAGCCTATAAAAGGTAATCCTGATGGTTCTGACCTGGGATTTTCTGATAAAAACTTTTGAAAATTCTCTGTCTTGCTAGCTACTAGGGGCTTATTGGGAACGTCCAATTTTATTAATTGAGGATACAGCAGAGATATCGTGAGTCCATCTTGCTCTAGAAATGAGGCTCGTATCATAGTTGTATAGTTTCCACTTACCGCCTCCTCTGATTCAACGGTTAGGTCTATTTTCACATCTGCCTCTGGAACTGCCGTCAAATTAACTCGCTCAGGTTTTGATGAATATACAATTCCATTAAGTCCTGCGTCAGTCATACCTACTACAGAGATTTCAGTAGCATTTGGTAATACCAGGGAGGACACGTTATTGTTTAGAGTTAATCTTACGTCAACAGAATGAGAGTCACCTTGCTTTAGAATTATTGGTTTCATATCGGAACCAGTAGCTGTACTCTCATTGTTTCTGACCGTTATAGTGAGTGGAATTCGAACAGTGTTGTCAAGATATGCAATCTTGTTAGATTCCCATTCTGTAAACCAAATTCGGTTCCCGTTTTCAGACACCGCCAAGAATATGGAAGTGGCAAGAGGGCCCGTGGGAATATCAAATTCTGTCATAATCCCATTGTCTCTAGAAATCTTACCTATCTTGTTACCACCATGCTCTGCAAAAAAGATGTTACCAACTTTATCTGACACGACTTGACTAGGAAGTGCCATTGGAAGAGCCCTTGATGGCGACGTCCAATATGAGGTATAATTCTTCAAATCGGAACTAATATTTGAGACGATAACTCTGCTGGAACCATGGTCTGATAGAAAAATTTTTTCAATACCATTTACTTGTGTAGTTGCTACACCAAATGGTGAGAAAAAATCTGGTTTTTCTAAGGGAATTGAATACATACCAATACTCTTGCTTCCAGGAATTAGTAACCATGGTTCAACTCTCAGAATACTATTAGCATATGAAAGAGTAATCCACAAAACACCATTACTATCGAAAGTAAGTAATGTGGGTCCGCTGTTATCTCCTGTTGGATATTCAGTAATGAGCTTGCTTTCAATATCCAAACTTCCTATCTTATTTCCCGTTATCTCTGTGAACCATACCAATTTTTTGTCTGGTGAAAGAGCAAGTCCCATTATTCCAGAATTGCTAGTCGGAAGAGAAAATAGTTCTATCGCATTGGTTTTTATGTCTAATTTTCCTAGGGAATTTATTCTAGCATCAGTAAACCAAATTGCATTACTGGCATTATCAAATAGTAACTGACCTCCTGCAAGGTTTATTATGGCCCTGTCAGCAACAGTGTTACCAGGAATACTATAGTTTGTAAAATTGTGACCTTGTTTTGACATTTTCATTATTGTGCTGTTGCTGGTGGTCGCATGGTAAACCCATACATTCTGCTCACTGTCTGTAATGATTCCCTTTAAACCCCTCTCATTTACAGGAACCTTGAACTCTTGAATGAAGTTGCTGCGTTTTTCATATGTTACGAAATTTTGAGGTGATGGCTGCTGTGCCAGAAGCTGAATAGATGTAGGTATCCAAAAAGTGTAGCTCAAAAACAGAACAACTGTGACGACAAACAAACTTCCAGCGAGTTGTATTAACAATGGTAATTGGCACTCGTTACGCACTAACTTTAGTCTTTTGATTTAAACTTCCTATAGGATAAAATAATACCTATCGCAGCTAGAGATATGGGAGATGTAATTAATACTTCAATACTAATCTCCTTGGTTGTATTAATATGCTTTACAACTTTTCACAGCTCATTTTCACAGGCCAATACTACCAGTCCATTTTCGAAAAGCAATGTGAAAATCCAGAGCATCTCAGCCCATACCTCGGATAGAAAATATTTTGTTAATTTGCAATATGCTCAGACATTAGTAGGAAAGGGAGAAACTATGTTTTTCATGGTAAATCTTTTTGAGAATGCTGGAGACAAGCAAATTAGGATGCGTCATGTAGACTGCGATTTCATTATGCAGAAAGATGCAATTGAACTATTCCGAATGTCTACCAAATACGGAGAACCTTTTTTTCACTCAATTAATGGAGTCATGTTACCATCGTTCAAATTTGTTGAATCTGGGAAATATACAATATCTGTTGAAATTGCGGGAATACTTTTTGTTCCCATAGAACCTGTTTTTGCTAACTTTAGTGCGATGGTTAGTCCTGCTGCAGAAGGAAAGTTAGAAATTAAGTTGTCGACTTTGAACTAAACTTTCTTAGCATAATATGCTACCAATTCAAGCAATTTCTTGACTATTTAAATAGACTGTAATTGTATTTATTGTGCAGTACTGTCCAGCTCTAACCGTAAATTAGTAGATGGTTCATCTCTGCTACAACAACTTTAATTGCGGACTTGTCTTGTGTGAATTAGTGAAATATTTTAAGACAATTATTATTTTTGTTACAGCTTTAACCCTACCTTTTCATTTCGCTTATGCTCACGTAATTGATTCGAAGAATATCCAAGTATGGAAAAATTTTGATGATAATTTGAAAATCGAATTTGGTTATCTACCTGAAAGACCAATTATAGACACCTTTACTACCTTGCAGTTTAGCCTGACAAATTTAGGAACGGATGAACATGTTAAAGATTCTGTTGCGCAAGTGACCGTTACTAATGGTCAAAGACTTTTTAAATTCCAGAACATTAGCAATGAAAATGGAGATTTCTCAGTCGACTATTTATTTCCTGATGATGGAACCCATCAAGTTCTGTTAAGAATTGATAAAAATGATTCCATTCATGTTGCTTCCTTTAAAGTATTTGTCCCTCACCAGTCTCCACCTAGTATATTGGATAATCAGGGGAATTTAATAATAGGTATTGGAATATTCGCGGCTGTGGGAACAATTACGATACTAATCTTAAAGAAAAGATAAATCTAAATGCGGCTATCATGAATTGCGATAAATAGAATTTTCAAAGGTTCATATACGATTACAGTTAATCCTAGGTGAAATATGGTGATAAAGTGCTCAGAATGTCATTGTATTGATGATGACTGTAAGAATGTGAAGTCCAACGATTGCACCTATTGTACCAAAGAGGTTTGTTGTTGTACTGGATTACATATAGATGAGACTGCAATTAACAAACAACATGTTCTATTGTTCTTCGGTCATGTAAGAACATTTTTTGCCGCAGCCTTGGGAATTGAAATCTTGTGCATCTCATCAGCTGTGATTGGTGAGAATAGTGCCTTATACTTCTTTGGTTATAATTTACAAGGTATTGTTTTCGGATATATTATGGGATACGCAGCAGCAGGATTTGCGACTTTTATGACTATATTAGGAAGGTATAATCTTAACGCAAAGATAGATAGTTGTTGTTCGGTACTGGAGCAGCAATCGAATAAAGGATTTGTCGCCAATCTTATTATCACTTTCAAGAATTTTGGTATAGGAATTTCAAAGTTGTTCTCTCTTCGCAGACAATCAAACATCAAACATATTCTAAAAACAAGTCTCATCATTTTGTTTACAGCTGAGACTGTTTGTATATTAACAGCTGAAACAGTTGACCTGGCATTCTACAACTATTCCTTATTATTATCCATTCCATTAGCGTTACTAGCTGGCACACTAGCAGTAGCATCACAAGAAGCCTACAAGAAAATAAAGATGCAGTCAGTGCGCGCGTAAGAGCGTACTTGAATTCCAATAACGATGACAACAAACCGCGTCGCATAACGCTGGGGTTAAAAGCAAATATCCAGCAATTTCTGATTCTTGTTTTAGTAAATGCTTTTGTAGGTGCAATGATTGGACTGGAGCAGACAGTAGTTCCACTTATTGGTAAAAATGACTTTGGCATTGAATCTAATGCTATAATTGTATCATTCATAGCTAGCTTTGGAGCGGTTAAGGCCATTCTGAATCTCTTCGCAGGTAATCTTTCTGACAAGTGGGGAAGAAAAAAAATATTGGTACTAGGTTGGCTCTTTGGTTTGCCAGTTCCGTTTATCTTACTATTGGCTCCTGATTGGAACTGGATTATTTTTGCAAACATTCTTCTTGGAATCAACCAAGGGTTGGCTTGGTCAATGACGGTTAATATGAAAATTGACCTAGTTGGAAAAGAAAGAAGAGGTCTAGCACTAGGACTTAACGAGTTCGCAGGATATGTATCCGTGGCTCTTGTTGGATTTGTAACAGGCTACTTAGCTTCCACGTATGGATTGAAACCCTATCCATTTTTTCTTGGAATTGCATTTGTCATCCTTGGTCTTGTTATTTCTTGGGTTATTGTTAAAGATACTCGAAAATTTACTGCGCTAGAAATAAAGAATGAGTCTTCAAACGAAAATGTAAGCAAAGCCGACCTTAACTTTAAACAGGTTTTTATTCAAACTTCATGGAAAAATCGAACGCTTCTATCAGTCAGTCAGGCTGGTTTAATCAATAATTTGATTTTTGGAGTGACGTGGGGTTTATTCACTTTGTACTTTGCTTCCTTTGCAGTAGGAATTAGTGAAATTGGTTTTTTAAAGGCACTTCATCCAGGAATTTGGGGAGTTCTCCAACTATTAACAGGTACATTTAGCGACAAGGTGGGCAGAAAGGTGCTAATTTATCCAGGAATGATTATCCAAGGTATTGGAATTTGGGTAGTGTTATTTACTGGTTCCATGTTAGGCTGGGTCATTGGTATGTCATTACTGGGTATAGGAACCGCACTTGTCTATCCAACACTGTTGGCTGCTATCAGCGATGTGACACATCCAAAATGGAGAGCAACTTCTTTAGGTGTTTACAGATTTTGGAGGGACTTGGGCTTTGTCTTTGGAGCCATTGGGATAGGTTACATAGCAGACCTATTTGGTCTTAATGATGCTTTTCATATAGTAGCTCTTTTAGCAGTAGGGTCTGGAATTTTTGTTTTGGTGGTAATGAAAGAAACAATAAATCGTGGACGGCATTAGGTGCTTTTGTTCATAAACTTTATCCTTGTTCAAGCATTTATGGGTCTAAAAATTGTGTCAAATTTGATTCACAAACGACCAGCCCCATGTCAATCTTGTCCCTTTATTTAAGCCCAAGGTCGATAAAATTGATACCTTTAAGGGATATTTTAATGCCTTCACTGTTCCGTTATTGTCTTAAACAAGATTTCATTTTTCCACTTGTGGCTGTGCCGCGTTCAGTTTTTTGTAATGTCTGTACGCATCTACTATTTGCCAAATCCAATATATGCCGCCGACCAGCCAACTCCAAGGGTAGGGGACAAATAATGATACTATAATCCAAATGGCAATACTCACTACAGAATAATTATTCCTCGTTTTACGAATCCCAAATAGATATGACCGACGCCTGAAACTAACACAGCAAGAAGAATAGTAATTCCAAGACTTTTTGCCAATTTTTATACTAAGATGTGGCTTGTTAATAGGTCTTTCGTGTCTAGCGTTTCTTAAAGTAGGTAATGTTAGTCGTTTATGTTGTTATAGGTCGTAAAATGTTGCTAACCGATGTTAGAAGACCGGACTCTCCAATTAAACTATTGTTATTTTCCTTCAGATCAATTACCCATGATAATGAATAATAACATCCCATTCTATAACTCTGGATAATACAGGAATATCAGGAAAATGCAATTGGGTGTCATTGTTATATTCATTTTTATCATACTTGGAATTATTTTCTTTATTGTATTCGGTATCGGTTATTTCAAAACTGAAAATCCACAAAACGAGAATTTGCAGAATAGATCTACAGCTGTTTTTCCCAACCCTGACTCTATTCCGCCAGAATGTAAATATACTCCAAATGATTTATTGTGTCAATTTCAACTTGAAAAGCAAAAAATGAAGCTGTCGCAGAATGAGTAAAATATTCGTGCATTTAAGAATTTTTAAATATTAAAGAAAAGAACAATATAGCATAATGGTTCATAGAAAATCTGCAGGTGCAAATAGTAACAGAAATGATATGATGTATGTATCTATCTTTTTTATCACAGTATTGACAATAGTAACGTTTACTTCATACAATATTGAAAGCTATTCGACAAGCCTATCAACTGGGGATAATTTTCGGGTTAAAAAACTCTAGGGAGAATAAAATAGTCCTTTATTTTATTTGGAAGATAATGAGGTTACTTCCATTCCCACGTCTTGTCTACGAAATTTCCTGCGATGTCAACCTCTGCTTCGAACACTCCTACTACATTATTGAGGGATTCCAATTTACCCTCCGAAGTCTGAAAAAATATTGCTCCTCGCCATTTTAGTACGCCAGAGGAATTAAACCGCCCAATTCCTTCACCAGTATATGATGTAATTTCTCCGTCCAAGGTTCTAATTATCCCATTACCGATTCCATGCAACATTCTATTAGAAGAAGGGCTTGCTATATAGGTAAGTAATTCAGTAACTTGTACTCCCCTAAGGCTTCCACTTGCCGATATACTTGTTTCTATTGTAGGACCTTCAACATCCGTAACTCTTTGACCTGATACGTTACCTTTCATTTCCCCAATTATTTCGCCTAACATATTGATTTGATATGAATGACCTTACTTAAAAAGATACTAGTTACCGGTATCATCAGTGTTGTTATTGTCATTGGTATTAGAATAGTTTATTTTGAAAATAGTTAGCATCTTCAGAACAGTGCACGATTTCTTGGTCACCAAGATTGTCTCCTATTTTCCCTGCTAGGTCTAAACAATTTTGAGTCTGTATATCTGCCCCTTTATAAGCAGCGGAATCTTGGAAAGTGTTTAAGGATATCTCTTCAATATCTACAACGTTATTTTTTATGTCATCAACTAGTTCTTTGAGATTTTCATACTCTTCAGGATTGGTTCGATTATTAGATGAGTCAGTATTATTGGAAATTGAAGTATCATCGACTCCATCCGGGATTATTCTTGATACGAATTGTTTGGCTTCAGCTTCTGTGAATTTACCGGTTCTTACAAGCTCGTTTATCAATTTGGTTTGTTGACCATGATCGATACTTGATGTTCCGGCAGAAGTTGTAAAATCGGTTGATGTACTGACAGAAGAACCATAAACCTTTTTCACTGTGTCTTTTAAGATACTAAAGTATTTGGTAGGCACTAATTTGCCACTCTTATCGGAAACCAAGTTAAAATTATCCGTAACAACTGGCTGATAATCCCATCTCCAAAAAGCTGTGCCCCATACTTTTTCTTTCTTCAAAGCTCCCAGTATTTTTTTCGCATCAGTTTTAGTAAGCTCACTCAAATCTGGGTCGAGTTTGGTTACTCCGCCTTCTTTTGTCCTTACAACATTATTCCACTCTCCAATGTATAAAGGAATTCCAGTCAAGTCTCTTGTTTTCAAAAACATGTCAAATCTCTTCTCCTGATACCCATCTCCATCAGGAATTCCGTACACACTTATTTTGAAAGCGATGTTATCCTTAGACGAGGGCGCCATTTTTGCCAAGTTTTTTGGTGAGATATTAATCTGGCTATTCAAGTCTACTGGAACATTCATGCTATAGACTATCGTTTTACTGGTAATATTTCTCAATTCTGCAGTAATAAAGCTATTAAATTTGCCTATTTTAGACCATTGATGTTTTTTGTCAACATGTGGCTCGCTTAGGATTTCGTAACCTATAGTACTTGAATGATTATCGACTGCCAATACTATTTTCTTTAGATATTCTGCCATTAGTGTCCAGCCATCATTTCCTTGCTTATCTTTGACGGATCTGTTCCACCAGTCCTTCCAAAAGACTTGAGCTGCTTTATCTTGAGTATTACCACCGCCTCCTTTGGAATATTTTGAATCTTGAAATAAAGACCAAGGAAAACCTGTTCCTCTTTCTTCAAGCCATGAAGAAGTGTGCCATTGATGATTGTCATAAATGATTTTTAGTCCGTACTTATCTCCTGCTCTGGCTATTGATTGTATTTCCTTTATGAAAGCCGCGGGATCTCTTTCATAAGCTTCCCAGTAGAAAACTATCCTGACATGATTCAAACCCGCGCCTGAAATCATTCTCAAGCTATTCTCAATGTAATTCTGTGGAGCCGAAGGCCAGAGCTCGTCATGCTGTTTCATATTGACAAAAGCTCCTTTCATGGCAACACCATTGATGGGTTGCCTACTAGTCAATTCGCCTTTCGATGCATATGAGCCTAATGAAGTAGAGCTAATAAGGACAACAGCTAGAACAAACACTAGAACAACGACAAAAAATATTCTGGTATTTGCTAAACTCAAGGTAATAATAATAAAAATTCTCAATAGATTTAATATGTATTACTAATTAGGTATTCACAATTATCCGTTTGAGTGTGGCGTTTGTTTAATGTTAAAGTCACATCGTTGAATATAGAATCTAAATCTGTGTTTCGTGTCCAAAAGATAATAAGTTGATACCCATACTATTAATGGAAGACGACCTTGCCTAGTAAAATGGCTATTTTGATCTCGGGCATCTTTATTGCAGTTCGCATCTCATGTTACCAATTTTATCACATATTGAATCTGGAAATTTCAATAAAAAATTGAGCGCTAATAGCCATAGATTTCAATTTTTTTGAAATTTCTAGGTAGACAGAAAATTTCTAAGCATCAATCATTATTGGTTTAGTAGTTATCTTTTAGACAGGAATCTAATTTGAAAAGGTCTAATGCGTATGCTTTATTGCACTCGTCATGATCTTGGAAGCATACCCATCGATCTTCGGGAAATGCAGATACGTAACACCAATCGTTAGATGGGGTTGATTTCGCAGCTTCGGATCGTAATGCTCCATTTGGAATCATCATACTTGCCATAAACAGTGCAATTGACAAAGTTGTACATATCAGACGTATTCGTTTGTAATCCATCAAATTATCTAGAACACAAAAATAGTTAAGTTTTCAAAGAAAAAAATATCTAAAATAATTCAGAATTTTGATACTAATATTGGTTTAGTTATCTTTAATACCTTGTGAAAGACCATCTATCGGATCATAAACGATCTCGACTTTTTTTAATTTTCCTTGGCCACAGGTTGAATAAAGCTGCAATCAGTAAACTGTACTGCCATTAACTCTTTTGTGATGGTTAACAACAAAATATCCTGCCGATCGATTTTCTTATACGATTGATTTATGATACCATCATTTAAAAATTATCCAAAGTCAACGCCATCAGGGGATTGGTAAAACAAGATACAATTATTTCTCTAGGAATCCGAGACAATGACACTTCCTGCAACCATTATATCCTTGCTCATCAGTAAAATGAAATTCTCTATCGTGATTACATTCACGACATTTATTTGATTCAGCGACCACTTCTTTTTCCAAGGATAGTACCTCCAGGCTTCGGTCTAATTTATCTTACTTTTCCCAGATTTTGGGATTCTTACAATGAATATGGTTTTACAATCTGCACAAATGTAGGGCAGTGACAGGAACAAGGTAAATGGTGCCATTTCAATTATAGAAACTGTAATAGGACTCACTGTCACAATAGAAGCACAGAAAGACCATGTGTTTTGTCGACCAATTATTTTTTGATAATAATCACTTAGAAATCAATCTAAATTGTAGATTTGATGTTAAGGTCAACTTCCAAAAATATAGATATGTCAATCATACTAAGATTATCAATGAGAATTTCATCACAAATGACAGAGGCAATTAACAATCAAATAGTTTATGAAGCATCCGGTGTCCATGCGTACATTGCTATTGGATCGTGGTGTGAAAGAACTGGATATGATGGAAGTGCTGCATTCTTTTTTGAACAGGCTAATGAGGAACATTCACAGTCTACTTTCCAAGTCGGCCTAAAAAGTGAGCAGACAGTTACTGGACTCATTAACAATTTAGTGGAGGTTGCAGAAAATGAAAAAGATCGTGCTACGTACTCTTTCTTACAATGGTTTGTTAACGAACAGATAGAGGAAGAAACATTGTTTGAAACTATTCTGCAAAAGTTTGATATAGTCGGAAGGGACAAACTGGCACTATATCAAATTGACCAATCCTTGACTTCTATTAGATCCAAGGTTATGACAATGGGAAATGATAAGCAACAACCAACAGCTAACTAGTTATTGAAAATTATTTTTCCTACATTTCCTTTCTTCTCCATCTATCTTTAGGACGCACACTTTAATGTTACCAATCGCTTGACTAAGAATCCGTAACTGCATTGGGATCGTGATTTTTGAAAATGTGTCAAAGAACGAAAAACGTCTCAAATGTTCAAAGTTCGTCAACCTGAGAAATTATTTTTCTCAAATCTTGTTTATCAGATAGAACATTTTGCCAGTAGTCATCATTTTTTCTTATGATTTCAGGTGCGGATGAAATCGTGAAATCAGTTGGAAAGCTAGAGTCTAATTTCTTCCATTCTATGGGCATCGATACGGTTGCATTTGGAGTCGGTCTCAGGGAATACACTGAAGCGATCGTTTTGCCTCTAGCATTTTGATTATAGTCAAAGAATACTTTTCCCTTCCTCTTTAAAGTGCTCCACTCTAATGTTACTTTTTTTGGAAATTTTGAAATCATCATCTTGGCTATAACTTCGGCGAAACCTTTTGTCTGCTCATAGGAATATATATTTGAAATAGGAACATAAATATGCAATCCTGATTTTCCAGATGTTTTCAAATACGATCTTATCTTTAGCGCCCCTAGTATATGGTTGAGTTCATGAGCAATCTCAACTGCTGCTTTAAAACCAGCAACATTGTATTCTGGCTCTTGCCCTTTTTTTTCTTTACCAGAGTAAATATACGGATCAAGATCAAAGACAATAAAATCTGGAAAATTCAAACCACATTTTTCTTCGTACAACAATGTAGAATTATTACAGCTTTCAAGATCATTAATCCTACTGTACCAAGGGTGCATTTCTATACAACCCAGGTTAGCAATCCACAAAAGGGTCTCGATGTTCTTGCATATGATGTAATTGATACTATTGCCCCTACGTTCAGAATGAACTTTAGCCGTAGAAACAAAATTCGGTTTTTTTTGATTCCAGTCCTTCTGATAGAAGGACTTGGTGTAAATTCCATTCGGATATCTGCTTAAAGAGAGCGGCCTATCTTTCAAATGAGGCAATATATAGTCACTTATTTTTTCATAATACTCTATTAAATCTCTCTTTAAAATTGGCTGGTGATCTTTGGTCGCCTTCCAATAAATCTTGGCTGGGTTTGTAACCTTCACCTTGCCGATACTAGAACGATAGATACCCTGGTTCATAACATCAGTATTTTTTCTACCTTCTATTTCATTATCTAATTTGGAACGATCCTTAGTTGCATTATCCGCCTCGATGATACATTCTTCGGCATTCTTATCTTCACGCAGTCGTAAAAAAACCGGCGCTCTAAGGATGCCATCTTTAGTCCATTCGCCAAACTTAACCTCTGCAATCAGCACGGGACTTAACCACATAGTTTCTCTGTTAAGATATGGCACTTTGTCTACTGGTACGGTATTGTTTTCGAAATTTTTTAATTTCGAATATACCACACGCAAGATCTCGTCATCAAAGCCTGTCCCTACATGGCCGGCAAACTTTAATTTTTTCTCTTTTGGGCAATATACTGCGAGTACTAATGAACCAAAATAATTGACTCTACTCCCCGCCCCTTTTGTATAGCCTATAATTACGGTATCCTGGGTTTTTGTGTTCTTTATCTTTAGCCAGTCTTTGGATCTCATACCTTCCTGGTAGAGGCTGGTTTTGTGTTTGGCAACGATACCTTCCAGTTTCAATTCGTTACTCTTTCTCAGTATTTCAATTCCCTTTTCTTCGATATAATCAGATATTCTAATAGCGTCATTAGTTTTCAAAGCTTCTAGTAGCAAATACCTTCTGTCCAAGTACTCTAATCGTTTGACATTTTTGTCTTCTTTGTAAAGTATATCAAAAGCATAATACGTTGAGGGAAACTTTACTGAAAGTGCCATTATTTCATTATGGTCCTGTATGTTCATTCGATGTTGGTGAGTATTAAAATCCGGAAGCCCTTGCTCATTTAGGACAACAATTTCACCGTCAATTACTACGGAACCACAATCTTTAAGAGAAATCCTTGCCGAATTTACTATTTCAGGATACCTTTTTGTTATGTCATTGCCATTTCTTGACTGGATTCTAATTTCATTATTTTCCTTAAATAAAATTGCTCTAACTCCATCCCACTTCACTTCAAAGACCCAATCTTTGTTGTTAAATGCTTTACCAAAAGGTGAAGCCAACATTGGTCTTATTTTTTGGAATAGGGATCCTAGTTCGCTTGTGTTACTACTAGAAGTTCTTGTGTTTGGCGTAATCTCATCTTTTGAATATTTCTTGTTAGACTTTTGAGAGTTGCGCGTAAATTCAATATCCGAGTTAGTTTTTCCGGTGAGTACAGATTCGGGCTGCGTTGAAGTAATGTCATCAACTGATACATACTGGTCCTTTATTTTAATTAGTAACCATTGGTTGTTTTTTTTCGTCCTTATTAGATAAAATAAACCCCTTAGTTTGTTTCCGTAAAGTTCTACGGTTACTTTTCCTGTATTTATCTGCTCTGAAAGTGGGTTATCGCTACTATAGCTGCCAGTATCCCAAACTATTACTGTTCCTGCTCCATAATTTCCTTCAGGTATACTTCCTTCAAAATGCAGGTAGTCAAAAGGATGATCTTCTACCATGACGGCTAAGCGCTTAATTGCAGGATCCATTGAAGGTCCTTTAGGTACGGCCCACGATTTAAGAACCCCGTCTTCGGACTCTAATCTAAAGTCATAGTGCAATCGCCTTGCTTCATGTTTTTGCACGACAAAATTTCTTAACTTTGTACTTGTGTCGTAATTTTTGATCTGGCCCTTAGGCTCACTTGTCTTTGCAAAATCCCTTTTTTTATTGTAAGGAACGAGTGAGGAGTTAATAATCTCGTTTCTCCACCTTTTTATTCTGGCTTACTAAACTCATCCTGATCAGACTTCATTCATAGTTGGTCGGCAAACTAGAAATAGATACGTGCTGATTTAAGCATTGATTGTAGATTTCTAAATGATAAAATCGAACTACCTCGTTCAAGCAATCAAGAGAGTTACCTTCCGTGCAGCAGTTAGTGACTTGGGATGAGAATTCAAAAAAGATGTGAATATTTTAAGTCGAGATGATATCAAAAGAAAGGAAGCAAGAGGAATTGACGATTATGATTTAGGTGAAGTCCATGATTTAGACGCAGAGTTAGATGTTACAAAAAGAGGAGTAGTTGATAAGGACAAGTTTTACTTGCCTAAGAATAAAGTTGTACGATATGATAGCCATAAAGTATGGTTCAAAGTTACTAAAGATGAGGCCAAGGCCTTTAAGAAAGACTGAAGTAAAATTCTCACTACTATTTTATTATTTCCTGCAAATCGCATATAAAGATATTATATTATCAGCGTAATTCATAATAGTAAATAAAAAATATTTACTATCGCATGTGAATATTGGATATTCCGATACCAAAGAGCTATAACATTCTCAACAATTTGTATTTGTTTAAGCTTCTTTCATCTAATGTCCCTTTTCCTTTTAGTATGTTTCTATAGGATCTTCTTGTCGTGTCGAGTGAATGTACAAATCGAAAATCCTCGTTCGCTCATTGTCAGTTATTTCTTTAGAATTTACATTCTCTAAGAGAGAGATATAACACAGTTTTTGAAAATCTTCGTCCGGCATTGCTATAATTGCACAGGTAGAACAAATCTGAATTCCAGATTTTGCATCAATTTTAGTATCACATAATAAACAAGTCAACTTGTTAGTAAGGTCTTCTGACATATTGTATTATGTGAAACATTTAATATAACAATTGGATATGAATAAAAAAATTTGAATTTTCTAAACTATGAAATAATCAATTATTTATATAGGATGATTTATTCGATAGTGCAAAATCTAATAAATAATATTTCTCTACTAGACAAAGTACTTCTGTGACAAACAAATTAGTATATATTACTACTAATAGTAATAATCGCTCTCACAATATCAAAATTTGAATTTATGATTTTGGATTGTGTCCTCTAATATCCGGCGAACCCTTTTTGTACGTTATTGTTATAATATCTTCCTTGTCATATGGACAATTATGAATCACTCTAGGTATTTTATCAGATGCTTCTATGATACAAGTCCCACTAGCGTCTTTTATTACAACCCGTGCATCACTTTTAATATCACTCTCAAATGATTTGAATAAAGGAAATCCGAACAGAGCCTGTAATGCAAAGAATATTCCTACAATCGCAACACTTGCATAAATCAACATTTTTTTGCCATAATCTTCGTATTCCATGCTGATGCATATTACGAGTACCTTTAAAAAGTATCCACAGTTAATCGATCAACTATCAGGCGAGCATCTTCTGAGAGGTGATTTAAACTTGATTTTTGTAGATCTTGTAGATGTAATACAGAAAGGGTTCACGTTTATGAAGGGGCCTTAATTTCCCTTACACTCAAGTCCCTAAAATTCCATGTCATATTATCTGATCTAAAGACAGCTAACGGTCCCCCATTTGTTATTATGTAGTTTTTGGCCTTTCCGCAATTTGCACTGTAAAATACACTATCAGGGCTGTTGGCGTACCACCTACCATTATCAGTTAGATCGGTAACCTTTAACCACTGATTATCGGCCTTATCATCTAGGTAAGATTCCATTTTTACCGCGGTGTCATTATTAATATTGTATACAACTAGTTTCCATCCAATCCACCTACCAACAATGGGATCCGTGACTTGCGCTTCCGCACGTTTGCTCGTATAGCCACCTGTATGCCATATCTCCTTTACCCAAGAAACAGTTCCATTAACATCTATTTCACCCTTCAAAGCTGTTCCTTCACAAGGAGCAGTATCATTATGTACCCCACCTCTGACAGACCAGACAAGAGAATCGTTTGGATTCATTGTTGGAATTATCTT
>Ga0210378_10000729_pt1 | contig 16979 bp, 17 predicted proteins | sample PLM1_60_b1redo_FD_155465 | JGI IMG/M metagenome (GOLD analysis project Ga0210378, IMG submission 155465) | Groundwater sediment microbial communities from an aquifer in East River, Colorado, USA - PLM1_60_b1 redo | ecosystem: Environmental > Terrestrial > Soil > Riparian zone | place: USA: East...
GACGGAGCTGGAGCCGTGGCCGGCTTCGTCGACCTGGCTCGCGTCGGCGGCCGGCTGCCGCCCGGAGACGTCGATCTGGGTCGGCGGAGGTGCGCCGGACGCGCCGGACGTGGTGGTGCGGCGCAGCGGCCTGCTGGTCGCGCCGCTGCTCGGGCCGGAGCCGCCCGGCGTGACCCGGTGGCTGGTGCCGCCGGCGACCGTGCGCCGTCCACTGCCACGGATGGAGGACGTGCTGGGGCCGATCGTGCACGCCTGCCGGGACGCGGCCGTACGGCCGTCGTACGGGCTGGGTGGCGGCCGACCGGCCGGGGTGCCGCGGCGGGGCGAGGGCCCGCCGCGGCGGCCGGAGGCGGTCTCGGGCCGGGGGGCCGAGACCGTGCCGGTCCGCGGGTCAGAGAGCCCGCCGCGGCGGCCCGACGGCGTGCCGCGGCGGGGGGCGGTCTCGGGCCGGGAAGCCGAGATCGCTCCGGCCCGCGGGCCGGAGTCCGGGTCGATGCCCCGTCCGGACGGTGGACCGGCTCCGGCGGCGGTCGTCGCTTCGGCCGGCAGGGCGGCGGCGGGGCCGGCCGTGTCAGCGGCGCGGATGCTGCAGCGGCTGGGGCAGCCCGTGCGGGGGCTGGTCGCCGACGGGCCAGCGCGGAGGGGGGCGCCTCGGGTCGACTGACCCGTCGGCGAGCCACCGGGTGGCCGGGTACCTGCCGGGCCGCGGGTGGCACCAAGAGCCGGTCGGACCGTCGCGCCGCCGAACGCCCGCGAGAGACCTACCCCTTTCCGAGGGGCGTCCGTCGGGGGCGGCGGTCCGACCTCGAGACGCAGGACCGGCGTCGGCGTTCGCGTGCACTGCGGGGTGCGCATGCGGGGAGAGACGTCGGCGTCGGTCCTGCCTCCACCACCCGCCGCGGGCGGGGTCGGTCCACCGACCCCGCCCGCGGCGCATCCACTCCCCGGCGACCCGCTTCCCGCGCACGAGCCGTCGACCCAGCCCGCCGACGGCGAACCGGCCCGCGGACGGCGAACCGGCCGGCGCGCCGGGGCGGCTAGCCTGGCCGGGTGCCTCCACCGCTCGCCCGCTCACCCGTGCCGGGCGCCGCGGATCCGCTCGCACCGTTGCTCGACCTCCCCGGCGTTGCCGGCTCGCTCGACTTTGCCCGCGAAGCCGTCGACCGCCTCCTCGCCCACCGCGTGCTGCGCCGCCAGAGTGCGGCGGTCAGCGCCGAGTCGGCGCTCCGTGGCGCCCGCGCCTCCGCCGCCCTCGAAGGCGCCGACATACCGCTGGCGGAGCTCCGCGCCGGCCGCACCGACGACCCGATCGTCCAGGGTGCGCTCCGCGCCAGTGCCGGACTCGGCGAACTGGTTGCCGTGTGGGAGCGCGCGCCGCTGCAGGCGCTCGCCCGCCTGCACGTCCTCGCGGCCGCCGGTTCCACGCCTGACGACCGGCTGGGCCGCCCGTCCGGCCGGCCCGAGGTCGGGGACCGCTTAGGTGCGCTCGCCCGACTGGTGGCCGGCGGCAGCCGCGTACCCGGCACTCTCCTCGCCGCCGTCGTACACGGCGAGCTCGCCACCCTCGCCCCGTTCGGCAGCGCCGACGGTCTGGTGGCTCGGGCCGCGGCACGACTCACCCTGGTGACGCGCGGGGTCGACCCGAAGGCCGTCAGCGTGCCCGAGGTGGGCCACCGCGAGTGCGCCGACGACTACCAGGCTGCCCTCGCCGGCTACGCCACCGGATCTGTCGATGGCCTCGCTGGCTGGCTCCGGCATTGCTGCGCAGCGGTCGCGCTCGGCGCCCAGGAGGGGCTCGCGATCTGCGAGCGGTCCTGCGTGGCTGAGCAGGCCACCGCTCCCCGCACCCCCCGCGCCGCCGGCCGCGCTGCTGCGTGACCTCTTCCTGTTGGATCCCTCCTTCTCCTACCTGAACCACGGCTCGTTCGGAGCCTGTCCACGGCAGGTCTTCGAGACCTACCAGCGCCTGCAACGGGAGCTCGAGCGCCAGCCGATGGACTTCCTCAGCCGGCGCTGCGAAGAGCGACTGGACGGGCCCGGACGGCGGTCGCCGACCTCGTCCACGCCGACCTGGACGGTCTGGTCCTACTCGCCAACACGACGGCCGCCCTCAACACCGTCGCCCGCTCGCTCGACCTCCGTCCCGGCGACCAGGTGCTCACGACCGACCACGAGTACGGAGGCTGCGTCCTCGCCTGGCAGGCGGCCGCGCGCGCCCGCGGCGCGGAGTTGGTGATCGCGCCGCTTCCCGACCCGCTCACGGGGCCGGCCGGTGTGCTCGCGTCGCTCGACGCCGCCCGCACCGACCGCGCCCGGGTCGTCTTCGTCTCGCACCTCGCCTCCGCCACCTCGGTCCTGTTGCCGGTCGTGGAGATCTGCGGCTGGGCCCGCGAGCACGGCCTCCTCTCCGTCATCGACGGTGCGCACGTTCCGGGACAGCTGCCGCTCGACGTCGTCCTGGTCGGCGCCGACGTGCACGTCGGCAGCTGCCACAAGTGGCTCTGCGGTCCCAAGGCCGCAGCGTTCCTGTGGGTCGCACCTCCGCTCCGCGACATGGTCCAGCCGCTCGTCGTGTCCTGGGGCTGTGAGCCCGGTTCCTCGTTCGCGCGCCGCCAGTCCTGGGGCCGGCACCCACGACCCGGCCGCGGCCCTGGCCGTGCCGGCCGCGATCGCCTTCCAGGACCGGCACGGCTGGCCGGAGGTGCGCGACCGGGGGACCGCCCTCGCGATCCGCTTCCAGGACGAGTTCGTCACCCGGTGCGGAGTTCGACCGCTGCATCCGGGGGACCGGACTGGCATCGTCAGATGGTCGCCGTGCCCCTGCCCGTCGGTCCCGGGCGGTCCGCCGAGATCGAGAGCGCGCTGCTGGATCGTTGGCGGATCGAGGTCCACGTCCGACCCTGGCGCTCCCACACCCTGATCCGGCCTTCGTTCCAGGGTTACAACGACCAGGCGGACCTCGACCGGCTGCTGGAGGCGCTCAACACCCTGGTCTGAGCCGTCATGCGAACGGCGCCCCAGCGAGGGAGCGCCGTCGCCCACGGACGGACCCGGGTTACCAGGCGTGCACCTCTATCGACGGGAACGGACCGAGGTCCGTCCCGACGTGCCTCCCGCGGCTGGTCGCGCGTGGGTGCCCGGCGTCCGTGCGCGGAGTCTGGTCGAGGGGATCTCGTCCTCCTGCCGGCCATCGTCCGTGCAACCTTTGTACGCCCGATCGCGGGAGGACGGAAGACCGTCCGGCGACGAAAGCGATTCCGGCTTGACGCCGCCGCCCGCGACGGGTGCCGGGGCCGGCCAAGGGGTGCCGGTCAGATCCGGGTCCGCCGCCGGGCGGCGTACCAGGCGATGCCGGCCATTGCCGCGCCGACGCCCACCGCCGTCCCGGCCATCACCGGCCGCGCCGGTCCCCGGAGGCCGGCGAGTCGGCTGCGCAGGGAGACCGGCCGGGTGAAGACCAGCACCGGCCAGCCGCGCTCGCGCGCGATTCGCCGCAACGCCCGGTCCGGGTTTACCGCCGCGGGGTGGCCCACGGCTTCGAGCATGGGCAGGTCGGTGATGGAGTCGCTGTACGCGTAGCAGTGGGCCAGGTCGTAGCCCGCGGTCTCGGCGAGCTTGCGCATGGCCGCCGCCTTCGTCGCACCGTACGCGTAATAGGCGATCTGCCCGGTGTAGCGCCCATCCTCGACCACCATTCGGGTGGCGATCACTCGGTCGGCGCCCACCATCTCGCCGATCGGACCGACGACCTCCTCGCCGCTGCTGGAGACGATCACGACTTCGCGACCGCTCGCCTTGTGGTTCTCGATCAGCCCGGCCGCCTCGTCGTAGATCAGCGGGTCGACGATCTCGTGCAGGGTCTCCGCGACGATGTCCCTCACCTGCTGCACGTCCCAGCCCGTGCACATCTCGGTGATGTAGTCCCGCATCCGGTCCATCTGATCCTCGTCGGCCCCGGCCACCAGGTAGACGAGCTGCGCGTAGGCGGCTTTGAGCGAAGCCCGGCGGTTGATCAGACCGCCGTGCCGGAACGGGCGGCCGAAGGCCAGCGTGCTGGATCTGGCTATGATGGTCTTGTCCAGGTCGAAGAAGGCCGCGGAGCGGTGCACACTGGAGAGCATAGGAGCACCACCTCCCGAGAATCCGGGCAGAATCACGCGGACGGCCCAGTGTGAGTCGGCGACGGATCGGGTAGACCATCCCCAAGCGGGGCCGCGACTGCGCGCTTCCGCATGGAACGTCCGGCTCAACCCCCCGGAGCCGGGCCTCGACGGCCCCCGCTATCCCCCCAAGCGGGGGCCGTCCCCTTCTCGTCGACGCCGGTCCTGCCCGTCGGCTCGCCCAGTGCACCTCCGCCGGCCTCATGGCAGCACCTCCTGAGCCAGCGCCAGCACGATCGGGACGACACCGAGGCTGACGAAGGCGGGCAGGAAGCACAGGCCCAACGGTGCCATCGCGGTCACCCCCGCCCGTCGGGCGCGGGCCTCCGCCGCGGCAGCCAGGCTGGAGCGTTTTTCGGCCGCCACCCGCTCGAACGCAGCCGCCAGCCGGCTCCCGCTCTCCGCCGACCGACCCACTGCGCGCGCCACCGCCGCCAGCTCCGGGTCGCCCGCCTGGTCCGCCCACGCGTCGGTTGGGGTCGACCCGAGCCGCTGAAGGCCGGCGACGACGGCGAAATCCCGGCTGAACGGTCCAGGCCGGGCTTCGGCGACGGTCTCGAGCGCCGCGACCAGCGGCATGCCGGCCCGCAGGCAGACCCCGAGCAGGTCGAGAACCAGTGGAAGCTCCTCCGCTCGGCTCTCCCTGGTCCTCCGGGTCTCCGCGGGTTCCAGCCTGCGCAGCCCAAGGTCGACCCCGGCCGCGGCCGCCAGCCCGGCAGGTATTCCCGCCACGCCGCCGACCACGAGCGCGACGGCAACGCCGAGGACGGCCGCAGTCAGGCGCAGGAGATGCCGTGAGCCGCCGCGGGCGGGGCGCCCGCGGGAGGCTGCACCGGGAAGCGTCCCGACGGGCCTGGCGCCCGCAGCGTGGGCCTGGGTCCTCGGTCCCGACGACCCGCCGGAGAGCGCCAGCGCGAGTCCCAGCGACCCGAGCACCAACGCTTGCGAGCTCATGCGTCACCGCCCGCTCTGCGGACGATCCCGGCGGTCCAGAGGACTCCGACGGCGTCGAGCCCCACACCGACGACCAGAGAGACCTGACCGGCCGGGGCGCCGAACAGCACCTGGAGCGGACGCGCTCCCATCGCGGTTCCCAACCCGATGCCGAGCACCGGCAGGAACGCGAGCAGCGCTGCCGTCGCCCGGGCACCGGCGAGCTGGGCGGCGACCTCGCGGCGTTGCCTGATCCGTGCCCGCAGGTCCTGCTCCATCCGGTCGAGCACGGTGGCGACCGGCGCGCCGCTGCGGGCCGACACCGCCCAGACGGCGTCGATCGCGGAAGCCAGGAACCTCGGGTCGAGGTCAGCCATCGTTGTCGCTGACGCGAGCGCGTCGGAGGGCTGCTGCCCTGCCCGGATGTCCGCAGCCAGCGCCGCGACGAACTCCACCGCGGCGGCGTGCTGCCGCCGTCGCTGCCGGCGCGCTGCCGCCCTCGACACGAGCAGGCCCGCAGCCCCTCCGGCGACCGACCCGGCGAGCGCAGGAAGCAGGGGTGCGCCGCCGGCGAGGCTGGCCGCTCCGACGGCGGCCGCCCCGAAGGCCAGCGCCGGCAGGATCAGGTAACGGCGCGCCGGGAAGGCCGGGCGACGGCGACGGCCGCTCCTGGCTGCGTCGGGTCTCGTCCGTACCCTGGCGACCGCGACCGACGGGCGGGGCGACAGCAGCGCCGCCAGCGCCAGCAGACCCGGCACCCAGGCGTTCATGGTGCATCCCCACGGCCGAAGGGCCCGAGCAGGTCGGCGAGGTAGGCCCAGCCGTCGACCGGGCCACGGTCGCACCGCCATGCCGGCACCACCCGCACCATGTCGCCGTCGCGCCGGAAGACCGCGATCTCGACGAGCACCCGGCGGCCGTCGGACATCCGGGTGAGGTGCAGCGCGACCTGGAGCGCCGCCGCCACCTGGCTGTGCACCGCGTGCCGGTCGAGCCGGCCGAGGGCACCGAGCGCTTCGAGCCGCGCCGGCAACTCCTCGGCGCTGTTCGCGTGCAGTGTGCCGGCGCTGCCGGCGTGACCGGTGTTCAGCGCGGTCAGCAGCTCGACGACCTCGGCACCACGCACCTCTCCGACGACCAGCCGGTCGGGGCGCATCCGCAGCGCCTGGCGCACCAGGTCGCGCAGCGAGACCTCCCCGGCGCCCTCGACGTTCGGCGGCCTTGCGGTCAGCCGGACCATGTGCGGATGGGCCGCGCGCAGCTCGGCAGCGTCCTCGACCAGGACCAGGCGCTCGGCCGGGTCTACGAGACCGAGCATCGTTCCCAGCAACGTCGTCTTGCCGCTGCCGGTGCCGCCGCTGACCAGGAAGGCCGCGCGGGCCCGGATCACGGCGCGGACGATGCCGGCTGCTCCCCGCGGCAGCGTGCCGGCCCGCTCGAGCTCGTCGAGGGAGAAGCCCTTCGCCCGGAACGTCCTCAGCGACAGGCAGGTGCCGCCGACCGCGACCGGCGGCAGGACGGCGTGCAACCTGGTCCCGTCGGGGAGGGCGGCATCGACCCAGGGGCTGGCGTCGTCCAGACGGCGGCCGGCGAGCGCGGCGAGTCGCTGCGCCAGCCCGCGGACGGCTGCCTCGTCCGGGAAGCGCAACGGCGCCCGTTCCAGGCCGGAGCCGCGGTCCACCCAGACGTCGTCCGGTCCGTTGACAAGAACGTCCGTGGTCTCCGCGGCGCGCAGCAGCGGCTCGAGCGGTCCGGCACCGGCGAACTCCGACTCCGCCTCCCGCACCAGCCCGAGCACGTCGCCGTGACCGGTCAGGCCGAGCGTGTCCTGCCGGACGAGGGCGGCGAGCGCGGGGCGTTGTGGAGCAGCGCCGGTGTCCACCAGGCGGCGTCGGACCCGGCTGAGCACGTCGGCGCTCACGCCGCCCTCCCCGCGGTGACCGGGTCGTCGAGCAGTCGGTCGCAGAGCTCCCCGAGCGCGGTTCCCTGGACCAGGCCTTCAGGTCGGCCAGCCAGCAGCGCGGCACGCACCTCCGGCTCGTCGTCCACCCGGCCCGCGAGGCGCAGACCGAGTCCGCGGGCAACCTCCTCCGCAGGCACGCCGCCGGGCACCTTCCGCACCACGATCCGCGGATCAGGACTCAGCGCCGTGACCCGACGCAGGAGCTGCCGAGCCGCCAGCACCGCGCGTACCTCTGCCGGCACGACGACGATGACGTCGTCCGCCGCCGCCAACGCCTGCTCGACTGCGGCCGTCAGGTGCCGCGGCATGTCGATCACCACGGTGCCACCCCCGCGTCTCGCCGCCGCGAGCACGGTGCGCACGGCCGCCGGAGCGAGGTCGTCCGTGGTGTCGCATGCCAGCACGGCGACCCCGTGCACCGATGGCAGCGCATCCCGGAGCGCCCGCGGGGACACCCGCCCGGCGGTGCTGCTGAGATCGCCCCAGCGGACGCCGGAGGCAAGCTCAGCGCCCAGTCCGGCGTCCGCTCCGCCGCCCAGCGGGTCGAGGTCGACGAGCCAGGCTGCTTCCGCCTTGCCGGCGGCGACGAGCGCCAGGGCGGCCGCCGTCACGCTCCCGCCGGCGCCGCCGCAACCCGGCATGACGGCGACCACCCGGGCGGCTTCGGCGGGCTCCACGGCGTCGGCCAGGCGCTCGACGAGGGCGGCCTCGTCGGTGGGCAGCACGAGCACGTCCTCGGCTCCGATCCGCGCGGCATCTGCCCATGCCTCCTTGCCGGGAGAATCTCGGCTCACCAGGAGCACGCCGGCGCGCGGGTGCACGTAGGGGTCGACGAAGGCCGGCGCGATGTCGTCACCGACCAGGACCAGCGGAGCAGAAGTCCACTGTGGACGGCACGCGCTGAGATCGACGGCGACGTCCACCGCCACCCCGACCGCGGCGGCGGCCCCCAGCAGATCGTCGAGCAGGTCCGTCTGGCCAGTGACCACCAGCGGACGGTGTGCTCCGTTCATCCGGGCCTCCTCGGTCGGCGCTCCTCGAAGCACACCGAACCTCGTGCCGCAAGGGTCCGGAAGACCCCTTCACGAATCTGTGGACGACCGAAATGCCTGTGGACAAAGGCGAGTCGTGCGCCCCACTACCACAGCCCGACGACAGAACCAGCTGTCCCATCCACAGTGGAGAGATCTGTCCACAGATCTGCGTCCGGGTCTCCCGGTGCGGCCGCGCTGACCCGCAACCTCATGGCGCACGCCGCGCTCGGCGGCGTCGGAGAGGGAGGTCGTGATGAGGAGGCTGCGGGAGAGGTTCCGGCGGGAGGACGGCATGACCACCGCCGAGTACGCGGTCGGTCTGATCGCCGCCGTGGCGTTCGCGGGGATCCTCTACAAGGTGGTGACCAGCGGCACGGTGATGACGGCGCTCACTGCGATCGTCAAGCGGGCGCTGTCGCAGGGGTGAGCGGCGGGCAGCGACGACGGGACGACGGTGTGGCCACCGCGGAGGTCGCGGTGGCGTTGCCGGCGCTGGTGGTGCTCGTCGCGGCCGGGATGACGGCGGTCTCGGTGCTGACCGCTCAGCTGCGCTGCGTCGACGCCGCGCGGGAGGCCGCCAGGGCGGCCGCCCGCGGCGAGGCAGCAGGCGTGGTCAGCTCGCTGGCGCAGCGATCCGGTCCCGCCGGCGCAGTGGTCCAGGTGGCGTCCGGGGAGCGGGAGGTGCAGGTGACCGTTGCCGCGGACGCCCGGTCGGTGGGTGGCCTGCTGCCGTCGTTCCACGTACGGGCCACTGCGGTGGCGCTCCGCGAGCCGGAACTCGCCGATGAGCCCTGACCGCGGCAGCGCCACCGTGTGGCTGATCGGTCTCACCGCACTCATCGGACTGGCCACGACCGCCGGCGTTGTGCACGGTGGCGCGGTTGTCGCCCGACACAGGGCGGAAGTGGCAGCGGACCTCGCGGCGTTGGCCGGCGCCGTTCAGGTCTCGGTCGGAGAGGACGGGCCGTGCGCCACCGCGGCGAGGATCGCCGGGCGCAACGGCGGCCGGCTCACCGCCTGCGCCGTCGCCGGAGACGACGTGGAGGTGGTGGTCACCAGGCGGCTGACGCTGGGCAGGCTCGGGTCACGAACGGCCATCGCCCGGGCCCGGGCAGGCCCGGTGGACCGGTCCTGGTCGCCCCCGTGACGAGAAAGGGGTGGGCGGCGGGAAGCCGCCGCCCACCCCCTTTCCGGATCGCTCGATCAGGTGTTGCTCGTGGAGTCGGAGTCGACGTGGCGCTCGCGGCGCGGGAGCCACGACCGTCGGCCCGGCTCTCCGGCGGCGGAGTCGGGCCCAGTCGGGCGCGTCATGCCGCTTGGGGATGCCGGCTCTGCGTAGGGCGGGGCAGGCTCGACCCGTGTCTCGCCCCGGGGAGCGGTGCCGGTCGGGGCCGGCTCACCCGTCCGAACGCTCGGACTGTCGAGTGAGTCGGTGGAGTCGACCTGCTGGGCGAGCATCTCGTTCTCCCGGCGGAGCGAGCGACGCTCCTGGCGGAGCCGGCGGCCGCGACGCAGGCCGCCGGTCAGCATGCCCAGTCCGACCACAGCCAGGACGGTGGTGATCATGCCCGCGACGAAGACGACGCCGAGGGTGACGTTCGAGACCGAGATGTTCCACAGGTCGACCGACAGCGAGTCGGTGTTGCTGGTGACGACGGCGGCGGTTAGCACGCCGGCGGCGGCGAGCAGGATGAGACCCAGGACCGCCACGTTGATCAGCTCCTTTCCACACGCGGACGGGCCGGTCGCTCGTCCGCGCTCTCGACTTACCCGGCGGCATCGGATCGCAAGCGCGCCCCCCGATCCGTCGCCACCGCGGGCAGCCCGTCCCACCGCGAGCTGGCCGCCCGGCTCAGCGGATCAGACCGGCCACCACGGCGTCGAGCAGCCGGACGGCGCCCGTCTTGTCCAGTGGCTCATTGCCGTTCCCGCATTTGGGCGACTGCACGCAGGACGGGCAGCCCGACTCGCACTCGCAGGCGGCGACCGCCTCCCGGGTGGACCGGAGCCAGGCCTCCGCAGTGTCGTAACCGCGCGCGGAGAAGCCGGCGCCGCCGGGATGCCCGTCGTAGACGAAGACCGTCATGCGACCGGTGTCGGGGTGCAGTGCGGTGGACACGCCTCCGATGTCCCAGCGGTCGCAGGTGGCGAAGAGCGGGAGCAGGCCGATGGCCGCGTGCTCGGCCGCGTGCGCGGCGCCGGGCACGTCGGCGGCCTCGAGTCCGGCCCGGGTCAGCATTGCCTCGGACAGCGTGTACCAGACCGCCCGGGTGCGGAGCTGCCGGGCCGGCATGTCCAGCGGCGTCTCATCGATCACCTCGCCGGTGAGGTGACGCCGGCGGAGGTACGACACCACCTGGTTGGTCACGTTGACCGTGCCGTGGTGCAGCGTGAGGTCGCCGAGATCCCGCTCGCGCAGCGTCGACACGACCCGGATGTCCGTGGTGTCCCGGGCCGACGTCGACCAGTCCGGTTCCTCCTCCCGCACCAGGGCCACCGCGTCGTCCAGATCGAGCGCGTCCACCACGTACGACACACCCTGGTGCAGGTAGACCGCCCCCGGGTGGACGGTGGAGTGCGAGGCCCAGGCGTCGACGGTGCCGAGGACGCGCCCGGTGTCGGACTCGACCACCCGGACCGGCTCACCCCCGGTGCCCCGGATGTCCACCTCCGGCCGCCGGCGCGCCGTCCAGTACCAGCCGGTCGGCCGGTGCCGGAGCAGCCCTCGGCGGACCAGGTCCGGCAGCAGCGCCTCGGCAGCCGGCCCGCCGAAGAGCGGAAGGTCGGCGTCGGTCAGGGCGAGCTCGGCGGCGGCGCAGCACAGCTGCGGTCCGAGCACGTAGGGGTTCTCCGGGTCGAGGACGGTGGCTTCGACCGGCCGCCCGAAGACCGCCTCGGGGTGGTGCACGAGAAAGGTGTCCAGCGGGTCGTCACGCGCGACGAAGACGACGAGGGCGCCGTGCCCCTCCCGGCCGGCGCGGCCGGCCTGCTGCCACAGGGAGGCCAGCGTGCCAGGGAAGCCCGCGAGGACGACCGCATCCAGCCCGGCGATGTCCACGCCGAGCTCCAGGGCGTTCGTCGCGGCTACCCCGAGCAGGGTGCCGTCCGCCAGCGCCGCCTCCAACGCCCGCCGCTCCTCGGCCAGGTAGCCGGCCCGGTAGGCCGCGATCCGGTCGACCAGTTCCGGAGCGGTGCCCGCGAGGTGGCGGCGCGCGGACAGCGCGACCACCTCGGCGCCGCGGCGGGACCGGACGAAGGCGAGCACCCGGGCGTCCTCGACCACCAGATCCGCCAGCAGCCGGGCCGCCTCGCTCCCGGCGGCCCGCCGGACCGGCGCGCCGTGCTCTCCGCGCGCCCCGGTGAGCGGCGGCTCCCACATCGCGAACGCGGTGGCGCCCCGAGGAGACGCGTCCTCCGTGACCTCGATGACGTCGAGTCCGGTGAGGCGGCTGGCGGACTCGGCCGGGCTCGCCACCGTCGCCGAAGCCAGCACGAACGTCGGGTACGCCCCGTACGAGGCGCAGATCCGCCGCAGCCGGCGGATCACGTGGGCGACGTGCGAGCCGAAGACGCCCCGGTACGTATGGCACTCGTCCACGACCACGTAGCGCAGCCGGCGCAGGAAGGCCGCCCAGCGCGAGTGCGAGGGCAGGATCCCGCGATGCAACATGTCCGGGTTGGTCAGCACCAGCCGGGAGTGCGCCCGCACCCAGTCGCGCTCCGGCACCGCGGTGTCCCCGTCGTACGTCGCGGCGCGGACCGTCGACAGCACCAGGGAGCGCAGCGACCGCAGTTGATCCGCCGCCAGCGCCTTGGTCGGGGCCAGGTAGAGGGCGGTCGCCTTCTCGTCGGCGAGCAGCGTCGACAGCACCGGCAGCTGGTAGGCCAGCGACTTCCCGGACGCCGTGCCGGTCGCCACCACGACCGAGCGACCGGACCAGGCCGACGACCCGGCGGCCGCCTGGTGCTCCCAGGGGCGCGCGATCCCCCGGGCCCTCAGCCGGTCGACGAGCAGCTCCGGCGCCCAGTCCGGCCAGTCGACGGCCCGGCCGGGGCGTGGCGGCACCTGTTCGACATGGGTGACCGGGCTGCCGCGGGTCCCGGCCAGCACCCGGTCGAGCAGGTCCCGTCCCCGCCGGGCGGCGACCTCCGGCGAGCGGGTACGAACCACGCCACTCACTCTTGCACGAGCGTCTTTGGTTAGATCGGGGGCAAGCACGGAGCCGGCCGCGAGCCGGTAGCGACCTGACGACCTCTCACCCTGCAAGCGGAGGTGTGCCGTGGACCTCACGTTGAACACCCGTACCGAAGGCGAGCAAACGGTGCTCGCCGTGTCGGGGGAGGTCGACGTGTACACCGCTCCCGCGCTCCGGGACCGGATCGCCGACCTCCTCGACGGCGGGCAGCAGCAGCTGATCATCGACCTCGGCGGGGTCGAGTTCCTCGACTCGACCGGGCTCGGCGTGCTGGTGGCCGGCCTGAACAGGGCTCGCGAGGTCGGCGGCAGCCTGTCGCTGGTCTGCCCGCAGGAGCGGGTGCTGAAGCTCTTCCGGATCACCGGGCTGGACGAGGTCTTCACCGTCCACCCGACGGTGGACGAGGCGCTCGCCAGCTCCTCGACGGGCTGAGCAGGTGGTCGGGGTGGCGGCCGAGACCGACGCGACGGTCACGCTCCGGCTGCCGCCGAGCGCGGCGCACGTCCGGACGGCCCGGCTGGTCGCGGCGGCCGTGGCGCGGCGCAGCGGTGTCGGAGAAGGGCTGCTGGACGAGGTCCGACTGGCGGTCGGCGAGGCCTGCGCCCGGGCGGTGCGGCTGCACGAGCGGCACGGCGTCCCGGCGGCGGTGACGGTCGAGTTCGCCGAGGGCGACCGGTTCCGGGTCACCGTCGTGGACCGGGTGAACGTCGCCGCCGGCAACGGCGTGCCCCGGGGACCCGGGCTCGCGACGGGTCAGGCGCCGTGGGCGGACCCCAGCGGCGACGCCCTCGGACTCGCCCTGCTCGGTGCCGTCGTGCAGGACCTCGCCGTCGACCCGGTAGGCGACGGCAGCGGCACCCGGGTGACGATGTCCTGGCCGCTCGGCTGAGCACGGCCCGGATGCCCGGTTGAGACCTAATGGTCCGTCCCGGTACGCCTGTGACACGGGTCGCAGGACGCATACCCCGTGTTGGGAGGCCGGCCCCGCTCCCGTAAACTCCGCGCGACCTGGGCGGGACGGCGGGTATCCCCCGCCCGCGCACGTACTAACGACCAGCTCCACCCGCCGTCCGGCGTCCTGTGGCTGTTCGCCAACGTCGTCTAACAGGAGGACGCATGCTCCCGCTTTCCCTGGCGGAGGCCCCCAAGATCGCTGGTGCTGACTACTTCGTCGTCGTGGTCATCGCCGCGATCGCCGTCGGTGCACTGGTGTTCGCGGTGTACCTGGCCAACCAGGTGCTGCGCGCCGACCAGGGCACCCCGCGGATGCAGGAGATCGCCCGTGCCATCCAGGAGGGTGCTGGCGCCTATCTGAACAGGCAGTTCAAGACGCTGGGCGCCTTCGTCCTGATCGTCTTCGTCCTCCTGCTGCTGCTACCGGTCAACGAGGGCGGCACCGGCGTACGGATCGGCCGGTCGATCTTCTTCGTCATCGGCGCCTCGTTCTCCGCGCTGGTCGGCTACTTCGGGATGACCCTCGCGACCCGGGGGAACGTCCGGATGGCGGCTGCGGCCCGGGCGTCCGGCGGCCGCGAGGCGATGCGGATCGCGTTCCGCACGGGCGGCTTCTGCGGGATGCTCACCGTCGGTCTCGGCCTGTTCGGCGCGTCGATCGTGCTGCTGTTCTACAACGAGAACGCGCCGACGGTGCTGGAGGGCTTCGGGTTCGGCGCCGCTCTGCTGGCGATGTTCATGCGGGTCGGCGGCGGCATCTTCACCAAGGCCGCGGACGTGGGTGCGGACCTGGTCGGCAAGGTCGAGGCCGGCATCCCCGAGGACGACCCGCGCAACGCCGCGACGATCGCCGACAACGTCGGCGACAACGTCGGCGACTGCGCGGGCATGGCCGCGGACCTCTTCGAGTCGTACGCGGTCACGCTGGTCGCCGCGCTGATCCTGGGCAAGGCGGCCTTCGGCTCCGAGGGCCTGATCTTCCCGCTGGTCGTGCCCGCCATCGGCGTGCTGACCGCCGTCATCGGCATCTTCCTCACCGACCCGCGCCCGTCCGACCGCAGCGGCCTCGCCACCATCAACCGCGGCTTCTTCGCCTCCGCGCTGATCTCCGCCGTGCTGGTCGTGCTGGCCGCGTTCATCTTCCTGCCCGGCCGCATCGCCGACCTGGAGGGCGTGAGCGAGACTGTCGTCGCCGCGGTCGGCGACCGGGACCCCCGGGTGATCGCCATCGTCGCCGTGCTGATCGGACTCGTGCTCGCCGCCGCGATCCAGCTGCTCACCGGCTACTTCACCGAGACCAGCCGCCGGCCGGTCCGGGACATCGGCCGCACGTCGCTCACCGGTCCGGCGACGGTGATCCTCGCCGGCTTCGCGGTCGGTCTCGAGTCGGCCGTCTACTCGGCGCTGCTGATCGCGGCCGCGGTGTACGGCGCCGCCCTGCTCGGCGGCGGGTCAGTGGTGGTGTCGCTCTTCGCCGTCGCCCTCGCCGGCACCGGCCTGCTCACCACCGTCGGGGTGATCGTCTCCATGGACACCTTCGGTCCGGTGAGTGACAACGCGCAGGGCATCGCGGAGATGTCCGGCGACATGGACGAGAAGGCGGCCCAGGTGCTGACCGACCTCGACGCCGTGGGCAACTCGACCAAGGCCATCACGAAGGGGATCGCCATCGCGACCGCGGTGCTGGCCGCGACGGCGCTGTTCGGCTCGTTCACCGACGCTGTGATCGGCGCCGTGGCGAAGGCGGGCGCCACGCCGAGCGAGGGGCTGAGCGACTACGACGCCCTGCAGTACCTGGGCATCCTCAACATCGCCGACCCGACCAACCTGGTCGGGCTGATCATCGGTGCGTCGGTGGTGTTCCTCTTCTCCGGTCTCGCGATCAACGCGGTCTCGCGGGCCGCCGGGCGGGTGGTCTTCGAGGTGCGGGAGCAGTTCCGGACCAAGCCCGGGATCATGGACTACACCGACCGGCCCGACTACGGCCGCGTCGTCGACATCTGCACTCGCGACTCACTGCGAGAGCTGGCCACCCCGGGGCTGCTCGCGGTCCTCGCACCGATCGCGGTGGGCTTCGGCCTCGGCGCGGGTGCGCTGGGCTCGTACCTCGCCGGCGCGATCGGCACCGGAGTGCTGATGGCCGTCCTGCTCGCCAACTCCGGCGGTGCCTGGGACAACGCCAAGAAGATGGTCGAGGACGGCGCGTTCGGCGGGAAGGGCAGCGCGGCGCACGCGGCGACCGTCATCGGCGACACCGTCGGCGATCCGTTCAAGGACACCGCGGGCCCGGCGCTCAACCCGCTGCTCAAGGTGATGAACCTGGTGTCGCTGCTGGTCGCGCCGGCGGTGGTCCAGCTCAGCCTCGGCACCAGCGAGAACGACGCGCTCCGGATCGGCCTGAGCGCGCTGGCGGCGGCCGTGATCGTCGGCGCGGTTGCGGTCTCCAAGCGGCGGTCGGTGGCCGTCGGCGCCGAGCCGGCGACGACCGGGGTCTGACTCCGGCGCCACGCTCGACCGGCTCGGCGGCACGTACGCCGACCCGGACCTGGACGAGGCGTCCGCGACGAACCGGACTGCCAGCGCCTCGGCTGAGGCGATCCCGCCTACGCTCCGGGCTGTGCCGGGGCAGCTGTCCTTCCTCACCGCCGGGGTACGGCCGCCGGCGGTCGACGACCTGGAAGGCCTGCTGCTCGGCGTGGCGCAGGTCGTCCGGCTCGGCGGGACCGCCCGGCTGTCGGTACTGGTCGAGCCGTCGTGGCGGGTCGACGGGGTGCTGGCCGCGTACTCCGAGCGCGACCTGCGGGGCGAGGCGGTGCCCGGCGACGAGGGTCTGACCTCGGTGCGCACGCCGTTCAGCCGGACGTTGCTGCCCGTGGCGGAGCGGTGGGTACGCGGCGCGGTGAAGTCGGTGCCGCCGAGCTTCGTCCTGGACGGGGCGCGGCTGCGACTGTGGGCCATCGGTGCCGGCCGGCGTGACGAGCACGGTTACCTGCTCCGGCTCAGCCCGCACGACCCGTCCGTCTGGGAGCCGGCCGGCGCCGCGCTGGCCGGCATCGGGCTCGCCGCCACCTTCCTCGGCCCGCGCGCGGACGGCCCCGCCTACCGGGTCACCGGGCGCCGCCGGACGGTACGACTGCGCGAGTACGTCGGCGAGCCGCCGCCGGGCGCTCCCGCAGCCGCCTGGCCCGGTTGACCGCCGGCACGCCGAGCGCGCCGGCGCAACCCGGCACCGTCATCTGTGGACGGAACCGTCCCCTGTGGAGAGCCGTTCGCCCGGTGTCACCACCCCGCCCTACTGTCGCGCCATGTCCGAGTTGCAGGTGGACCCGCGGGGCCTCGCCGACGCCGCCCGCGCCCTCGCCGTGGACCGGCGGACGGTCGAGCAGGCGGCGACCGCGCTCGGGCCCGCGCTGGACGCCGTCGCCACCGCGCTGTCCGGCTCCCGGACGGCGGCGGCCGCCCACGAGACCGGCGACGCCCTGTCGGCCGCGGTGCGCGCGTTCGCCGCGGAGCTGGCCGTCCTCACAGCGGCGCTGCGCGCGGCCGCGAAGGAATACGTGGCGGTCGAGCGGCAGGCGGCGGCCGGCCTCGAGCGGGCGGGGAGGCGACCGGCGTGAGCGTCAGCGCGGAGCTGGTCCGGACCTGGGACACCGCGGCCTGCGACCGGCAGGCACGTCGGCTGTTCCACCTGGCCGACGACCTCGACCGGGCGTACGAGCGACTGTGCCGGACCGAGGTG
>Ga0210378_10000730_pt1 | contig 16977 bp, 23 predicted proteins | sample PLM1_60_b1redo_FD_155465 | JGI IMG/M metagenome (GOLD analysis project Ga0210378, IMG submission 155465) | Groundwater sediment microbial communities from an aquifer in East River, Colorado, USA - PLM1_60_b1 redo | ecosystem: Environmental > Terrestrial > Soil > Riparian zone | place: USA: East...
TGGAAGGCACCGGTCGTCACGCCGGCATCTTCCCATCAGTGGCGACCGGCAGCGCGCCCGCGTCGAAACACGTGCGGTCGCCGGTGTGGCACGCGGCGCCGATCTGCTCGACCTTGACCAGCAGCGTGTCGCCGTCGCAGTCCAGCGCGACCGACCGCACCCACTGCTGGTGACCGGAGGTCTCGCCCTTGACCCAGTACTCGCCGCGGCTGCGCGACCAGTACGTGACCCGGCCGGTGGTGAGCGTCCGGTGCAGCGCCTCGTCGTCCATCCAGCCGACCATCAGCACCTCGCCGGAGTCGTGCTGCTGCGCGACGGCCACGACGAGACCGGCCGCGTCGCGCTTGAGGCGGGCGGCAATGACGGGGTCGAGGGAGGACGGGCGGGCGGCGCTGTTCATCCCCCCATCCTGCCGAAGGGTCGGCGCGGATCCCCCACCGGGCGCACCAGCGTGGCACTCTCAGAGAGGTGGACGCCGATCTGCTTGATCGTCACGCGTGGACGCTCGACCTGATCCACCCCGACCCTGATCGCCGATCCACGGCGCTAGTGCGGCATCACGAGCTGCTGCGCCAGTGGCGGGAGGGCCTGGCGTGGTTGCCAACGTCCGGCCGGATGGTGCGGGTCACCAACCAGGTCTCGACGGAGATCGCGCAGGTCCGCAAGGCCGCGTGGGCCACCTACGGGGAGACGTTGAGCGGCGCGGTGAGCGAGTTCCTCATGCCCGGCGCGCCGGAGAACCACGTCCGGTTCGCGCCACACGCGGTGCTCTACCTGCAGTGGGAGGCGCGCTTCCCGCAGGAGTGGCGGGCGGCCGCCCCGTACACGCCGTGGGGCACCAAGAAGGACGTCCTCTGGCATTTCGCCGACCGCGGCCCGACGGCCGCCACCCGAGCGGCTCTGGAAGACCTGGTGATGGCGGCGGTCTGCCGCCCGCACCGCTGCGAGGATCGCCGGTTCTCCGCGCTCGCCCGCCGGCTCGACGGCCCTGGCCTGCGCGCCCGGCTCCGGGAGGCGTCCGGGACCGAGGACCCGAACGTGGCGCTCCGCGCGACGTTCGTGTGCTGGGTCCTCGACCACCCGGACGCGCCAGTGACCGTGGCGAGCTGGCGGAACTGGGTCGCGGCGCACCTCCGTTGAGCCGCACCCCGACGCAGGAGAGGACCGGCGCTGGCGCAAGCGAGGGACAATTGGAGGTGGCGACGGGAGGATTGTCATGACGGTACTGCGACTCCTTGGCAACGTGATCTGGCTGCTGATAGCCGGGTTGCCGCTGGCGCTGGCCTACGCGCTGGCCGGCGTCATCGCGTGCCTGTTCATCATCACGATCCCGTTCGGCATCGCGGCGTTCCGGTTGGCGATCTACACGCTCTGGCCGTTCGGTCAGTCCATCGTGGACCGTCCGGACGCTGGCGCGGCGTCCGTCATCGGCAACGTGCTCTGGTTTCTCGTGGCCGGCTGGTGGCTGGCGCTGTCCCATGTGCTGCTCGGGATCGCGCTGATCGTGACGATCCTCGGCATCCCGTTCGGCATCGCGTCGTTCAAGATGGCGTACCTGGCGCTCTTCCCGCTCGGCAAGGAGATCGTGCCGGCCGATGAGGTGCGCTACGCCTACGGTTGGGCGCGGTCAGTCCGCTGAGTCCGGCTCCGGTTCCGTGCCGTCGTCGGATACCAGAGCGTGGTCCTCGACCTCGTACCGGCGGATGTAGGAACCGACGAACGTCTGCACGATCGCGGTGAACGGGATCGCCAGCAGCGCGCCGACAGCACCGAGCACCGAGGCGCCCGCGATCACCGCACCGAACGCCACGGCCGGATGCAGATCGAGCGTGCGCGCGGTGATCCGCGGCTGCAGCAGGTAGTTCTCGACCTGCTGGTAGACGATGATGAAGCCGAGCAGGATGAGCGCGTCCGTCGGACTGGTCACCAGGGCGACCAGCACCGGCAGCGCGGCGGCCAGGTAGGTGCCGACCGTCGGCACGAGTTGCGACACGAGGCCGATCCAGAGCGCCAGCGCCACGGCGTACGGGACGTCCAGCACGAACAGCACCGCGTAGTGGGCCAACCCGGACACCAGCCCGAGCAGCAGCCGCGAGTAGAGGTACCCGCCGGTCTTGTCGATCGAGATCTCCCACGCCCGCAGCACCTCGCGCTGGCGCGCGGGCGGCAATATCGAGCAGATCCCGCGCCGCACCCGCGGCCCGTCGGCGCAGAGATAGAACGCGAAGAGCAGCACGGTGAAGAACTGGAAGACGACGCCGAGCGCGGTGGTGCCGATGTCGAGCGCGTCCTGGGCCAGGCGCTGGGAGTAGTTGGCGAGCGGACCGTCGGAGGCGGTGAGCCGGCGCCCGATCCGGTCCGTCGAGAGGTTGACGTCGAAGGTGCGGTTCGCCCAGTTCAGCAGATCTTCGGCGTACTGCGGCGCCTTCTCGGCGAGCGAGACCACCTGCGACACCACCACCGACCCGATCGCGAAGATGAACCCGCCGATCACCGCGATCACCATGAGCATGACGAACCCGGTGGCGAGGCCGCGGCGCCAGCCCTTTGCGGCGAGCCAGTTCACCGCCGGCTCCAGCGCGAACGCGAGGAACTGGGCGAGCATCAGCATGATCAGCAGGCCGCGGAGCCGGCCGAGGAGCCACCAACCGATCAGGAAAGCGCCGAAGATCAGCATCGCGAGGATGAGCGCCCGCGGCATCCACGGCGGCCCACCGGGGAGCATCGCGGCCGTGCTGCGCCCGGGCTTCTTGCCGGTGGCGCCAGCCCTGCTCGGCGGCTCAGCGCTCATCGCGATCTCCCTGTCTGCCGGTCCAGTCAGGGATAGATCTTCCTACCCTCGGCAAGCATCGCGACGAACTTCTCGATCCGGCGCGCCCGCGTCTCCGGCTTCTTGGCGTCCTGGATCCGGTGCAGGATCGCGTACCGGTTCTGGCTGTCGAGGGTGGTGAAGAACTCGGCGGCGGACGGCGTCCGGTCCAGCTCGTGCTGGAGATCGTCAGGGACGATGGCAGCGCTCGGGGCGTCGTAGGCCGCGTCCCACCGCCCGTCCGCCTTGGCACGCTCGACCTCGCGCAGGCCGGCGGGCTGCATACGGCCATCCTCGATCAGCGCCGTGGCCTTGCCGCAGTTGATCTTCGACCACTTGCTCCGCGCGGTACGCGGCGTGAAGCGCTGGAGGTAGTAGTCGTCGTCGAGGCGTCGGGCCTGGCCATCGATCCAGCCGTAGCACAGCGCCACGTCGAGCGCCTCGGCGTAGACGACCGTCGGGATGCCCGACGCCTTCTTCGCGAACTTGATCCAGAGCCCGGTCGCGGTGGCGTGCTCGGCGGCGAGCCAGGCCGCCCACTCCTCCTGGGATGCGAACGCGGCGATCGGTTCGTTCACGCCGACTCGCGCGCCGGGATCTGCTCGGACTGCTCGGCGCGGTACGCGGTGATCTTGTAGTTGAGCAGGTCGAGGTCGGACTGGAGTTCGGCGATCCGGGCCTCCACCCGCGTCCGCTGCTCCTCCAGCAACTCGCACCGGGCCGCGAACGTCTCGGGCCCGTTCCGTGCCAGCTCGGCGTAGCGGAGCATGTCGCGAACGCGCATCCCGGTGGCGCGCAGGCGGGTGAGGAGCACCAGCCAGCCCACGTCCTCCTCGGTGTAGCGGCGGTGCCCGGCGGTGTCCCGGTACACGTCCCATACGAGTCCGATGCGCTCGTAGTACCGCAGCGTGTGCGCCGTCAGGCCGGTGCGCTCGGCGGTCTCCTGGATGGTCAGGCCGATCGTCATGGGAACACCCTCTCCCTTCGAGTGCACTCCAAGTCAAGTCTCCCAGCCAGATCAGTTGCGTTCCGGGCGGTAATTCATCTACCGTTGATTTCAACACACGATGAATAAGTGGAGGAGCGATGAACGGCAACCTCGCCGGACACACCGACATCACCGGGCCCACGGCCATCGCGATCGAGGCGCTTGTCGTGGATCGTGGCGGCCAGCGCGTGCTGCGCGGCGTGTCGTTCAGCACGGTCCAGGGCGCGGTCACTGGCCTGCTCGGCCCGAGCGGCTGCGGCAAGACCACCCTGATGCGCTGCATCGTCGGAGTGCAGAGGATCAAGTCCGGCACCGTGACGGTGCTGGGCATGCCCGCCGGCTCGGTGCCGCTGCGGCGCAAGGTCGGCTACTACACCCAGAGCCCGTCGGTGTACGCCGACCTCACTGTGCGGGACAACGTCCGCTACTTCGCGGCCGTGTACGGCGTGGGCCGGGCAGCCGCCGACCGCGCGCTCGCCGACGTCGGGCTCGCCGACCGTCCTGGCCAGCTCGTCGGCGCGCTCTCCGGCGGGCAGCGGGCGCGGGTGTCGCTCGCGTGCGCGCTGCTCGCCTCGCCCGAGGTGCTCATCCTCGACGAACCGACCGTGGGGCTCGACCCCGTCCTCCGGTACGACCTGTGGAACCAGTTCCACGACCTCGCCCGCGGCGGCACCACGCTCCTGGTCTCCAGCCACGTCATGGACGAGGCCGGCCGGTGCGACCGGCTGCTGCTCATGCGCGAGGGCGAGATCATCGCCGACGACACCCCCGGCGACCTGCGCGCGGCGACCGGCACGGAAGACCTGGAGGAAGCCTTCCTCCGCCTGATCAAGCGCCGCGAGGCCGGCGTTCACGAGGAGGTGGCCTGAATGTCCGTCGGTATCACGCTCGCCACAGCGGCCCGCGTACTCACCCAGCTCCGGCGGGACCGCCGCACGATGGCACTGCTCCTGCTGGTGCCCAGCCTGCTGATGATCGTGCTGCGGTACGTCTTCGACGACAGCCCGGCCGTCTTCGACCGCATCGGGCTGCCACTCCTCGGCGTCTTCCCGTTCACCACGATGTTCCTCGTGACGAGCGTGGCGATGCTCCGGGAGCGCACCAGCGGCACCCTGGAACGGCTGCTCACGACGCCACTGGCCAAGCTTGACCTGCTCCTCGGGTACGGGCTGGCGTTCGCGGTCACCGCCGCGCTGCAGGCCGGCATCGCCAGCGCCACCGCGTACTGGCTGCTCGACCTCGACACCGTCGGCCCAGCTTGGCTCGTGGTCGTCGTCGCGGTCGCCAACGCCACGCTGGGCATGGCGCTCGGGCTCTTCGTCAGCGCGTTCGCGCAGAGCGAGTTCCAGGCCGTGCAGTTCATGCCGGCCGTGGTGCTGCCGCAGGTCCTGCTCTGCGGGCTGCTCACCCCGCGCGACTCGATGGTGGGCTGGCTCCAGGCGCTCAGCGACGCGATGCCGCTCACGTACGTCGTGGAGGCGCTCGGCGAGGTCGGCACCTCCAGCGAGTTCACCGACACGCTGGTGGCCGACTTCGGCATCATCGTCACGGCGGCCGTGGTCTTCCTGATCCTGGCAGCGGCGACGCTCCGCCGGCGGACCGGCTGAGTGCGCGCCAACAGGGACGCCGGAGCGAGCCGGAGATCCAGGCGTCGAGCCGGCAAGGCCGAGGAGGAGGGCATGCCGTTGTTGCATCCACGACGACGAGAATGCAGTCCGGTCGGCGGCTGGGCCCGGCGCAGCCCGGCAGCGCCCTGTTGGTGGGCACTCTAATGGCCCGTACAGGCCGGCGGCCGGGCGAGTCGGGGACGCAGCAGGCCATCCTCGACGCCGCCCGTGCCGCCTTCACCGAGACCGGGTACGACGGCGCCACCATGCGCGGCATCGCGCGGGCGGCCGGCGTCGACCCGGCGCTCGTGCACCACTACTTCGGCACCAAGGAAGACCTGTTCGTCGCGGCGATGCAGCTGCCGTTCGATCCGGCCGTGATCATCCCCGCACTGCTCGCGCCGGGCATCGACCGGCTCGGTGAACGGATCGTGCGGCTGTTCCTCAGCATCTGGGACTCCCCCGAACGCGTCAGCCCGTTCATCGCCCTCCTGCGCGGCGCGATGACACACGAAGCGTCCGCGTCGATGCTGCGCGAGTTCGTCACGTCGGCCATCTTCGACCGGGTGACGGTCGCACTGGAGGTGGACCAGCCGCGGCTCCGGGCCAACCTGGTCGCGTCGCAGCTCATCGGGCTGGCGTTCGCGCGCTACATCCTGCGGATCGAACCGCTCGCGTCGACCGAGACCGAGCAGATCGTGGCCGCCGTCGCGCCAACCATCCAGCGCTACTTCACCGCTGACCTCAGCTAAGTGACGTCGGGGGGCAAACCCTCGGTCCCACCCCGCAGGACGAACCGGACTTGCGGGACTTCCGTGGCTACGTGCGTCCGTTGAAGGCACGGGAGTCCCGCAAGTCCGGTTCCGCGCGGAGCGCGGCGCGGTTCCGCGCGGAGCGCGGCGCGGCGCGGTCCCACGCGGAGCGCGGCGCGGCGCTTGCCGTCCGATCGGTGGCGAGTTAGGGCTGGCGGGCGCTGCCCGGGCGGCCGGCGAGCGGCGGTGACGCGGTGTCGAAGTCGTCGCCGCCGGGGCCGACGTCCGGCGTGTGGATCCCCTCGTCAGCCGGTTTGTCCTCCGACGTACCTTCCGGCGCCGGGACCTCGGGCCCCGTGCCGGGCGGGATGCCACCGGCGGCGCGCTCGTCGTCCGAGCGATGCTTGCCGGTGTGGCTCGGCGGCGGTGGCGGCGGCCCGCCGGTACGCGCGGATTCCGGCATCGTCGGCGGTGGGGCGTCGGGCGGAAGCTTCCGGGGATCGGGCACGGTGACCTCCCTCGTCACCCTGACCAGTACCCGGACGGCCCTCGCCGAACCGTCAGCGCTAGCTGTTGAACGGCGGCGTTCCGTCGCCGGGCAGCGAGATATCCGGCTTCTCCAGCTCCTCCACGTTGACGTCCTTGAACGTTACGACCCGGACGTTCTTCACGAACCGAGCCGGCCGGTACATATCCCACACCCACGCGTCGGACATCTCGACCTGGAAGTAGACCTCGCCGTCAGCGTTGCGGACCTGGAGATCCACGGAGTTGGCGAGGTAGAACCGCCGCTCGGTCTCGACGACGTAGGAGAACTGCCGCACGATGTCGCGGTACTCGCGATAGAGCTGCAGTTCCATCTCGGTCTCGTACTTCTCGAGATCCTCGGCGCTCACAGCCGCACCCCGCTGATCTGCTCGTCCACGGCGTCCTCCACCGAACCATTGTCGCGCACCACCGTCCGCACCAGTGCGTTCCCCCCTCCCGACGCGCCGCCCGCCGCCGCGGCGACGTTGGCGTAGGACATCCGGTGCTCCGGGCAAGGCCCATACGCGGCCAGCGCAGCGGCGTGTGACGGGGTCACGTACCCCTTGTGCTGCGCGAAGTCGTACACCGGGTAAAGCTCGTGCAGCTCGGTCATGATCCGGTCCCTGGTGACTTTGGCGAGCACCGACGCCGCCGCAATGCACGCGCTGACCCGGTCGCCCTTCCACACGGCCAGGCCCGGGACGCCCACGCCGTCGACGCCGAAGCCGTCGGTCAGCACGTAGTCCGGGCGCGGGGAGAGGCGTCCGAGCGCACGCCGTAGCGCCTCCAGGTTGCTCTTGTGCAGGCCACGGGCGTCGACCTCGGGTGCGGGCACGATCACGAGGGCGTACGCGGAAGCGCGGGCCATCACCTCGTCGTAGACCCGCTCGCGCGCCAACGGGGTGAGCAGCTTCGAGTCAGCGAGGCCGGGCACCTCGCCGCGCTTACCCTCGGGCAACACGACGGCGGCCGTCACCAGCGGCCCTGCGCAGGCCCCGCGGCCAGCCTCGTCGGCGCCGCCGACCCGGGCGAATCCGCGCCGATGCAGGGTGCGTTCGAGCGTGTAGAGCCCGCCATCGCGGCGGACTACGACCCGTGGCGCGCGCAGCACGTCAGGCCCCCTCTCCGGCCGACGCGACCAGGTCGGCGAGGCAGGCGGGGTAGATCCGCTCGCTCGTGGTGCGCAGCTCGTCCAGCGACCACCAGCGGTGGCCGTCGACCGAGCGGAGTTCCAGCGCCGTGAACCCGCTCGTGTCGACGTCCCACTGCTCGCATCGGGCCAGGTAGAAGCCCTCGGACTGGCGGTACTTACGGCCCTCGAACGGGAACTCCACGACCTGCTCGTATACCGGCCCGGCGAGGTTTGCCGCATCGAGACGGAGCCCGGTCTCCTCGAACAACTCCCGGGCGGCGCCAGCGGCGGGGTCCTCGTCCGGCTCCAGACCGCCGCCGGGGGTGAACCACCAGCTGCCGCGGGCGGGGTCACCCGGGTCGTACCCGTGCAGCAGCAACACCCGGTCACGGGCATCCAGCAGCAGGACGCGGGCCGCGGACCGGTCGTCGTAGTCGGTGGTGGTCATGCTGCCGCCAGCCTACGGCGTCCCGGGCACGGGTGTGAGCTCAGCTCCACACCGCGAACCCGCCGTCGAGGGTGGCACCGTCCAGGAGCGCGGGGAGTAGCGCGGCGATCTCGCCAGGAAATGTCCGGAGGCCGGGCAACTCCGCACGGGGCACCCACGTGATCGCAAGGAAGCACTGCAGCTCGTCGGCGGTGCGCTGCACTGGAACAACCGGCGCTGGCGTGGCGAGCCGCGCCACATGCACCACGTTCCGCGCCCAGTGGCGGTTGCCGAGCCAGAGGAAGGTCACCTCGTTCTCCCACCGACCCGGCAGCACCGCCTCACGCGGCACCACGACGCCCGTCTCCTCGGCCACCTCCCGCAGGGCCGCGCTGACGGTGTCCTCGCCGGGATCGACCCCGCCGCCCGGCACCTCCCACCACTCGCCGAGCGCGGGCAGCACCGGATCGTGGCAGTGGACGAGCAGCAGCCGGTCATCCGGATCGAGGAGAAGTAACCGCCCGGACAGGCGCCACGGCCTGGGCGGAGCGCCCGGCGGTGGCACGGACCCAGGGGCCAGCGGCGTCAGCACGCGAGCCCCTAGCCCTTCTGCGGGGCCGGGACGTCCTCGAAGATTTCAGGAGCCGACAGCGCGCCAGCCCGGTCCATCGGCCAGAAGATGACGAACGCCCGGCCGACGACCCGGTCGAGCGGCACGGTGCCGTTGTCGAAGTCGAGATGGACGCGCGAGTCCGCGGAGGCGGCGCGGTGGTCGCCCATCACGAAGATCCGGCCCTTCGGGACCGTGACGTCGAACGGCAGGTCCGAGGGCTTGTTGCCATCGAAGATGTACTTCTCGTCCAGGGGATGGCCGTTGACGGTGAGCCGGCCGGCGGAGTCACAGCAGACGACGCGATCGCCGCCGACGCCGATGACCCGCTTGATGTAGTCGTCCTTGCCCGGCCCGGCGGCCCAGTTGGCCGGCGGCTCGAACACGACGATTTCGCCCCGCTTGGGATCGCGCAGGTCGTAGACGACCTTGTTCACCAACACCCGGTCGTTGATCAGGAGCGTGCGCTCCATCGACTCCGACGGGATGTAGAAGGTCTGGACGAGGAAAGTCCGGACCACGACGGCCACCAGCACCGCCACCAGAACAAGGATCGGCAGCTCGACCCAGAACGACCGCGAAGACTTCTTCCGGCTCCTCATATCCCCCATCACCGTTGCAGCCTACGGCCTGATCGCCATCAACCGCCGCCCGAGGCTCCGGCTCTTAGGCAATCCTCACTGTGCTAAGTAGCTGGTTACTTGCTAAGTAGCCTGGTGGTTACTTACTGAATAGCTGGTTACTTAGGCCGCCGTCGCGCGGCCCACCGCCGCAGGCGACGCCAGGAGAACGGCAACAACAACGCGGCCACGAATGGACCATCGCCGAGACCGGACGGTACCGGCCGCCCGCCGCCTGGCTCGGGCGGACCGATCGCACGGGCCGCCGGAACGGCATCGAACGACCCCGGGACCGGCAGGTCGTCCCAACTCGACACCGGCCACACCTTGACGAAAGCGCGGCCGATCACCTGGTCGATCGGGATCGTGCCCTTGAACTCGTCGCCGACGTACGCGCGCGAGTCCTGGGAGTTGCCGCGGTGGTCGCCCATCATGAAGAGCCGACCCTGCGGCACCGTGATCGGGCCGAACGCCCGCTGGTCGATCGGGTTGTTGTCGAAGACGTACGCGTCCTCGTCGAGGGGCTGGCCGTTGACGAGCAGCCGGCCCTGCGGGTCGCAGCACTGCACGACGTCGCCCGGCACGCCGATGACCCGCTTGATGAAGTCCTTCTCGTCCGGCGTGCCGAGCCCGACCAGGCTGCCGACGGTACGGCCGGCGTTGGCCAGGAACCCGTTCGGCTGCTGGAGGTCCGTCTCCGGCGCCCACGAGTCGGTGCCCCGGAAGACGATCACCTCGCCGCGCTGTGGGGCGCGGAACTGGTACACGACCTTGTTGACGAGTACGCGGTCCTTGACGAGCAGCGTGTTCTCCATCGACCCGGACGGGATGAAGAACGCCTGCAACAGGAACGTCTTGATCACCAGGGCCAGCGAGAACGCGATGATGACCAGCAGCGGCAGCTCCTGCCAGAGCGGCACCTGCCGGCGTCCTCGCGTCGCACTGCGGCGGCCCGACGGGCGTTCCTCCTCGTCGAGATCCGCGCGGTGCCGGCCCGAGCCCTCACGCCCGCCGTAGACCCGACCCCGCGAGCGGGGGTCGTACCCGTCATCGGTGACGGCCGGGAAGTCGCCGGTCAGCGACGACTTGAAGATCGTGGTGGGGCGGTCGTCGTCGTACGGGTTGTAGTCGCGGCGGCGCGGCATTGGCTCGTCGACGACCGGCGAGCCGGCGTACCGGTCGTAGCCGGTGTAGTCGTCCTCACGCGGCAGCCGGTCGTACGCGGACGGCGGGTCGTCGTAGCCGGTCTCATACCGGGTGTCGTAGCGGTCGTACCCCCGGTTGTCGTACTCCGTGGCCGCATAGTCCGAGTAGGCGGTGGTCGGGTAGCCGCCGGCGTCGTAGGCCGGTTCCTCGTAGGCCGGTTCGTCGTAGGCCGGTTCCTCGTAGGCCGGTTCCTCGTAGGCCGGTTTCTGGTACGCCGACTCGTCGTAGGCGGGCTGCTCGTAGCCGGTGCTCTCGTAGGCCGTGCCGTTGTACGTGGTGCCCCCGGCGGCGCTGCTGCCGTACGTCGTGCCGCTGTACGTAGCGCCGCTGTACGTGGTGCCGTTGTACGTGGTGCCGTAGCCGCCGTCGCCGCGGCCGGTCGGCTCCCGGTACGAGGGCATAGGGCTGCCGTACGTGGTGCCGGCGTACCCGGTGCTGCCGTACGTGGTGGCGCCGTAGGCACCGTCGTCGCGGGTGCCGTCGTCCCGGGTCAGGTCGTCGCGGACAGGGCTGCCAGGGCCGGGCGGGAGAGCGCGATACGCGATCGGGCGCCCGTCGATGTCGTAGTCGACGGCGTGGTGCGCGCCGGTGCTGTAGGTGGCGTCGTCGCCGGACGGGAGCGCACGGTAGGTCGTGGGGCGGGGAGCGGGCTCCGGCGCGCTGCGCGGCGCGACCTTCCGGTAGGTCGTGGGCGCCTCACCGAAGGCCGGCGGCGGGAGCCAGCCGCTCGTGTCGGCGGCGCCGCGGTAGCTGTCGATCGGGGTGGGGCGGCGGGTTGCGCTGGTGTCGTACTCGACGGTCGGCCGGTAGTCCTCGACCGGCGTGGGCCGGCTCGGCGCCCCGGCGTCGTACTCGACGGCGTCCCTGTAGTCGTCGGCCGGCGAACCGCCCTCCCTGCGACGCGAGGCGCGCGTGCGGAATTGCTCGTCGTCCCGGCCCGACGCGTGGTACCACTCACCGTCCGCTGATTGGCGGTCACTCAGAGACGAGATATAACTGGTGGTCTGATCGTCGTCCTGGTCGTTGGACTGGCCGCTGGGGAGGGCCGCCCGTAGCGGCGGCCACTCCTCACCGGTCTCGTCAGCACGCCCCCAGGGCACGGCTCCACGCGCGCGGAGCCTCTCGGCATCCCCGAGCGGGTCGCGGCTCCAGCCGCTGGCGGTACTCATCTCATGGACGAGCGTAGCCGGCCGGCGGCGAAGCGGTCTGCGATCGCGGGTCAGCCGGTCGGGAGGTCGCGCTTCTCCTTGATCTTCGCGGCCTTACCGCGCAGGTCACGGAGGTAGTAGAGCTTGGCGCGACGAACATCACCGCGGGTGACGATCTCGAGCTTTTCGATCACCGGGGTGTGGACCGGGAACGTGCGCTCCACGCCGACGCCGAAGCTGACCTTGCGGACGGTGAAAGTCTCGCGGGCGCCAGCGCCCTGGCGACGGATGACCACGCCCTGGAAAATCTGGATACGCGAGCGGTTGCCTTCAACGACCCGCACGTGCACCTTGAGGGTGTCACCGGGGCGGAAAGCCGGGATGTCGGAACGCAGAGACTCGGCGTCCAGGGCGTCCAGGGTGTTCATCGCGAGTCTTCGCTTCCTCGTCATTTGGCGCGCGCATCAACAACGCACCAGGGGTTGGTCGGTGGAAAGTGTCGGCGACCGGGCGCGTACTCAGTGCCCGTGGCAACCCATCTACTGTGCCACATCGTCGCTGGGAAGGTGAAACCCGGCGTCCGTGAGGACCGCTCGGTCCCGCTTGTCCAGCTTGCCGGCCGGCAGCGTGGCGAGCAGGTCGGGCCGGCGGGCGACGGTGCGACGGAGAGCTTCGTCACGTCGCCAGCGGTCGATCGCGGCGTGGTTCCCGGACAGCAGCACCGGCGGCACGGCGCGATCCCGCCAGACCTCCGGGCGGGTGTACGCGGGACCTTCGAGTAGCCCGTCGGAGAACGAGTCCTCCTCGACCGACCGCACGTTGCCGACGACACCAGGCAGGAGCCGGCTGATCGCCTCGGCGATGACCAGCACCGCCACCTCGCCACCGGCGAGCACGTAGTCGCCGAGGCTCACCTCGTCGACGGTCATCCGCTCGCGGGCATGCTCGACGACGCGGTAGTCGATGCCCTCGTACCGTCCGCAGGCGAAGACCAGGTGCGGTTCGCGGGCCAGCTCCGCGGCGAGCGCCTGGGTGAACGGCCGTCCGGCGGGGGTCGGGACCACGAGCCGCGGCGGCGGGTCGCCCGCGCATACCGCGTCGAGCGCGCGACCCCACGGTTCGGGGCGCATGACCATGCCTGGGCCGCCGCCGTACGGGGTGTCGTCGACGGTGCGGTGCACGTCGTCGGTCCATTGGCGCAGGTCGTGGATGCCGACTTCGACGAGGCCACGCTGCTGCGCCTTGCCGAGCAGCGACTCCCCCAGCGGCGCGAGGTAGCTCGGGAAGATCGTGATGACGTCAAGCTTCACAGTTCGAGAAGCCCTTCGGGCGGGTCGATGACGACCTTCCCGCCCGCGACGTCCACGGTGGGGACGATGTCCCGGTAGAACGGCAGGAGCGCCTCGGCGCCGCCCTCGCGGCGGACGGCGAGCAGTTCGCCGCCCGGGCCGTGGATGACCTCACTCACGCGGCCGATGGGCCTGCCGTCGGCGGTGTGCACCGCGAGGCCGACCAACTCGTGGTCGTGGAACTCGTCCGGGTCGTCGAGCGGCTCCAACTGGTCGGAGTCGATGACGAGCCGGACCCCGCGCAGCCGCTCGACGGCCGTGCGGTCGGGGAAGCCGGCGAAGCCCAGGACGAGCTTGCCGGAGTGCCAGCGGGCACGGTCGATCGTGAGCGGACCGGCGTCCGCCGGGTCAGTGACGAGCACTGACCCGGCGGAGAACCGGGTGTCCGGGTCATCCGTGCGGACATCCACGAAGACGTCTCCGCGAATGCCGTGGGCACGGCCGATCCGGCCGACGACCAGCTGCACTACGTTCTCCCGCTCCCGGCCGCTCGGGCCACTGATCTCCCGCTCCCGGCCGCTCGGGCCACTGATCCCCGCTCAGTGCTGGTCGGTGTCGACCACGTCGACGCGGACGCTGCGCCCGCCGACGCCGGCCATGACCTGGCGCAGCGCCTTGGCGGTGCGGCCGCCGCGGCCGATCACCTTGCCCAGGTCGTCCGGGTGGACGCGCACCTCGAGGATGCGGCCGCGCCGGCCGTTCACCAGGTCGACGCGGACGTCGTCGGGGTTGTCGACGATTCCCTTGACGAGGTGTTCCAGGGCGGCTTCAAGCACGTCAGGACTCCGCGGGTGCGTCGGCCTTCTCGGCCTTGGCCTCGTCCGCCTTGGGCTCGGCCTTCTTGGTGGCCTTCTTCTTCGGGGTGGTGGCGTCGGCGACCGGCTGGTTACCGGCGGCCTTCGCGACCTCTTCGAAGAGGGCCTTCTTGTCGGCCTTCGGCGCGGCGACCTTCATGGGCGCCGGAGCCGGCTCGCCCTTGAACTTCTGCCAGTCGCCGGTGACCTTGAGGATGGCCTCGACGGCCTCGGTCGGCTGCGCGCCGACGCCCAGCCAGTACTGCGCCCGGTCGGAGATGACCTCGATGTAGGAGGGGTCCTCCTTGGGGTGGTACTTGCCGATCGTCTCGATGGAACGGCCGTCACGCTTGGTGCGAGCGTCTGCGACAACGATGCGGTAGTACGGCGCGCGCTTCTTGCCGAGCCGCATCAGCTTGATCTTGGTGGCCACGGGTGTGGGTGCTCCTGGTGTTGGCGTGGGTGAACAGCGCCCCGCCACGTGGGGATTGTGACGGTAGCCGTTCGGTGGACTCGACATGCCACGGGTGAGAGGGGCCACGCGACAGCCAGTTCAGCCGTTCATTCTGCCAGACGGCGCCGCCAGGTCCGAATCGCCGGGCAACTTATACTCCGATGCGCCACCAGGGACCCCAGATGGCGAACGTCATGCCGGCCGACGCCTGGATGTTCACGAACAGCGTCTGGCCGCTGGGGCTGAACGTCGATCCGGCGAACTCGTCGTTCGATCGGTCGGCGCCGGTGCTGCTGCGAAGCCGGTTGAGGGCGATGTCGAAGAGCCGGCCGTGGCGGGTGAGCCCGCGCAGGTAGTTGTTGTTGACGTTGTCCTCGCACACGACGAGCGTGCCGCGCTTGCTCGTGGTGACGTTGTCGGGGAAGTCGAGCGTGTCCGGCCCGGGCGACTCGTACAGCAGTTCCAGGACCCGCTTGTGGACGTGGTACGCCCAGATCTGCCCGTTGCCGTTGCCGTAGCCGTCCGCGATCGGGCCCGTCGACGTCTCGGCCGGGCCGCCGCCCTGCGTCGAGCAGAAGTAGACCACGCCGTCGTCGTACGCAGCGCCCTCCAGCCGGGAGAAGTACGCCGCGCCCTGCACCCGGCCCTGGTTGCCGACGTACGTCAGCGCCGTGTCGTTGGTGGTGGGCGCCGTCTGGCCCGGGGTGTACGGGAAGGTCGGCGCCGGGTCGTCGATGTCGACCCAGGTGACCTCGTACCTGGCCCTGGGGAGCTGGCTCTGCGCCAGGTTCTCGTTCGGCCGCCCGACGACCGCCAGCATCTGCAGCCGGCCTTCGTTGCCGAGGCGCCCGGATCGCATCGGGTTGACGTTCGGCCGGTACCGGTAGAAACCGGACGGGAAGCCGAAGTTGTCCTCGGTCAGGTAGAGCGTGCCGCCGATCGGGTCGAACGCCACCGCCTCGTGGGCGAACCGCCCCGCCGACGTGATCGGCTCACGGTTGGACTGGCCGCGCGACGGGACCTCGAAGATAAAGCCGTGGCGACGGGTCAGCGGGACGTTGGAGACGCCGGTGAAGTCGGGGCCGACGTCCGGCCCGTTGATGGTCTCCTCGCAGGTGATCCAGCTTCCCCACGGCATCGGGCCGCCGGAGCAGTTCATCTGGGTGCCGTTGAGGCTGGTGAACGCCCCGACGACCTCGCCGTGCGGGGTGACCTCCACGGTCGTGGTGCCGCCCCGGGCCGCGCTGTCGTACGGGGTGCCGGGGCCGAACGCCGCACCCGGGCCGTTGACCTCGTGGTTGCGCACCAGGATCACGTTCCCGCGCCGGCCCCGGAACGCCGCCATGCCGTCGTGCCGGCCTGGCAGCGCGGTGCCGTCGTCCAGCACGATGGGCGCCTCGGTGTCGTGGAACGAGCGGTACGTGAAGCCCTCCGGGAGCCAGAGCCGTACCTGGCCGTCGCGCAGGTCGGGGATGGCCCGCAGGTCCCGGAACGCCTGGCTGCCGCCTGGGTCCGCCTGCGCCGCCCGGGCCACGAAGCCCTGGAACGGTCCTCCCAGCGCCGTAGCTCCGGCTGTCACCGCCGCCCCGCGCAGGAACGTCCGTCGGTCGATCATGGCCGCCTCCCTCGACATCCGGGTCGCATCCGCGGTCGAGCCTAGGCCCGCTCCGGACCTGCGGAAAGGGGCCGAAAGACCTAGTGACGCGGGGCGTCCCACCCGTCCGGCATTCTGGGCACCGGCCAGGCGGGGTCGGGAGTGAAGTCGATCCAGGCGCCGTCGAACGGCGGCTCACCGGCACGGCCGCGCGCCATCAACTCCTCCCCCACGGCTCGGATCCCCGGTACATGGCGCTCGGACCAGTAGCCGGGGAGGCCCGTGGCCACCTCGAACTCGTCCTCGTCACGCCACTCGGCGATGCGGTCCGGGGTGACCCAGACATCGAGGTGCTGGTCGGCGGTGTCCAACCCGCCTGACCAGCGGACATGCCGATCTTCCAGGTTGCCGTACCAGCCGAGGAACCGGCCGGCGGCGTCCCAGAACAGCCAGACGGAGTACGGGGCGGACGGCGGCACGATCACGACGATCCCGGTGCCGTCCCAGACGCCCGGACTCTGCACGACCGGTGTCGTGTACCGCTCGCGCAGCGGCGCGTCGGCGAACCGGCGGCCGTCGGCCAGCCGTGAGCGGATCATCGGCGTCTGCGGCGCCAGCCACAGCACTAACCCGTTGTCGTCGTCGGCGACCACGGTGACCGGCCGCACCTCGCGTACCCATCCGCCACGGAAGTACCGGACGACGATCTGCTCGCCCCGTGCCCAGCTCTGCTGGACCGGTTCGGCGCTCAGTACGAGCGCCCGACGATCGCCACCAGGTCGGACTCGTCGCCAGCCTCGGGCACCGATCCGTCCGGGCGGACCAGGACACGCACGCTCACCGACTGCTCGGCCAGCTTCGCCTCGCCGGCCTCGCCGAGCGCTGCCCACGGGACCCGCGCCCAGCCGGTGGCCGCCGCCTCGGCCGCCTCCTCGACGGTCGCGACGTCGGCGGTGTAC